>Ga0102924_1000761_pt1 | contig 38772 bp, 32 predicted proteins | sample PaiPotPPM11metaG_FD_80116 | JGI IMG/M metagenome (GOLD analysis project Ga0102924, IMG submission 80116) | Iron sulfur acid spring bacterial and archeal communities from Banff, Canada, to study Microbial Dark Matter (Phase II) - Paint Pots PPM... ...
GCCCCAGTACCGGACTGCCTGCACGCCACTCGTGCGGTTCGTCGCGTCCATGCCCACCCTCGCCGTCGCTGGTTTCACCTCCCAGTATGGTCAACTCTCATGCCTAGCGGGATAGGCTCTTAGGGTAGGAACGTCTCCCAGCGTCCGTGCTTGGCCCGCCAACTTGTACAGCACCTCACCCTGGACGAACTGCACGTGCACGTCATCATCGAGACGAAACGCCTGGTGGTCGACGATCGCCGGGACACCCGCGACCTGGGCCTGCTCGACGATGAACGGGTAGCTGCCATCGGCCGGCGGCAGGTCCACGTCCACCGGCAACAGAGTCAGGCGCGTGATCGTGATCTCGATGGGAAACCCCGGCCCCTCGTAGCCCAGGTCCACCGTCTGCTCGGTGTTTGCGAAGCCGCCGCCGCTCAGGTGGGCTAGCTGGTAGCCGGCCGGGACGAAGGAAGGCTGCCTGAACAGCGACGATTGCCGTACCAGGTTGGCATCCTCCGTGTGCCTGAGCGGGACAGCCTGAGTGGGCGACGGACAGTGGAGTTGCTGAACGTGGAGCGGCTGGGTGTAGCCCATCGGGATCAAGCGGAAGGGACCGTGGATTGTAGGCGTCGCGGTCGTTGGTGGCGGCTGCGTTGCCACGAAGAACTTTGCATTGGGCTGTCCCGCCGCGGCCGGCGGCGTTGGCAGCGGGACATAGGGCTTGTAGCGCACGTAGTCGCCCTCGCAGGGAAGCGGCGGGCCGGCGGGCGCCGGGGTGTTGAGTGAGTTCCTCACTGAGCCCGGCGGAGCCGGCGGCGGCGTGCCGAACACCACCCTTGCCGTCGGGCCGGGTTGTACCGTGCCCACTATCACCGAGGGGATCGGAGTAAACGGCGGCGCTGTGGCTGTGGCCGTAGCCGTGGCCGTTGCCGCGGCCAGCAGGGGCGCCTGCTGCGGCGTGCCGCTCGCGCTGGTCAGGCGCACGAGCACGGCCACCATGCCGATCAGGGCCAGCACGACAAGCGCGGGTACCGAACGACGTCGGTTGCGGCGGGGCGGAGGCATGGCAGATTCCCTTCATGTGGGTGGCGACCCACAACAGCCCTCGCTATACGGATGGCAAAGGCTCGCGCGGCAGACTACCGCCGTGCATCCACCCTCCGGGCCAGCCCGAGCAGCCCCAGACAGATGGTAAATACGATGCCGGCGCCGACGAGCGCGGCCCCGGCCGACTCGGCGGCCGTCCGCGGGCCGGCGCCGGTCGCCGGCAGACCACCGGGTGTCGCCACCGCGGCGATAGGTGTGGAGACCTCCGGCGCCGCGGCGCACACCGCCTTCGGCGCGCGGCTGATCGTTTCCTCCGAACGTTCCCCAAAGCTGAAGGGCACGGCCTGCAGCGCGTAGTACTCCGTCTCACCGGGGGGCGAGCCGTGGAATGCTCCGCCTGTGACTGGACTCACGAAATTCACCCGGGCGACGAACCGCCCATCCGGCCCCACGGTAACCGTCGCCTGAGGAATCGACTCGGTCGGCAGGCTGGGCGGGACGGGCAGGCGCCGCGGCACCGGCGGTACGAGTTCGAGGGACACCGTGTCACCGGGCACAAACCCCTGCCCGTAAACGGTGGCCGCCCTCCCACCAATACAGGTGCTTTCGGCGAATGCGATGGATGGCTGCTGTTGCGCGTAACTCGCCGTCGGCGCTATTCCGAGGCACAAGAGCAGCACGACCGGCAGGCCCGCACGCGCCAGCCTGTGCACCATCGCCCGTGCACCAACCTCTCCCGAGTTCCCGCGAAACGGCGATCGGCCATGTCGCAGGTCTGCGCTGGACGCTCGCCTTTGCAAGTGGCAGCTGAATGACATTCGACGCCGCCGCAGTGCTGCAGTGAGTGTCACTATAGATACTCGGGGGGGGGGGGCCGTCAACCGTAGATGGAGAAGATCTGGTTAACGCAAGAACATTGACGCAACGCACAATATTGAGCCGAGACAGCGCGTACAACCAAAACGTCGATAAGCCCTGACATGGCGTGGGAAAGCGCATGAGCGGGCGCGGGGTAAACACGAGTTGCACCTGGGCAGCGAGGCGTAGCCGCAGGGGGTTATGCGGGCTACTCACCGGCGACGGCGATCGGAACGCTGACCGGCGCGCCGCCCACGTCAAGCCGTGGCGCCCGCACGCTCGCCCGGCGGCCCAGCGCCGCCACGCCCACCACCACGGCTCCTGCCGCCACCGTCTTTGCGTCGATACGCTCCCCAAGCAGCAGTGCGGCCCAGGCGAATGTCAGCACCGGCTGCACGAGCTGAATCTGACCGACACGCGCGATGCCGCCGAGTGCCAGGCCGCGGTACCAGGCGAAAAACGCCAGAAACATGCTGACCACGGATACGTAGCCGAAGCCGAGCCAGGCCTTCCCATCGGCATGGAAGCCGTGATGCAGCCCGGCGATCGCGGCTGGTGGCGCAACGAACGGCGCCGCGAGCAGCAACGCCCAGCAGATCACCCGCGGGCCGCCCAGTTCTCGCGCCAGACGACCGCCCTCTGCATAGCCCAGCCCGCCGAGCACGACCGCCGCGAGCAGCGCCAGGTCCGCTGCCTGCGGCCGGCCGCCGCCTTCCGCTACGGCGAACAGCAACACCGCGCCAACGCCGGCGGCCGCGGCCAGCCAGAACGCCGCCGAAGGACGCTCACCGCCGCGGAGCGTGGCCATCACGGCGGTTGCCGCGGGTAACAGCCCTGTCACGACCGCGGCGTGCGAGGCCGGCAGATGGCGCAGCGCCTGCGCCGACAGCAGCGGGAAGCCCACCACCACGCCGAGGGCCGCGATCACGAGGCCAGGGAAATAGCGACGGGCGGGCGGGCGCTCGCGCCGCGCCCAGAGCAGCGCGGCCGCCAGCGCCGCGGCCACGACCGCTCGGCCCAGCCCGACGAAGGTGGCGTCGAGCGAGCGCACGGCTTCGCGTGTGGCCGGCAGCGTCAGGCTAAACCCGAGCACACCCAGCGCGCCGTAGAGCAAGCCCGCCATTGGCGGCGCGGAGCTTCGCCTGTCCATCGTGTTGTCCTCCTCAGGGCCGGGAGCATCCGCCGAACCAAAATGCGATCCAATTGGTCACTTTCTGCCGCCACAATGGGCTGGCAGCGGCATAGTATGATGGCCAATATGCGGATACCACGACCAAAGCGGAGCGATTGGCATGCGACGCGCACGGGATGTGATCGACAGCGAACGGTTGACGCGGCTGTTGGGCCACTGGCTCGTCGGCGCCGGCCCGCTGTACCGCCAGCTCGCGGACGCCCTGCGCGATCTCGTCTGCCGCGGCGAGCTGCCGGTGCGCACCTGCCTGCCGCCGGAGCGATCGCTCGCGGGAGCGCTGGCGGTCAGCCGCAGCACGGTCGTCGCCTCCTACGCCCTGCTGCGCGAAGAGGGCTGGCTGGAGAGCCGCCAGGGCAGCGGCACCTACGTTTGCCGCGAGCCGGCGGACAGCGCTGCCGGCGCGGTGCAGCATCCACGGCTGCTGGGCCTCGGGCGCAACCCCGTCTTTCGCGGGCTGACCGAAAACCCTGCGGCGACGATCGACTTCTCCGTCGCGGCGCCCGCGGCCTCGCCGCTCGTCGCCGAGGCCATTCGCCAGTTGAGCGACGACGTGACGCCGGACACGCTCGCGGGCCACGGCTATGCGCCGGCCGGCATCGAGCCGCTGCGCGCGGCGGTCGCGGCGCACTTCGGCGCCCGCGGTCTGCCGACCCGGCCGGAGCAAATCCTGATCACGACCGGCGTGCAACAGGCGCTGTCGCTGCTCGCCGCCCTGTATTTGCAGCCCGGCGACACCGCGATCGTGGAGAGCCCGACCTATCCGGGCGCCCTGGAGGCGCTGCGTGCCGCGGGAGCACACGTGCTCTCGCTGCCGCTGGACGCGGGCGGCGCCCGCCTGGATGTGCTGGAAGAACTGCTCTCCCGCGGCGGCGTGCGGCTGGTATATCTGACGCCGACCTTTAACAACCCCACGGGCGCGGTGATGAGCCATCTGCGCCGGCGGCGGCTGGCGCAGATGGCGCGGCAGGCGCAGGTTCCGCTGATCGAAGACACGGTGCTGGCCGAGATCGCGCTCGGCGAGAGCACGCTGCCGCCGCACGTCGCCAGTCTCGATACCGAGAGTCCCGTGATCACGATCGGCTCGGCCAGTAAGACCTTCTGGGGTGGGCTGCGCATCGGCTGGATTCGCGCCTCGGCGCACGTGGTGACACGGCTCGTCGGCCTCAAAGCGGTCGCCGATCTCGGCAGCAGCGTGCTCAGCCAGCTCGCCGTCGCCCGCCTGGTGCCGCTGACGGCTGAGGCAGCGGCGGGCCGCCGCATCGAACTGGCGACAGGGCTCGCGGCGCTCGAAGGCGGCCTCACCAGGCTGCTGCCGGAGTGGGAGTGGCGGTCGCCCGCGGGCGGGCTGTCGCTCTGGGTAAGACTGCCGGTGGGTGATGCGGCCGGCTTTGCCCAGGTCTGCGAGCGCTTCGGCGTCACGATTGTGCCCGGACCGGTCTTCGCGGCCGACGGCGCCCATCGCGATTTCCTGCGCCTGCCCTTCACCTTGCCGCCGGCGTTGCTGCAAGAGGGCGTGCGGCGCATGGCGGCGGCCTGGCGCGGCTACCTGCCGGCCGCTGCCGTGCTGCCCGAGCGCCAGGCCGTAGTATGATGCGGCCGTGCGCCGCCCGACCACGGCTCGACGGCTCGATGCCGCGCGCGTAAGGCGCCAGCGGTAATAGAGCGGCGGGCCGGCAGCGAGCTGGACTACGGATCTGGTCGCGCGGCCGGAGGTGACTGGCGGGTGCAGGGCGTCATCCTCGTGGGCGGTGAGGGCACGCGGTTGCGGCCGCTCACCTGGCGCACGCCCAAAGCGATGGCGCCGATCCTCGGCCGGCCCTTTTTGGAGCATATGCTCGTCTACCTGCGCCGGCAGGGCGTGGACGAGATCATGCTGGCGCTCGGCCATCAGCCCGACGCGATCCGGCGCTACTTCGGGGACGGCAGCCGCTGGGGTGTGCGCCTGTCGATGACGGTCGAGCCCGAACCCCTCGGCTCGGGCGGCGCGATCCGGCAGTTCCACGACCGCTTGCGCGAGCCGTTCTTCGCCCTCAACGGCGACATTCTCACCAACGTGCAGCTTGCGCCGATGATCGCGCGCCATCGCGAGCGGGCCGCGGTGGTCAGCATCTTCTTCATCAGCGTCGACGATCCTACGATGTACGGCGTGGCCGGGCTCGACGATGAAGACCGCGTCGTGCAGTTCGTGGAAAAACCGCCGGCCGGCGCGGCCCCGTCGCACTGGGCCAACGCCGGCGTCTGGCTGTTCGAGCCGCGGGTGCTGGAGCGCGTGCCGGAGGGTCGTCGCTCGATGGTTGAGACGGAGCTGTTCCCGCAGCTAATCGCCGATGGCGAGCGTGTGCAAGCGTTCTGCGATCGCTGCTTCTGGGTAGACATCGGCACGCCCCGGCGCTATCTCGAAGCGCAACTGCGGCTGCTCACGGAACCGGATCTGCGCAGCCTGCCATTGCGCCTGTGGCCCGGACTGAACGCACTGAGCGCACACGACGATCCGTCCTCCGAGCCTCCGCCCGCAATCGAACCGGGCGCCGAGTTGGTCGGGCCGGTGCTGCTGGGCAGCGGAGCGAAGATCGCGGCGGATGCACGCCTGATCGGCCCGCTGGTGATCGGCGACGGCTGCAGCATCGGCCCCGGCGCGGTGCTCGAGCGTTCAGTGTTATGGCAGGCGTGCGGCGTCGGCGCGGGCGCTCGTATCACGCAGTCCGTGCTGGCGGATGGCTGCAGCGTTGGCGCCGGCGCGATGCTGCGCGAGATCGTGGCAGGGCAGGGCGCCGCTTTCGCGCCGGCGGTGCGCTGCTCGGGGCGCTCGGTCGCACCGGACGAAACGGTGCTCTGATGGCACGGTCAAAATAGCGAGAATGCTCACACGATTTGACTCTTGTGAACCGTGCGTGGGTGGTCGATACTACAAGCGAGGACAGCACGGGTGCGGCGCCAGCCGCCGGAGCCTCATGACACAGCAAACAGCGAAGACACTGGTTGTGCCGCCGCCGGGATGCGCTCCCGCGGCGGCTTTTGTGTTGCGCGCTCCCGCCGGCGTGCCGGCGGGTTCGCCTTCAAGAGTGGGGTCGGCCGGCGGTGCCGTGGTCGCCTGCCACGCGGCCATGCAGCCGCGCAGTCGCAGGCGCAGCGACGTGCCGAGCGTGCGAGGAGGAGTGCTGATGTACCGGGTGATGCTCCAGACACGGGAGAGTGACGGCGTGGAGCTGCGTGTGCCGAACCAGGATCTCGGCCGCGTGCTCGCCCTCGTTACCCGCTTGCAGATGCTCAACCCATCGTTCCGCGTCGCCTACACACCGCTGCAGGAGGGAGCCTGAAGGGTTCGCGCAATGTCCGCGCAAGACGCATCAACGCCGGCCGGAGCGAACGCTCCGGCCGGCGTATCCGTTCTCGTCGGGTCAAGACGCTAGCGCAGCAGGCCCTTGCCGCCGCCCAACCGCCGCTGGCGCGAGGGCAGCGCCACGACCTTCATGCCCGCCACCAGCGCCAGCGAGCCGATCAGCGTCCAGACGACCGGCAGACCGGCGATATGCACCAGCATCGGGAAGTGCAGCAGCGACGCGATCAACCATCCGACAACAGAGCCAACCAGCCCGACCCCGGCGGTGGTCGCAATGCCCTCGCCGTCATAGTGCAGCATGTGCTCGGCGATCGCGCCGCAGAGCGTGGCCACCAGCAACAGGAACACCAATCCAATCAGAAAACCAACCACCTTCGTAATCGCGAAAACCGCCAGCAGGAACGCCAGGATCGCGATCAGAGCTATCAGCATAGCCCCACCCCTCGGTCTAACATCGCGCCCCGCGCGATGTTGCATGAAGCGGAGACCCTGGAGCCCAGAGCCTGATCAATGTCCGCCTCCATCACGATGATGCGCCGGAGTAGAAAACGCGTCAAGCAAAGTTGGGGCGTCGGCCGCCAGTCCTTTAGGACGGGATCCGGCAGTCCAATTGGCCCAACGACGCTGCCGCGCGGCGCAGCCGGAACACGCATGGTACGCTCGAGGACGTCACTCACGCGCAGTGGACGGCGAACGATGGCATCGGATACGCTGCCGAAGACCGTTTGGCTGCCCGATCTCGTTGCCCTGCCGGGCGGCTGGTTCATGATGGGCAGCCTGACCGGCCGGCCCGATGAGCGGCCGTGGCGCCGTATCGGCGTGCGGCCCGTTGCGCTGGGCCGCACGCCGGTGACAAACCGCGAATACGGCGGCTTCGTCGCTGCCGGCGCAGCGCCGCCGCGCTTCTGGAACGACGAGCGCTTCAACGCCCCCCGGCAGCCTGTGGTCGGCGTGCGCTGGCAAGACGCCGTCGACTACTGTGACTGGCTCTCGGACCAGATCGGCAGGGAGCTGCGGCTGCCGACCGAAGCCGAATGGGAGTTCGCGGCGCGAGGCGGCGCGGCGGTCAGTCTCTACCCGTGGGGCGACGAGATGCCCGAGGCAGCGCCGGGCGTGCCGCTGGCCGCTGCGCCGATGGACCGCCCCGCGCCGGCCGGCAGCGGCCCCGCCAACCCGTTCGGCCTGCTCGACATGGGTTGGAATATCCATGAATGGTGCAGCGACTGGTACGCGGCCGACAGCTACTGGGGCATGCGCAGGCACGATCCGCAGGGGCCGGCCACGGGCACGCGCCGCGCCTCGCGCGGCGGGGCCTGGCGGCACCAGATCAAGGTCAGCCGCTGCGCCGCGCGCAGCGCGATTCCGCCCGAGTTCGCATACAACGACTACGGCTTCCGCATCTGCGCCGAGCTGGAGTGAGCCGTGCCCATCCACCTCCACGCGACGGCGGACGATCTCGCGCCGGTAGTGCTGCTGCCGGGCGATCCGGGCCGGGCGCAACGCGCGGCGGCGCTGCTCGACGGCGCCCGCTGCTACAACGAGAACCGCGGCCTGCTCGGCTTTACGGGCACGTTTCGCGGCCGCAAGGTCTCGGTGCAAACCAGCGGCATGGGTGCCCCCTCCGCGGCGATCGTCGCCGAGGAGCTGGTGCTGCTGGGCGCAAAGATGCTGATTCGCGTCGGCACGGCCGGCGGCGCCGCCGAACGCGTGCGCGCGGGCGAGATCGTGATCGCCACGGCCAGCGTGCCGCTCGACGGCACCACGCGCGCTTATCTCGACGGCGATCCCTATGCGCCGGCGGCGGACTTCGGCGTGGTCTCGGCGCTGGTCGGCGCGGCCGAAGCGGCGCAGGTCGCACATCACGTCGGCCTGATCGCCACGGGCGACGCGCTCTATGCGGAGAGCCCCGATCACGCGGCGCGCTGGGCCGCGCGCGGCGTGCTCGCCTTCGAGATGGAAGCGAGCGCGCTGTTCACGGTGGCGGCGCTGCGCGGCGTGCGCGCGGGCTGCATCGTCGTCGCGACGAACAGCGCCGGCTCGCTCGACTGGCTGGAAGGCGAAGCCTATCGCGTGGCCGAAGCGCGGCTGCTGCAGGTCGCGCTGGAGGCGGCGGCCGCGCTGAGCTGACGAACATGGGAGCGGCGGAGCGAGGCATGGATCGCGCACGATCCGGGCTGGCCGGAGCGTACCGGGGCGCCTAACCCTGCTTTGCCTGACGGCAAAGCGGTCCCTTCCCGAGCCGGGAAGGGACTTCTGGAGCGCTCCAGACACCATGCGACGGCGGCGGGGCTGCAGCGTCCTTGCGAGATAGGCGAGGGTTTGTCCTCGACCTGCCCGCCTGTCTTCACCCCATCCTTCCCCTGTGGGGAAGGGACAGACTTCCCGCCAGGGAAGTCAGGGATAGGCCCCGCGTGGCTGCTGCCCCCGCGGTTCTCAGCCTGAGTTAAGGTTGCGAAGGTAGTATGGTAGTCGCACGGGGCGTTCAGTCTCCTTGCCTGACAAAGAGACCATGAGCACGGCACAACGTCCGGCCATCCTTGTGATCGACGACGACGCCAAGATCGTCAGCCTGTTGCGTCGAGCCCTGTCGTACGAGGGCTACAGCGTACGCACGGCATTGACCGCCACGGCCGGGCTGAGCGGCGCCCGTGACGAGCCGCCCGACCTGGTGGTTCTCGATCTGATGCTGCCCGATCTGGACGGCTACGAGGTCTGCCGCCGGCTACGTGCCGCCGGCGAGACGCCGATTCTCATGCTGACGGCGCGGGACGAGATCGACGATCGCGTGCGCGGGCTGGACGAAGGCGCCGACGACTACCTCGTCAAGCCGTTCGCGCTGCAGGAGTTGCTGGCGCGCGTGCGCGTGCTGCTGCGGCGGGCACAGGCAAACGCGGAGCCGCGCCAGTACAAGTTCGAAGACCTGGTGCTCGACACGGCCACACGCGAGGCCCTGCGCGGCGACCGGCCGATCGCGCTGAGCACCAAAGAGTACCAGTTGCTTTCGCTCTTTATGCGCCATCCGCGCCAGGTGTTGACGCGCGATGTGATCATGGACCAGGTCTGGGGGTACGATTACAGCGGCGAGTCAAACGTGCTTGAGGTGTATGTCGGCTACCTGCGGCAGAAGCTCGAGGCCGGCGGCGAGCCCCGGCTGATTTACACCCTGCGCGGCGCCGGCTACGTGCTGAAGGCGCCCGCCGCGGAGAAGGTCCGCTAGCGCCAGGAGCGACATGTCCATCCGGCTGCGGCTGACGCTGCTGTATACGGCGGTGCTGGCGGTCACGCTGCTGGTGCTGGGCGGCGTGCTGTACTTTTGGACGGGACGCAGCCTGCGCAGCGAGATCGATCGCTCGTTGCGGGCGCGGGCGACGCGCAGCGACTATCTCGCCCTGACCAGACCGCACGTACCCGCTGGTTCGGGGCCGATTCGCGTCCTGCCGCTGCCGCCCTCCACCTGCGCCGGCGGTAGTTCAAGCGCGGGCGGTGACACGCCGAAGCCAGGCCGGCAGGTGTTGGGCTTTCTCGACCAGCGCCTCGGCGACCCCACGATCCTCATCCAGGTGAACGACCAACTGGGCAACGCCCTCTACTGCTCACCAAACCTGAACGGCGAGACGTTGCCGCCGCCGACCCGGCTGACGCAGCACTTCGAGACGGATTCGGTCAAGAACGTCGATCTGCGCCTGTTCGTGCAACCCTTCAACGTTACCACGACGGCGCCCGGCGGCTCGGCGGCGCCGCAGCCTGAGTACGTCGTGCTGATGGCCCGGCCGCTCACCGATGTCGAGAACACTCTCGCCCGCATGCGCTTCATCCTCCTGTTCGGCTCGGTGGTCGCGCTGGGCCTGGCCGGCGTGGCGGGCTACCTGCTGGCGCGCGGCGCCCTGCGACCAATCGACCGGCTGACGATGGAGGCGCAGCGCATCGGCCGCAAGCAGGACTTCAAGCGCCGCGTCTCCTACGCCGGGCCGGATGACGAGGTCGGACGGCTCGCCAGCACGTTCAACACGATGCTGGATGGGCTGGACGACGCACACGAGCAGCAGCGCCGGGCGCTCGACGCGCAACGCCGCTTCGTCGCGGACGCCTCGCATGAGCTGCGCACGCCGCTGACCACGATCCGCGGCAACGTCGAGCTGCTTTCGCTCGATGCACCGACCGCGAGTCCCGATCAGCAAGAGGCGCTGGCAGACATCGCGTCGGAAGCCGAACGCATGAGCCGTCTGGTGGCGAATCTGCTGGCACTGGCGCGGGCGGATGGCGGTCTGCGCATTCAGAAGCGGCCGGTGGAAGTCCAGCCGGTGCTGGACGAACTGGTGCAGAAGGCGGCACGACTGAATGGGCACGTGCAGCTTGCGCTCGCCGGCCCCGTCGACGCAACTGTGCTGGGCGATCGCGATTATCTGCTGCAGCTTTTCTTCATCCTGGTCGACAACGCGCTGAAGTACACGCCCGCCGGTGGCCAGGTGACGATCACGCCCTCGATCGAGCGGGACAGACTGCGCATCTCCGTGGGCGATACAGGCGTCGGCATCGCGCCGGCAGATCACAAGCGCATCTTCGATCGCTTTTACCGTGCCGACCCGTCCCGCCACGGCGAGGGCACCGGGCTCGGCCTCGCCATCGCCGCCTGGATCGTGCACGAGCTCGACGGCACGATCGGCGTGGAAAGCGAGCCCGGCGTGGGCAGCACCTTCACGGTGACGCTGCCCGTGCAGCGCGTCGGACCGGTTCGCGCGGCCGAACCCGAGCCGGAGCTGGTCGCTGAGGCTGACTAACCGAGCAGCGGCCGGGAACTTACGCCGCCTTAACCAATCCTTCAGTTTCAACTCAGCTTCCCTCACGATGCTGGTTCTGTGAGCTGCTGCGCCGTCCGGAAAGGCCGGGATGCAGCGGGGATGCGAAGCCACGGCGCGATTTCCGGCAGCTCGAGGAGAAGCACACGATGTTCCATGCAAGCAGACGCTGGGCGGTGTTCGGCGCGGTCGCGGGCGTGTTCACGCTCGGCGCCGCGGTGGTCGGCGGCGTCGCTCTGGCGCAGACCGGCGGCGGGGGCAGCAACACCAGCGCCCAGGCCTCGCCCACTCCCGCGGCGGGCACGAAGCCGAACGCCGCGATGACGCAGCGCGTCGATGACTTTCTGAACGATCTGGCGACGAACCTGCACATCGACCGGCCAACACTCGACAGCGCACTGAAGACGACGGCGAATCAGCAGATCGACAAGGCCGTGCAGAGCGGCCAGCTCACGCAGGCCGAGGGCGACCAGGCGAAACAGGCGATCGCCAACGGCCAGTTCCCCATCGGTCTGGGCGGCTTCGAGCGCTTCGGCGCGAAGGGTACCTTCACGGCGCTGCAAGGCTGCCAGACGCAGGTGCAGCAGGCCGTGCAGAGCGTCACCGGGGAAACGCCGGGCCAGCTTAAGACGGACTTGCAGAGCGGCAAGAAGCTGAGCGACATCCTCTCGGCCAAGGGCAAGACCGAGCAGGATCTGCGCAACGCGGTGGCGGACGCGGTGCAACCCTGCCTGAGCAGCGCCGTCAGCGCCGGCACGATCACGCAGCAGCAGGCGACGGACATCGTGAACGGCATTAAGAGCGGTCACGGCCCGCTGCCGTACGCCGGCCTGGGCGGGCGCGGCCCGCGCGGCGGCCATAAGCCGAACGCAGCCGCAACGCCGGCCGCTCAGTAACGGCAACGGCCGGCGCTCATCGCCCCGGTTCCTTCTCTCCCATATCCAAACGGCAGGCGATCGGCCGCCTGCAACGAGCGTATGGGAGAGCAGGGACGATGGTCGGAAGGATCCGCGAGGCGGTGCCCCCGGCAGACGGGTGCTGCCAGAACGTCGGGTGACGGGGGCAGCGCCCGTTGCCGCGTCTTGCCCCGGCGAACCGCAACTACGCCCGCGGTGCGCCGGGGCTATCCCTACCCCGGCCGCCGCAGCGGCACGCCGGTGCGCCCGGCCTCGGCCGTCTGGCTGTCGAGCTGCAGGCCAAAGCCGTCGGCGAGCCGCGTCAGGTAGTTGAAGATGCCGACGATGTGGGCCACTTCAAGCAGCGCCTCATCGTCCAGACCGAGGTCGCGCAGCGGCCGCCAGTCGTCGCTGGTCATGCGTGTCGGCGTGGCGCTGAGCTTTTCGGCCACGGCGCAGAGCGCCCGGTCGCGCGCCGGCAGAGCGGGCAGATCGCGCCAACGCCGTGCTTTGATCGCCTGCACCAACTCCGGTTCGCCGTCCTCGACACGCAGAAACTCCGCGTGCGACTGCGTTCAATAGCTGCAGTCCTGCGCACTCGCGGCGACGGCGGCGACCAGCTCCCGCTCGCGGCGGCTGAGGGCGCCGGGCGCGAACATGATCTGGCCGAACAGCGCCAGAAACGGCTGTCCGAAGCGCGGATGCGCCCGCAGCAGCCGCCCCATGTTCGAGACGAAGCCGAAGTCATAGCCGCCGCGCCTGCCCTGCGGGGCGCTCGCCTCGATCTCAGCCGCGCTCGGCAGGCTCACCCAGGCGATCGCGTCGTCGCGCTCAATCATCGTTTCATCTCTCCCGCGCCCCTATCGATCCCGGCAGTTCCTCTGCGCCGCACGTTCATACGATCGTCCAGATAAGACAGCGAATCGGCGCGCGGCGCAAGCCGCCGGCAGACGCATACGGCGAACGGCGGCAGATACGGCGATCGGGCGGGCGGTTTATGTCTGTGCTGTCCGATTCGGTATCTTAACAGCATCACGGCCGACGTGTTATAAGATAACAGACCGCCGCGCAAGGGTCCGCTGGCGGCGCGCCGAACAGAGGCCATGCCGTCGCCGCGAGCCGCGGGCAACGCGTAGAACGGCCCTGATGCACGGACCCAGATTTGACCCGGCCTGACGAGTTGAAAGGAGAGGGGGATGAAGGTGAAGGGCAGGACTGCCGGCCTGATCGCGGTGGCGTCCGCGCTGGCCTTATTGGGCGCCGTGGCAGGCGGCGCCTTGCCCGCGGCCGAGGCGCAATCGGGGACGCCGACACCAGCGTCGAATGTGGGCGGTCCTTCGGCCGTGCCTTCGGCGCGGTTCTTCGGCTCGGTCAAGCTAGGCAACGCCAGTCCGCCGGACGGCACAACGGTCGTTGCGTCGGTCGCCGGTGTGGCCTGCGGCTTCGGCACCGTGTCCAGCGGCCAGTACTTTGTCGACGTCCAGTCGATCGCCGGCTGCACCGCGCCCGGGGCCAGCGTGAGCTTCGCGGTTGGCGGACAGATGGCGAGCGCTACCGGGACGCTGCCGAGCGTGCCGGGCGCGGTGCAGCTCAACCTCGCGGTCAGCCAGGCCACGCCCACCCCCGCGCCTTCGGCAACGCCGGCAGCCGCCGGGCCCACGCCACCGCCGCCGCCCGGCCGGCCCACCGTGGCTCCCACCCCGCCCCCGCCGCCCAGGGCAAGTACGGCAACGCCGCCGGCACGTCCGACCGCAACGCCCGCCGCGGCGCGCGGTCAGGCAGCCACGGGACAGAAGCCGATCGCCGTCAAACCCGCGGCGCGGGTCGCCTTGCCCAGGACCGGCGCCGGCGGATCAGCGCCTGGACAGGACGGGCTGTCCGCGGCTCTCGCCGGCCTCGGCGCCGTCGCACTCGCCGGCCTCGGCCTGATTCGCCTGCGTCGAGCACGTTAGCGTCGCATTTCTGGCAACAGGACACCAGGTGGAACGGGGCCGGCTATCGAGCCGGCCCCGTTCTGCGATCGTGCGCGGCGCAAGATCGGCGGCGGCGCGCCGATCAGGTGAGACGGCGCATCGCCAGCGTCCGGCTTTCGGCAGCCGCAGCTATGTGCGGCAGATCCACCTGTTTCGCTTGCGGCTCAGACCGCATCGGGACTCAGCTCTTCGAGCTTCGCGCTCTGCACGTGCAGCAGGCGGCGCGCAAAGCGCTGGATGAAGCGGCGATCGTGCGAAACAGCCACGATGGTGCCGCCGAACTCGGCCAGCGCCTCCTCAAAGCGCTCGCTGCTCTCGATATCGAGGTGGTTCAGCGGTTCATCCAACACCAGCAGGTTGACGCCGCGCAGCACCAGCAGCCCCAGCGCCAGCCGCGCCCGCTGCCCGTAGCTGAGCCGCTCGACCGCCGTCAGCGCCTGCTCGCCGCTGAAGAGGAAACGATGCAGGAACGATCGCGCCGCCGTTTCGTCGATCGGCGCGGCATCGCGCACATGCGCGAGCGCCGAGCGGCCTCCGACCAACCCTTCGTGCTGCTGCGAAAGATAGCCTGGCACGATGCCGGCGCCCAGCCGCGCAGAGCCGCGATCGGGCGCCTGTTCGCCCAGGATCAGGCGCAGCAGCGTCGTCTTGCCGCAGCCGTTCGGCCCGGCAATCACCACGCGCTCGCCGTTGCGCACGACGAGCATCAGGCCGTCGAAGATCGTGTGGCCGTCGAAGGCGAGGCCGACCTCGCGCAGCTCGGCCACGACCTCGGCGCCTCGCGCGGCCTCGGCGATGTCGGCCTTCAGTCCCCAGCGCTGGGCAGGCTTCTCCACTTTCTCCTGCGAATCGAGCATGCGCTCGAGCCTGCGCTCGCGCACTTTCGCGGTGCGGGCGACCTTCTTGCCGATGCGGCGGTGATAGTCGTTTGCGCTGGCGGCATCGAAGCGCGCCGCGTGCGTCTTCACGCGCCGGATGTCCTCGCGCACGCGCTGGATCTGGTCCTGCTGCCGGCGGTAGGCATCGAGCTGGCTTTCGCGCTCCTGCGCAACGGCGGCAAGATAGTCGCTGTAGCCGCCGGCGAAGCGTCGCGGTGTTCCGCTCTCGGCATCGAGCGCGTACACGGCGGAGACAACGGCGTCGACCAGGGCACGGTCGTGGGAGATCAGCAGCAGGGCACCGCGGAACTGCTGCAGCCAGCGTTGCAGCCATGCCTGTGCCTCCAGGTCCAGGTGGTTGCTCGGTTCGTCCAGCAGCAGGAAGGGCGCCGGTCGGCTGAGCAGCGCGGCCAGACCGAGCCGGGCGCGCTCGCCGCCGCTGAGCAGCGCGTACGTCCGATCCGGCGGCAGCTGGCTGAGTCCGAGTCCGCGCAGCACCTCTTCCAACGCGGCAAATGCCGGCCAGCCGCCCTCGGTCTCGAAGGCCTCGACCAGCGCGAGCGCTTCGGCCGAGTCGAATTCCTCACCCGTACTGAGCCTGCGGCCCAGCCGCCAGAGCCGTTCGATCGCGGGCGCGGACGCCGCGGCATCGGGCGCCTCGCTGGCGAACGCGCCCTGCGGCAAATACGCCTCGCGCAGACCCGCAAAGCTGCCGGAGACGGTGCCGGCGTCGGACATTTCCAGACCGACGATGAGCCGCGCCAGCGTGCTCTTGCCCGAACCGTTCGGGCCGATGAGCGCGACTTTCTCGTGTTCACCAATAGTCAGGCTGGCGTCGCTCAGCACGCCGTGCCCGCCATACCGCTTGCCCGCGCGATCGACGAGTAACATAGGACCTCCTTGAGCCGTGTTGCGCGGGACAACAAAAAAGAGACCACGGCCAAACGGCGTGATCTCCGGCAGATTCGGATGCGGATCGCGGGCAGAACTCGCCCACCGGTCCAGCCTGGGCGAAGCGCGCGGACAAGGCCATGCGTGGCCCGCGCCTTCAAACCCATCTGCCCCGGTTAGCCGGCCATCGCTGCCTCGCGTGTTTGCTGCTGTCAGCGTATCACGCTCGTGCGCGCCTGTCAGTGGTCCCAACGCGGCAATCGCTCGCCGCCTGCAAGCTGAGCGATTTCTTATCGACGTCCCGAACCAGCCGCGCCGCCGCAATCGTGATCCGATCAGTACCGCGGAATCCAGGGAAGAGGAGCGACGGCTGCGATGGACGGCGAGAGTACGCTGCGGAGTGCACTCGTGTGCGGGCACGACCGGACCAGGCCGAGCCTGCGTCAGATCGCGCTCTGTGCTGTCGCCTCGGCGGCGCTGTTCCTTGCCGCCTGCGGGGGCAGCAGTGCATCGAACCAGGCAGGCGCCGTCTCCAGGGCGCTCACGCCCACGGCTGCCGCCGGTGCGTCCGCGACGCCGATCGCCTCGATGGGACCGGGTGCGACGGCGGAGGCTCATGCGACGGGCGTCGCGCCGATCTTCGCGGCGCCGAGCCCGACTGCCACGGCGGGTGCGGCGGCCGCCTCGGCATCAACGCCTGCAGCCGGCAAAGGCCGCCGCCCCGTGCCGGGCAATGCGCAGCAGGTGGTGCAGGCCTTCAAACAGCGCGGCATTGCCCTCGGTCAGGCGGTGAACCTGACGGCCGCGGACGATCCTGATCACCTGCTCGGCCAACCCGGCGGCTATACGAGCAAGGCCGTGTTCGTCGATACGCGGCTGGCCGGCGGCGCCACGCAGCCCTCCGTGCAGACCGGCGGTGCAGTCGAGTTCTTCGCCAGTCAGCGCGACGCCGAGCGCCGCTTCACGCAGCTCATGGCCGCGCAGAAGGGTTCCGCGCAGCCCGAGCAGCTCTTCCACGACGGCGCCGTGGTGTTGCGGCTTTCGCACGACCTGAAGGCGGACCAGGTCAGCGAGTACGAGATCACCGCCCGGCTGGCGCTGGCCGGCCGCTAGCCCGGCGCTTATCGCCGGCACTCGCGCGGCGCCGCTCCATCCCCTGTCTTCACGTGGTGTGTGAAGCAGTTCACAGCCGGAGTATCGGCTGGCTCACGGCGGCGGTGCGTCGCGGGCACTACGATCCTCTCAGCGCTGATGCAGCGATCGCGAGAAACGCCGTGCCTGCGACCAAAGTCCGCGCGGCAGCACTTGCATTGCTGCAACAGTTATGCAACCCTGTCCCACATCGACCAACCCACTGGACAAAGGGAGGAACCTGCCATGAGTAAACTGCGGCCGATCATTCTCCTGCAGAGCGCCGTGTTCGGCGCGGCGCTTCTCGTTGCGGCCTGCGGCGGCAGCAGCGGCAAGGATATCAAGGGCACCGTGACCGCTGCCGACGCCAACGCGAAGACGTTCACCGTCAAGGCCACCAACGGCCAAACCTACAACTTCGTGATGGACAGCAGCAGCAAGGGCAGCATGGACGAGATCGCAGGCAGCCATCTGAAGAACAAAGAGCAGATCGAGGTCAAGTACAAGGGCTCATCCTCGCCCTACACCGTGGTCTCCGCAGACTAGCCCAACTGCGCCGGCTCGGTTGCTCGGGCAGGAGCGCTTCTGCCGACAGGCGCGGCAGCGCTCCAGCCCTCTCGTCTGGCCGCGGTGCGACCCCGCACCCGCGCGACCCTCGGCTTGCGCGCCGCGGGCGCGGCGTACGGGCGTACACTGGCGCTGAGAACGCTATGCCTGCCTACGTGATTATTGGAGACGGAGCCGCTGGCATCGCCGCGGCACAGGCGATTCGGGCCGAGGACGCCGAGGCAACCGTGACGGTGCTGTCCGACGATCCCAGCCCGTATTACTACCGCGCGGCGCTGACGAACTACCTGCTTGGGCAGCTACGCGACGAACAGCTCTGGGGCGTGCCGCCGAACTTCTACCGACGGCATCGCATCGGCCGCTTCTTCGGGCGAGTGCTGGCCGTCGACACGAACGCCAACGCCATCTCGCTTGATAACGGACTCTCCGTCCCCTACGATGCGTTGCTGATCGCCTCAGGCGCGTCGCCGGTGCTGCTGCCCGTGCCCGGCGCGGAGTTGGGCGGGGTCTATACCTTTCGCACGCTCCAGGATGTGCGCGCCATCGCGGAACAGCTGCCGGACGTGCGCGCCGCCGTGGTCGTCGGTGGCGGCGCCCTCGGGCTCGAATGGGTGCAGGCGCTGCGCCATCGCGGTATCGATGTGACCTATGTCCTGCGCGAGCCCCGCATGCTGCCCCGCGTGCTCGACGAGATCGCCTCGGAGCTGGTGCTGCACGAGCTGCGCACCGCGGGCGTGCGGCTGCTGCTCGAAGACGAGATCGCGGCGATCGAGCCGCGGTCTGCCGGCGGCGCAGTTCAGCAGCGGCAACAGGCAGCGGTTGGCGGTGTGGTGACACGTACCGGCAAACGCATCGCCTGCGATCTCGTGGGCGTGGCGATCGGGGTGCGGCCGAACACGGCGTTCCTCGGCAGCAGCCCGATCGCGATCGATCGCGGCGTGGTTGTGGACTCGGCGATGCGATCGAGCGTCGCCAACGTGTTCGCCGCCGGAGACGTTGCCCACCTGCGCGATCCGCTGAGCGGCGAAGATGCGCCGCCGGTCGGCCTCTGGCAGCCGGCCCGTGCGCAGGGGCAGATCGCGGGCGCAAATATGGTGCGGGCAGCGGCCGGCGCTGCGTCGAAACGCTACCGCCCCGGCGCGATGTTCCAGGCCACGCATCTCTACACGCTGGACTTTGCCGCCGTGGGGCAGTCGACGGTGGAGGCGGGCGATCAAGGCCTCGAACTGCTGATCGACCGGCCGGCGCCCTGCGCCTACCGCAAGGTCGTGCTGCGCGGGAAGACGATCGCCGGCGGCCTGTTCATCGGCGACCGTCGTGGCGCACTCGCCTGCAAACGGATCATGGACTCCGGTCTGGACATCACGCCGATCCGCGACCGCCTGCTCGATGCGCACTTTGATCTGGCGGGCTGGCTGCGTCAGGGCGATCTGCGCAGCGGCGTGTTCACGGCAGCGCGGCCGGTGTTCGACGTGCGGCCTGAGGCGCCGCGGCCAACCGGGCAACGGCCGCTCGCGGCGCAAGCGCCGCTGGAACCACCGTCGGAGCCGATCGCTCCGCCAGACGTTGCGATCCCGCAGATCCGACCGCCCGCCGAACTGCGCTTCGCCGGCGTCGCCTACCGCCTGAGGGAAGATGCTGCGACCCTGCTTGGCCGCGACGCGGCCTGCGATGTCGTGGTAGACAGCGGCCACGTTTCTCGACGCCATGCGGAGGTGCGGCCAACGCCCGGGGGCTACGCTGTGCACGATCTCGGCAGCGCGAACGGCACCTGGGTCGGGCTCACGCGCGTGCAGCCGGAGACGCCTCGCGTGTTGCATGACGGCGACAGCATCCGCCTCGCTGACGCGGACCTGACCTTTGCGCTGCGGCCGGAGCCGACGGAGCGGGTCGGCGCGCTCAGCGCCGGGCCGGCCGCGTTGCGTCTGCGCGGTCCGGATGGCGCGTTCGCCCTCAGCGCCGACGTGATCAGCATGGGGCGCGGCGCCGACGTAATGGTGTCTGTCCCGTCGCGGCTCGCCTCGCGGCTGCACGCCCAGATTCAGCGCGGCGGTGATGGCGACTACTTCCTCTATGACCTCGGCAGCAGCAACGGCACGTTCGTCAACGGCGCCAGGATCACGGACGCGCATCAACTGGCGGCCGGCGACGTGATCGCCATCGCCGGTGTCGAGTACACTGTCGAGGCCGGCCGGGACGCCGCGCCGACTGCCGCATCCGGGCCGGCGGAATTGGTCGTGGCGGCCGGGACCGGCGCCGGCGAGCGGCATGTGCTGGCGGAAGGCGAGACGCGCATCGGCCGGGCAGAGCGCCCCGAGAACGAGATCGTGTTACACGATCCGCTGGTTTCCCGCCGGCACGCGCTGATCGCGCTGAGCGACGGCGCGGCGACGATCAGCGATCTCGGCAGCAGCGGCGGCACGCTGCTGAACGGCGCTTTTGTGAACAGCCGCCAGTCGCTGCACAGCGGCGACACGATCGTGCTGGGCCAGACGCGCCTCGTGTTTTCTGCCGCCAAAGCGCCGGCGGCCGCCGTGCCGTTCGTAGCTGAGCAGCCGACGATCCTCTTCACCGCCGGCCAGGCAGCCCCGTCGGCTGCAATCGCGCCGGCGTTGGTCGTCGCATCGGGGCCGAGCGCGGGGACACGCCACCCGCTGACACCGGGCCGCATGGTCGTGATCGGCCGGCGTGCAGCGGCGGGTCAGGCGGATGCACCGGCGATCGCGCTCGATGATGGGCGTGCTTCGCGCCGGCACGCGGCGGTCAGCGTCGCATTCGATGGCAGCGCCACGGTCGAGGATCTCGGCAGCAGCAACGGCACGCTGTTGAACGGCGAACGCCTCACGCAAGCCGTGGCGTTGCAGGAGGGTGACGCCCTGCAGATCGGCGAAACGGTGCTGCGCTTTACCGGCGCGGCCAGGAACGGCGGAGCAGGATCGTGAGCGTGGACTTCTACGCGGAACTGGCCGATTCCGTCTCCTACGAGCTGGATGCCTGCATCGGCTGTCACCTCTGCATGCGCGCCTGTCCGCTGCCCGAATCGGGCCTGATGCAGATCGGCGAGATGAACGACGCCGCATCCGGCGGGCCGCTCTCCGAGCGGGTGCTACGCTTCACGCTGGATTGCACGCAGTGCGGCGCCTGCGTGCCCGTCTGTCCGGCGGACATCAGCCGCATGCGGCTGGTCTTCGCCACCAAGCTGCGGCTCGACGCTCCGCCGGAGGACGAGCCGATTCTGCTGCACGCGCCCGGCGGCGCCGTACCCTCCGGCTGGACGCATGGTACGCTCGCCGACGCGCTCGGCCGGCTGCCGCTCTTTGCCGACGTCTCGCGCGATCAACTGCGCGCCTTCATTCCGCGCGTCGCGCTGCATCGCCAGCCCGCGGGTGTCGTACTGGCGCGCGAGGGCGAGTACAGCAACGACCTCTGCCTGATCCTCGCCGGCGCCGCGCAGACCAGCGCAGTGGCGGCAGATGGCCGGCAGATACCGTTGCTCAACCTCGGCCCGGCGCACTTCTTCGGCGAGTTCGGCATCCTCTCCGACCGCCCAAACCCGGCGACCGTGACCGCAACGCAGGATTGCACGCTGCTCGTCGCCTCGGCGGCGGCGCTGCGCCGGCTGATGGCCGAGTCGACGCCCTTCGCCGAGCGGCTCGCGCTGATTCACGCCCGCTTCGAGCTTGGCGCCGGTCTGCGCCGGGTTGACCTGTTGCAGGAGTTGAGCGACGAGGCGCTCGCCTGGCTGAGCGACCGCATCACCGTGCGCAGCTACGAACGCGGCGCGATCATCGCCCGCGCCGGCAACGCCGCCACCGCGTTGCACCTGGTACTGAGCGGGTTCGTCAAGGTGAGCGGCAGCGTCGCGGACGGCGAGGAGCGTGTGCTCACCTACCTGCACGACGGCGGCTACTTCGTGGACTGGGCGCTGCCCGCGGCGGGACCGCGCGGCACCACGCTCAGCGCGAATACCCGCTGCGAACTGGCGCTGATCGACCAGATCGACGTCGAGGCGATGCGCAACGCCTATCCGCCCTTCCGCGAGCGCATCGAGGCTGCCGGCCAGGCGCATGCGCAGGGAGCGACCCGTGCCCTCGGCGGAGCGGCCTTGCCTGGCGCGGCGCATCTCGAAGCCTTGCTCGACGGCGGCGTGCTGCAAAGCCACTCGCTGCTTGTGATCGACGAACGGCTGTGCATCGACTGCAACAACTGCGTCGATGCCTGCGTGCGCCGCCACGGCCACCCGCGGCTGGAACGGCGCGGCCTCACCGTCGGGCCGTATCTGATCGCAACGGCCTGCCGGCACTGCGATGACCCGCTCTGCCTGCTCTGCCCGGTCGACGGCATCGTGCGCAATGCAGACGGCACGATCGTGATCAACAACAACTGCATCGGCTGCGGCGCCTGCGCCGAGCGTTGCCCCTACGACAACATCCGCATGGCCGACGTGCAGCAGATGATCGCAACCGAGAAAGCAGAGAGCAGCCTCTGGCAGCGGCTGTTGAACTTCGCGAAGCCACGGGAGATGGGCGCCGTAACCTTCGACCAGGACGATCTGCGGCAGAAGGTCGCCGTGAAGTGCGATCTGTGCGCCGGCCACAAAGACGGGCCGGCCTGCGTGCGCAACTGCCCGACCGGCGCGGCCTTCCGTGCCGACGGCGCCCGCTTCTTCGGCGATGGGGAGAAGATCGCGTTGACGCCCACGGCGGCGCGGCCGCGGAAGGCGTAGCTTGATGCATTCACCAGCCGAGCAGGCGCCGTCGCAGCCCGGCGAGACGAAGCCGCCACTGTGGCGCCGCTACCGTCTGCCGCTCAGCCGGGCGCATCTGTTCTGGCTGGTGTTCGCGCTGATCGTCGGCGGCGGGATCTTCTATTTGCACGGCACCGAGGGCGACTTCATCACCATCGGCGGCTTCGACCTGACCGCCGTGCGGCTGGGCGAGGTCGGCGCGGTGTTTATCTTCGCCTCCGCCGCCTACACCTTTCGCAAGCGGCTGTTCATCGGCGGGCTGGGCGTGCTCGATTCGTGGCTGTGGGCGCACGTCTACCTCGGCGCGCTGGGGCTGCTGTTCATCTGGTATCACTCACGCCAGCGTTTCAGCGCCAACATGCGCCTTGCCAACGCCGCGATGTTCCTGCTGTTGTTCACCGGCCTGACGGGTGTGCTCGGCCGCGTCTGTTACCTGATCGTGCCGCGCATTCTGGCGGGTTTGAAGGACTACGATCCGCCGGCGCGGCTACGAGAGCGGATCGCGGCACTGGAGGTCGAGGCGGCGGCGTTCGTCGCGATGAAGTCCGAGCCGTTCGTCGCGACCTATCAGGAGATGCTGCGCCGCCCCTTGCCCATGCGGCCGCCCGCCGTCGCCATGCAACGCCTGCAGACCGCCCGCGCCCCGGTGCCCGCGGCGGAACAGGCCGAGTTCGATCGGGTCGCCGTAATCTTGATGCGGCGCGGCGAGTTGCTGAGCACGCTGCGGCGGCGCACGGCGGCGCGCCGCTTGCTCGACTGGTGGTGGCTCGTGCACGTGCGGCTCACCGAGGCAGGATTGATTCTCGCCTCGATTCATATCCTCGTCTCGCTGCTGGTCGACCACCGCTTCAAGTGACGGCGGCGCGCCGGCGGATCGGAGGTTGCGATGAGTGCCTGGCACACGCTGTTTCTGCTCCTCGTACTGGCGCTCGGCATCGTCTTGCTGCTGCACGATCGGCTGTGACGAGCGGCCACCGATCCGTAACCGGGCGTACATTCACCTTGACTTCGCTCTGACCGCCGCTCAGAATCGTGGGGCTACGTGGTAGGAGATGGATTCAAAGCCAGCTCGCGGCCCCGCTGCTGAGCGTCCACGGGCGTCCGATCGGCGGCTGTGAATCCAGCGGTACGGACAACAGGAGGCGGTCTCCATGACGAGCCAGGTCGACATCCCCAAGCTGGTCGGCGCACGCGTGAAACGGCGCGAAGACCCCCGGCTGATCACCGGCAACGGCCAGTACACCGACGACATCCAACTGATGCGCGGCCTGCACATGGCCGTGCGCCGCAGCGAGTACGGCCATGCCCGCATCACCCGCATCGACACGTCGGCGGCGAAAAGTATGCCGGGCGTGGTCGCGGTGCTCACCGCCGACGACCTGACCGACGTGCTCGGGCCGATGCCCGCCGCGCCCGCCACACCCGACACGAAGATCGCCCCGCGCAACGTGCTGACGAAGGACAAGGCGCGGCACGTCGGCGATCCGATCGCCGTCGTCGTGGCCGAAGACCGCTACCAGGCGCGCGACGCGGTGGACGCGATCGAGGTTGAGTTCGAGGAGCTGCCGGCCGTCGTCGATCTCGAAGCGGCGATGCAGCCGGGCGCGCCCAAAGTCCACGACCAGTTCGACGACAACGTCGCCTTTTACTGGACGCTGCACACCGGCGAGGTGGACGAGGCGTTTGCGAACGCCGGCATTGTCGTCAAACAACGTATGGAGAGCCAGCGGCTGCAGGGTGTGCCGCTGGAGACACGCGCGATCCTCGCCGACTACCAGCCCGGCGAAGATCACCTCACGCTCTGGACCTCGACGCAGGCGCCGCACCTGCTCAAGCCGATCATCGGCGGCATGCTCGGTATGCCGGAGAATCACGTGCGCGTGATCGCGCCGGAAGTGGGCGGCGGCTTCGGCGTGAAAGCCGATTTGTATCCCGAGGAAGTGCTCTGCTGCGTGCTGTCGAGGCGGCTCGGCCGGCCGGTGAAGTACGTCGAGACGCGCTCCGAGAACTTCCAGGCGACCGTCCACGGCCGCGGGCAGCTCGGCGAGTACGAGATCGCGGCCACGAAGGACGGCAAGGTCACCGGCCTGCGGGTCAAGATTCTGGCAGATCTCGGCGCCTATCAGGGCTTCTTCGGCAATGTCGTGCCGACGCTCTCCGGCCTGATGCTGACCGGCGTGTACACGATCCCCGCCCTGCACTGCGACATCTACGGCCTGTTCACGAACAAGACTTCGACAGGTGCCTATCGCGGCGCCGGGCGGCCGGAGGCGACGTATTACATCGAGCGGATGATGGACTTGCTGGCGCGCGAGCTGAACATGGACCCGGTCGAGCTGCGCCGCCGCAACCTGATTCCCACCGAAGCGTTTCCGTACCAAACCGCCAGCGGCATGCTCTACGAAAGCGCCAACTACGGCCCGGCGCTGGAGAAAGCGCTGCAAATGATCGGCTACGACCGCGTGCGTGAGCAGCAGAAGGGCGGGCCGGAGAACGGCAAGTACACCGGCATCGGCGTCTCGACCTGGACGGAGATCTGCGGTTTCGGCCCCTCGGCGGCGCTGCCGGGCGTCGGCGGCTGGGAGATGGGCAAGGTCACCATCGAGCGCACGGGCATGGTCACCGTGCACACCGGCACCTCGCCGCACGGCCAGGGGCAGGAGACGAGCTTCGCGCAGATCGTGGCCGATGAGTTCGGCGTACCGATGGAGAACATCCGCGTGATCCACAGCGATACGGACAAAGTCGCGCACGGGGTCGGCACCTTCGGCAGCCGCGGCACGACGGTCGGCGGCGCGGCGATCTTGATGTCGATCAACAAGGTCAAGGAGAAGATGAAGCGGTTCGCGGCCAACATGATGGACGCGAACGAGGACGATCTCGACGTCAGCGGCGGCCGTGTCTGGGTGAAGGGCTCGCCGGATAAAGGCGTGACGATCGGCGAGGTTGCCGCGGCGGCCTACTTCCCCGCCGCTTTCCCGCCGGACACCGAGCCCGGCCTCGAAGCGATCAGCTACTTCGAGCCGCCGAACTTCGCCTTCCCCTTCGGCGTGCATGCGGCCGTGGTCGAGGTGGACAGCGCGACCGGCCAGATCGCGCTGAAGAAGTACGTGGCCGTGGACGACTGCGGCACGGTGATCAGCCCGCTGCTCGTTGCCGGCCAGGTGCACGGCGGCGTGGCGCAGGGCATCGGCCAGGCGTTCTACGAGGATGTGGTCTACGACGAGAACGGCCAGCTGATCAGCGGCACGCTGATGGACTACGCGCTGCCGCACGCCGAGGACTTCCCGACCTTCGAGCTGGACAGGACCGTGACGCCGAATCCGATGAACCCGCTCGGCGCCAAGGGTATCGGCGAGGCGGGCACGATCGCGGCCTCGCCCACGGTCGTCAGCGCCGTGGTCGATGCGCTGAAGCCGCTGGGCATCAAGCACATCGACATGCCGCTCAAGCCCGAGCGCGTCTGGCGCACGATTCAGGCAGCGGGACGGCCCTCATAACCCCCCGTCCCCCTTCTCTCCCATACGCTCTTTGAATCCGGCAGATCTCCAGACCTTGGTGTATGGGAGAGAAGGGGGCGATCATCGGGAGAATCAGCGAGAGGATAGCGGGTTAGCGCCGTTGGGTAACCTGTGCCCCTCGGATCGCTCCGAGCCACCGCGCTACTGCGCGCTCAGCAGCTCCACGTCGTAGGTCAGCCGCGCGCAGGGCGGAATTACGGGCGCCTGCCCGGCGGCGCCGTAGCCGAGCGCGTACGGCACGATGATGCGGCGCTTGCCGCCGACGTTCATGCCGGCGATGCCGAGATCGAGCCCGTTCACTACCTCGCCGAAGCCGAGGGGGAAGCTGGTCGGCTGTCCGCTTTGGCCGGGCGAACGGTCGAAGACCAGGCCGTTGTCGAGATAGCCGGTGTAGTTGACCGTGACGGTCTGGCCCGGCTGTGCCGCCGCACCGCTGCCCGCGCTGATGTCCTGGTATTGCAGACCTGACGGCAACGTCACGATCTGGCCCGCGCCGGCCGGCAACGCCGGCACGCCCGGCGGATAGCCGGCCACGGGCGGACAGGCCGAGTTCGGGAAGCTTCCTCCCGCTGCAGCCGGCGTGGACGTAGGGGACGTTCGCGCGGCCGGCGGCGTGGCGGTCCTGCTCGGCGCAGCGGGCGCGGGTGTCGGCGTCGTCGCCGGCGCGGGCGTGGGACTGGCGGCAGCAGTCAGCGGCGCCCCGACCGACTGCAAGGAGAACACGCCGTTGCTCCACTTGTAGATCTCGGTCGCAACGCTCGTCGTCGTGCCGGCCGCGGGCAGCGAGGGGTCAGGCGCCACCCCCGCCGCGAGTGTCACCGTATCGGTGTCCGTCACGGTTGCCACCAGCTCGCTGATGCCGTCCCCGTCGATGTCTTTGAACGTCCAATCGACGTTCTCGCCGTGCTCAAGCGTGTAGGCGGCGTGGCTGGTATCGATGTCCTGCAACGCATCGACGCGCGACCAGGCGGTGGTCAGCGTCAGGTCGTAGATCTGCACCACCGTCTCGGTGCGGTGCAGGCTGTCGCTGAAGGCGCCATCCGCCGTGTAGCCCACGGTGAAGACACGGTAGCTTTGGCCTGGCGGGCTGGCGAGGGCGCTGATATCGGTCAGGTTCTCCGCCAGCCAGGTGTCGTCGCCCTTGAGCTGCACGCCGGGGTAGTTTGACAGGCCGAGCGCCCATTCCTGCCCGTCCCATTGCAGATAGTTGACGAGCAGCCACTCACTGCCGTCCTCCAGGCGTGGATAAATCGTGGCGATGAAGACGATGTAGCCGCCGGGCGCGTCGGGCATATCCGCCCGTGCCCACTTGCGTACCGGCAGCCGCGTCGCGCCCTGCAAGTCCGCCGGCAGCACGGCTCGCACCGCATCCTCGTTTTGGATCGGCGGCGCCGGCTGGGCTGCGGCGCCGCCGGAGATCGGCGGCTGCGGCGTGGGCGTGGCAGACGCCGCGGTCCGCGGCGCCGCGGATGGCGTGACCGCCGGGCCGGTTTGCCCTCGCGTATCGCCGGGAGCGAGCAACGCGGCAGCCAGGACGCCGAGGCCACCACAAACTGCCAGCAGAAGTGACCAGCGCTTGCCCGGCGACCTCGCGGCCATCTCGACCCTCCGCGATACGGCATCACGTCCCGCGCGACGCCGATCTCGTGGCAGTGTAGTCAGAGACCGTCACGCCGCGCCAGCAGGGACGCGTGAAACCTGCCGCCCGCGTCGCCGGTCGCGGGTTTGGCGCCGCACGGAGCCATTGCCGCGCACGTTCCATTCCACGGTCAACGCCGTACCAACCGGGAGATCCCGCCAGCGCGCCGCAGCCTCGCGCAGCGCGACGCAGACGCGCTGCAGTCCCGAAACGTCAAGCGGCACGGCGCCGATACGCACGGCGGACTGTGCCTCGCTCAGCCGCTTGAGCGCCCGCCGCGGGTCCGCGTCCGCGCCATCGAGGACGATCGCATCGAGCGCCCCGACCACGACTTCGGCTTGCAGCATCAGGTCGGTGTTAGAACGCATCAAGGCTTTTGATCGATCTGCCGCGTGCGGGCGCTGCCGCCCCGAGACGATCGTCATGCCACCGAACAGCACGCCGTCTGCGACGCTGCCCCAGAAGCCGCCGCGCAGCCCCAGCTCGCGCTCGGCCACGAAGTGCACGATGTCGTGCGGCAGCGGCAGCATGCGGCCCGCGCCCGGCACGCGCACGGTCACGCCGTCAGCGCGGCGCATAAGCGCGTGATAGGAGCGTTCGCCCGTGCGGATGAACTCGACATGCATTGGTTGGCTCGCCTTTCGGCCCTCATCCTCTCCTGTCTCCTTCTCCCAATCCTGGGAGAAGGAGACGATCCTGCCTGAAGCATTCCGCGCCTGATGCGGTTAGCCCGACGCCGTCGGAGCCGTGCTGCGCACGATCGCCCCTCTCCCAGGATTGGGAGAGGGGACGGGGGTGAGGGCCGAGCGCCCCGCTACACCCGGTACTCGGCGGGATTGGACTTCTTCGCCGCCTCGCGCTGGCGCAGCTCGATACGGCGGATCTTGCCGCTGATCGTCTTCGGCAGCTCGGTCACGAACTCGACCTCGCGCGGATACTTGTAGGGCGCCGTCACCCGCTTGACATGGTCCTGCAGCTCTTCAGCCAGCTTCTCGCCCGCCTCGAACTCCTTGCCCAACACGACGAAGGCCTTGACGATCTCGCCGCGCACCGGATCGGGCGAAGCGACGACCGCGGCCTCGACCACCGCCGCATGCTCCAGCAGTGCACTCTCGACCTCGAAGGGACCGATGCGGTAGCCGGCGCTGATGATTACGTCGTCCGCGCGGCCGACGAACCAGAAGTAGCCATCGCCATCCATATACGCCCGGTCGCCGGTGATGTACCAGTCGCCGCGGATGCAGCTCTTCGACGCCTCCGGGTCGTTCCAGTACTCGCGGAAGAGACCGACGGGCCGCCGCGGGCGGATGCGAATGGCGATGTCGCCCTCCTCGCCCGGCTCACACGGGTTGCCGCTCTCGTCGATCACGGCGATCTCGAAGCCGGGCGAGGGCTTGCCCATCGAGCCGGGGCGCACCTCGATCGGCGGGAAGTTGCCGACGATCAGCACCGTCTCCGTCTGTCCGTAGCCGTCACGAATGGTCATGCCCGTGCCGGCCTTCCACGCCTCGATCACTTCGGGGTTGAGCGGCTCACCAGCGCCGACGCAGTGGCGCAGCGCCGAGAGGTCGTACCGCGTCAGGTCTTCGAGCACGAGCAGGCGGTAGGCGGTGGGCGGGGCGCAGAAGGTCGTGACGCCGTAGTCCTGCAACGTCTTGAGTGTCAGCACCGGGTCGAAGCGGCCCGGCACGTCCTGGATGAACAACGCCGCGCCCTGGCTCCAGGGGCCGAACAGACAGCCCCAGGCCGCCTTCGCCCAACCCGTGTCGGAGAGCGTCCAGTGCAGGTCGCTCGGCTTGAGGTCCAGCCAGTACTTGCCGGTGATCTGGTGGCCAATGCCGTAGCTGGCGTGCGTGTGCAGCACCATCTTCGGATAGCCCGTGGTGCCGGAGGTGAAGTACAGCAGCAGCTCGTCGTCGGCCCGCGTGCGCTCAGCCTCGAACCGGCGCGGCTGCGCCGCCACAGCCGTTTCGTAGCGCACGCAGCCCTCGACATCGCCGCCGATCACGAAGATCGTCTCGAGCTGCGGGCATTCCGCGCGGACGGTGATCAGTTTCCGCGCGTTCTCCACGTCCACGATCGCGGCCTTCGCCTGCGACAGCTCCAGGCGATACTTCATATCGCGCGCGGTAAGCTGCGTGGTGCCCGGTGCGGCCACGGCGCCGAGCTTCATCAGCCCGAGCAGCGCCTCCCACCACTCGGGCACACGCGAGGCAACGACCAGCACGCGGTCGCCCTTGCCGATGCCGTGGGCGCGGAAGCTCCGGGCGGCGCGGTTGCTGCCCCAGGCGAACTCGCGGAAGGTGAGCGTGCGCGAGCGGTTCGCCGTGCCCACCCAGACCATGCCGACGCGGTTCGGGTCGTCGGCCCAGCGGTCGATCACGTCGGCGGCGAAGTTGAAGTACTCGGGCACGTCGAGCGCAAAGCTCTGCCGCTCGCGCGCGTAGTCGGTCATGTTTGCAGTTGCTGCCGCCATCGCTCCGCCCCCGTTCCGTGCACGTGTTTTGCCGGCCTATCTTACCGCGCCGAAGGGCGTCGGGCAGAGGGTGTAGGGCGCAGGGTGGAGATGCAGCGAGCGCACGGCCCCCGATGCGACGGCAGTGGTTCGTCCACCGCCGTGGAGACGACGAGGGGAGGCGCCAGACCGGCGCCTCCCCTCGGATCGGATCGCATTTCGCCGCGGTGCGTGGTTACCTGGTGATGCGCAGCGTCACCTTGGCCGAATGCGCGAGGCTGCCGCTTGTGCCCGCGATCGTGAGCGTGAACGTGCCGCGCGTCGTGCCCGCGTGCAGAGTCAGCGTTGACGTCGCGCTGCCGTTTGCGGCCGGAGTCACGGGAGTCGGGCTGAAGCTGGCCGTCGTTCCCGACGGCACGCCGCTTACGCTCAGCGCCACCGGCGCGTTGAAGCTGTTCGTCGAGGTCACGGTCACCGTGTAGGTGCCGTTGTGCCCCCGCGATACGCTCAGCAGGCTCGGGCTGGCCGCGATGGTGAAGTCGGGAGCGACGACCACCAGCGTCACGCCGAAGGTGTGAGTCGTGGTCGCCGCGTCGGTGCCCGTGCCGGTGATCGTCAGCGGGTAGCTGCCGGCAGGTGTGTTCGCGCCGGTCGTCACGGTCAGCGTCGAGCTGCCGCTAGGTGTGACAGCCGCCGGGCTGAAGCCGGCGCCGGCGCCCGCCGGCAGACCGCTGACGCTCAGGTTCACGGTCGAGGCGTAGCCGTTCAGGCTCGTCAGCGTCGCGGTGTAGCCGGCGCTGCCGCCGGCGTTGACGCTCTGCGAGGCCGGCGTGGCCGCCAGCGTATAGTCGGGCGTGGCGCCGCAGCTCGGGAAGCGGAAGCTGCCGACCCATGTCCCCCAGGTGACGCCCGACTGCGCGTACTCTTCCAGATGCCAGACGGTGCAGCCGTCCGGATCGATTACCTCGCCGGCGTAGTCGCCGTAGCGCGTGCCGTCCATGTTGACTTCGCCGGCTTTGAGCGTATTCTCCGGCAGATCGAGCGTGCCGGATGCGTCGCTCGGCAAGCGGCCGGCGTAGTCGATGCCGGCGAACGCGCTGGCCGAGGAGTGGGCGAAGCCCACGCTCAGATCGCCGCTGCTATCGACGCTGAGCGCCGGGAACATGCGGTCCTCGCCGTCGCTGCCGAGCACGCCTTGCTGGAGCAAGGACGGCGCGCCGTCGAGGTTGCCGAGCTGATACCACTGCACGCAGGCCACGGTCCCCGCACCGGGATTGCAGCCGACGGTATGGGCGCTGTAGACGGTGCCCTGGAAGATCTGCGCCGAGAGCGTGCGCACGTCGTTGGTTTCGATCGTAGCGGCGTTGGTGCCGGCCGGTTGCAGAGCCGCGGGCGGCTGGGCGTAGGCGTCTACGTCGACGCCGCCCTGCAGCGTGAGGGCACCGCCGCCGAACGCGTTCGTCCACTTCCAGACGCTGACTTTGGTGCATGGGCAGGCGCCGTTATCTACGCCGACGAAGTACATCACGCCCGGCGTAGAAACGTTGCGCGTGGGGAAGACCGTATCAGCCGGCATGCCGGAGGCAGTGTTGCCCACCGCCGTGACCTTGAACGTCGCGGTCTGGCCGGCGTAAAGTGCCGCCTTGCTCAGCGCGTAGATGTAGGCGCCGGTGAAGGTCTGGCTGGCGTTGAACTCGTTGCCGCTGACGTAGATCGCGTCCGAGCCGATGGCGATGTGCGGGAAGTCGAAGAGTTGGTTCGCCTCCTGCACGGGGATGGCGTAGATGCTCCAGGCGCCGGTCGGATCGCCCGTCTGCGTCACGGCGACGCAGATGCGCGAGGCGTTGGTGAAGGCGTTGAAGCTGAGGATCTCCAACACGAAGCGATTGGCTGCCGCGTCGTACTCGGCCGACGGGTCGGTATCGGCGTTGATGAAACCGTCCGACGGGCAGCCGCTGTTGCTGGCGAAGAAGGTTTGCAGGTCGGCCGGACCGAGCAGCAACGCGCCGCTCTTGTTCCAGACCTTGACGGCGGTATTCACGACACCGACGACATCGTTGGGACCGGCGGCCACGCTGCCGTCCGGCGGCTCGCAGCTGCAGGAGCTCTCGGCCTGGCTGATGCCGTTGAAGCCGAGGCCTGCCGTTTGCGGCGCCGCTGTCGTGATGCCGCTGCCCGGCTGCTGAATGTTGCGGCCCTTGCCGAGGCCGAGGGCGGCCTGCTTGCCGCGGTCGAGCTCGTCCTTGCCGCCGGGGTGCAGGAACGGTTTGGCTGGATGGCCGTGCTGGCCCTTGCCGACGGCGCTTTGCAGGCGCGCTACGGTCGGCGCGGCGATTAGCGGACCCGTGGGGCCGGGCGTCTGCGCGCTGGCACTGCCGGTGTGCGCCAGACCGAGACAGGCAAAGAGCAGCAGGGTTGCGATAGCGAGGAGACGGCGACGGTTAGGCGGGATCACGGTCACGGTCCTCCTGTACTGCCGCCGCCTGCTTGCGGGCGGCGGACAACGCGGCGCGCCCGCGGCCGGGTGCGCCAGTATCAGCAGTCGGCGCCCGCGCTGTCGCGCAACAGCGCTACGGCGCGACAGTGCTCTGCCAATCCACTCCCCTCGTATCACGGCAAACGTGCATTGTCGTCGATTGTTACAGCACCGAAACGCCAGCGATGCAGTATAGCGCCTGACCTGGCGTGGGGATGCCGTAACAAAATCTCGGCTCGTTCGTTATACGGAGCGAACGGCCTTGCCCGCCTCGGGGCCGGCCGCCGCGCCGCGAGCGCGGTGGCAATAGCGGCATACTGCAATTCATGCCGCTGGAGGTGGTGGATGTCCGGGACCAAACTCGCCGTCGCACTCGCACTCGTTGGGCTGGCGGCGCTGGCCGGCGCCAGGCTGACGCGGCTGCAATCCGCCGCTGCCGCGGTCGGCGCTGCAAGCAGCCAATGCGCGCCGCTGGACGCGAACACGGCGATGTGCTCACTTTCACTCAGCGGCTCGCTGCTCGCCGGCGAGACGGTCACGACTGCGATCTCGACGGGCGCGCTGGACACCGTAACCTACGCCAGCGGCTGCCAGCCCAGCGGCGTGTTGAATCCGCCCGCCATCGCAGGCGGCGACGCCTCCTTCAGCTTCACCGCGCCCGACGGCGGCTGCGTGGGGCCGATCGCCTTCAATGAAACCGTGGGCGGGCTGAACGCCCCGGACGTGCTGGTGCAGAGCGTGACGGACTCCGGCGCGGCGGGGAGTGTGATCAACACGGCGGTCTTCCTGGTCGGCTTCACGGGCAGCAAGACTTGCGTGGCGGGCGCCGCAACCGGCGCCTTCTCCTGTCAGCTCAGCGTGGACGCCAGCCTCAACATGGCGAACGCTACGATCGGCGTCGCGCTCTCCGACGGCTTCTTCACCACCGTGACCTATGTCAGCGGCTGTCTGACCCCCCCGGCGATCACGGTCGGCGCGACGAGTTTCAGCTTCACCACGCCCGCCGGCGGCTGCGGCGGCTTCGGCGCCCTGGTGTTCAACGAAACGGTCTCCGGCGTGAGCGGCAGCACGCTGACGCAGACGTTGAGCGCGAGCGGGCCTGATACGGGCATGGGCAGCTTCACGGCGCAGTTGCCGGCGCAGCAGGGCAGCGCGGTGACGCTCAGCGGCGCCAAGACCTGTGCCGCGGCGAACGGCTCGGGCGACGACGGTGACAACGGGGATGATCGGGCTTACGCCGACGACAGCAGCCAGGCGCCGCGGGTGAGCTGCACGCTCACGTTGCAAACTTCCGCTCCGCTGGCGGCGGGCGCGACGGTGATGGTGACGATCGCCGGCAACGCGAGCTTCGCGTCCGTCAACTACAACAGCGGTTGCGCCAGTGCGCCGACGCCCACGGTCAGCGACGGCAGCTTCAGCTTCGCCGTGCCAGCGGGCGGCTGCGCCGGGCCGCTCGTCTTCGCGGAGACCTTGAATGTGACTGGCTCGGGCGGGGGAGCGCTCGCGCAGGCGGTGAGCGTGGCCGGCGCCAGCAGCGGCTCGACCGCGATCCAGGCCACAAACGGCAACGGCGGCGCGTTCACCCTGCCGAGCGCGCAGTCTGGGAACGGCGGTGGTAATGGCAATGGCGGTGGCAACGGAAATGGGAACGGCAACGGCGGCGACAACGGCAACGGGCACAACCACTCCGTGCCGGCCTGTCAGAACAGCCACGGCCGCGCCCAGCAGCACAATCCGCACTGCCAGGGCGGCGGCGACGATTAGGGCCAGCCGGGGCCCTTCTTCGCCAGCAACTCCCACCAGGCCTGATCGAGCGAGAGCACCTCGCGCACCCGCAGCGCCGTATCGCCGCCGTACGGCGTGCGCGCCAGCGAGAAGCCGACCGTATGGATGCCCAGCCGGCGGCAGGTGAAGATCGCCCGCGGCAGGTGATAGGACTGGCTGACCGCGACGGCGCTGGTGACGCCGAAGAGGTCGTGGGCGCGCTGGCAGCTTGCGTAGGTATGCACGCCGCCGGGGTCTTGCACGATCGCCGCCGCCGGGACACCTTCGGCTTCGGCCTGTTTCGCCATCGCCGCCGGCTCATCGTGGCCGGGCAGGCCGCCGTCGCCGGACATCAGGAGTTGCTTGACCTTGCCGTTGAGATAGAGCAGCACGGCGGCGTGGATGCGATCGGACAGCAGCGCAGACGGCGTGCCGTTCGGCTTCAGCCCGGCGCCGAAGACGATCGCGGTATGCTGCGGCGGCACGTTTTGCGGCTCGTCGTAGCGCAGGCTGCCGCTGCGCCAGATCACCCAGAGGGCCGGCCCGAACAGCACCAGCAGCAGCGCCGCGACGGCGAACAGCCCCAGCAACAGCACGCGCGGCAGCGTGATCAGCCGGCGACGGGCGCCCGCCGTCCGCGACCGCGCCTCCGTCCGACCACCCACCGCCGAGGATCGACCGCTCACCCGACGAGTGTAGTCGCCGGCCGCAGCCCTGCAAAGCGGCGCTCAGCCGCTCGCCGCCACGCCGCTGCCCACCAGTCGCAAATGCTGAATCGCGGCGAGCAGCCGCGGCGAAGGCAGCGGCAGATCGGAGGCGGCGAGATTCTCGTCGAGTTGCTGCGCCAGGCGGGCGCCTGGGATGGTGACCGCTACCTCTTCCTGCGCCAGCACCCAGCCGAGCGCCGCCTGCGCTGCGCTGCGCTCGTTGGCGGCTGCCAGATCACGCAGGCGTTCAGCGAAGGCGAGCGCAGCCCGCAACCGATCCGCCGCCCAGCCGGCACGCGGGTCTTCGGGCGTGGATTGGTGCCGTGGCGCATCGTTTCCGGCGAGCACGCCGCCGAGCAGCGGCGCCCGCGCGATCACGCCGATGCCCGCGGCCCGCGCCCGCGGCAGCAGCGGCAGCAACTCCGAGTCAAAGGCGTTCAGCGGCAGTTGCAGCGTGGCGACGCGCGAATCCGCGAGGGAGGCAAGCGCGGCCTCCTCATCCTGTACTGCGACGCCGATGTGGCGGATCACGCCGTCGGCCTGCAACCGGGCGAGCGCATCCCACAGTTCGGGCTGCGCCAGATTCGCGGGCGTCGGGTGATGAAGCTGATAGAGGTCGATCGTTTCACAGCGCAGCCGCTCGCGGCTCGCTTGGGCCGCGCCGGCCAGGTGTTGCGGGCTGAAATCGCGCGCGAGCGTACCGTCGCGCCACACCAGCCCGCCCTTGGTGGCGATGAAGGCGTGCTCGCGCCGGCCCTCGATCGCTCGGCCGATCAGCCGTTCGCTGCGGCCGTCACCGTAGATGCCGGCGGTATCGATAAAGTTCGCGCCGCGTCCGATGGCCGAGCGGATCAACTCGATCGCGGTGTCGTCGTCTGGCGCGAGGCCGTCCGGCCCGCCCAGGGTCCACCCGCCAAAGCCGATTTCGCCGACCAGGGCGCCTGTCTCGCCGAGTTTGCGGTAGTACATCTGCGCCTTCCATGGGGAGGTATTCGGCACAGGGTAGCGAGGGAGCGGAGCCGGGATCCTGTACGGCTTGTCACCGCGGGTCCAGGCCGCGCGTTCCGGAACGAGAACGTGTGCGCCAGCCATGGCCGGCCCCGGCTACTCCACGATGATCTCGATGCGCTGGCCCTTGGCAGAGTCTTTGACATCGTAAATCGTGCCGCGCCGGCCGCTGCGCAGTGCGCTGAGCAGGTCGTCCATCTGCAACGGCAAGCCGGCTCGGCCAAAGGGAAAGTTGCCGGGCGCGAAGCGCAGGCCGGAGTTGACCATGCCGTAGGGGATGGAGACGTTCGCCCACATGCGCCCGGTGGTGGTGTCGGTCACGCGCACGCGGAACCAGCGCGGCCGGCCATGGCGGCCATTGTCGGCGCGGTCGCGCTCGTCGCGGCGGTCGCGCCTGTCACGTCCGTCCTCCTCGTCGCCGAGGGCACGGAGCAGTTCGGCGGCCTCCGCCGCGGTGATCTTGCCCTGCTCGAGCAGTTCGAGCACGCGCAGCCGTTCCTGGTTCATGGCGGTTCCTGGGAGGCTGGTTCGCCCCCGGCTCCTCGGTCTGTACGTTTGGCGGGAGCGTGGTGAGTGGTGAGTAGTGAATGGTGAACGGCGGGAGGTACCGCGCCGGCGCCGATTCACCGCTCACCATTCACCACTCTCCGCCATTCGCCTACTGCCCGCCGCCGCGCAGGGCGCTGAGCAGGGCGGCGGCTTCGCCGGGTGTGATCTCGTGGCGTTCGACCATATCGAGGATGCGCATCGTCTCCTCTTGCGATGGGCCGGACGCGGGCCGTGCTGCCGTCGCCGTGCGGGCCGCAGCCGGCCGCTCCTCGGCCGCGGCCGAGGTTGGCTGATCATCGCCGTGCGTCTCCGCAGGAATCCGGGCGTCGGTGACGGAGACACGGTGCAACGGCGTGGACGGCGCCTCTTCGATCCGGATGCGGACGGAGCCCAGCTCGCTGCTGACTTTGAGGCTGGCCGGTGCGTCTTCGGGGCCGGGGCCGGCGCGATTGTCCACCGAGCCAAGCGAGACGTGCGTTTCGATGCGCACCGGCGCGTCGGGCGCGAGGCCCAGTCGCACGCTGCCCAGGCTTGTCTCGACGACGTGGTTGCCGGAGAGCAGGCGCAGGCCGGAGACGCGCACGCTGCCGGCGCTGGCGCGCAGTGTGCTGTCGCCGGTGAGACGCACGTCGTCCGCATGGACGGCGCCCGCGTCGGTACGGGCGTCGAGCGTGCCGGCGATACGGTCGAGCTCGACCTTGCCGGCGCTGGAGGCGATGCGCAGGCGGCCGTCGCAATCGCTGACGCGCAGCTTGCCGGCGTCGGTGCGCAGATCGAACTCGGCTTCGTGCAGGTCGGCAACACTCATACGGCCTGCTTCGACCCGCGCCTGCAAGCGGATGCGCTGCGGCACAAACACGTCGAGCTGCAGGCCGTTGTCGCGCACGCGCCAGGGACGGAAGTCCACCGTCTGCCAGCTATGGCGCGGATGCACGTCGACGGTGATCGCGCCGTCCTCGCCTGTGCCGATCTCGATCTGCTCCTCGTTGGCGCGACGGCCGCGCAGCACGAGGCGGGTGCGTTCGCCCGCCGCCACCGGCCGCACGGAGACGCTGATCAGGCCGGCATTCAGACGCAGCGCCGGCACCTCCCCAAAAACCAGTTCACGCTCGATTGTCTCCACTGCCTCGTCCTCATCGTCCGCGAGATGCAGGCCGAAGCCGCCGGGCCGGTCAAGCCGTTCCAGCCGCCGGCCGAGCCGTTCGAGGAACTCTCCCAGGTCGTTCATCTGAAATCTCCGTTGGTCATAGGGGGCAAGCCCCCTCTCACCCCCGATAGTGAGGTCCGCTGCGCGGACGGTGATTTCACTGTCAGGCTCCCGTGCTGCTCCTGACAAACTTGAGGGATCTCGGGGGCAAACCCCTCAGACGGCGACAGCGTTGGCGGGTTTTCGGGGTCGATTGGCGGTTCATCTGGCGTATGCGACTGTTGGCGTTCAATCCTGTTCGGCCCCCCTTCCCCGGCGCCGCGCGAGCGTCGCTTACAGATCGCGCAGGCGTTGCGCGGCGGCGGCGGCGGTGATCGTGCCGGCCGCGAGCTCGTCCAGAATCTGCTGGCGCTGCGGGCCGCGGCCGTTCGTCTCGCCCTCCTCCGCCGGTGGCGCACCGGCGCTGTCGAAGCCCATCGCTGCGAGCAGCTCGTTCAAGCGCGCGACGACGGTGGGATAGGACACGCCCAGCTCGTCCTCCACGTCCTTGATCTTGCCGCGTCGCTTGACGAACACCTCGGCGAAGGCGAGCTGATCGCGATTGAGCCGCTGCCAGGGGCCGAGGCTGAAGACGCCCTCGATCGCCGTGCCGCAGCCGTCGCAGTGCAGCCGGGTGACGCGGGGCTCCTCGCCGCAGACCGGGCACTGCGTTGGTACGGGATGCATCGCTCACCTCCTTCACTACCGTCATTATCAATCGATATATGAAGAAAGTCAAGGTTCAAATTGAGATTTACGACTTTCTGATCGATAGCCGTGCTGGGTGAATCACACGATCGGCCCGAGCTGCACGGCTGCCGGCCCGTGACCGCGGCCTGCGCCGTCAGATCGAACAGCATGCGGGCGATCACACCGCGGCCGGCAACGATCTCAGGAAGACCGCCCTTCGGTATCGGCGGCGTCCGACGGTCCGCTGATGATCAGGCGCACGCCGCGGTCGTAGGTCAGGTAATTCCACGACCAGTTCACCAGGACGAGCACGCGGTTGCGGAAGCCGATCAACGTGACGATGTGCAGCGCGAGCCACATCAGCCAGGCGATGAAGCCGGTGAACGACAGTGGGCCGATCTGCGCCACCGCGGCGTTGCGGCCGATCGTCGCCATGGTGCCTTTGTCGCGGTAGACGAACGGCAGCGGCGGCGCGCCGC
>Ga0102924_1000762_pt1 | contig 38733 bp, 26 predicted proteins | sample PaiPotPPM11metaG_FD_80116 | JGI IMG/M metagenome (GOLD analysis project Ga0102924, IMG submission 80116) | Iron sulfur acid spring bacterial and archeal communities from Banff, Canada, to study Microbial Dark Matter (Phase II) - Paint Pots PPM... ...
CGCCGATGGAGGCGTCAGCACTAGCCCGGTCGTCCTCAACGTCTCGTGGATCGGCGACATCGGCGATGTGATCAGTGCACGCGTCCTGACACTGACGCTAAACGGGGCCGGCGCCGGCCCCGTGCCGGTCCAGGATTTCACGCCCGGGATGACGATTAGTGCGGAAGGCGTCTACCAGGCGATCATCGTCACCCAGTTGAATGGCCAGATTCAGATGACGAGCCGGAAGTTCACGATTGATCACACATCGCCCAAGCTCGACATTTCACTCGCGAATCCCGCAACCCTGACCGCAGCGCGCGGTAGCCTGTTTCGCTACGGCTTCGTGCCGCAGCGATTTGCGGTCGGCACGAAGCCACAATCCCGTGGGTCGGCGAAAATAAATATCCGATACGAAGACCCGCTCAGTGGCGTGGCGATCATCGAGTCACAACTCGATGGCGGCGACTGGCAGCCCTATTTCAGTGACGTCAACTTCAAGGCGAATAAAGTCGTGGACGGACCCGGCGATCACAGGATCTCCTTCCGGGCGACCGACCTCGCGGGCAACGTTTCCGACATCCAAACGCTTGATTTCACGGTGCTGCCGGATAACTCGCCCGCCACACCGATGCCCGCGCCCGTCACATCAACGCCCACGCTTGCCCCTTCGTCAACGCCTCTGCCTGGGGCGACCGATGCGCCGACCAACACCCCGATTCCCTCAGCGCAGCCACCGACTCTCGTCCCGACGCCGATACCTGGCGCGCCGACCGCAACGCTCGCTCCACCGCCGGCCGCCACCCCGGTGCCGACCGCGACCGTGAACCCAACCGCGATCCAGGGGCCCGCGACACTCAAGCTTCCCGGCAACCTGACGGCGGAGGCGACCGAGCATGGAGGTGCGAAAGTGACCTTCGCCGTCTCCGCGAGCGGGAATGCGGCGGTGACGTGTATCCCGGCATCCGGCACCCTTTTTCCGATCAGTACGACGACCGTGAACTGTACGGCCAAGGACGCAAACGGGAATACGACGACTGGCAGCTTTACCGTCACTGTGCGGGACACGCAGCCACCCGCCTTGAAATTGCCGGGCGATCTGACTGTCGAGGGGAACACGAGAGGCGGCGCGACGGTTCCCTTCTCTGTCTCCGCGGTGGACGTGGTGGATGGCGTGGTGCCGGTACGATGCAGCGCGTCGTCCGATACCGTTTTCCCGATCGGAACGACAACGGTGAACTGCTCCGCGCGAGACGCGGCGGGCAACGCCGCAAACGGCAGCTTCAAGGTCACAGTGCGTGACACGCAGCCGCCTGCGCTGACACTGCCGGGCGATATCGCCGTTGATGCGACCAGCGCGGCGGGTGCGGTTGTTACCTACTCCGTCTCTGCGACCGATGTCGTGGATGGTCCGGTACCCGCGACCTGCGCCCCGGCATCCGGCACGACCTTTAAGATCGGAACGACGACCGTCACCTGCACGGCCCAAGATGCCACCGGGAATGTCGGGACAGGGAATTTCAACGTGACAGTCCGCCGCCCGCCCGACACGCAACCGCCGGTCCTGAATCTTCCGAGAGGTGTTTTAGTTACTGCGCCCGGCCCGACCGTTGTCACATATACCGTCTCTGCGTTCGATAACGTGGACGGTCCGGTGCCCGTGACCTGCAGCCCTCCCTCCGGCTCAACGTTCGCATATGGCCCAACAACGGTGAATTGCACCGCCAGAGATTCTTCCGGCAACGTTGCGACCGGGAGCTTCATCGTCAACGTGAACAATGGCATCAACTAGCGAACGACTGCAAACCATCGTCAATCGTGTTCGTCTGAATCGCGAAAGGTGTGTACCGATGCAACACATGCTCCGTGGCCTACGCACCGATCGACGGTGGCTTGTCGCTCTCCTGCTTGTGTCACTTCTGACACCTCTCGCGGCAATGCAGATCGTTCGCGCGGCAACGATCAATGTAAACGGCAACACTGGCACGGACACGGCGACCTGTGGCGCGAATGGCAGCCCGTGCAAGACGATTGGCTATGCGGTCACGACGCGCGCCGCGAACGGCGACACGATCACCGTGGCGGCGGGAATATATGCGGAGAGCATCACGATCACGAAGCCCGTAACGATCGCCGGCGCCGGGCAAGATACAACGAAACTGGACGGTGGCAACGCGAACCAGGTGCTGCACATCAATAGCGGCGTCAACGTAACGATCCGCAAGATAACGGTCCAGAACGGCAATGCGAACCCTGGCGGCGGTATCTATAACGCCGGTGGCCTCATGCTGACAGACGCTGCCGTTATCACGAATACGGCGACCACTTCGGGCGGTGGCATTTTCAATGATGCGCCCGGAACGATAAACCTGAAGAACGTCGTCATAAGCGGCAACAAGGCGAAGTCCGGCGCGGGTATATACAACGACGGCGTCGCGACACTTGACAGCAGCACGGTCAATGGCAATATCGCCAGCACGGACAACGGCGGCGGCATTTTCAACCAGGGCACGTTGATGACTACGAACGCGGTGCTCAACAACAATTCGGCCACCGGCGCCGGTGGGATCGGTGGCGCGATCTATAACACCACGGCGGGCGGCAGGATCACGATCACCACGACGACCATCAGCGGCAACAACGGGAGGTTCGGTGGCGGTATCGGGAACGACATGAACGCCACGGTGACCGTCGATCGCAGCACCATCAACGGCAATACCGTGACCGATATTGGCGGCGGTATCTTCAACCGCAGTGGGGGGGTCGTCAGCCTCACGAACAGCACGCTGAGCGGCAATAGAGTGACCAGCGGCGCGGGCGCGGGTATTGATTCATTCGGTGCGACGGCAATCTTCACGAACGCGACCGTTGCGGGGAATACCTCCTCGGCGTTTGGCAATGACGGTGTCAGCACGAGCGGCCCGACAACGTTGAGGAACACGATCGTCGCTGATGCCTGTAGCGGCCCGGTCATTTCCAGCGATTACAACCTGGACGTCGGCGCCTCCTGCAAACTGAACGGCCCGCACGATCAGCAGAATATCAACCCCTTGCTCGGCCCGCTCGCGAACAACGGCGGCCCGACCTTCACCCACGCCCTCCAGCCAGGCAGCCCGGCGATTGACAAGGGCGGCACGGGCGGCGGCTGCCCCGCGACAGACCAGCGTGGCATCATCCGCCCGCAAGGCCCGGCGTGCGATATCGGTGCATTCGAACTGGAGCAAGCCGCGCCGACCGCCACGGCGACGACCACCACGCAGGCGTCCGCGACGCCCGGCACGACGGCCGCTTGTACGCTGCTCGTGCCGGGCAGTCCGTTCGCGAATGACGGCTTCCAAGCGCAGTGGCAGCAAGGCGAAGCGCTCGCGGCGAACTTCTGGGGTCCGGCGGCCGCAGGCGGCCTCTCTGAGCCATATGTGGAAGCGCCGGGTGGGCAGCGGCTTGTCCAGTACTTCGACAAGGGGCGAATGGAATTGACCAACCCCACGACCGGGATCGTGACGAACGGCCTCCTCGCCAATGAATTGATCACCGGCCTCCAGCAGAATGGGGATTCCACGTTCCAGATGCGCACCCCAGCCGCCATCCCGATCGCCGGAGACCCGGACAATCCCGGGCCGACCTATGCCGCACTCAGCAGCACGGCGGCCGCCTTGCTGAACGCCGCCCCCGCGCAGACGGGTATTCTCGTCTCAACCACCGTCGCGGCGAACGGGACGATTACACCGGGCGCGGCCACCGCAGGCTCTGGCCCGACTGCCCTCGCCGCCTATGACGCCGCCACGCAGCACAATGTGCCCCAGGCATTCGCGGATTACCGGAACAAAGTTGGTCTCCTCACGATCGGCTACGCCAAGAGCGAGCCGTTCCTCGCGACGGTCAAGGTCGGGGGACAGCAGAAGCAAGTCATGATCCAGGTGTTCGAGCGTCGCGTCCTCACCTACACGGCGGACAACCCGGACCCCTTCAAGGTAGAAATGGGCAACATCGGCCAGCACTACTACAAATGGCGATACTGCACGACATAGCGGCGACCGTCGGGGCACAGGAAGGGCGCGACATATGTGAGCGCGCTCAGAGGGCGCGAGGTGGCGGTTCCGGCAGCCGGGGCAAGTCCTTTGCCAACACTTCGAGGTCTGTCACGAGTGACTCCAGAAGGGGTCGGAGTGGATGATCCGTCGGCATGCGGGTCAGCGCTGTCTGAAGCATTTTTAGGGGTGAAGTGATCGGATCGCTGACGGTGGCCATGTGCTGGTAGGCCTCCTGCGGACGCGCGCTCGTACGCTGGACCTGGCCGTTGCGCACGATTTCCGTGAGGATCGCGGCGTCGCCGGATATGAGCCGCTCTGCGGCCGCATTGGCGGCCGCGGGATCGGCGCCGAGTCCGATGACATACTGAAGCGCCGTGTCGCCCGTGAGCGGCACCACACCATCACGCAGTAGGTCACGGGCCAGGGTGCCACCTTCGACGCCGCTGAGCATGGATTCCGCAGTGTAGCTCGTTCCACCGGCCTCGTCGGCGAACTGGGCGAATGTTGGGTCTACCAGGAATTTCGTGCCGTCCGCGAGCGTCACGACGGTGAAGGCATGCCGGGACTTGAACCCCAGATGTGCGGCCTGCACCCGCTCCATCCTTACCGGGTGCGGGGAGATACCAACGAGCGCGATAATCGCCTCTGCGGTGACATCGCGGCCAGCCATGCACATGCTCCGTAGGTCCTCCGCGGTCAGCTTCAGCGGTTCGCCCGGTTCCCCCTCAAGGGCCATATGGCTCGCTCGGTATTCGGCGACGGCGCACTCGGCCAAGACCCGTATCGCCGCGCGCTGGTCTTCCGGTGTGGCTTCGGGGTTTCGGAGGGTTTGCCTGGCCAAGTCAACCTCCCTGTCGGAGCGCTCGATCCCTCCACCCGGCCCAGGCAATACGATGCCTTCGCCTTGCACCAGCCGACGGATCTCTTCTCTGAGTTGAGACAGTGTCGCGAATTCGGCTGGGGCCGGTTCGACCCGCGTTGACTCCTCATCGAAGGGATCGAAATCGCCCGGCGTCTGCGTATCCTCAGGAGACCGCATCCCCGGTTGCTCCGCACTCGTTGTCGTTCGGTCCGGCTCCTCGCCCCGAGGCCCCCCGGTGCCGCCTTCATCCGCCCCCGGCGCGCTTCCCGCGGGTACTGGCCCCGTGGGTGCGGATGGCCTCTCGATATCGGCCCGGTAGTCGGGGAAGTTGTCGCTGAACCATTCCTCGTACGCTTCGCGTGATTTGAAATCTACCGGCACCCGCTTGCCGTTCACCGGGTCGGGATAATTGATCTTGTAAGGGTGTTCGGCGCTCGGATCGTAGCTGTACTCGGTGTAGTCGCGTTTGTCCCCCTCGACCACGTAATCAATGCGCGACGTTCGGGGCTGATTGCCGGCGCGCTGGGATTCCCACTCGAGGATCGCGAAGTCGCCGTTCGTGCTGGTGGGCAATCGCTGCGGCACGCGCGTGACCCCGGTCTGCGGGTTGATCGGATGGTAGTGCGCCTCGAGCTCCCATGTACCGTCCGGACCCGGGAGGGCTTCATGCGCCACCTGGAGATCAACCTTGAAACTCGTCTCATCGCCTTGCACGATGACGGTCTCGCCCGTCCGCGTATTGCGGTAGATCGCGACCTCCCGCCGCGAATCCTCCCGTATCGACCGGTTATACTCGGCACGCGTCTCCGCAGGGGTATCGAACCACATGGCCGAACCGTCCGGTAGCTCGCGGACGACCTCGGGCTCCCAGTCTACGCGGGTCTGCTCCTCATCAATCGGTTTGACATCCACCAGCGTTTTCTCCTCATCGCTGGGGGATCGGCCACCCGGCCGGCCGTCGTCCGTCGTGGTGGCCTCGGTTGTCCCGTGCGATGAGGTTTGACTCGGCTCCTCATCAAGTGGGCTGCTTGGGAGGCGTTCGGGCGTTGTGGGCTCTCGGCTGCCAGGGATCGGACCCGCCCCGCTGCCCATCGCCGCGTCCTGCCCTGCGGATACCGGCGGCGTTCGCCTCGGCTCGTCGCTCCCGGTGCCGCCGGGATGGCTTTCCTGCGGCGTGGGTTCCGTCGTCTGAGGCGTGGCGTGCGCCTCGGGCGCTGCGCCCTTCTGTGGTCCCGGTTCCGGGGTCAGGCCAGCAGCGGAGCTCGTCGCCTCCGTGATTGCCCCGGCGGCCTTGCCCATGAGGTGCGTCTTGACGATATTCTGCAGCGAGAGGTCTCCCGCTGATCCCTGCGCCCATGCGCCGCCCTCGATGCTTCCGGCAGTCTTCGCGAGGGCGATGATTTCCGTCGAGCACTTCGGACCGAGTCGCTCGGCCATCCCCTTCGCCACCGGCCCCAGCATCTTCTCCACCGCCTCGCCGCCGATGCTGCCGCCGAGCCCGCCCAGCATGTCCGCCCTCAGCATCTCCAGCGAGTAGTCGCTGCCGTGCACCGCGAGATTGGAGCCGATGGTCGAGGCGACATTGACGGTTGTGTTCGCCGCGAACTTCGCGATGCGCGCCGCCATCACACCGGCTTCCACCGCGTCCGCGCCCAACTCCACCGCCTCGAGCAGCGCCGCCGCCGCCGGACTGAGGAGCGCGGTCAGCGCCGCCTGGATCACGAACGCCGCCACCATCTCGAAGATCGCGCGCAACGCTGCGGTCGCCTTCTCGTAGGCAGCCCGGTCGCCGCGGATCGTCGCGCGCGCCATCCGCATTTGGACGATGAGCGCCTGCGCTTGCTGCGATTGCACCATCTGCGGACGCTCTATGTCCTCAGCTTCGGGGTCGAATACCATGACCCACCCGACCAGGGAGCAGTACTCGCCGACGAGTTTGCGCACTTCCTTGATGGTTTCGTCGAGGAGATCGCGCTCCTCGTTGCCGAACGTGTCGCGTATCGCCCCGGTCGCGCCGCGATTGTCGATCGTGTACTGATACTCGCGCTCGGCGCGCGCCAGGATGTAGGCGACTTCCTTGGGGCCACCCTCCGTGTCCGGGCGCTTCATGTAATCCTCAAGGTTGAGCCTGCTCGTTCCTGACGCCTTACCCTGAGTTACCTCCTCGAGGGTCCCGTCCTTCACTCTAATCTCGCGGCCCATCATATTTTCGGTCTTGTCGCCGGCCGTTGTCGGCCCGTTGCCGAAGAGGTCGAAGTCGAGTGATCGCCCGTGCGTACTCTCGCGGTATTCGGCCCGCAACTGCGCGATCTCCTTCGCGCTCTTGTCGCGCAGCACCCGCTCGACGGTGGCGGTGTCCTTGCGGGTGCCGCTCAGGGCCATCTTCAGTTCGGTGACGTCGTCCAGCTTGCCGCGCCCCTGCACGAGCGCCGTGTTAACGGCGGTGTCGCCTTCGTCGCCCGTGTCTTTGACGAGTTCATCGAACTTCTTGTCGTCGCCGCCGACGAGGGCATTGTAGGCGTCGCCGATCCGCGTGTAGTAGTCATCTGCCAGACGTTTCTCTGTCTCTTCGATCCGGGGATCGCCCTTCGGCAGGGAGCGCTGCGCGCGCTCGTGGGCCTCGGTGCGCAGGCTGCGGAGGGCTGCGGTGAGTTGCTCGGCGTCGAGTTTGCCGTCCGCCGACGCCTTGCGCAGTTGCGCGGCCACCTTGGCGACGGGGTCGTCACTGGCCATCCCGCGGATGACGGCGGCATCGGCGCCGCCGACGAGGTTCGCCGTTGCATTGGGATCGCCGAGCACCGCCTTCATTCGATCCTGCACTGCGGCGGTCGCATCGCCCTGCGCCCCGGCGCGCGCCTCCGCTCCGGCTTGCTCAGCCCGCTTCTCGATATCCTCGATGTGCTCCTTGCGCTCTTTTTGCAGTGACTTGATCTCAATAAGCGCGTTCATCGCCTCAAAAGGATGGTTGTCGTCTTTCGAGTCCTCGGTCAGTTTGGCAATTCGCTCATCGATCCCGATGATCCGCGTCTTGTCGAAGGTGACTTTGAGTGCATCGGCACCGGTGACGTCCCCGGCGAGCAGCTTCGTCGCGCGCGCGCTTTCGAGGGGGCCCATGCGATAGACATCTCCGTGCAGATCGCCGCCGATGCGTGTGTACGCGGCGATGATGTCGTTGTTAGTCTTCGCGTCATGGCGCAAGAGCCCCATCACACGCTCGATGTCCTCGGTCTCGAGATTGCCGTGGAGCAGCCGGTGGAGTTCGGCCGCGGCGGCGACGCCGGCATGCATCGCGACGTCCTGCTGCTCCTGCGCCGATGCGCTAGGGCCAGCCACTGTACCGCCGAGCAGTGCCCGGATTTGGTAGCTTTGATCCTCGGTCAGATCGCTGGGGTAGCCCGACTCCCCGGTATCAAAGAGATCGTGCTCCAGCGTCCGTCCCTCGTGGGCCAGGTAGGCGCTCTTGACCTCCTGCACCTGCGCGGCGGTCAGGTGATTCAGTGCCGCGACGGTTTCGTCGAAATCGACGTGGCGCTTATAGATCGGTTGCTGAAAGCCAAATCCGCTCTCGGGGACCTGCATCCCGACGACTTTGACGTGCTCTTGGTCGATGGCGCGCAGCAGCTTGTGATTGATGTCCATGGGATTGAATGCGCTCTGCGCGGCTACGTCGGCCGGTTCGGCTGGTGCCGCGGATGCAACGGGTGCGGCCGCCACCCGTTGCAGCACACCGTGATTCTGAGTTGCCGCCTGCATCTGCGCGGGTACTGCATTCCCCGCGCTCACCGCCTGAGCGACAGCCGACGCTTCCCGCTCACCGGGGGCATCGACGGGATCGACAGTCAGGGGTCCGCTGGGTGCCGTGCCGCGCTGCTGGACGACGTGGGTCAACTCGTGTGTCAGCAATCCGTCACCGCCGTGTGCCCCTACGCCGGTGGCCTGATCGCTCAGGAAGATGTCGCTGCCGAGCGTGAACGCGCTCGCGCCGACACCGCGGTTGAGCAGATCGGACTCGCCGTCTGCGTGAATGCGCACATCGGCGAAGGTGTGGCCGAAGGCACCCTCCATTCGCTGCTGGGTAGGGAATGCCAACGGCGCTCCGCCACCCTGCTTCGCGCGGATGCGATCAGCGATTGCGGGGCCAACCGCGCCGTGCGCAGGGCCGATCTGCGGCTCCGGCGGGTAGATGGCGATGCTGCTGAAATCGAACCCGGAGGTCGGGGCGCGCGATACTCCACTGTCGGCGGACGGCTCGGGAGCCGCGCCCCACGATGGGGCAGCGAATGTCGTTGCGTCCACCGTGGAAGTGCTGCGGCGCCGGGGTCGCGTCATCACTTCGCGCTCGACCATGCTCTCCCTCCTGGGATTGCGCTGCTGGTATTCATTCCAGAATACCAGCAGAAAAGAGGCACGTCCATGACGAAATAACGCCGTCGCGCCTCATCGCGCGCTCCTTGCCGCGCCATCCACCCTCTGAGGAAAAGGCGTAGCCCGCTATCCGAGCAGAGCGCACGCCAGCAGTTGCTTCCCCGTAAACGGAACCGCCATATGCTACGTCACCGTCAGGGTGACCTTCATGCCGAGCGCCTCGTGACCGGGAATCTCGCAGATGATTGTGTAGATTCCCGGCTTCAAGTCGACGGGGTCTGTGGTCACCGTCTTCCCGGCGTCAATCGACGTGAGCGTCTTCACGGACGTTCCTTGCAAGACCTTGAAGGTGTGCTGCGACGGGCCCTCGTTGGTGATCCTGAAGGTGATCATCCCCGCCGGGATCGTCGAGGTGCTGAGACTGATCGCGAAGTCCTTCTCGGTCGCCGTGATCGTCATCTTTGCCTGAGCCGTCGCGGTAAGTTGCGCTTGCGCCGTCTGCGTTTTTGCCTGGGCCGCTGTTGTCCCCTGCGCGACTGCTGTCTGCGTTGTCTGGGCGGTTTGCGTTCCCTGCACATGGGCCATTGCGGTTGCCGTACCGTTGACGGTCGAAGTCTGCGTCGCGAGATTTGCGTTCGCAATCGCCGTTTGCGTCGAAAGATTTGCGTTCGCGGCGGCTGTCTGGGTAGTGACGTTCGAGCCTGCGACCGCCGTCTGGGTCGCCTGATTCTGACCGGCGGCGGTCGTCTGAGCGGCGGCGGTACTCCCGGCTATTGTTGTCTGGGCCGCTGCGGTGGAACCTGCCACCGTCGTTTGGACAGCCGATGTCGAACTCGCCACCGTCGTTTGCGCGGCCGCCGTCACCACTGCGGCGGTTCCTGCCGCTACGGTCGACACCACGGCCGTCTGCGCCACGCTCGTAGCCACAGCCACCGATGTCCCGGCGAAGGTTGACTGCTTTGTCTCCTTCCCCTTGTTCATCGCCACGATCGTGAATGTGGTATCCGTCGTGATCGGGAACTGCTTCGAGCCCTCGATATTCAGGTTCGTCTCATTGATACCCGTGTTCGACGTGATGGCGACACTCTCGGCATTGTGCACCTTCCAATGCAGGGTAACTTTCTCATTGGGTAGCACGACTGGCCGATCCACCTCGAAGATGTCAACAACAGGCGTTTCGGGAACCGGTGTCGGTAGCGGGGTCGGCTGAACGATCGTCAGCGGCGCAGTCGCCTTCGTTTCCCCGAGGCGGTTCTTCGCCACCGCTTCGACCGCCTTGCCCCCCAATCCCTTCTCGAATACCTTGCCCTTGGTGTTCGGATCGAGGTCCTTGGCGACAATGATTCCGTCGACCGCCAAGTCAATTCGACTCGTGTGGCTGACATTCCAGCGCACCGTCACGGGTTGCCCCGCGACCGGCGAGGCGGGATCAATAAAGATACGGATAGAAGGTTGGAGCCAGAAATAGGCCAGTACGAGCGCGCCGAGCAACGCGACTGGGACGAGCGGGGTCCATGCGGGTAAAATTGCCCGCTGGACCCATTCGCCCCGCACGGGATGGGGCGGATCCCCTGTCGTCGGTATTGTTTCGATGTTGAACGGCCGGGACTGCGCGCGGCCGAGCCATTTACGTCGCGTCCACACGGTCAGGCCTACCGCGGCAGCCGCGCCCGGATCGAGGTCTACCGTCTCGGGCACGAAGCGATAGGCAATCTTCCCTTCGTCATCCTTGCCACCGAAGGCATACCGCTCTGCCGTGTTTCCGTCATTGCGGACGACGAGGTTGTAGCCTGCCTTGATACGACTCGTTGCGAGCGCGGGTTCGATGGTCAGGCTGCTCGCGGTGTACGGCTGGAGTGTCCAGAACGCCTGTGCCGCACCGGACTCGGCGGGGTTCTCGCGCGAACGAGCGCGAATCGTTACCGGGTATTCCCCCGCGACATACTCCGGGGACCGCGCGGTGACGACCGTCAGCGCGACCGGGACGGCATCGTTCGGGTTGAGTTGGATTTCCTGCTCCGGCCCATGCACCCATCCCGTTGGCATACCCTCGACGGTCAGGCGGAAATGGTCTACCGTCGTGCCGAGGTTGGCGAGCCGGACACGGACCACTGCGGGCTGTCCCGGCGTGATCGCAAGGGTCTCCCCTTCTTCCACCGATACGTGAATGCGCCCATGTCGCGATGGTGGTGGGATGAATGGGGTGGGTAGCGGCGCTGACACAGGGATAGCAACGGGCAGCTCTTTCGTCGGCACAATAGGCAAAGGCGCCGGGACCGGGGAGCTAACCGCAGGCATGGCGAAGGGCAGCGAGCGGGTGGCCGACTGCTCGGTCGACGGGGGCTGGAGATAGAGCCAGAACGGGCCGACCCGCAGCCAGTCGTCGGCCGACCACTGCGCCGGGGTATGCGGCGCGAGTCGGCGATTGCCGAGGACGGTGCCGTTTGCCGCATCGAGATCCGTCACCGTGACACGCTGACCGTCCCAATCGAGTCGCAGATGATTGCGCGAGACGAGCGCGTCGGCGAGCACGACGACATTGTCCGCCCCACTCCCGACCGTTACCCCGCGTGTCGTGATGGCGAGCGTGTTCTGCTGTTGCCTGTTCCCGTCGAGTACGTGGAGGCGGGGCGGCGATGACCGGTTCGCGGCGCGTGGGGCTGCGGGTGATGTGCTCCCTGCCGCGACGCCGTGCGCCGGCGCGCGCGGGTTGATAATTGGCTGCGCGGCGCCTGCTTCAAGTTTCATGATCAGCCCATTGAGCGCGGCCGAGAGCTCGCTATCGGTCGCGAATCGATCTGCCGGGCGTTTGGCGAGGCAGCGGAGAATGATCGCATCCAACCCATCCGGGAGGTCCGGGCGCACCTCAAGCGGTGGCACCGGCGGGACGGACATGTGTTTGTAGACGGCATCACTGATCGTCTTAATCTCGAAGGGCAGATAGCCGGTCGCAACCTCATACAGCACGATACCGAGCGAATACAGGTCGCTCTTACCATCGAGGTGCGTTCCCTCGCACTGCTCGGGCGACATATAGGCGGGGCTTCCCATCATCATGCCCGTCGCGGTTACCACGCCGCCTTCGGCAAGCGACGCGAGCCCGAAGTCGCTGATTTTCACCGTATATGCCCGGCCCGCATCCGCTTGTATTCCGGCGTCCGCGAGGAGCAGGTTATCCGGCTTAATGTCGCGATGCACCATGCCCCTGCTATGGGCAAACGCCAAACCATCCGCCGCCTGACGGACGAGATCAAGCCCGAGAAGAAGCGGTAGTTTTTGGCTGCCGCTCGATTGTCGCTGGAGCAGCGTGCGGATCGAGCCGTTCGGGATGTACTCCATCACCAGATAGAGAAGACCGTCATGTTCCTGCCTGCTGAAATCGTAGATGTCAACGATGTTCGGGTGTTTCAGGGCCGCTGCCGCCTTTGCCTCCTGGACGAACCGATCCTGAAAGCTCTTATCGGCGGCAAGATTTGCGTGCATAACCTTGATCGCCGCCGACCGGTTGAGCATGACATGGAGGGCGCGGTAGACTTCCGCCATTCCACCGGTGCCGAGGAGCGCCTCAATGCGGTAATTGCCGATAGTCTGGCCGACGAGGCTGCTCATGTACGGAACTCCAGTCGGTACCCCGCGTGTGCCGGTTTATGGGTGACGATCAACTGCTCCACCAGCTCTCGGTCAACCTCGCCATTCGCGGGCATGGTAACCCGGAAGACGAACGGCTCGGCAGGGATTTCGGCGATCTGTGGTGTTAGCCCTGTGCAGACCTCGATCATCCGCACGAGGCCGTACCGCGTCCCCCGCCACCGATAGAGGTCCATCGCCTCCGCGACGAGGCGGCGGCTCCGACTCTCCGGCCAGTGGGCGACGAAAGAGAGATCGAGCCAACCACCGAGCCAACTGAGAAACGACGCCGGGCTGGTATGCGGATCTACGTACATGGCAATGTGATCCTGCCGCTGCTCCAGCGGCTCCCAGATGGACTCGAAAATGAGGAGAAAGTGCGCGAGAAAGGCGTTGTCATGAAAAATGATCGGCAGGTCGCGCACGTACGCGCTCACCGGCCCCGGCGCGCGGGCAACAGGATATTCGGGACGCACCGCCGGTAACGTGGGAAGCATTATCCCCGGTGGAACGCTCGGTATCTCCTGGAGGGCGGCCATGGCTTCAACGGCTGCGACCGGCTCGGCGGCTTCCGCCATTTCCACGGCGTTCTGCTCCTCGTACGTAAGCGTGTAGGGTCCGATCTCGACGACCGAACCAGGGAGCAGCAGGCGTGGTTGCTGCGCCAGCAGCCTCTCGCCATCGACGACGATCCCGTTCGCGCTGCCGAGATCAACGATGATCGGGCCGTTCGCCTCAAGCCGGACCTCCGCGTGGCGGCGGGAGACCATCGGGTGAATGAGAGACAGGGTATTATCCGGCGCGCGCCCAATCGTCATGACGGGCGCGTTGAGCGCGGCCACCTGAACGACAGTGTCGCCGAGGCGAACTATCAGTTGATCGGTCGTCGCTGACATACCCCCTCGCGATCCACGCGCGCTTACTGCACACGCACTTCATGCCGGTCCGAGCAAATCACGCCGTCTACCGGCACCGCCAACCGGGAACCGACCGAATGCAACTCGCCATTCGTCCCCGGTTCGCTGATGCGCAATTGCACATCCTCGACAGATTCGACCGACGGTATGCGCAGCAATAACCCGTAGATCTCGGAGACGTGCAGGTCCCGCCCGAACGGCCACCCGGTACCGTCCGCGCCGCCGCAACTTGGGTTCAGATAACGGTAGAGTTCCGCCTCCGCACGCCGCTGCAGGTCATTGACGAGTGTGGGATCACTTCGCTCCGCGACGCGGAGGGTTGCGGAAACGGAGACCCACTGAAACCGTGGTGCACGGACCTCCAACGTCGTACCGACCACCCGCCGGTCGTTGAGGTAGGCGAGCACGGCGGCACGCAACTCCGCCGAGACTGTCAGATGGTCCGGCGGGATGCGCCGGTCATCGTCCTCGACCTGCGGCAGTATGAGCACCGCGACCTGCCCCGGTTGGAGACCATTCTGGCCGTCCGATTGCTCGCCGGGCGACAGGCAACGCGCGCGCGCGACGCCGGGCACCTGCCGCGTCAGGTACTCGAAGTCGTCAGCCGTGACGGCGCGCGTGCGCGTGCGGAGCGCGTGTGGGGCACGGAGCTTCGCGTTGTCCAGGCGCTCCGCGTCCTGGCCGCCGAACGCCGCCTCCCAGTTCATTGTCCGTGTGATGTACGGGATCGAGGACTTGAGGAGAGTGAGCGCGCCCATTGGGACATTCCCAATGATGCCGCCGCCGTACTGGTAGCGGCTGAAGCGGAGCGTACTGCCCTTCGGCGGCACCGCTCCAAAGGCATAGACATTGCCATCGGGCTGCAGGAGCGCCGGGCCGAGCGTCAGCGTACCATCCAGACCGTCAAGTGTGAAACAGCGGTCGTCCGGGCCGGACTCGCCGAAATCCGTTACCTCCAGCCATGGCTCCGCCTCGCCATCCGGACGCTCGACGATCAGGGTATCTTCGAGTGGGTTGCGTGCGAGGACGGGTACGTGAAGCAACCGGAATGTCTGCCCCGGTGTACCGTCACTCTGCCCGAGGATTTCGTTACGAATCGTGATCGCGTGGCGTGCGTTCGTCGTGCCGCCCCGTGCCTCAACCCGCACCTGCTCCAGATCGGGCGAAACCCGGTAGGAGTTCCCACTTGCCTGCGCGGCCGTCAGTCGGCAGCGCAGCCAGTATGCGCGCAATCCCTGCCATTCCCGCTCGACCATCGCCGGTGTGCGCAGAATGATCTCGCCGGAGCGGTTGAAGCCGAGCGTCCCGTCATGTTCGAGCACGCAGGGCGCCCACGGCGACTGCCCGCCTCGCCAGACCTGCCACTCCACCGGCGGGTTGTAGGGATCGACCCCCGCGCCGCCCGCCTGCTCGCAGGCCATCAAGAGCGCGAGCACATGGTGACTATGGTCCGCGGTGAAGGCGAGGTAAAAGGCGTCATCCGGCTGGAGCGACGGTGGAAAGAGGGGGATACGCTGGCCGGGTAGGGCGAGTTCACGCAGATCGTGCGCTAGCCAACTCGCATTGGCGCCGCTCCCACCCGTGAACGCGCCCGCGACCGTCGGTGGCCGGACCGTCAACGCCGCTTCGGTCGTGAAAATAATCGCCGGGCTGGTCTCGGTGCGGACGGTGGCAACCTCCGTATCCAGCGGGATCGTGATCTCACTCGATTGGGCGGCGGAGAGGTAGAAAGTGACGGCGGCGCGGGCGGCGCGCGGCGGCTCAAGCCGGACACCGATCAAGTCCAGGAAGTTGATGTACAGCTTATCCGGCACCTGATTGACGCGGTAGAGGAGCATGTCGGTCATCCAGGCGAACAACTCGATCAAAGTCACGCCAGGATCACTGACGTTGTGGTCCGTCCATTCCGGGCAGTAGCGCGGGATCAACCGCTTCGCCTCATCCACGATATCCTGGAACCGGCGATCATCGAGCTTGGGCGTTGGCAAAGGCATGAAGAGTCCTTATCCTCCGATACTTGACGGGGATTCATCCGGAATGCGGTAGAACGGGAAAACGAGCGTCCGGCTGTCGTACGTCGCGTTGATTTGATACGTGATGTCAATGAGCAGCCGCCCATTATCCTCAGGGTCGGGTCGGGCGTCCACTTCCTGCACGGTGATGCGTGGCTCCCACATCCCGAGCGCCTCCTCGACGTAGTAGGCGGCAAGGCCGGCCGTCGTCGCGTTATTCGGCGCGAAGATCAGATCGTGCAGGCGCGAGCCGAATTCCGGGCGCATCACGCGCTGCCCCTTCGGTGTGAGGAGGATGATACGAATCGCCTCCTCGATGTCTCGCTCGTGACGGGCAAGCCCAATACGGCCGCGCGCGTCCACGCCGACCGGAAAGGCCCATCCCACCCCCAGGAGGTCCGTCATCGCGTCCCTTCCGTTCATGCGATCATCACCGTCCCGACGGCGACCACCGTACCAACCGGTGCATCCACCGGGTCATTGCAGGTGAGCGCCGTATCGCCGTTGCGCGCTGCCGGTTTGCTGTTGATCATGACGGTCGGGCTGCCGATAATGATCGTCCCCATGTTGCTCGGCGGCTTCGCGAACGGTCCGCCGACAGGGATGTGCGGCGGCGTATTCGTCGCCGTGCTGCCCAGCGTCGCGGCGGGCAACCCCATGATCTTGACGTTCGGACTCAGGTTCCCGTTGATCATCCCGACGAAGGGAGACGGCAGCGGCGTCGGCACCGGCACGCCAAGTGCGGCGGGAATGAGGACAATGTGAATATCGGTCGCAACAACCTGATCGCCGAGTTTCGCTGCTGGCTGCCCCACATGCCGCTCCTCTCCTAGTTCAGATTGACGAGTGACCCCTTCACGTCTACCGTCGCCGGGCCACCATCCACCTTCACACCAAGTCCCTTAATCGCGATCTGCCCCTGCGCTTCCAGAGTGAGATTTCCCTTCGCCTTCACACTGACGTTGCCGTTAATCTCGATATTCAGCGCGTTGGAACCGGTATCGAGGACAATTTTGTTGCCATTCTTGTCCTCGATGGTAATCCCCCCGCCGCCGTCGCTGTCGTCGAGCGTGATCATGTGCCCCGTGCGGGAGCGGATGATCCGCTTCTCCACGCGGCCGCCGCTAATCACCTGGCCGCTCTTTTTCGGCGGTGCATCCTGACCGTTCCAGAGGCCGCCAAGGACATACGGATAATGGACATCCCCCTGCTCGAAGCCGACGAGCACCTCATCATTGACCTCCGGCAGGAACTCGATGCCGCGCTCCGGCCCGCCCCCGGGCACGACGACACGCGCCCATGTGCTGGCGTGCTCGCCGGAGAGCGCCGGGTACTTTACCTTCACCCGCCCCTGCTCTTCCGGGTCCTGATTGTCGGTCACAATGCCAATCAGGAGACCCATGATCGGCGTATCCTCCTGCTCCGGCGCGAGGAGACTGAGGAGTGTCGCCGGATGGTGGCCGGAGACACTGAACTGTGTCGAGTATCCCGTAGCGGCGGAAAAGAGATGAACCGCGCTCGTCACGAGATACGTCCCACTGAAGCGGTCCCCCACCGCGCTAATCTCGATTGACGTCCCGGCGATAATCGCCGGATTGCCGCCGCACGACCCCTCCGCCTCCACAAACCGACCCGCTGTTCGGTCCGCGACGGCTTGGGCGAGGCGATCTGCTGTCGCCTGATTGCGGATCGGTTGATCCGTCACGAGATGCTGCGCGGGGAGGTTGTAGGCGCCGTGCGCGACTTCGCCGCCACTCTTCTTCTCGCCGATACGCGGGACGCCGTTGCCACGCTGCGCTCGCCCGACGATCTCCTGCTTCGCGACGGGGTCCCACCCGCGCACGATCACATCATCTACCTGCTCGACCGTCGTCATCCGGGGTTGGAAGGTGCTCAACGTCGCGCCCCATTCGAGTTTGGGTGGCTGCCCGGCCGCGCGGGGCGGCTCGCAGTACAGGGTCTTCTTCGTCACGAAGAGCGCATAGCCGAGCATGGCGGCCCGGCCGCGCAAGAATTCCAGGTTCGTCTGGTTATTCTGCAAGACATACGGATGGACCTCGCTCGTTGGCTCCATCTTGACCTGTAGACCTACTTCCTGCGCGACCTTCCGTACGAGGTCTTCGTCCGTCACGTTGAGATACGAGCGGACGCACCGCCCGTGCGATAGTCGGTGCAAACGGTCGAACGCGCGCACGACGACGTTAGGGATGCTCGGGCCAAATTCCGGCTCCAGTTCGACAATCTCGCCATCGAAGAGCGGTCGGTCACCCTGGCCCGCCTTGGCCGATATTTCGATGGTTTTACCCGGCGCGAGACTCGACTGGTCAATCCAGTGCAATTTCGCGTCGTGGATCATCAGGGTGGCGATGTCCGGCAGATGGAGGCTGCTCTCGACCCGTATCTCGACGAGGTCGTGCATGAACTCCTCAGACGCATTCTGTCCATCAATCTTCACGTAAAACTGGCTGAGTAACCCACTCGTGTCAGGCATTCGGGATCTCCAGCACCATCCCTGGCGTTAATCGCCGCACCTGGATCAACCGGTTCGCTTCGGCGATCACCTTCCATTGGCTCGCGTCCCCATATTCCTGGTAGGCGATCCCGGCGAGCGTGTCGCCCTCATTGACGGTCCAGAGCCGCTCACCGCCCTCGCCGCCGGAGGTCGGATTCTGCGGCGGAAAGAGCTTGGCGTCCTTGACTTGCTGAAAGGTCACATCGAGCGTCGCGCGCACCGGCGTGCCATTGGACAGGAAGAGGGTGAAATTCTGCTTGATGCTCTTGATGACCGCATCGAACGACCATGCCTTGCCCCACTGGAAATGGACCTTCGGCGGGCGACCCTTCTTCGTCTTCGGGTCCTGCAGGTTCTTGTCCACCATCATCAGTTCCCAGATGGCGTCCGTGTACTCCTTGCGAACATCCTTGGCGTTGTGCCCGCTGTCGTAGGTGTCGAAGAAGAGCTGCATGGTGAGCGTCGCCGGTTCGCCGCCGCCGAACTCCATCGAAGGTACATTCGTGCTTTTGTTCGCCGCCGCCTTCCACTGGTTCGTCTTCGTAAAGGCGTATTCTTTGGGATTGAACAGGCACTTGATCGCCGTGCCTCCTTTATCGAGGTTGGTAATCTCCGCATGATCGAGGTCTTTCTTGTTCATTACTCACCTCTCTCCATACATCTACCCAGCGTTGCGGCGCTCAAGGGCCAAACGTCGCTTCAAGATTGCGTAGACCTGCCGCGCCAAGGCATCGAGATCAGGTTCCACCGGCGCATTCGGATCGTGCGGCGTTGCCGGTGGCGTCGTCGCGCTTTCCCCTTCGCTGGGGCGCTCCTCCTCCGCCAGTTGCACGACTGGTGCGACGGGCGCGAGGGGCGCGGTGGCGATTGCCGAATCCACCCCATTTGTTGCGGCAACCGGTCCGGGCGCCGGTGCGCTCATCCAATCCGGCAACGACTCCCACGGCGCGGGCAGCCCATTCCACTCATCACCTTCCCGACGCTCCGCAGTGCCCCGCGGTTCTGACGCGAACAATTCGTCGCGGTCATCCTCCGCTTCCGAGCGGTCACCACTCCTGCCGATCTGGGGCGACGGAGCCTGTGCTGCCTGATAGGCGCGAGCCGTGCGTATTACCCGCGTCTCGACACGCCGGGCGAGGGCTTCATCGTCCGCGAGGAGCGTCGCCGATGCGATGCCTCCCGGAGCCTGATCATGCCGATCATCGGTCCGTGCAATGGGCGGGATGAAGCGAGGATCGCGGCGACGTGCGATGTGGGTCAGTTCATGCGCGAGGAGACCGAGCGTTTCCGGCGTGTCGTCATCGTTCCCCGCCGCCAGCATCGTCACATTTCCATCGGTCAGCGCGTCTGCGCGATACGCTGCGGCGGTGGCTGCGGCGCCTGCATCGCGAGAGACCGGCATGATCGCCGGATCAACACCGACCAGCGGCCGGAGAAAGCGGCGTGTCGTTTCGGCGAGTGGTGTTGGCGCGGATGCCCACACCGCGCGATCACCGACTGCCGCCGACCGCGGCACGACGCTGTTCACAACTGCCTCGGCGGGGGGTTCGGGCGCCAATGGTGCGGACATCGTCTTGGTCGCGGGTAGCGGCACTGCCTCGGCTCGTGCCGCGCTCGTCAACCGCTCGATCCACGCAGCGGACGAGCGGTCCGTGCCTTGCGACTGGAATAATGCATCGGATCGGATCGTCTCGGTTGGATCAATGAACCAGGGGTTGACTGAAACAGGCGGCGATTCGTCCCTCCGTACCTCCATCGCCGGTCCGGACGCCGACGATACCTCCGCATCCTGCCCCGTTGCGGCGGGAAGAACATCACGGTCCGCCGCGGTAGCAACATCCGCACGAGCAACCACCGCAGAGTCTCTATCTGGCGATGCGGATTCCCTGGTTGGCGGTACCGATGCAGCGACTGATACGCTACTCGGCGGTGGCGCGCTCACTGTACGGGATACCTCGATCGCGGGCGCGATGAAGCGGCGCGGCAGCGCCATGAGCGGAGGATGCGTATCTGGCGGTTTGTTTCCCAGTGTCCGCGCAACAGGGCTCTCTTCTGGCGCAACGGGAGATCCCGTGGATCGCTGAGGGTCGGCCGTCACCTCTTCCTGTGCCATCACGTTCGGCGCGGCGTCTGCTGGTTCGGCGGGCGGGCGGGCCGTGCCCGTCAGACGCTGAAACCATGCGGTAATAGAGCGATCGGTACCTTGTGGCAGGAAGAGGTCCGCCGCGCGGATCCCCTCCGGCGCATCGGGCGACCATGACCGAGCATCCGGGCCTACCATTGCCGGTCGCTCTCTCTCCGGTACCTCTCGCTGGATTGCGTGCGGCCCGTCATCCGGTGATGCGGTGGATACGGATTGCGATGACGGCTGCGAGGCGAGCAGATCGCCGTGCGCCGTGCGCCCCTCACCCTGGTTTTCCGGGAGCGGAAGATCGGGCTGCGACAGCGGGTCAGACGTCTCGGCAATCATTGCGGATGCCGGTGATTGAGGCATCACAACCGGTGGCGCGGCCACGTCCGTGGGTCGTGCCAGGTGGGGCGCCATTTCTTCGGCAACCGACGGTACAGACGGGGCGGATTCCACACTCTCCGCCGTCGCGGATGCCGCCGACGAAGCAGGCGCGGTGCGTCGCTCATCAGCGATCGGTGGCGAAACGCCCAAGCCCAAAGAGAGGTCCGGCTCGGATGCGCCTACCACCGGGGCGCTTTCGGCGGAGGGTGCGGCTGATGCTGGCGGTGTCGTTTGCTCGCGCTCGGTCACTGGGCGTTGCGGGCTCTCGCTGATGCGGCGTCCCATTCGCTCCCGCAGTGGCGCCGCGACTGGTTGCGGCGGGAGTGGCGGGCGGGCATCTTGCCTGGGATGGTCGGTAAGCGGTGATGCGACAGGCGGCGCATCGGCGAGAGCAGATGAAGCGGCGATGGCATCATTGCGCTCAAATGCCGTCTCAGGCGCGTTCTCCGCGGCTGATGCTCCTGGCTCATCATCGCCGGGCGGCGCGAGAGCGGCTGGCGGCTCATCCCACATCCTGTCGGGGGCAGGACGGAGCGCCACTGGCGCAACTGCTTCATTGAGCGATGCCGCCGCGGCCAAGGGTACGGCGGATTCTCTCGATGGAACGGCCCGGATCCCGCGTGGCAGAAATGCGACCCATCTCCGTTCGTCGGGTTGTTTCGCGCCGAGACCAATGAACTGTGCGAGAGGCGGCATACCGGAGACGCGCCGCCGCAGCACATGCCGGGTAATCACCCAGCCCGCGAGGCCCCGGTTACGTGTGAGCCGCTGCATCAGCGGTCGTCGCGGCATGTCAATTACCCCACATCAATACCGTCGTGCGCCAGTTCCAGCGTCTCAATCGCCATCGTTGACGTGGTCGAATTAAATTGCGGCCCAACCCACTTGACCGGGTAGGCGCGGATGAAGTTCCAGCGCATCAGTTCCTTGCCCTGCACATCGAACATAATCACGGAGATATTGCGCCGTCCGATTTTCCCCTGGATGACTTCAGCCTGCCATTTGAAAAAGTCATTGGAGCGGCTCATGCCACGCTTCAGTGTCAGATTGCCCGCCTTTACCCGCCCGGGCAGACGGTGGACGTGGCCATTGTTGCCGCCCTCTTCATAATCGAAGAATGCCGTCTCCACCTGCAGGCCACCGACCTCGGTGAAGACGGCTTCCTTAATGCCGTTAATCTCGACATAGAAGCGACAGTTCGGGTACGCTTCCTGTGGCATCGCTCATCGCTCCCCGCGCCGCCCGACGCGCTCGCCCCGCGCTCGCGCCAGCCGCACCTCCGCTTTCGCGAGCCGGTAGACCTTGTCCGCCAGCTGGTGAATATCGATCCCTTTCGTCCCGTCCTCGTGGGGTTCGTGAGGCGAATGCGCCGCTCCGCCGCCCTCATCGTGCGTACCGCCCTCGTCCTCCATCACCCGCCCCCTTCCACTTCCCGCTCATGCGCCTGGCGTCACGCCTCCGCGTCCGCGGAGAGATCGAGAGCGAACCGCGCCCCGCACGCGGGGCACTGCGTTTCCACAAGGTTCGCTCCCTGGTCGTTGACGCGGACGTACAGATCCTGCAAGTACGAGAAATCGGCGGAGAAAAGCCCCTCGATAACCGCGGCACTTACCGGGCTCAGATCGCCCAAACGCGTGACGACCCGGCTGAGAAGCAGGATGCTGACGTACGCCTGATTCGCCTGCACGCGCGGATCACCCAGGGGTTCGATCTCGTCCCGCGCGGTGGCGAGACGCATCATCCCTTCCTGGTGCCGGTTCCCGCGGTCATCAATGTAGCCGCAGGGGAGCGCGAACGCGAACTCGGTCTGCAACATCGTCGCAGTCGCCACCGCTTATCCTCCTCCACGATCTTTGTTGCCGGTTTGCAGCGTCCCGCGGCCACTCCGCTCCCGGTGCATGCTCGCTATTGCGTCCGCTCGTATCCTTCGTGCGTGATCTCCAATTCCTCGACCGCTACCTCGTTGGCCCCGGCATTCGCACCCGGGCCGCTGAGCTTACTCGGCCAGGCATTGACAAAATCCCACTTGGCGACCGCTTCATTCTTCTGGTTGAACATCGTGACGGTGCCGTTCTTGCGCGCATCACTCATCTTGCCTTCCTCGACGAGTTTGCGCCACTTCCACATGTCCATCGAGTCCGTGATGCCGCGCTTGAGGGTGATGTTGTTCCACTTTAGACGGCCGGGGACCTTCTTGACCACCTGCTCACCCTTGGGGCCACTCGCCTTGTATTCCACGACCTCGTTCTCGCTGCCGAGACCCGTGCATTCGCGGAATGCGCCGGTGATCTCACCCTGAAACTCCAGCCCAAACCATGCTGAGACAAGCGGGTCTTTCTGTATATCCATCATTCACTCCTTGTGCAGCACGACACACCGTCGTTACCTACGCGCCACCACCTGAGAACTGCCGGAACCGGAAGACGACGAACTCGGCGGGCTTCACCGGTGCCAAACCGACATCAATGATCAATTGGCCCCGGTCGCGCACGTCGGGCGGGTTGAGTTCCTCGTCGCACTTGACGAAGAATGCCTCCCCTGGTGTCAGCCCGAAGAGCATACCTTCCCGCCAAGCCCCGGTGAGGAACGCGCCAACATCGCGGCGCACGCGCGCCCAGAGGTCGGGATCGTTCGGCTCGAAGACGACCCACTGCGTGCCCGCCTCGATAGACTTCTCGACGTAGTTGAAGAGCCGTCGCACGTTGACATAGCGCCACGCCGGGTCGCTACTGAGCGTGCGCGCGCCCCAGACGCGCAGACCGCGGCCCGTGAAGGAGCGGATGCAGTTCACGCCGATCGGATTGAGCGTATCCTGCTCGCCCTTGGTGACCGGCGCCGCCGCTTCGAGCGCGCCCCGCACGACCTCATTGGCAGGCGCCTTGTGGACGCCCCGCTCATTGTCGTTGCGCGCCCAGATACCCGCCATGTGCCCGGAAGGTGGTATCGCCATCGGGCGGCCATCCACCCCGGCGACCTTGATCCATGGGTAATACAGGACGGCGAACTTGGAGTCATAGTTCGTCTCGCGCTCGCGCCAGACCTTCGCCTGCTGCGGCGAGAGCTCCGGCAGCGGATCGAGGATCGCCATCCGGTCCCCCATCCGCTCGCAGTGCGCGATCATCGAGAGTTGCACCGCCTTGACACTGTCTCGGTCAATCGCACCGGACTGATACGCCCCCATCAGGTCCGGGCAACAGACCATCGTCACGTCCTCGGCAACCTCCAGCCCCTCCATCCCGCTGCGGTCCGAGACATCGCCAGTGAAGTTGCTCGCGTTCAATTTGGGCATCAGCGCGGTCTGCTGCGCCTTCAGGAGATAGCTACCCACTTCCGGCGTTCGCTCGACAATGGAACCCGTGGCCGTTTCCTCAACGATAGTGACGATCTGGCTCTCCTGATTGACCGTCTCGACAACGTTCTTGACACCACGTTGCTTGCTGATGCTGACATTCTCATAGACTTCTTCCGTCTGCCCCATGCGCACGCGCAGGGTGAAGGCGCCGTCCGCGGGCGCTTCGCCGCTCGGGGGTGAAACCTCGATCTCGATGTCCTGCACGGGCGTGCCCTTCGCACCGACGGTGAGGGAGGGCATCGCTTTCGATGATCTGCTGGGAAGTTGGAGAGGCTCGATCTTCACCGCGCCATCCGCCGCCTTACCGTTTTGGGATTCAGGCACGATGCGGGTCACGTAGCAGCGGCCACCGCCATTGAGGAAGTAGCCGTACACGGCGTGCGAGAGATACGCACCGGGGAGATGCGCGTTGTGACGTCCGCCCTCCTCGATCGCACCGAAGGTCTCGACGTATTGCGACCAGTTCGTGATGAGCGAGGGGTAGTTCGCGGGCCCGGCGGGCGCGAAGCCGACGAAGGCCGCACAGGCCGTGCCAACCCCCTCAATGGGGCGTGGACCGCTGTCCACCTCTTGAATATAGACACCGGGAGACAGATACTCGGGCATACCGCACTCCTCTCGGCTGAGCCACCGACTGCATCAACGGGATCGTCTGCATCACAGTGGACCAAACACCTCACACAACGGCATCACAAGAATCACCATCGCGGTTCAATGATATGAAATCCGCGACGCGCGCTTACGAGAAGACGATATCGTAGGAATCCGATGGCACGGTAATCGCGACGATCTGCTCCGCACCCTCTGGGTGGGTCACGCGGAGCCGCACCGAACCAGAGGGTACCTTTCGTAACACGAATGCGCCGTCGGTGTCGGTCAGCACGGAGACCGCGCTCCCAACGATTTGGACAGCGACACCACCGAGCGGCAGACCGTCGCCGTCTCGGACGATGCCGCCGATCTGTGTATCCGTATGCTCCGCGACGCCATCGAGGCCGCGGGCGAAGCGCAGCGTCCGCGTGAGGACGAGCGGCGCGTCAAAAACCCGCTCCAGATCGAGCGGCGCGGTGATCACGCAGCCGATCGCGGGATGAGGCTCCACGCCGAGTTCGCCCCAAAGACCAAGGATTGGCCCGTTATCTTCTTCTTGCGCGACACGCATCGCGAGCGGCATCCCAAGCGCCCGCGCCTCCTCCGGGAGCCGTTCATCCGGCAGTTCGGGGAAGCGCAGCAGCGTCGCGAGCACCCGCCAGAGCAGCAGGTGCTCGTCCTCCTTCTCCGTCGCGTGGGCGCTCACCATATATTGCAGATCAATCCGGCGAGGCGGCATCCTTCGTTCCGCTCGGCCATTGACGCGGGTGGACTGGAAGCCGGTCTGCCGCAGATCGCTATTCTCCTGCACGCCATAGAGGAAGCAGTTGACCGTCGGGCGCACGAGCCGCCCGATCCACTCTTTCGCGGGCGCGTCGAACCGCACGTCTACGTCAGCCGGGCTGATGCGGCCTTCCTCATAGATCATGCTTCGGAGCGTCTCGCCGATTTCTGTGAGCATCCATACACCTCATCCGCCCGGATCCCGGGGCTTGCCGGTGCCGGAATGAACGCCCGAGACACATCAGCGGAACGAGATCGTCCGCCTTGCTACAGTTCAAAATGCGGCACACACTCCGACGCCAAGGCCCGTACGTGCGCCGTACCTTCCGAAGGAGCGGCTTCAAAATTCCTATCCCCCGTTAGCTCATTCCCGATTCCTACCCCACCGAGAGTTGTGATCATAGCGAACGTTGTGGCATGCGCCACCTGGAAGATTTTGACTTCCCAGGTGACTTTGCACGAGAAGAGCGCGGTGGCTTGGGCATCTATGACATTCTGTGCCCCTCCTTGCAGCGTTACACCACTCCCCTGCGTCCGCGAATCTGCACCTCCGAGGGCTAGACTTCCTGAACCCGACGGACCATTGTCCTTACCGCCACCAGAACTTCCTCCGCCGGTCAACGTCGCGGATGAGGTGCCAGTGACCGATCCCGCACTCGTGACGCCGACACTGCCACTGACACTCTGACCGACTTTCACACCGTCCGCCCGTTCGAACGTGAAGTCCGAGAGCTTCGCCTTGATCTGAATGCGGTAATTCATCACCTCAAACGTGCCTGCGTCAGGAGTGAGTGTCTGGCTGAACCCGCCGGGGCTGGTCAAATCCGCCATGTTGCGCGCCAGCAAACCGCCGCGTGTGAGCGCCCCAATCTCTGTCCACCCCTGCCATGCATCGTTCCCCCTTGTCGTCCTGGCCCATGGCGCTCCGATGACCGCGTCGTACAATCCTCCCGGATCGAGATCGGTGACGGTACCTGTCATCGGAAGCCTACCCTTGGCCGCCGCGTCCGGCGGATAATCATAGCTATCTGGCGTCGAGATGCCGGGCGCGGCGGCAGGAGCGGCGGCTGCGGACCCAGCGTCAGGTTGACGCTGGATGAGCCCAGCGTCGGAGACGGTACCGAGCATGCCCGCGTTCACATGGCCACCGGAGACGACCTGTGCAGCCGCCGAACTCGCCTGCTGCTCGGAGTGGTCGGAAGGGCTGCTGACGCGGAGCGAATCCCCCGCTGCTTCGCGCGTGCCCGCTGGTTGCTGGAGCGTGTGCGCCGCTTCGTGCGCGATCAATTGCAGGCCGCGCGGGGAGGTCGGATCGTACGCGCCGGAGCGGAAGAAGATATCCTGCCCATGCGTGAAGGCGTTCGCGTCAACGGCGCGCGCCATCTGATCCGCATGGCCGTCCGCGTGGACACGGATATCGCCGAAGGAGTGGCCGAACCGGGGTTCGAGGTACTGGCGGGCGGACGAGTCCAGCGATTGACCGGACGGCGCCTCCGCCAGTTGCTCCTCGAACGACTCCGGCGCGCGATCGGCTGCCGCCGTTGGCACCACCGCCTGCTGGATCGGTGGCGCACCCACGGCGGCGAGGTCGGGCGTCCCTTCCGGCCCGATGGGCATACGCATCAGCACGGCTTCCTGCGGCGCAGGCGCCTGGCTCTGCTTCCGGTGCGCGCCTCTTTGTTGGCTCATCGCTGCCCTCCTTCATCGCCGCGACACGGCGCTCTCCCGATCTCTCCAGATGCGACGAGGCCGCTCATGCGAGCCATCCTGCCGTCTCCCCCGCCGTCAGCGCCTTCTCTATTTTCGCATATTCCACATGCGCGGCGCGCAAGAGATGCGCCATGCGCACCGGTTCGCGCGCCTCCGCCGCGAGGAAGGCCGCATTGAGGGCGATGTTCTTGATATTCCCTCCCGCGACATTCAACTGCGCCAGCCGCGCGGGGTCCAGCCCGTCCGTCGGCGTCGCGGCGGGGAAGGCACGCCGCCAGATCTCCGCGCGCTGCGGCACATCGGGGAAGGGGAACGGCACGACGAACCGGAGGCGGCGCATGAAGGCGGTATCCAGCGCGCTCTTGAGGTTTGTCGTCAGGATCGCGAGGCCGCGATACGCCTCCATCCGCTGCAAGAGATAACTGACCTCGATGTTCGCGTAGCGGTCGTGGCTGTCCCGCACCTCGCTCCGCTTGCCGAAGAGGGCATCCGCTTCGTCAAAGAGCAGGATCGCGCCGCCCCCTTCCGCCGCGTCGAAGACGCGCCGCAGGTTCTTCTCCGTCTCGCCGATGTATTTGTTCACCACGGCAGAGAGGTCAATGCGGTAGAGATCGAGGCGCAGTTCATTGGCGAGCACCTCCGCCGCCATCGTCTTGCCCGTGCCGCTCGCCCCCGCGAAGAGCGCGGTGATACCGAGGCCGCGCGCCCCCTTCCCCGCGAACCCCCAATGCTGATAGACCGTCGTCCGCTGCCGGACGTGCATCGCGATCGCGCGCAGGGTCTCCCGCTGCGCCGTAGGCAGGACGAGGTCGTCCCACGTCGCGGGGGAGGTGATCCGTTGCGCCAGATCATCCATCCGCGTGCGGGACTGGACGCGGCAGGCATCCCACAACAGCTCGCCGAGACGGTCGGGGGCCGCGCCATCCGCCGCGCCGCGCGCCGTGGCCCACGCGGCGGCGATCTCCGTGCTGTTCAGGGTGAACTGGGAGACGAGACGGTCCACATGACCGTTGAGGTGATCGGTTAGATCGCCCAGCGCGGCGCGCCAAACGGCGTCTTGCTCGGCGCTCTCCGGCGCATTGACATCGAATGTGACCGTCGGGCGGTGGCCGGTGGCCTGGCGGTCGCGGCAGATCACGAGGAGCGGCGCGTTCAGGCGCTCGATCAATGCGGTGAGGGCGTACACGCGGGAGGAGTCGGCGTGATCCAGTTCCATCGCGTCAATGAGCAGCGCGCCCATGCCGAGCGTCGCCTCCCGCTCCCAGAGGCGGGTAAAGCCGCTCCGCTCATCGCCGTTGGTCGGTATCGCCTCGGCGGGCAGGGCATGGACTTGAATGCCCACGGCGTCACATGCCGCAACGACGATAGCGCGGAGGCTGGCGTTATCCGCGCCGCAGAGTTGGATGCAGGGGAGCGGCGGGCGCACCGCCCGCGTCCAGGCCGCCTCAATGCGCTCCGCGATCGCCCGATGCGACGGCACGAGGGCGCCGACGGACGGGAGGAGATGAACCATCCCGGCGAGCCGGGCATCGAGGTATCGGATGCCGGTAAGGTAGTGGAGGATGCGCTCGTCAATCCGCAACGGGCTGAGGGTGAGCGCGGTACCGCTGCTTACCTCGATCAGCCGCCAGTGGCGTAGCGGGGCGGTGGGTGCGAGCGCGCTCCAATGCGCGTCCGGGAGCGCCGCGAGCGCGAGGCCGAAGGTCGGGTAGGCGCACCGCGCGTCACCATTGAGGGTGGCGCAGAGGGGCGCAATCGCCGCGTCGAGCTCCATCGCGGCACAGAGCAACAGCACATCGCGCTCGAACGGGGAGAGACCGAACATCATCCGGATGGCTTCCAGCCCGGGCAGTGCATCCATTGCGGCGGCGATCATTTCCGCTGTTTCAGATGGAGGGGATGCCGACGCGTCGCGGTCTGGCGAATTCCCATCCCCCGCGCCGCGCGCTTCGAGTAGCGCCCGAAGATTGGCGACTGCGGCGGTGAGGTAGCGCTGGTTCGTGTCGAACCAGTTTGCGGTGGTTGTGGCGGTCATGCGCGCATCATCTTTCCACTCCGACAATGATAGAGGAAACCTTGTACGCCGCCGAAGGGCGATATTTCGCTTGCAGAGAAGTCCAGAGCCGCCCCGCCTCCTCCGTATTGAGGAATTCCGGCGTCAGTGTCACTTCATCATCTTGATCGGCGAGACCGGACGCGGCGAAAAGCTCATGCGCGATGCCCGATGCGCCCGATGTCGTCGTCGCGAGCGCGGCCTGGATTATCTCGCGGCTGAGCACGGGCATTTCCATGAGCAACTGCATCGCGCAGCCAAGCAGGATTTCCGCCTGGAAGTCGCGCTCGCCATACGCGGTAATGAGGTAATGGAGATCGAGAGCGAGCGATGGGGCAACGGTTTCACATCGCTCCTCACCGATGCCGATCCGGGCGCCGCGCCAGGCGGTGTGCGGCGTCACGCGGTAGAGGAAGAGGTTGATCTGGCTGCGCTCGTCGCTCCCCGTCGTGATGCGGTCCGGTGGGAGCGCGGTCACCGTCACCTCGCCGACGCTCGCCGTCACACCGGACTGAATGAGCCGGTTGTCCAGGAGGCTCTTCAACACATAGGTCATGGAGGCGATCGCCAGCGCGCTGCTCATCTGTTCGCCCGTTCATGGGGAAGATACGCGTACTGTGCCCACACCCGGCGGCACGGCGCGACTTCAGTGCGGCCGGGGCGCACGCGGACTCTCCTCGTCGCTATCCATCGCATATTCCCCCAGATCGGCATGTCGCGCGAGATAATTGCAGAGCGTCACGAGTGAGTTGAAATAGACGCGTGGCCCGCCCCGGACATCATCTACCGAGCCGCGCCAGACCGATTCGGCGCCGATGATGTCGCGTCGCTCATGCCAAATCTTGACGACGAACGCATGGCTCTGCTCATTCAGCGACACGAGCATATCCCTTTGGTCGCCTCGAACGCGGGGCTCGCCGCACCGTGGCGTGATCACGACACCGCCGGGCGGAATGGATCGTGCACCCGCAGTGAAGCAGACCGGAGACACGAGAGCATCACATCCATCACGACACGTCGCCGACCGCACGGTGGTCGGCCGACACGTCCAGGGTCTGTCCGAAACTCTGGGTGACGTCATCGAGGAGAACCACCGCGTGTCGCAGCTCTTCCGCTACCGTGAGCGAGGCAATCCTGGTTGCGCGGACGGGAGCGGCGGCACACATCCCGCGCGTCACCTCCTCGAGCAGCGCGGTAGCCTCCTGCAACTGGATGCGGCCCCGGTCGAACGTCCCGACCGCCTCGTACAACCGTGCCGTGGCGACGCTCAGCTTCCGTTGGAGCGTGTTCTCCGTCAGTGGATCACCCGGCATGGTGTGGGTCGGCGCATGATGGTCCGGTTGTGCCGTCACACCGATGATCCGATTGAGAAGGATGCGTGTCTCCGGCATCGGCTCGACCGCCAGTTCCCGTACGAGCAGCCCCTCACAGATGCGATACTGCCGGAGCGCGTCGGCGGGGCGGTTGATCGCCAGATAGAGCTTGATCAGATCGCGGTGCACCTCTTCACGTAGCGGGTCGCACGCGAGGATGCGGCGGGCGCAATCGACCGCGTCGTCATACGCACGCCGTGCCGCATAGTAGCCGAGGAGCCGACTCAGCGCGCGAATATAGAGACAGCGGAAACGCTCCCGCTCAACCAGGCACCAATCCTCATAGCAGTCCACAAGGAGGTCACCGCGATAGCACGCAATGGCCTGCCGGTAGAGCGCTGCCTGCTTTTCCGGGGCATCCGGGCCGATCTGCTCCGCGAGGGTGCAACGGCTCTCGAACTCATCGACATCCAGCCAGAAATCGCTGGCGGTATTGAAACCGATGTTCTGGGCATCAACGCGGAGATACGACGGCGTGCGTGGCCCCGGCTGCGCGAGAATGCGGTTGAGCCGCCAGAGGGCGGTATTAAGGCAGTGGCGTGCGCGGTGATCATTCTCATCACCCCAGAAAAGGCCCGCGAGTTGCTCGCGCGGGTGGACGGCATGGCGATTGAGGAGGAGATAGGCGAAGAGATGTTTGATCTTGCCGCTCGGAAACTGCGTGAGTGGCGCGTCCGCGCTTTGGACACTCAGGGCGCCGAAAAGAGTGATCTCCAACGTATTCATCGGTCCCCCACTTCACGAACCCAGGGTGATCGCCCCGCACGTTGGGATGCGATTCCTTCACACTCTGTGCTCCATCCGCCCGAATCGGCCCTCTCTCTTACAACGCCACCGTACGCGAAATAGTTCTGCATGACGGCGGCACGGCATACGCTCACACGAATGCGTCTCGTACCGATCTGTTCGCGGCTGCCTCCCGTCACGAAAGCAGGTGCGCGATCAGCGTATTACCCGTACTCCCTGATCCAAGTTTATTTCGCCATGGAAATGATAGGCTGTTTTGGGAAAGGGCGCAATACTCCGGGCGCTCGTGTTGTGCGAGCGCGTCACCACACCGATCTATTGGAGGGAGAGACTGGTGCATGACCGGCTCACTCCTTCGCGCAGTTTGACGCGACGGATGCCGTGTGCTACGTTCGGCTCGACTCCAGCGAATGGATGGGACGAGGCAGAGAAGCTATGACGATGCCGACCGTCACCGACAAAGAGGCGATCTGGCTCGCGTGCAAGCGGAAGACGTGCTGCCATACGGCGGTGGTGATCCCGACCGGCCGCGATGTTTGGCGCGTCGCACGGACACTCGACATCCCGCCCTGGTCGTTCCTCGTCGTCTTTCCGTCGCCAACTCCCCGGCGCGATGCCTTCCTCCTCGACCAGTCAGGGCGGCAGTTCCGGCTCGCGTTCGCGAAGCGAGCGACTCGCCACACGAAGACACCGCCTCCGTGTATCTTCCTGCTGCGCACCCGGCAGGGGCATCACCGCTGCGGCCTCGGGGATCTGCGGCCTCTCGTTTGCAAGACATTCCCCTGCGCCGTTACAGACGGCGTCCTCTCCGTGCAGGACGGCGCGGATTGCACCTGCCGCGATTGGTCACTCACGGATGTGGATATCGAGGAGGAGCGCACGCTGATTGCCGAGCGACAAGCGGATTCCGAGGAATACTGCGCGATCGTCGCGCGGTGGAACGCGCAGGTGTCGGCCGCGCCGCCCGATGTGGCTTTCGACTTCCCCACCTATTGCGACCACATCCTTGCCGTGTACGATGCGCTTGCACCGTCGGGAGAAACAGCAGAATGAGCGATCCTCCGCACAACCCTTGCGCGACGTGCGGCGCCTGCTGCCGGTCGTATCTTGTGCCCGTCTGCGGTTACGATGTCTGGCGTATCAGCACGCGGCAACGTCTTGGCCCGGAGCAGTTTCTCGTTCCATGCCCGCAGGAGCCACCCCGTGCCGATGGCTTCGTACTCGATCCTACGGATCCGCCGTACGGGCTGGCGCTCGACAAGCGCGGGCGGTTCCGTCCGAACCAGCCCTGTGTCTTCCTCATCGAATTGAAGGGTGGCAACACCCGCTGCGGCATTTATGAGCACCGGCCTGTCGTCTGTCAGGCATATCCGATGACCGCTATCGGCGGTGTCACCGTGCAATTTGATGACGCACTCTGCCCGCCCGGTTCCTGGCCATCGGAGGTGGTGCGTCGCCCGGCATGGCGCGAGGCGATCACACGACGCGTCATGCAGTTCGCGATCTACGAGGATGTTGTCTCCTGCTGGAATGCGCGCGTCATGATCGCCCGACCCAACACGCAGTTTTCGCTGTACGGATACTACGATTACCTCATGAATGCATATGACTCTCTGGACGCGCTGAACCAGGAGATAGGCCCAATCGCCATGACGGACATCCAGCGCACATGGGGTATAGATCGTGGGGAAAGCGGCGACATAACGGCGCCGGGCGAGGCGAATCTCACATGGCTCGAGTATCGAGAGTGCGTGCGTCGGCTGCTCGCGGGATTCCATGCGAGCAGCGCGATCTGAGGCCCCGCGATTGCGACTATGCAATCGGTTTCGTAGCACATTCGAGGAGTCCTCGCGAGCTCGCGCTATACTGCCCGTATGTCGTCCTTCCCCGCATTGGACGAGCGCCGAAGTACGCGGCAGCGGAACCGCACACACCGCGTTTCGTTCTCTCTCTATGCGGCGCATCGATCAGCGGGTATCGGAGATTACGGCCCGGCCTATTTTTGTATGTGTCTGGGGAGTAGGGAAACGGAGAGGCGACGATGGCGAGTAATAATCAAAACGGCAAGGAATCCCCCTCGCTATTGCTCGGTCGCTACCAGATGCAGGGGGTGCAGAGCGAGGACGATCTGAGCGCGACGCTCACGGCATTCGATCCACAATCGAATGTGCCCGTGTCAATCGAAACGCTCCGGCTTGCGCTCGTCAGTGACCCCGCCGCACGCAGTGCCGTCGACCAACGGCTCAATCGCCAACGCGAAGCGGGATCGCGCGTGGGGAATCACCCCCATCTCGTTGCGATTTTTGACCTGCTGTATGATGCAGCGGCGATCCCTTTTCTGATTCGTGAGTTCCTACCCGGTGGCACACTCGCGGAGCGCATGACCTACGGGCCGCTGCCACTCATTGACGCACTGCACATCACCGCGGACAGCGCGCGCGGCTTACAGGCGGCACATAATGTCGGCCTCGTCCACCGTGATGTGACTCCGGCACATATCTACTTCACAGCGGATGGCCGTGCGAAAGTCGGCGGCTTCGGCAGCGCCCAGATCGACGATCTCGCTAATGAAACTCAGACGGATTCAGGCAGCCCCTCTGTGTCGCGCTACCACAGCCCTGAGCAGATCCACACAGCCGGCTTCGTCTCGCCGGCGAGCGATCAATACGGTCTCGGCGTTGTGCTCTACGAGATGCTGACGGGCGCGCCGTATGATCGGCAGAACAGGAACGACTTTACCGCGCGGATAGCGACTTTCCCCACTCCTGTTGCCGCCCTGATCGAACGGATGACCGAAGAGCAGCCGGAACACCGCTACCCCGCGATGCGCGATGTTGTCGCCGCTATTGAGGCAATCGAGGGCGCATTCGCCGCCCCGGCGCCTGGCGTACCCGTCGAAGCCGCTCCCTATTGGCCGCCGCAACCCGCCTATCCTCTTGCCCCCGAGTTTGCTCCGGTCCCATCGCCAGCCGTGCCTGGCGCGCGACCAAGGCGGACTGGTCGCCGCGTGATACTCGCCGGATTAGGTGGCCTTGCGCTCGCCGGCGCGGCGGGCGGCGCGTTCTTTTTCGTTCGCGATCGCGGCGACAACGGCAACAGCGCCACACCCGTCGCTGGAGCGGGTGCGACACCGACGACTGTCCCGGCGCCCACCGCGGCACCGACTATCGCAGTCACACCGACGCGATCGCCGACCGTCACGCTCCTGCCGACTGTCACGGCCGTGCCGCTTCCGACGTTCTCCCCGAAAGCGATCGCGGCCGACATGACGGACCCGAATCAATGGAATGTGATCACCGTGGAGCAGTCCGCCCGCACGCTTGATAATGGTATATACACCGTGCGCGTCTCGAAAAAGCCGGACGGAAAAGGTCTGCTCTCGTGGGGAGACTGGATCCCAAAGAATGTCACGCTCACGCCCCAGTTCATGGCGGAGGCAGAGATGCGGCTAACAGGCGATCCGAAGGGATCATGCGGCGGCATCCTCTTCCTTTTCAACTACGTCTCCGCCAATGACCAGCAGCAGTTCCTCACGTTCCTCCTGCGCGGGGACGGGAACTTTAGCATCGTGCAGCAGCGCCCCGGCGGTGAGGGCAGCGTTACACGTATTGACTGGACACCCTCGCAAGCGATTAAGACGGCGCCGGATGCGGTGAATATCCCGCGCGTCTCGGTGCGTGCGGGGAATCTGAGTTGTGCTGTGAATGGTGTCGCGGTGGCCCAACTGCCCGTGCCCGCCGAATTGGCGAGCTTCCGCGCCTTTGCACTTGCGGCGCGCGTCCTCAGCGAGAGCAGCCAGCGCGATGCGAGCGCGATCTTCCGCAATCTCCGCTACGAACCAATCACAGGATAGCGTGGGCGTCATCTATGCGGACGCGGACTTCCTGCACCTGTTCCTCAGTCATGGCAAACCTGCCTATGCCCCTGGCGGCTCGCCCTCGTGACCCTCTTCCAAGGTTGCGCTGCGTCGTCAGTCATACAATCGCCGTCCTGCTCTGCCGGCAGCGGGGCCTCTCGCCCCCGCAGTTCGACAAACTGCTCACCGATTGATACCTGCACATCGCGTTACGTAGTCGCGCTCATTTCCCCGATGGTTCGGTCGGCAGCGGGACGGCGGGCGAATCGGCGCCGGTCACCGGCTTGGCGCGCAGTTCTTCCCAGTGGGTGTGCTCGACCGCGCCGATGTCGCAGAGGTGGGCGGTATCGTTGTAGGCAACGAGTCGCCAGCGCGGTGGAAGGGTCTCTCGTGTTCGCCGCTCCCAGTGGGTGATCGAGGTGTTGTGCGTGTGGAAGTCCACCGTCGGGATGGCTTGGGTGTTCATGCCGAAGAAGCAGACCATCGAACCGTCAATCACCCCACCGTGGCAGACGATGACGACCGTCTGGCCGTCATGCTCATCCGCGATGCGACGCAGCGTTGTGCCGACACGGAGGAGAAACTGCGCCCAACTCTCGCCGCCGGGAGCGAGCGGGCGATACGGTTCGCGCTCGACATCGGGCACACCGTATCGCCGCGCGAATTCGTCCAGTCGCAGGCCGTCCGCTTCGCCGACGCGCATCTCCTGCACGTCGTCCTCCCAGACGATCGGCAGACCGAGCGCGGGGGCGATAATCACCGCCGTCTGCCGGGCGCGGGGCAGGGTACTGGCGATCAGAAGGTCGGCGGCGATCTCTCCAGTCGCGGCAAGCCGGTCCCGCAATGCCTCTGCCTGCCGCACGCCGAGCGGCGAGAGACCCGTGTCGCCGCGCATCCCGCCGATGATCGGTTCAACATTCGTGACCGCCTCACCGTGGCGGATTAGGTAGAGGTGTGTCATGCGTCCACTGCCCCTTCGCTTCCCGTGCGACCGTGACGCGCGTCCATCCAGCCGATAGGAGTATACAAAGAAGACCGCCGGGGCAACGACCCCAGCGGTCTAAGGTATTCGCGGTTGACGCGCGAAATTTAGGTGCGCGAGCCGCGGTTGAAGTCCCGATCCGTGAAGGGCAGCGCCACGATGCTCGTCGGTGTGATCTGACCGCGCTGCCCTCTCGTCTTCGGAGCACGGCGCCGTAAGGCATACAGGGGACGCATTGCGGTGCGCCCCTCGAACATTATGAGAGAGATGAGGGAGAATCTATTCCTGCGCGGCCAAGGCTGCGGTGAGCGCGATCTGTGTCGCGCTCACCGTGCCGTTCACGATGAGTGGTATCTGCCACTGGAGGGAACGGATCGCGCAGGACGCCTCGTTGCCTTCGCGGCAGTAGTAGAGCGTGAGTGTGTAGCGCGCTTCGTGCTGGCCTGCGGAGAGGGAGCCGAGCGGGACAATGATCGTGCCATTCCCCAGCGATGGCGTGGGCAGTGGTACGGGTGTGCCGTCCACACGGAGCGACTGGCTATTTGGCGCTTCGCTGTTGATGTGGTGCTCCGCCGGTAGGCTGAGCGTGACGGCGAGTGTGGCGGGGGTGTTCGCGGTTATCCGCTGCTCGGGCGCCGGGATCGTTTCGAGCGCGGGGAAGAACTCGTCGGGCTCTCCTATCGGTACCGCCTCTCGCACGGGAATCGTCGTCAGCGTGCCGGTGGTCAGGTCGAGGCGGCGCAGCAGGTGGTTGTTTGTATCCGCAATAGAGAGATCGAGACCCGACACGCTCAGGCCGCCCGGTTCGTAGAGTTGGCCTGATGTGCCGTCCGCCATGCCTGGTTCGCCCGTTCCCGCGATCGTTGTAACCGATTGGGTGACGAGGTCGAGCCGCTTAACCTTGTGGTTGTACGTGTCCGCGATCAGGAGCGCTCCGTCCGCATATTCGACGCCGAGCGGGTGCTGCAAGCGGACGCGTGCGCCGCTGCCGTCCACATCACCGAACGCGAAGAGGTCTTCGCCGACGAGGGTCGTCACGCGCCTGGTCGCCAGGTCAATCCGCCGGATACTGCTTGTCTCGCTGTCCGCGACATAGAGGTTCGCGCCGTCCGTCGTGATGCCGCTTGGCTGCGCGAAGGCCGCATCATCGAGTGTGCCATCCACGCGCGCCTCGGCACCCGAACCCGCATAGACATCCACACGGCGCGCGCTGGGACAGTACACCCATATTTGGTGCGGCCCGGCCATCGCGATATACAGTTCGCCGTTGACGTACGTGAGGTCCCACGGCGAGTTGATGGGCGTTGTCAGCGCGTCGCCACCTGTCGCACGGAAGCGAGCCTGCACCCCGGTGCCCGCGACCGTTGTGACGCGCGCTGCCACGAGGTCCACGGCGCGGAGGAGGTGATTCTCCGTATCCGCGACGTATAGCGTCTCACCAACGAGCGCCATCCCCTGCGGATGATTGAAGGTCGCCGCGCGGTATTCGCCGTCCGCCGCGCCGATCGCGCCGGTGCCGATGCGGGTTTGCACCGTGCCATCGGGCGCCAGGATGACGATCTGGTTGTGGTTCGAGTCCGCGACGAAGAGCCGCCCGTGCGCGATGTCCGCGAGCACTTTGCCGGGATAGCGGAGCGGTGTCGGTGGCGTTTCCTCGCGGGTGATGTGGAAGGGCGTCTGCTTCGCCACGTCGGGATACGTTTGAAGAAGCGTTTGGATATCCCGGTCAATCCGCGCGAGGTTGCCCTCGCCGGAGTAGGCGGCGACCGCGTATCCCTCCGGGTCAATCATCAGCAGTGTCGGCCAGGCGCGCACGCCGTATTGCTGCCAGATAGCGAACTTCGCATCGTTGACGACCGGATGGCCGATCTCATAGCGGAGGATCGCCTGCCGGATATTGTCGGACAGCCCCTCGTTCGTGAACTTGGCGGAGTGGACGCCGATCACGACGAGTTCATTCGGGTACCGCTCCTCCAGCGTCTTCAGATCGGGCAGGATGTGCATGCAGTTGATACAGCAGTACGTCCAGAAATCGAGCAGCACGATCCGCCCGCGCACTTCCGCAAGCGAGAGCGGATGATCGGTGTTCAACCAACCAAGCCCGCCATTCAGTTCGGGCGCACGCACGCGGTTGCGAAAGGGCGATTGTGGCATTGCAACGGGCCTCCTTCGAAGGGCTACGTGCTGGGCATCTTGCTCCCCCTCTCTATTGCTCTGGCAATGGAGAGGGGCCGGGGATGAGGTTTCTATCCTCTCCAACACGTACAGCAACCCTGCTGTTCCCGCGCGATGTGCGGTATCGCCGCGACGTGTGACCGTTAGCGCCCCGATCGCTAGTGGAAATAATGATAGGACTTACGCAGTTGGTGGTAGGCAATACCACGGACGGGCGAGATAGGAACGAATCGCGTGTCGGATGATCCCCTCTTTTGCCATCCCCCAACTGATCCCCGTCCGTACCCGATGCCA
>Ga0102924_1000763_pt1 | contig 38724 bp, 41 predicted proteins | sample PaiPotPPM11metaG_FD_80116 | JGI IMG/M metagenome (GOLD analysis project Ga0102924, IMG submission 80116) | Iron sulfur acid spring bacterial and archeal communities from Banff, Canada, to study Microbial Dark Matter (Phase II) - Paint Pots PPM... ...
GGCGGCCACCAAGGCTCGTGCAGGCGGCGTCAAGGTCGAGACGGACGCGATCGACTCGGACCCGGGCGACTCGCTGTTGAGGGTCGCAGCCGACGTGGGCGCAAACCCTGGATCGTGACCCGAAATCGCGGAATGCAGCCACGCGGGGCGCGCAAGTCGCTGCTGCGGGGACAGGCCTCGCTTGCCGCCTGGGCGCGGTCCTCGAACAGTTGGCGCGCCACGCCCCAGCCGAGCGTCCGCTCGAGCATCCCCCCGCGCGCCCGCAGCACGGTGAACCCCGAGCAGCTCCGAGCCTCGACCCGACGGCGCTGCTTGACGCGGACCCCGCGGTCGGATAGGACTGGCACGTCCCGGTTCATCGGCAGAGGGAGAGAGACATGAAGAAGTGGCTGGTCTGTGCCTGCGTGCTGGGGTCGCTCGCGGTTCCCGCGGCGGCAGCGGCGTCCTCGTATGTGGCGCTTGGGGATTCGTACTCCTCGGGCGTCGGCACGCGTACCTACTACAACGACGGTACGAACTGTCAGCGCAGCCCGTATGCCTACGGGCCGCTGATCGCCGCGAAGTACCGGTACGCGTTCACGTTTGAAGCGTGTAGCGGCGCGAAGACCACCGACGTCAACTCGAGCCAGCTCGGACCGCTGAGCTCGACGACGAACCTGGTGACAATGACGATCGGCGGGAATGACGCCGGCTTCAGCACGGTGATCGAGGATTGCGCCGCTTGGTACTTCCCGTGCCAGAGCGCGATCAACAATGCCAACTCGTTCATCCAGAACCAGCTGCCGGGGCTGCTGAACACGACCTACGGCGACATCCGCTCGCATGCGCCGAACGCGCACGTGGTCATACTCGGCTACCCGCACCTGTTCACCAGCAACGGCGCTACGTGCAACTTCGACGCGCTGACGTCTCAGCACGAAATCGAGCTCAACCAAACCGCGGATCTGATCGATGGGGTGATCTCCTCCGCGGCTTCATCGCACCGGTTCACATACGTCGACCCGCGCAACGCCTTCAACAGCCACGAGGTCTGCTCCTCGTCGGAGTGGCTCAACGGCCTTTCGAATCCGCTGAGCGAGTCGTTCCACCCGAACATCTCCGGCCAGGCAAATTTCGCGTCGGAGATCGAGGGCGTTCTGCCCTAAGCGGCCCCTGCTGGCCGGGGCGGTCCGTCCCTGGACCGCCTCGGCCCAGCGCTCCGTAGATTCCTTCCTCAGCGGCGAGTCAACAATCCGTACGCGTCGGGCCGACGCGTACGCAGCAGCGGAAACAGCTCGAGCCAGTCCCGCCGCTGATCGAGGTCGAGGTCGGCGACCAGCACCGCCGGCTCATCGCGCGGCGCCTGGACGAGCACCCGTCCATACGGGTCCGAGATGAAGCTCGACCCGTAGAACGTCAGCGGCTCCTCGACGCCGGTGCGGTTGATCGCGATCATGAAAGTGCCGTTCGCGATCCCCGCGGCAACGATCACCTGCTGCCAGAGCGGTTCGGTGTCGAACTCGGGATGGTCGGGCTCCGAACCGATCGCGGTCGGGTAGATGATGACCTCGGCGCCCTGCAGTGAGTAGGCGCGAGCTACCTCGGGGAACCACTGATCCCAGCAAGTGGGGCAGCCGAGCAGCGTGCTGGTCTCTGCGAACGGGAGCTCGATCAGCGGGAACGGATCGTCATCCGCGGGCCCCGGGCGGAAATAGTGATCCTCGTGGTAGCCGGCTGTAATGGGGATGTGCAACTTGCGCGTGCGCGACACGAGCGTTCCGTCAGGCGCGAGAACAATCGCGGTGTTGTAGCCGAGTTCGCCGGCGCGCTCATACAGCGAGGCGTGTACGTAGACGCCTGAGTCCTTGGCCGCGAGCCTGGCAAACGTGGTCGTCGGCCCGGTCTCGACGGTTTCGGGCGAGACGGGTGCGTCGGGTGTGACCGCGAAATAGCGCGACAGCGTCAGCTCCTGGAGGCACACGACCCGCGCGCCCTCTGAAGCCGCGACCGCAATCCCCGCCGCGAGCGCCGCCTGGTGCTCCTCGGGGTCGGGGTGCCAGCGCTCCTGAACGAGCCCAACTCGCAGCGGGGGGCGCTCTGCCGTTCGGGTGCGCGCTGGAGATGGCGGTGGCGGATACGCCGTCAGCAGCTTGGGAGTTGTTGCGTTATGCAATGGGGTCCTCCTCCGCCATAGGCAAGCACCGTGCCCGGCACCGCTACGACCTCGCGCTCTGCGAACACCTCGGCGATTAGGGCGAGCGCGGCGTCATCACAGTCCGCGCCCGTAGCCGGGACGATCACGGCACCGTTGCACACGTACAGGTTGAGGTAGCTGACGGCAGTGCCGTTCACGTACGGGAGCCACCGCACCCCGACCACCTCGATCCCGGCCGCGTCCAGGCGCGCGCGGTTGTCCTCGCAGCGCTCGTAGTTCGGGTTGTCGGGCGACACGGTCTGGAGCAGCGCCTGGCCCGGACGCGTTAAAGCCGCGATCAGATCGACGTGGCCGTCGGTGTCGCGATCCTCGATCAAGCCCTGCCCGAGCCACACGATTTGTGTGGCGCCGAGATAGCGCCGCAACGCGTCCTCGATCCCCTCGCGCGACATCGACGGATTGCGGTTCGGATTCAGCAGGCACTGCTCTGTCGTCAGGAGCGTGCCCTCGCCGTCGGACAGGATCGAGCCGCCCTCGAGCACCAGCGGCGCCTCGACGACCTCGTCGCCGAGTCGGTCGGCGATCAGTCCGCCGACCGCCGCGTCTTTGTCCCACGGCGAGAACTTCCCGCCCCAAGCGTTGAAGCCAAAATGGACCGCCCGGCGCCGGCCGTCCTCGCGCAGGACGTATATGGGCCCGCAGTCACGAAGCCACGAGTCATCGAGTGGCAGCTCCACAACATCGACGCCCGCGCCGCAGGCGGCGCGCGCTTGCGCAGCATGGTCCCCGGGGTTGGCGATCATCGTCACCGGCTCGAAGACAGCGATCGCGTTCGCGACCGTCGCGTAGTCGTCACGCGCCTGCGCGAGCATGTCGCCCCACAGCTCGCGCCGGCATGGCCACCCCATCAGTGTCCGTTCGTGCGGCTCCCACTCCGCGGGGAGGCGCACAGCTTCGCTCAAGCCGACGGCCCGGTGACGACCGACTCTTCGGGACCCTGGCCGTCGGTCCCAGCCTCGCCGCCCGCGACATCGGGATTCCATGAGAAGGCGTACTCGGGCTTGTCGTGCACGCGCCACAGACCGGTCAGGTTCAACGGGCGGAAGGTGTCCCACATGACCGCCAGCTCGTCGGTCCGCTTGGCGCCGAGCGCCTTCTCGACAGCGCCCGGTTGCGGACCGTGGGGCAGGCCCGAGGGGTGAAGTGTCACGCACCCGACCTCGACGCCCTTGCGCGCGCGGTAGTCGCCGTCGGCGTAGAACATGACCTCCTCGGATTGGATGTTCGAGTGGTGATAGGGCAACGGCACCGCCTCAGGGTCCCAGTCGAGCATCCGAGGAGCGAACGTGCAGATCACAAAGCCCTGGCCCTGGAAGGTCTGGTGGGTCGGCGGCGGCAGGTGCAGACGGCCTGCGCGGGGCTCGAAGTCAGCCGCGTTGAAGGCGTAAGGCCACACGTAGCCGTCCCAGCCCACGACGTCGAATGGGTGGCGGTCCAGCGCGTAGCGCTGGAGACCCCCGCGCACCCGTAAGGTCAGCGGCCAGGAGCCCGACTCGTCGTGGGTCTCGAGCTCGTCAGGCGGACGGAAGTCGCGCTGTGAGAAAGGCGCGTGCTCGAGCAGCTGGCCGTAGCGGTTGCGATAGCGAGCCGGCGTCTCGATCTCGCCGGGGGTGTGGAAGCAGAGCCAGAACTGTTCAGGCGAATCGAGCTCCCACGCGACAGTGGTGCCGCGCGGAATGACGAGGTAGTCCTGCTCGCGGAACGGCACGCGCCCGAATACCGTCCGCAGCACGCCTCCGCCCCGGTGGACGTAGAGGACCTCGTCGCCCTCGCCATTGCGATAGAAGCCCTTAAGCGCCGCCGTCGGCTTGCAGACCGACACCTCGATGTCACCGTTGAACATCAAGAGGCGCCTGCCGCTCACTGGGTCGCCGCCCGACTCGATCGCGTTGAGGTCAGCCAGCCTGTGGACGTGCGTATCGGGAGTCCAGTCGTCCCGCTTAAGCGGCGTCAGCTCGCCGACGGAGGCGATCCGGCAGGGCGACTGGAGGTGGTAGAGGATCGACTCGTTGCCCGAGAAGCCCTCGTATCCCATTACCTCCTCGACGAGCAGGCGCCCGTTGTCGCGAACCTGCACGTGGCGCTTGTGTGGAACCTGGCCGAGAGATGCGTAGCGCAAGACCTACAGATTCCCACGGTTGGCCTGCTCGCGCTCGATCGCTTCGAACAGTGCCTTGAAGTTGCCCTCGCCGAAGCCACGCGCGCCGTGGCGTTCGATCAGCTCGAAGAAGATCGTCGGGCGGTCACCGAGCGGGGCCGTGAAGATCTGGAGTAGGTAGCCCTCGTCGTCGCGGTCGACCAGGATCCCGAGCCGGCGCAGGTCATCGAGCGACTCGGCGATTTCACCGATGCGTCCCGGGACCTCCTCGTAGTAGCTGTCCGGCGTGCGCAGGAAGCGGATGCCGCGCTTGCGTAGCTCGGCGACCGTGTGGACGATGTTGTCGGTCGTAAGCGCGATGTGCTGGGCGCCAGGGCCCTCGTAGAACTCGAGGTACTCGTCGATCTGCGATTTCCGCTTGCCCTCAGCCGGCTCGTTGATCGGGAACTTGACCCGCCCGTCGCCGCCAGTCACCACCTTGGACATCAGCGCCGAGTACTCCGTCGAGATCGCCTCGTCGGTGAAATGGATCATCTCGGTCATCCCAAATACGTCCTCGTAGTAGGACACCCATTTATTCATCGCGCCGAGCTCAACGTTGCCGACGATGTGGTCGATGTTGTGCAGCAGTGCCTTGCGGTGGCCGTTGTGCGCTACCGGCTCGAAGTCCGGCAGAAACGCGCCGTGGTACCCGGAGCGGTCCACGAAGCGGTGGACGGTCTCCCCATAGGCCGCGACATCGGCCAGCATCACTACCCCGTGCTGATCCTCGACGGTGCGCGGCTCCGCTAGGCCGTTGGCGCCGCGCTTGGTCGCTTCGCGATACGCGTGCTCGACGTCCGGGACCGCCAGCGCGATCACCTTCACGCCATCGCCGTGACGACGGTGATGCTCGGCGACAACGCTATCCGAGCGCAGCGTTCCGGTGAACACGAGCCGGATGTCGTCCTGCTGGAGCACACGCGAGGTCACATCGCGCCGGCCGGTCTCGAGCCCGCTGTAGGCGACCTCGGTGAACCCGAAGGCGTGCTTGAAGAAGTAGCTCGCCTGCGCGGCGTTTCCAACCCACAGCTCGACGTGGTCGATGCCGATTAGAGGCATGTGGTCGGTCTGCTGCGTGGCGCTAAGCGCCTCAGGTGCGGTTGCCATTGAGTCCTCCAGATCGTTCGACCGCCAGCTCCTGGGCGGCGGTCAGCGTGTTGGAGCCCGACGCCGCGGCGCGGGCGTAGATGTCGTTCAGGGTGTCGCCAATCGCTTCGATCCGGCGCTCGACGCGGGCGCCGTCAAACCCGTTGAGCTCGTCGGAGACCGCGATCAGACCACCGGCGTTGACGACGAAATCCGGAGCCCACACGATTCCGCGCTCGCGCAACAGATCGGCGGCTGCGTCGCTTGAGAGCTGGTTGTTGGCCGCGCCGGCGACGACCGGCACGCGCAGGCGCGCGATCGTGCTGGGATCGAGCGCTCCGCCGAGCGCGCACGGCGCGAGCACGTCCCCTTCGGCCATCATCGCCTCGCACGGCTCGAGCCACTCCGCACCCAGGGTCCGGGCGAAATCTTGCTTGCAGCGGTCGATATCGGCGACGGCCACGCGCGCGCCGGCGGCGTGCAGGCGGCGCGCCAGCTCCGAGCCGACATGTCCGAGACCCACGATCACGACCCTCCGTCCATTGAGCGAAATGCGCAGCGACGCGCGGATCGCAACCTCGACCCCGTGCGCGGTGTACGGAGCGGGGTCACCGGAGCCGCCTTCGGAGCGTGGGTGCCCCGCGATGTGTGAGGTGAACTGCCCGACGGATGCGATGTCATCGATCGAGGTGCCGGCATCCTGGGCGGTTATGTAGCGACCGTCGAATGACTCGACCAGCTCGGCGAAGTCGTGCAGCGCCAACTGGCGGTGATATGGATCGGGCGGCGAGTCGGGGTCGTAAGCGATGACCCCCTTCGCGCCGCCGAGCGGCAACTTCGCGACGGCGGCCTTGAAGGTCATCGCGCGCGCGAGCCGCTTCACGTCCGCCACCGCGTCGTCGGCGGACCGGTACGGCTCGAACCGCAGGCCACCGAGTGAACGTCCGGCGACGGTTCGGTGGACCGCGATCGCCATCGTCAGTCCCGATCGCGGGCCGTCGCAGACGCGCACGTCCTCGTAGTCGCTGGCCGGGGCGGGCTCGGCGAGGGCGGTCATCGGACGGCCACCCGTTGGCGCATCTCGGCGATCAGCGGATCCGAGCATTCCGCGAAGAACCCTCCGACGACAGCGCAGACCTGCTCGACAGAGTCTGCCCGGTAAAGAACCGGCTGATAGGCGGTGATGTCGTAATCGGCGGTCCCCATCTCAATCAGATCGAGCGGGCGGTGGTCCATCCCGCGGAACTCCTCGATCTCCCCATAACTCGACAGGATGCCCGCGCCATATGCGCGCAGCTCCCCGTCCTCGACAACGGTTCCGAACTCGAGCGAGAACCAGAACACCCTGGAGAGGAACTTGAGGTTCTCGTCGTCCTGGAGGCGCCGGGCCGCGTCGCCGGCGAGGCAGTGCAGCTCGCCAAATGTAGGGGTCGCAAGCAGGTGACCGTGGCCGATTACCTCATGGATGATGTCCGGCTCAGGCGTGTATAGCGGCACGCCCGGATGGCGCACGTACTGCGTCGAATAGAACCGGCGGTCGGCCAGCGAGCGATAGAACTGCGCGAGCGGCACGAGTCCCGCGGCGGGGAGGTAGCGCCAGCCCGAGATCGGCTCGAGCAGCTCGGACACCTCGTCGAGGCCGGGGACTTGATCGGTGGGGAGGCCGACGCGTGCCTTTGCCTCCCGGTATTCGCTGACCGCGTAGCGCTCGTGCTTGGACGCGAGCTCACGGCACACCGTCCGCCAGACGTTCTGCTCGGCCTCGGTGTAGGCGATCTCGGGTGCCGGCTCGCCGGGCTTCCATCTGAGCGCGGCTGCCGCGATGTCGCTGCGGCGCGCGCGGTAGACCGGGTCGTTGGCGCCAGGATGGTCGTGGGCGAGGTGGACGGTGACTTCGCCGTGCTCGTCGGTGGTGACCGGCGAATACAGTTGTGCCTCTTCGTACATCTCTATCATGTTCGTTTAGCACTTGGGGCTCCAAAGCGCAAGTCTGTACAGCTTGCACTGTCAAATTGCCGTATTTGACCGCTTCGATGAGTAGTCTGCTGGTCACATTGACCAGGTTCGATGAACTCGATTCTCGCCTGATCGCCGTCCTACGCGCGAACCCCCGCGTCGGACTGCTCGAGGTGGCACGTCAGCTCGGCGTCGCGCGCGGAACCGTCCAGGCCCGGCTGGCGAGGCTCGAGGCGAGCGGCGTCATCACCGGCCACGGACCGGAGATCGACCCGGCCGCGCTCGGCTACTCGGTCAGCGCGTTCGTGCTGATCGAGCTGGCCCAGGGGCGCCTGAGCGAGGCGGTCAAGGTGATGGAGGCGATGCCCGAGGTGCTCGAGGCCGATGGCGTCTCCGGTCCGCAGGACCTGATCTGCCGCGTTGTCGCGCGCGACACCGAGCACCTCCAGCAGCTCGTCAATCAGCTGCTCTCGACGCCGGCGATCCGACGCTGCACGAGCTACATCGTGCTCTCGCGCCAGGTCCCGCCGCGAACCGGGCCGCTAGTGGCCGCGGCGGGGGGCGCGGCGCGACGCGACTAGCGATCCGCGCACACTTCCTTTCGCCCCCGAAAGAAAGTCTGCGTTCGTCTGACTAGTCGAGCAGCTGCCGGTGGGCGACAGCCGCGGCCTGTGTGCGGGTCCGAACGCCAAGCTTGGACAGGATCCGCGAGACGTGCACGCTCGCGGTCTTCTCGGCCATGTAGAGCGCCGTCCCGATCTGGCGGTTGGTAGCCCCTTCAGCGACCAGCGTCAGCACCTGGCGCTCACGCGGCGTGAGCCCGAACGGGTCCTCTGAGGCCACGGGCTCGGCGCCATCCCCGGCCGCGGGGGCGACGCCCAGCTCGAGCCGCGCCCGGCCGGCGAGCGCCGCCAGCTGATCGACGAGCCAGCGCGAGCCGAGCGCGCGCGCTGACTCAAGCGCCTCGCGCGCCAGGTCGGCTGCTGCGCCGCGATCGTCGACCTCGACGAGCGTCTCGGCCGCGCGCCAACGCGCGATCGTGGCCCGGTAGGGGCGTCCGAGCGCATCCCACTCGGCAGCCGCGCTGATCCACGTCGGAGCGTCCCTCTTACCCTCCGCGCGCGCGTGCTCTGCGGTCCCGAGCGCCAGCCAGGCGCGCTCGACGGGTCCGCCGTCCTCCGCCACCGCCCGCAGGCGTTCGATGTGGATGCGGGCGTGCTCCAGCGCATCTCGCTCGGTCTGCGGCTCGCGCAGGTCGCGGGCCCGCTGGGCGCGGTCGGCTTCCACCACCAATCCGACGGCCGTCACGCGCGCGATCCGCTGCACGTCGTCGGTGCAAAGCTCGATCCGGTCCAACGCTTCGGCGACAGCGGCGCGCGCGCCGTCGAGGTCGTGGCGGCGGCGGAGCAGCTCGGCGCGCAGCGAACCGAACAGCCCGATCCATTGCGGCTCGACCGAGTCGGCTACCAGTGGCTCAGCCACGTCGAGCGCCTCGGCCGCGGCGTCCTCGTCACCATCGCCGAGCGCTTGGTCGGCGAGCCTCACCTGACGGAAGATCAATTGCCTCCCGAGCACCCACGGCGGGGGTGGGCCCAGATGGTTGCGCGCCGATTGCCAATCGCCCGCCTCGAACGCCAGCTCGGACACGGTCAGCGCGAGCCAGTCGTGCGCGTCTCGGACTCGCGACGGGACGGCAGCGATGCCCTCATGCGCCGTTGCGAGCGCGTCTGCGGTTCTCCCCGCTAGGTTGAGATCCTCGGCCAGGTTGGCGTAGCCGTAGGCGACGGCGTCGATGTCGTCGATCGTTTTCGCGATCTCGATTGCGCGCCGCATCTCGGCGACGCCCTCGTCGACCTGGCCGAGGGAGACCATCGCCATGCCGAGCGTCCCGCGTGCCTCCTCCTCGGCTAGTTGATGACCGCCATCGACCGCTAGCGACAGGGCCTCCCCGGCGTCCTTGACCGCCTCGCGAAAGCGCCCGCGCAGCACGCGGGTCCGCGCGAGCCAGGACAGCAGCTTGACCCGCTCGAGGCCGCGATCATCGGGCGCGAGCATCGCGAGCGCCCGCTCAGCGGTCTCGACACCCTGCTGCAGGCGGTTAAGCGACCACTGAACCCGCGCGAGTCGTGCGAGAAGCGCCGAGTAGCGGCCTGGGTGCCGGTCTGGATCGAGTTCGGCCAGCGCCTCTTTCAAGAGTGCCTCACCCCGAGCGCTGTGACCGCCTTGCGAGTGCGCTCGGGCGGCCAGCGAAAGCAGCTCGATGTGGTCCATCTCGAGCAGAGCCTCGGGGTCCTCAACGCGCGGCCACAGCTCGAGTGCACGCTCGGCCAGATCGGCGACCTCCCCGAAAGCATGGACGCAATCCGCGGCATACGCGGCCCGGACCGTGGCCTTGAGCGCCGCGCGCTGCTCACCAGCGGCGGCGTAATGGCTTGCAACCGCGGTGACACGCTCGAGCTCGCGCTGATCGCGTTCTTCGCAACCGCGTTCGTACGCCTGAGCAAGCGCGAGATGGAGCTCGGACCGCTCGCCCGGCAGCAGGTCGTCGTAGAGAGCCTCGCGCAGCAGCGCGTGGCGGAACGTGAAGCGATCGTCCTCGCCGGCAACCAGGACCTGCTCAGAGACCGCGGCGCGCAGCGCGGACTGGGTACGCGAGGGGTCGAGCCCCGCCACCTCGACAATCAATCGCTCGTCGAGGCGACTGCCGACCGCTACCACGCGCGCGAGCCGCTGGGCATCGTCCGAGAGCCGCTCGATGCGAAGCAGAAAGGCTTGCCTGAGGCTCTCCGGGGCCGAGCCGCGCCCATCGAGGCCAGCAGCGAGCAGCTCCTCGGTGTAGAGCGGGTTTCCCTCGCCACGCGAGAACAGCCGCCCGACAAGCTCGTCGTCAGGCGCACCTCCGAGGATGTCCTCGAGTGCCTCGGCGACCTCGCCACGGTCGAAGGGCTCCAGCACGATCCGGCGCGTGCGTTCGAGCCGCTCGAGCTCGGCAAGCAGAGGCAGCAGCGGGTGCCGTCGATGGAGCTCGTCGGTTCGGAAGCTCAGCAGGAGCGTCAGCGGCTCTTGGCGTAGGCTCGAGGCCAGGAACGAGGCGAAGGTTCTCGTCGAGCGATCGGCCCAGTGCATGTCCTCCAGCACCAGAGCAACCGGCTGGCCTTCGCTGAGCAGATCGAGCAGCTCGAGCAGGGCCTCAAACAGGCGCACCTGCCCGGTCACGTCGTCTCGCCCGCCCGAGAGCGCGCCACCGCCGAGCGCCGGAAGCAGGGTCCCAAGCGCCGCTCTGCTCATCGGACTGAGCTTGTCAAGCGCCTCATTGCGCTCACGCACGAGCGGGCGAAGGGCGCCCAGCAAGGGCGCGTAGGGCAACTCGCCGTCGCGTTGCTCAACGCTTTCGCCGCGCAGCACGAGCGGCGCAACGGCCGAGCCGGCGAGCTTCCGCTGAAGCTCGGATACGAGCCGGGTCTTGCCGACCCCTGACTCGCCGCCGAGCAGAACTACAGCGGGCTCGCCGCCGGCCGCGTCATGCAGCGCGAGCTCGAGCTCCGCGAGCTCCGAAATCCTCCCGACGAACCGGCTCGACGTCAGCCTCGCTGCCATGCCGCCTGAAGTATCGCTTGATCGCGCCCGGCCGGCTGCTCCTGCGAGCCTCGTCGAGGATCCAGAGGGGGACCCCGCGAGCCACGCGTCGCTCGAGCTCACCGTTGCGTGCCGCCGCTAGTGTCGCTGTCGTGTATGAATGCATTGCTCGCTCCTTTGAATTCCGATGGCTTCATCTGCTTAGACCGGTCACGCCCGGTCAATTCATCTGAGGTCAGGATGAGCTGCGACGCCGCCCCCTACATCGGGTTTTTGGAGCGAGTTCTCAGTGATCGGGCCTTAGTTGGCCTAAGGGGGCCCTTACGACTAGAGACCGATCCGCCGGGCTAGCCCCGCGAGCGTGGGAGGTCGCGGCTGACTTACCGTCGTGGGGGCCGTCGCGCGCGCGCCGGCTGAGCTCGGCGTGTCTTCCGCACGAATGTGAACACGCACACGCCGAGCACGACCAGCGCCAGTACTCCGGCGATCGCCAGGCCTGGCGTTATGACCAGCACGATGATCACCACGAGCAGGGCGATCCCGAGGTCGGTCAACAGAACGTTGCGCCTCACAGGGCGAGCTTCCTCCAGATCGGCCTCGGCAGGTGGCGCAACACGGCGAACACCAACCGTAGGCGAGACGGAACCCAAACCGTGTGCGCGTTGCCGTTCAACCCTTTGGCGACCGCCTCGGCGACAGCCTCCGGTGTCGTCGCAAAGGGCGCCGGCTGGAGGCCAGCCGTCATGCGCGTCCTGACGAACCCAGGTCGCACGACCAGGACCCGGACCCCGCTCGACGACATCGCGTCGCCGAGACCCTGCGCCAGCCCGTCGAGCCCAGCCTTGGCGGCGCCGTAGATCGGATTCGATGCCCGTGGCCGCTCGGCAGCTACCGATGAGAGAACCACGAGCGTGCCCCGCCCCTGCGCCCGCAGGCCGCGCAGGCTCTGAAGCATCAGCGCACCGCTGTCGAGGAAGTTGACCCGCATCACGGCGAGCGCTTCCTCGGTGTCGGCGTCGAGGCCAGCTTGGCCACCGAGCACGCCGATCGCGAGCACGACGACGTCGAACCCGGCGGCGGCGGCGAACGCGCGCTCAACGGCGCCATCGCCGTCCAGAACGCCCGTCGCGACCTCGCCCTCCAATCCGTCTGCCGCGGCCGCCAGGCGCTCTTCGTTCCGGCCTAAGAGGACCGTGTGTGACGGGCGCAATCGCCGCGCGATCGCAAGACCGATCTCGGACGTGCCCCCAATCAGCAGCAGCTTCACAGCAGACCGACCCGAAGCGCGAGGTCTGATCGCCACAGCCCGCGCGAGTCGGCACGGTCGCGGGCGGCACGCCACTCATCCAACCGGGGGTACATCGCGCGCAGCGCGTCTGGCTTCATGCGGGCGTCCTTGCTCAGGTAGACCCGTCCGCCGGACTCGGCCACGAGCTCATCGAAGCCGTCGAACAGGAGCTCCGCCGCGCGAGCCGAGCGCGGCACGTCAAGCGTCAGCGTCCAGCCCTCGATCGGAAACGAGAGCGGCGCGTCGTTGGCCGGCCCGAAATCCTTGAGGACCGCGAGATAACAAGGGACCCTCGACCTGCGCAGCCGCTCGATTACTGTCTCGAGCGTGCGTTCCGAGCCGCTCGGCACGACGAGCTGGTACTGCATGAATCCGCGCGGGCCGTAGAGCCGCGGCCATGCGTCGAGCGCGTCGAGCGGGAACATGTGGCGCGCGATGCTCTCCGACCGGCCGCGCTCCGCGCGCGGCGCGCTCCCAAAGCGGAACGCGTTGAACGCGCGCACCGAACTTGGGCGGAGCACACCCGCGGGCCAGCGCCGCGGCACCGTCGCACGGGCTCGGACGATTGGGCTGGCGTCGCCGTCGTCGATGTGATTTGCGCGCGTTACGATGCCGCGCCCGGGTTGGGCGGATAGGAGGTCGAGCCAGGCGACGCGGTAGGGGCCGCCCGGCGCCCTCAGCGAGTCGAGCGCGTCATCGAGCGACGCGACCCTGTCCGTGTCGACCGCGAGCAGCGGTCCGGGGATCGCGCACAGCTTGATGCGCGCCGACAGGATCACGCCTGTCAGGCCCATCCCGCCGACCGTTGCCTCGAACAGGCTCTCGCCCGGCTCAGTGGACTGGACCTCGCCGTCTGATCTCAGAATCGAGATCTGCTCGACGTGGGTGCCAAATGTTCCCGCGACCCCGTGGTTCTTGCCGTGAATGTCGCTGGCGATGGCGCCCCCGACGGTCACGTGCTGGGTGCCTGGCACCACCGGGACCATCCATCCGGCGGGCACCAGGCTCGCGAGCAACTCGCCGACAGTCGCGCCCGCCTGGGCGAGGACGGTTCCGGCTTCCTGATCGAGCGCGATGCCTTTCAGGCGGGTGGTCTGGAGCACGAGGCCGCCTCGGAGCTGGGCGGCGTCGCCGTAGCTTCGCCCCATTCCGCGCGAGATCGCGCCGCCGGCACATCCCGCGATCGCGGCCTCGATCGCGCCGGAGTCGCCGGGGCGCACCAGCGACACTGCGGCTCCGTCACCTCCGCCCCATCCGGCTAGCACCGCCGGCGTCGGTCTGCCGCCGTCCGCGGGGGACTCAGCTAGCCGCATGCACTTCGAGCGCGAAGAGCGCGACCCACATCAGCGCGCCGATCTGGAGCGGCCGATCAGACAGGAGCACGTCCTCGGGCGACTCACCGGCTCCCCGCGCGACGAGCAGGCCGTAACGCGCCAGGCACGCGATGAACGGGACCGCGGTGAGCGGCCGCCAGGGGACGCCCGCCACAACCGGGACCTTCCACGCCCAGACGAGATACGCGATCGCTGCGACCATCGCACTTCCGAGCAGGATCGCCTGAAGCAGAGCGGGCGTATAGGCGTCGAGCACCTCGCGACGTGCGTGAACAGGCGCCCGCCCGGCAGGGTCGTCTCTGCCGAGCTCGGCATAACGTTTCGCGGCCGCGGCGAACACCGCGCCTCCAGTCACGACGAGCAGAAACCAGCGCGACAGCGCGACCGGCGCCGCCGCCCCACCGGCGACCGCACGCAGAACGAAGCCGCCGGCGATCGCCACGATGTCGAGCACGAACATGTGCCGGAAGACCATCGTGTAGCTCAGCGTGAGCGCCAGGTACCCCGCGCCGACGAGGCCGAGCACGGGCGAAACTGCGATGCACAGCATCAGCCCGGACAGCATCAGCGACACGCCAAGCGCGGTGGCCATACGGGGATCGAGCTCGCCGGCGGCCACGGGGCGGCGGCGCTTGACCGGATGAAGGCGGTCCTCCGGAGCATCGCGGACGTCATTGATTGCGTAGGTCCCCGACGCAAGCAGGCAGAAGGCAACGCATGCGACCGCCACCCTGAGGGGCACGTCATCCCGCCCCAGCGCCCCCGCGGCTCCCGCCGCGGCGATCACGAGCACGTTCTTGACCCACTGGCGTGGCCGGGTCGTCGACAAAATCGCGTGGACGGAGCCCCGCCGGGGCAGCGGGAATGCGTCTGCATCCGCGGAATGCATTGGGCGGCAACGTAGCAGCCCGGGTCCCCGTTAAGTGCGTGCTTATGTCTCTCTTACACGCGACTTACGGCCGACCTGCAGGGTTGCCGCGATGGGCAAGCCGGCAGGACTGAGCGCATGGTACGTCGAAGGCGTCCCGCGCGCCCATGCGTGCAGCGCACGCCACAGTTCGCAAGGTCCCCCACCCAGCGCCCCGGCCGGTCGAAATCCGCGCGGCGGCCCCAGCGCCGGGCCGCATCGTGCTGCGAGCGTGCCGGCCACGGCAGTGGCTGAAGAACGCGCTCGTGGCCATCGCCCCCGGAGCGGCGGGAGTTCTGACCCACCGACACGTGATCATGCAGGTGGTAGGCGCGTTTGTCGCTTTCTGCCTGCTCTCAAGCGCCACCTACCTGGTCAATGATGTCCGCGACCGCGAACAGGACCGCCGTCACCCGCGCAAGCGCTTCCGGCCGATCGCCGCTGGCGAACTGCGCCCGCGCGGCGCGATCCGGCTTGCGGCACTCATGGCGATCGCCGGCTTGGGGCTCGCGACCGCGATCCGTCCGGTGCTCGGCCTCGTCGGCGGCGGGTATCTGGCCTTGACGACCACCTATTCGATCTGGTGGCGGCGAATCGTCCTGGTCGACCTCGCCGCGGTCAGCGCAGGCTTTGTGCTGCGGGCGGTCGGCGGTGCGGCCGCCGCGGACGTGCCTCTGTCGCGGGCGTTCATCGTTGTGATCTCGGCCTGCGCGCTGTTCATCGTGGCCGGCAAGCGCTACGCCGAGCTCGGCGCGCCGCATCCATCGCGCGCGACCCTGCGCCGCTATTCGCGCGGCGGGCTGAAGCTGCTGCTCGCGAGCGCGGCGCTGGTCGCGTGCGCCGCGTATGCGTGGTGGGCCTTCTCGCGCGCACCCCGCGGCTTGTCTATCGTGCCGTTCGTGCTCTGGCTCGGCCGTTACAGGGGCCTCGTCGGCGCTGGCGCCGGGGAAGCGCCCGAGGAAATAGTCGTGCGCGACCCTGGGTTGATCGCGTTCGGCCTCGCGTGGGCTGCTCTGTTCGCAGCTGAGGTCTACGCGTGAGCCCAAGCCGCGAGGCGATCCGCGCATATGAGCAGCGGGTCCTCACCTACGACCAGGGACGGACGCGAGCTGCGCCCCGCCCACCCGCTCGGCGGCGGCGGCCCGTACGGCCTGTCCCGCTGGCCGTCCGCGTGCGCCGGATCACCGTGCTCACGTCGCTGCTGCTGCTCCTGATCGCGTTCATCTCCCTCGTGGGCGCCGTGTCGAAGCCGTCGAATGTCTCCTTCGGCGTGAACTTCGTCGAGTGGCTGCGCAACAACGGCGCCGCCGGGCTCGTTTCCGGCGTCGAGAACATCTACTACTCGCTGAACGCGCCTTCGACCGGCGGGGCGCCGCTGAAGCGGTTGCCGCGGGTCGGCGCCGCAGCCCGCGTCCAGGTCGCGCAGGACGCGCCCGGACCGATCCAGCCCGCGATCACTCCGCCGCTTGCTGGTGAGGGAAGGTGGCATCGCACCGGCCCCTTGGTCGGAGGGGTCGCGCCGTTGCTCGTCACTACGTTCCGCCCCGATCCGAATTACCCGCAGCTCGTCGCGGGGGTCGCGTGGCTCGATCACACGCGCACTTCGATCGAGCTGTACCCGGGCCGCTACGAACCACCCAACGCGGGCAGCCAGCTCGCACAGGTTCCCGACACGCTGCGCTCGAAGCTGCTCGCGACGTTCAACAGCGGTTTCAAACTTGAAGACACGGGCGGCGGGGGCTTCTATGCCGGCGGACATTCCTACACGCCACTGAAGGACGGCATGGCGACGCTGATCGGCTACACGGACGGCACCGTCGATGTCCGCAATTGGACCGGCGGACCCGACCCTGGGGCGGGGGTCGTGTTCGCGCGCCAGAACCTGCCGCTGATCCTCTCAGGCGGGCAGCTCAATCCGGCACTCAGTAACGACTCGCTGTGGGGAACCACACTCGGGAACGCGGTCCGCGTCTGGCGCTCGGGCATCGGCGTCGACGCCCACGGCAACCTGATCTACGCCGCCGCCGACATTCAGACCGCGCAGAGCCTCGCACGCGTGTTGCAGCGCGCCGGCGCCGTACGGGCGATGGAGCTAGACATCAACTACGAGTGGACGACGTTCAACTTCTTCGGCGGCTTCGGCGCGGCGGCGCCGACCAAGCTGCTGCCGGGCATGGACCGTCCGGCCACTCGCTACCTGTCCCCTGACGACAGGGACTTCTTCGCCGTCTACGCTCGGTAGCCGCCCCTCTAGCGGCCGCACCTCATGACAGGCTAGAGATCATGCTCGTGACGCTGTCCGCCTCCTACGGCGCCGGCGGCAGCCGCGTCGGCCCCGCGCTAGCCGAGCGGCTCGGCGTCCCCTTCGTGGACCGCGCGATCCCATTCGCCGTATCCGCGCGGCTGGACGTCCACCCAGACACCGCCCACGAGCACGACGAGCGCGGCGGCTTCTCGCGGTTCGAGCGGATCCTGCGCGGGTTCATCGGCCAGGATGTCGGCGCGCCGCTCCCGATCGCGTCCGACCTGACCGTCGACGAGGACTTCCGTCGCGCAACCGAAGAGGTCCTGGTCGCGCAGGCCGATACCGGAGAGGGCGTGATCCTCGGCCGCGCAGCGGCGCTCGTCCTGCGGGACCGGCCCGACGTCCTGCGGGCACGCCTCGACGGACCAGCTGAGCGACGTGCCGAACAAGCGGCCCGCCTGGCCGGGATCGAGATCGCCGACGCCGAGCGAATGGTCGCGCGGATGGATCGCGCGCACGCGGAGTACTCGCGCCGCTTCTACGACGCCGATGTCCGCGACCCCGGCCTGTATGACGTTGTGCTCGACTCGACCCGGATCGCGCTCGACACCTGCGTCGAGCTGCTGGAGACCGCCGCTGGTGCACGAGCGCGCTGACATTCCGCTCGCCGAGCTGACGACGCTGCGCCTTGGCGGCCCGGCCCGCCAGCTGATCGAAGCCACGACGGACGAGGAGGTTGTCGAGGCGGTCGCTTCCGCAGAAGCCCAGCTGCTCGTGATGTCGGGCGGCTCGAACCTGGTCGTGGCCGACGCGGGCTTCGACGGCACGGTCGTGCGGGTCGCGAGCCGGGGCGTGACCGTCGAGCGCGACCGCCTCACGATCGCCGCAGGCGAGCCTTGGGACGAGGCGGTCACGTTCTGCGTCGCAAACGGCCTGTCCGGAGTCGAGTGCCTGTCCGGCATTCCTGGCTCGGCCGGCGCGACGCCGATCCAGAACGTCGGGGCCTACGGCCAGGAGGTGTCCGCGACGATCTCCTCAGTCCGGGTCTTCGACCGCTCGGCAGAGAGCGTCGTCGACCTCGCCGCGGCGGAGTGCGGCTTCGCTTACCGCACAAGCGCCTTCAGGGGCTCAGACCGTCACGTCGTGCTCGGGGTCACGTTCGTGCTCGAGCAATCGGGCACGGCCCAGCCCGTCAGGTACACGCAGCTCGCTCGAGCGCTGGACGTTCCGCTCGGCGCCCGGCCACCCCTCAACGAAGTGCGCGAGGCCATCCTCGCCCTGCGGCGGTCCAAGGGAATGGTGGTCGACCCCGCCGACCCCGACTCGGTCAGCGCCGGGTCGTTCTTCGTCAACCCGGTGCTCGCCCCCGAGGCGCTCGACGCGGTCGCGGAGCGCGCCGGCGCAGCCCCGCCCGCCTGGCCAGAGCACGACGGCCGCGTGAAGACCTCGGCCGCGTGGCTGATCGAGCAGGCCGGCTTTCGTCGCGGCTATGGCAACGGCCGGGTCGGTGTGTCGAGTAAGCACACGCTCGCGCTGGTTAACCGAGGCGGCGCGACAACGGTCGAGCTGCTCGCGCTCGCGCGCGAGTTGCGCGACGGCGTCCGGGAGCGCTACGGGGTCGAGCTCAGGCCGGAGCCGACGCTTGTGGGCGTGACGCTGTAGCGCGCCGCTCGCGCTGGCGGCGGAGCTCCTGGCGCGCGACCGACAGCTTGTGGACCTCGTCCGGTCCGTCCGCGAGGCGCAGGGTCCGCAGACCGGCGTACATGTATGCGAGCGGGAAGTCGCCCGACACGCCGCCGCCGCCGTGGACCTGGATCGCGCGGTCGACGATTTTGCACGCGATGTTCGGCACCGCGACCTTGATCGCCGCGATCTCGATGCGGGCGTGCTGGTTACCGACCGTGTCCATCAGCCAGGCGGTCTTCAGCACGAGCAGCCGCGCCATCTCGAGGTCGATCCGGCTCTCGGCGATCCAGTCGCGAACGTTCGCGTTGTGCGAGACCGGGTGGCCGAACGTTTCGCGCTCGTCGGCGCGGTCGCACAGCATCTCAAGCGCCCTCTCGGCGGCGCCGATCGCGCGCATGCAGTGGTGAATTCGCCCCGGTCCGAGCCGAGCCTGGGCGATCATGAAGCCCATTCCCTCGCCGGCGATCATGTTCTCCGCTGGCACGCGCACATCGTTGAACCGGACCTCGGCGTGGCCCTCGTGATCGACATAGCCGAACACGGAAAGGTTCCGCACCACATCGACGCCCGGCGTGTCGATCGGCACGAGGATCATCGATTGCTGCTGGTAGCTGGGCGCGTCGGGATTGGTCTTGCCCATCACGATCAGGATCCGGCAGTTCGGGTGGTACGCGTTCGACGTCCACCACTTGCGGCCGTTGAGGACGTACTCGTCGCCCTCGCGCTCAATCCGCAGGGCGATGTTGGTCGCGTCCGAGGAGGCCACGTCGGGCTCGGTCATCGCGAACGCCGAGCGGATTTCGCCTGCGAGCAGCGGCTCGAGCCAGCGTGCCTTCTGCTCCTCCGAGCCGAATTGGTGCAGCACCTCCATGTTCCCCGTGTCGGGGGCGGAGCAGTTGCACGCTTCCGAGGCGATCCTGCTGCGCCCCATGATCTCGGCCAGCGGGGCGTAGTCGAGGTTCGTGAGCCCGGCGCCGTACTCGGCGTCTGGCAGGAACAGGTTCCAGAGCCCGCGACTGCGCGCCTCCTCCTTGAGCTCCTCGACCACCGGCGCGTGGAAGTGAGGGTTGCCCGATTCGCGGATCTGCTCTTGCCACACCTGCTCGCCGGCATAGACGTGCTCGTCCATGAACTCGAGCAGCCGCTCGCGCAGTTCGTTGGCTCGCGGTGAGAACTCGAAGTCCATCACCGTGAATCCTATGCACTCGCTAGCCTTGAGGCCGACCCCAGCCCGGTCTTTCCCTTGCCGATCGACAACTCCGCCCAACAAGAGGGGCAGTCGACATACCGTCAAGCGGCGGCGCTTGAGCTACGCGATGTCAGCAAGCGCTATACCGGTCAGAAGGAGCCGGCGCTCGTCGATCTGAGCCTCAGCGTCGGGGCGGGCGAGGTCTGCGTACTCGTCGGCCCGTCGGGATCGGGCAAGACGACGGCGATGCGGCTGATCAACCGGATGATCCCGTTGTCGGCCGGGGACATCCTGCTCGGCGGTCGGAGCGTGCTCGAACGCGAGCCGACCGAGCTGCGTCGGGAGATCGGCTACGTCATCCAGCAGATCGGCCTGTTCCCGCATCTGAGCGTTGCCGACAACATTGCAACGGTCCCGCGGCTGCTCGGGTGGGACAAGGCCCGCATCGCCGCGCGCGTCGAGGAGCTGATCGAGCTGATGGGCCTCGACCCGGAGATCGGCAAGCGCTACCCCGCCCAGCTGTCCGGCGGTCAGCGTCAGCGCATCGGCGTCGCCCGTGCGCTCGCGGCCGACCCGCCGCTGATGCTGATGGACGAGCCGTTCGGGGCGATCGACCCGATCAACCGCGCCCGACTTCAGGACGAGTTTCTGCGTCTGCAAGAGCGCGTCCGCAAGACGGTCGTGTTCGTGACACACGACATCGACGAGGCGATCAAGATGGGCGACCGGATCGCGATTCTGCGCCAGGGCGGCAGGCTTGCCCAGTACGACACTCCGGCCGAGATCCTGACCAACCCAACCGACGATTTCGTCGCTGAGTTCGTCGGCGCCGACCGGGCGCTGAAACGGCTCGGTCTGTCCACGCTCGCCGACGTCAGGCTCGCGCCGCCGAACGGTGCGACCGCGACCGATGGCGGCGTGACGCTCGACACCACGGTCCGCGACGCGTTGTCAAAGGTGCTCGCCGCAGGGGGTTCGCCGGTGACAGTGCTCGACCACGCCGGTAGGCCCGCAGGCGTGGTCACGCTGGAGCTGCTGGGTGGCCTGCTAGGGAACGGAGCTCTGCCGCGATGACCGTGCTGCTCGCCGCCGCCCATGCACCGGTGATTCCCAACTTCGGCAATCCGTCCTCGTTTGCGTGCGAGCGCGCGAACCGCCTGTTCTGCTCTGATTGGGTGTCGCACAACTGGAGCACGGTGCTGTGGCCGGCGCTTCGCCAGCACCTCGTGCTGACCCTGATCGCGGTGTCGCTGGGATTCGTCATCTCGACGACGCTCGCGCTGATCGCCTACCGGCGTCGGTGGTTCGAGCGACCTGTGTTGATCGTCACCTCGATTCTCTACACGATCCCGTCGCTCGCGCTGTTCGAGCTGCTCGCCCCGAGCCTCGGACTGAACCGCACGACGGCCGAGGTCGCGCTCGTCTCCTACACGCTGCTGATCATGTTCCGCAACACGCTGACCGGACTGCGGGAGGTACCCGACGAGGTGCGCGACGCAGCGGCGGGAATGGGGATGGGACCGCTGCAGTCGCTGCTCCGCGTCGAACTGCCCCTGGCGCTCCCGGCGATCACGGCCGGAGTGCGGATCGCGACGGTCACGGTGATCTCGCTCGCGACGGTCGCCGCGCTGATCGACAACGAAGGGCTGGGAGTGCCGATCCTGACCGCGATTTCGAACGAGGTCTTCAAGACCGAGCTGATCGTCGCCGGAGGGATGGCGGTCGGGCTCGCGCTCGCGGCCGACGGCTTGCTGGTGCTCGTGCAGCGATGGCTGACCCCGTGGGCCCGCGCCAGGAGCGCGTGATGCACGACTTCACCGAGGCGTTCAAGTTCATCGGCCGCGACGGGCAGATCCCAGGCGCTCCGCCCTTGCCGACGCTCGTCCACCTAACGCTAGAGACGCTCAAGATCGCCGGGATCGGGGTCGCGCTCGCGCTCCTGATCGCGCTGCCGGTCGGCATCTGGCTCGGCCATATCCACCGCGGTTCGTTCGTCGCGATCAACCTGGGCAACATCTGGCGTGCGCTGCCAAGCCTCGCGGTGCTCGCGATCGGGGTGGCGTTCCTCGGTCTTGGCCTCGACAACGTCGAACTGGCACTGATCGTGCTCGCGATCCCGCCGATCATCACGAACGCCTACGTGGCGGTCGACGAGGTCGACCGCGACGTGGTCGATGCCGCGCGGGGGATGGGGATGAGCGGCTGGGAGATCCTCCGCAAGGTCGAGCTCCCGCTCGGGATCCCGCTGATCTTCGCCGGCATCCGGACCGCCGCGCTGTTCGTCGTCTCGACGACCACGATCGCCGCGCTGACCGGGTACAGCGGCAGCCTCGGCGACATCATCAACAACGAGGCGTCCTACCACCTACCGGGCGTGATCGGAGCCGCGATCTGCATCGCCGCGCTGGCGCTGCTGCTCGAATTTGGGCTCGCGCTAGTCCAGCGCGCGCTCACGCCCCGCGGGCTGAAGTTGACTGAGGATCCAGGAGTGACGTTCGCACCCGTGGCCGCCACCGACGTGGCCTGAACAATCAAGAGGAGGCAGCATGCGTTTACTGAGACCCGCCCTGTTGGCCGCGTTGCTCGCGATCGCGGTCGCCGCGTGCGGCAGCTCGTCGAAGACGACGTCGAGCTCGGGAGCCGGCAAGCCCGCGGTCGTGATCGGCGACAAGAACTTCACCGAGGAGTACATCCTCGGTGACCTCTACCAGCAGGCGCTGGCGGCGAAGGGCTTCAAGGTCACGCTGAAGCCGAACATCGGCTCTTCGGAGATCACCTACAAGGCGCTCACGTCGGGGCAGATCGACATGTACCCCGAGTACACCGGCGTCATCCTGTCGGTGATCGCGGGCATCACGACGCCGCCGCACAGCGCGGCCGAGGCCTACAGCCTGGCAAAGGCGTATGTCGCGAAGCACGGCTTGACGCTGACGGCCCCGACGCCGTTTTATGACTCGGACGCGCTCGGGACGCTGAAGACGTTCGCTACCAAGAACCACCTCACGACGATCTCCGACCTCAAGAAGCTCGGTCATTCGCTGATCGTTGGCGGCGCGCCCGAGTTCGCCACCCGGCAGGAGGGCCTCCTTGGGCTGAAGCAGGTGTACGGGCTCAACCCGACGTTCAAGCCGCTCTCGATCGGGCTCACCTACAAGGCGCTCGACTCTGGGCAGGTACAGCTGTCGGATGTGTTCACCACCGACCCGCCGTTGACCACCGGGAAGTACACGATCCTCACCGACCCGAAGTTCGTCTTCGGGTTCCAGAACGTCGCCCCGATCGTCAAGCAGAGCGTGCTTGCCGCGGAGGGTCCGGCGTTCCAGCAGACACTCGACGCAGTCAGCGCGCTGCTGACGATCCCGGCGATTCAGAAGATGAACGCCGCGGTCGCGCTCGATCAGCAGTCGCCTGCGGCCGTCGCGCACGCGTTCCTGGTCGCAAACCACCTGGCCTAGAGGGATGGGGCGGTCGTCTCACGACCGGGGCGGCCGCCCCACCGCGATCCTCCAGGCCGCGCTCGAGTGCTTCAGCGAGAGCGGCTTCGCCGCCACGACGATCGAGGACATACGGCGGCGCTCGGGCGCCAGCGTCGGCTCGATCTACCACCACTTCGGCGGTAAGGAGGGGCTGGCCGCCGAGCTGTACATCGAGGGCCTGCGTGGCTACCAGGAAGGCTTCCTTGAGGCGCTCGACCGGCACCCCGACGACGCGGAGGGAGGCGTTCGGGCGCTGGTGCGTCACCACCTGCGCTGGGTCGAGCGCAATCCGCAGTTGGCGCAGTTTTTGATGAACCGCCGCGAGACGGAGCTGCGAGTCGCGACCGAGGCTCGGCTCCGCGAGCTAAACCGGGCGTTCTTCCCGCGCGTGAACGCCTGGGTCGGGGGTCACGCACGGACGGGCACGATGCGCCCGCTGCCGGCGGATCTGCTCGAGCCGATCCTGCTCGGTCCGTGTCAGGAGTTCGCGCGGCTGTGGCTCGCCGGTCGCGCGCGGAGCTCGCTGCGCAGCGCCGAGCGAGAGCTGGCCGAGGCGACCTGGAGAGCCGTCGCGCGCTGACTCTCCTGCTCGTCGTAGGTGATCCGGTCGACCATCAGGTCGCCGTCGCCGAACCCGGCCTGCTTGAGCCGTTCGATTAGCTGCGGCGCCGGAATCTGCTCGAAGGTGAACTCGAGCTTGCGCACTCGACCCTCACGCACGATGAACCGCTCGGTGCGCGAGAAGCCTTCCCGCTCGTGGTAGGTGATCCGGTCGACCATCAGGTCGCCGTCGCGCTCCGCCACGGCCGCGCTCGAGCCGCCCGCGAGCTCAATGAGCTTGGTGAGGCGCCCGGGGTTGTGGTACTCCATCACCAGCAGACCACCTGGCCGAAGCGCCCGCGCAAGGCTCCTCAGGCGGAACGGTCACCCGATCGCGGCCTGCGTTTCCGCGAGCGATTTCAAGCCGGCGAAGAAGATCATCAGCATCGTGCCATAGAGCTCGTCGGGAACCGCTTCACCTTCGAGCAGCTTCTCGAGTGCGAAGCCGTTGGCCATCGCGCAGGTCATGAGGGCGATTCGCTCGGAGGGGATGTTGTCCGGCATGTGGAACTCGTCCCCGAGGTCTTTCAGCGCTGCGGCAACGCGGTCTTGGAGCCAGCGGTAGCGGGTGACGAGCTCCTGTCGGAAGTCCTCGTCGCGCGCGGCATACGCGCTGAACTCGAAGAACAGGCGCTGCCAATCGGGGTCGGCGCGCAGCATCGCGGCGAAGTCGTCGCCCGCCCGGGCGGCCTTCTCGGGACCGGTGCCTTCGCCGGCGACCACCTGCTCAATCTCCTCCACCCGCTCGGCGAAGCGCTCGTCGAGCATCGCCAGGAAGAGCTCCTCCTTGTTCTTGAAGTTGGCGTAGAAGGCGCCCTTGGTGAATCCGGCATCCTCGGCCAAGTCCTCGATTGAGGACTGCTGAAGCCCGCGCTGGGCGAACATCTTGGCGGCCGAGTTCATCAGGCACTCGCGCGTGTGCGCCTGGCGCTGCTTGCGGGTCAGTCGCGGCATCAGGCAGCCACCTCCGTTTGGGGTACTTGCGCCGGGCACGGCGCCGAGCGGCGCAGCTTGGCCTTCCGGCGCAGAATCGCGGCGAACGGGAACCGCTCGCGACTCGCCGCGGCGGAGCGCGCCGCGATCGGCTCGGGGACGTTCTTCAGCCAATGCAGCCGTCGCTCGCCGAGCTCGAGACCGTCGAGATCGCCGGCGGCGGCGCAGGCCTGCTCGGAGACGAGCACCTCGGCTCCACCGGCCGCTGAACACAATCGGGAGGCGACGTTGACAGCGCTGCCATACCAATCGCCGTTGCGGTGCACCGCGGTGCCGCTATGCACGCCGACGCGAACGGGAGGCAGACCACCCGGGCCGTCAGCGAGACGCATCCCGAGCTCGATCGCGAGCCGCGGGTCCTCGCACCGAAGCATCATCGCGTCACCGAACGTCTTGATCTCCTCGGCGCGATGATCGTCGAGCAGCGCGCGAACGTGGCCGTACAGCTGCTGCGCCACGTCTGCGGCGCGATCGTCGCCACGCTCGGCAGTCAATGCTGTGAACCCGACGAGATCCATGAAAACGAACGTGTGGACGTCTCCGCCCATCGCATTTCAGATTCTATCCGGTATGTCAATACCGGACGGTATGTGAGGAGGTAACGTCCGATCCGGCAGCGAACATATGTTTGTATGCACAATGGGGACTCCCGCCACTCGGCAAGATCGCTTCGGGCGCAGGGCTGGACGCTGAGGCGCATCGCTAACGAGGTGGGCGCGGCGTTGTCCACAGTGAGCGTCTGGGTGCGTGACGTCCCGGCCCCACAGACTCAACCGATCCAACGTTTCCCCGCCGCTGACCCTCGTAAAACCGTCCAGGGCTACAGGGTCTGCGCGCAATGTCAGCGAGAACTGCCGCTAGCGAGCTTCAACCGCTACGCCGACGGCCATCAATGGCGGTGTCGTGATTGCTATCGCGCGTACTTCCGAAGCCGCGCGCACCTGCATAGAGCCCAGAGTGCGCAGGCGAAGCGCGCGCGACGACAGCAGGCTCGGGCGCTGGTGGATCGATACCTCCAGACCCACCACTGCTCAGATTGCGGCGAAGCCGATCATTTGGTCCTTGAGTTCGATCACCTCCAGCGGAAGCGTGGAAATATCGCTGACTTGATCCGGACGGGAACCTCGGTCCGTCGCCTCGAACAAGAGCTTGACGGGTGTGCCGTCGTCTGCGTGAACTGCCACCGGTTGAGAACTGCGGGGCGGCAAGGTTCGTGGCGACTCGACCCAAGGGAAATCGAGCGTGACCCTAATCGCACCACTAGCGAACGCCGCAACATGGCTCGCGTCAGGGAGACGCTGCAGGGATCCGCCTGCGTCGATTGCGGCGATGCCCGACTCGTGGTCTTGGAATTCGACCATGTCGGCCCAAAGAGCGCGAACGTGATCGAACTCGCGCGCCGAGGCAGCAGCCTAGAACGCCTCGAGGCCGAGATCTCGCAGTGCGAGATCAGATGTGCGAGTTGTCACCGTCGACGAACCCGCCGCGTGACGACCGACGGGCCATTCGAGTGAAAGTGCCCCCGGCAGGACTCCAACCTGCAACCATCGCCTTAAAAGGGCGCTGCTCTAGCAATTGAGCTACAGGGGCTGGCTGCCCAATGGTACGAGGCCCACACTCGACTGCGGGCCTCATGTCTGCCGACGGCTACTTCGACCCGAACACGCGCTCCAGCATCGCAGTGTCGCCGGCAGTCTGGAACTTGACCAGCTTGCCGTCGCCGCCGTATGTGAGCACGTCGGCCTGGTCTGCCTCCTCGCCGCCGATCGCGATGTGCGTCAGCACGACGACGTGCGTGTCGTCGGAGAACCAGTACTGAGGCTCGGTCTTGAAGCCCTTCTCGGCGAACTTCGCCCACAGCTCTCCGATCTCCTGCTTGCCGCGGCGGACGCCGCTGACCGCGCTGTTGCCCGGCGTGACCCACTCGATGTCGTCGGCCATGTTGTCCATCGCGCCCGCGGCATCACCGCCCGAGAACGCCGCATAGCCTCGCCTGGCGGTCTCGATGTTCTGCTCTCCAGCCATTAGGCCCTCCTCACTCGTAGAAAGCGGCCCTCGGCGCTAGCTTATCCCTACCAGCCCCCATGGTCTAGTGGTTTAGGACGCCGGCCTTTCACGCCGGAGATCGCCGGTTCGAATCCGGCTGGGGGTACTCACGAAGGGCTGCAGGCTTCCCGGCAAGCCGCCGCTTTGCAGACGGATGCTCGATTATCGATATGACCAGCCGTACTATTAAGCTGGTGGCTATAACTCACACGCAGCTGGCGGCGTTCCTCGCGGTCATCCGCGGCGGCTCTGTGACCGCGGCCGCGGACGAGCTGGTGGTCACGCAGCCGTCGGTCTCCTCGGCGCTCGCGGCACTCGGGCGGGAGCTCGGGAGCGGATTGTTCGAGCGCGCCGGCAGAGGTATCCGGCTGACCGACGCGGGAGCTGCGTTTGCGCCCTATGCAGAGGACGTGATCGGGCTGCTGGAGGACGGCCGGCGCGCCGCCCGCGAAGCCGCCCACCTGGCGGCTCGCCGCCTCCACATCGCGGCGGTGACGACAGCGGCTGAATCGTTCGTCCCACCGCTGATGCGGGCGTTCTCCGTCCAGCGCCCAGAGATCGAGATGACGCTCGCAGTCGGCAACCGCCAGGACGTGCTGGGCCGCGTGCTCGCTCATGCGGTCGACGTCGCGATCTCAGGCAAACCGCCGGCGGACGCCCGGCTATTCGCCGAGCCGTTGATCGACAACGAGATCGCGTGCGTAACGGCACCCGATGATCCTGCCATTGCGAACGGGCCACTGGAGGCGATCGACTTGGCGGAGCGCGCCTGGCTGCTCCGCGAGGCCGGCTCGGGAACGCGCGCGCTCAACGAGCAGTTCCTCGCAGAGCGCGGCCTTGAGCCGACCACGCTTACGCTCGGCTCCAACGGCGCGATTAAACAGGCGGCCCGCGCCGGCCTCGGCGTCTCGCTGTTATCGCGCGCCGCGGTCGAGGGCGAGCTCGCGTCCGGCCGGCTCGGAGAGATTCGGTTGACGGACGGTCCGGCTACGAGACCCTGGTTCGTGCTGCGCTCGGCGGTGGGGCCGGTGCGCTCCCAGGTGGACGAGTTCATCGCGTTCGCCCAGAATGCCGCAGCACACCAGCCTGACGGGTGAGGCGCGGCGCCTTACGCTACTGCGCCACCTCACAGGTGGCGCCATCCGCCGTCCAGCAGCGGACGATGTCTCGCATCGAGAGGATGCCGCTGACTTCGGCGGCGTCGAGCACGATCACGTGGCGAAAGCCGCCGCGAACCATCGCCGCTGCCGCGCGCTCGAGCGACCAGTCAGTCGCCGCGTAGACCAGCTCCGACGTCAGGTGGTCGCGCACGAATTCCTCGTCGATGTTCTGCCCGGCGCCGTTCGAGTGCAGGATGTCGCGCTCGGTGATGATCGCCGGGCCCTGGCCGGCGTCGTCCAGCACGACCGCGGCACCGACGCCATGGGCAGTCATGCGCTTGGCCGCCTCGCGCAGCGTGTGGTCCGGGCCGACGGTGACGACGATCGGGTTCATTCCGTCCTTCACAAACATGGTCAACCTCCCTCTAGCTGTTCGAGCGCGCGGCGAAGGTCTCGTCGCAGGCGCCGACTGGGCCGGCTGCTCGGCGACGTAGCAGAGATGGGCGCCCATGTCGTCGTCGGGCCGCAGCATGCGTCGATCGCACCCGGTCAATCGCGCATCGTAAAACGGCTCGTAGCCGAGCTGCTCGGCGACGGTGTCCGCGACTGCCTCCGCGACCAGACCGAAGATCACGACGCGTGCCTCCCAGCGCTGGCGAGGCACGTCCGTGCAGACCTCGAATACGCACCAGCCGCCTTGATCGAGGATCGACTGCGCGGCGGCGACTACCCGTGAGCGGTCATGAGGCGGCACGCCCTCATACATACATGACTTGGCGCAGCGAAACCATCGAAGTTCGGCGCGGCGCCCAGCCGCTCACTCTATGAGTTCGTCGCGGCGACCTGCGCGGACGCGGTCTGCTCGCGGGCGCTCGTCCCGCGGTCCGCGCGCGTATCGGTCGCCCCGACGGCCAGCGCCGCACTTGCGGTGACGAGCTGATAGAGGACGAGCAGCTGCGTGAGCGCCAGCGACTCAGAACGGTGCAGCTCGGTGCCGACGGTGAACTCGCCGAGGCGCTCGGTGCGCAGATGGCTGGCGAAATGCATCCGATCCCAGATCGACTCCTGGATCGCCTCGGAGCGATCTCGCCCGATCGTGCCTGGCACCCACAAGGTCGTCTCCGAGGCGCGTCCCTGGAGGGTGATCCCGTTTGCGGCGCTGTCGACCAGCGGCGTCAGGTCGGGATGCACGAGTCCCGGCCGCATCGCTACCCGGGCATCGAGGTGCTCCTGATCGCCGCGGTCGCCGGGCATGAACGAGATCACGATGTCCGCGTACCGCCGTTGCGGCCGGATGTAGGCCTCCGCGTCCTGCTCGCGCCGGTCGAGCTCCTCCAGCACCTGATCGGTGGTGTAGCCGCGTCGCGAGCAGTCGCGCTGGACCTTCCACCGGCGCCGCAGGTCCTCGGGCGGATCCATGTACACGCGGACGTCGTAGGAGTTGCGCATCGCCACGGTGTGGAATCCAAGCAACCCCTCGACGATCGTGAACCGCTCCGGCCGGAGGTACTCGGGTGGCTGAAAGCTCCCGTCCGCGTGTCGGTAGACCGGCTTGAGGATCGGCTCTCCGGCCCGCAGGTGGGCGAGCTGCTGTTCCAAGATGTCGATGTAGTTGCAGCCCGGGTCCAGGGGCGTCAGCCCCAGCTCGGCCCTCCGCTTGCGGTCGTACCGGTGGTAGTGGTCGGCGGACACATGCGCGACCTGCTCCGTACCGAGGATTCGCACGAGGCCGCGGGTCAGCGTCGTCTTGCCGGCCGCCGAGTCGCCGACGATGCCGAGCAAGATCGGACGGTTCATCGCGTTGACGGTACCGCCAGCCGCAAGTCCTGCTCGGCGATCGCCTCCGAGCGAGCGTGGTCTGGCGCCACGACCGCGACCCCATCCGCGGCGGCCAGCACCCGCGGAACGAGGTCCAGCAACGACTCCTGCGCGCAGTAGGCGATGTCCTGCTGTAGACCGGCAGCCATGAGCGTCCGAGCGTCCGCGCTCGCGGCAAGCGCGCCGAGGGCAGTTGGGTATCCGCGGGCGACGGCCTCCGCGATCAGGGCGGCATCGGTTCGCACCCCCGTTAGCGCCGCTGACACCCGGCCCGCGACGTACGAGTCCTCGAGTGCGGCCGCCCCGTCGGTGCCGGAGCAGACGATCTGTATGTCGCAATCTCCGTCGGCGCCCGCGATTCGGAGCGCTCCGATCACCGCGTCGAGATTGAGCATGCACGCGAGCAGCACCGTCGGTGCGCACCGCGCCGCGGCGACGATCGTCGGGGCGCCGTTGGTCGTCGCCAACACGAGTTCCTCGCCTCGGCGTCGCCCGGCTTCAATCGGCGAGTTGCCGTGGTCGAAGCCCGCTGGTGTGAGGCACCGCCGCTCACCTGCCAAGACACGTCCCGGGGCGCGCAGGCTCGAGGCCCGCGCGAGGCTGTCGGCGCACAACACCCTCCGATAGCCGGCAGCCAGTGCCTGTGTGACGGTCGAGGTGGCTCGCAGCACGTCGATCACCACCGCGACTCTGGCCGAGCGCAGCTCGGCGCGGGTCACGGCGACGTCGATCATGCCGCTAGCGCGTGCTCAAGCGCGTCGCTGTAGCGCCCGAGCCGGGCTTCATGATTGCATCGGGCGCGATGCGCCAACACGGCTTGTGCGGCCGGCGCACGGGACTCCTCGCCACCCCACGTCTGAAGCGCCGCCGCCTGGAGCGCGCGGCCATACGAGAACGTGAGCGTCCACGGCCCGTGGGCGAGCTGGTTGATCGCGTTCAGGTGCGCGGTGGCCAACTCGCCTGTCCGCCGGACAAGAATGCGACCCCGCGCACGGCCGGCGGAACGACTCGCCGCAACACGCCGAGAGTGCGCTCGGCGACCTCGCTGACGCCCGCCTGCGCAGGGCAGTCGGACCCCGGCAGGACCATGTTCGGTTTGAGCACGATCCCTTCGAGTAGCACGCGCTGGTCGAGCAGCTCCGCGAACACGGCCCGCAGCGCTGCGCCCGTGACCTCCTCCGCCCGGTCGATCGAATGCTCGCCGTCCATCAGCACCTCCGGTTCGACGATCGGCACGATCCCAGCCTCGTGGCAGAGGGCGGCGTAGCGGCCAAGCGCGTGCGCGTTGACGGCGATGCAGTAGCCGGTGGGACGGTGAGCGCCGATCGCGATCACCGCGCGCCATTTCGCAAACCGAGCCCCCAGCCGACGATATTCGGCAAGGCGCTCACGTAGGCCGTCGAGGCCCTCGGTGATTGTCTCGCCCGGGGCGCCGGCCAGCGCCTTGGCGCCAATATCCACCTTGATCCCAGCGATCATGCCGCGCGCGGCGAGCAGTTCCGGGAACCGGCTTCCGTCCGAGCCTGCCTGCCGCAGCGTCTCGTCGTACATGATCACGCCGCTGATGTGGTCTTCGATGCCGGGTGTGGTGAACAGCAACTCCCGAAACCGCCGGCGCGTCTCCGGCGTCGACTCCGCGCCGGCCGCGGCGAGCCGCTTGGTCATCGTCGCGACTCGGTGAAGTCCCGACCGTCCTGGCGCCACGGACCCCTGAGCAGGGGGCCGCCGGTCACGCCGCTCGCCACGAACAACCCATCGCCCGCGGCGAGCTCGTCGAGGTCGTAGATCCATTCAGTGCTGAGGCCGGCGTCGGCGAGGGCCTGCGCCTCGTCCGGCCGCTGCGGGGCGAGCCGGCCGTGCATGAACCCGCCGAGCGCCCCGACCGCGCACGCGGTCATGATCCCCTCCGGCGTGCCCCCGATCCCCATCAGGAGATCGGCGTCTCCGCCAGGCAGCAGCACGGCGAGCGCGCCCGCGACGTCGCCATCGGGCGGCGAGATCACCTGCGCGCCGGCGCTGTGCAAGCGTCCGATCAGCTGCCGGTGGCGCGGCTTGTCGAGCACGATGACGCGCAGCTCACGGACCTGCTTGCCGAGCGCGGCACTCGCACGATGCAGGTTCGCCTCGGGCGCCAGCGCGAGGTCGAGGATGCCGCGCGCGGGCTCCGGCCCGATCAACTTCTCCATGTAGAACGAGGCGGCGATCGGCGGCATCGCGCCTGGCGCCGCGAACGCAATCGTTGTCAGCGAGCCCGGGAGGCCCTTCGCGCACAGCGTGGTGCACTCGAGCGGGTCGACGGCGATCTCGAAGTCGGGGCCGTCGCCCGAGCCCAGCTGCTCTCCGTCGAACAGCATCGGCGCCTTGTCCTTCGCCCCTTCGCCGACCACGACCGTCCCGAGGCCCGGGGCGCCTGCGAGCACGGTGCGCATCGCCTCGGACGCCGCCTCGTCGGCGGCGTCGGCGTCGCCGCGACCGATCCAGCGCCGGCACGCGAGCGCCGCAGCGCGGGTGGCCTCGAGTGCGACCGGCTCGAGGGCAGCCAGCCAGTGCGCGCCGGGGGCCGCGGCGGGATGGGCCGTGTCTTGGAGCGTCGCGGCTTCCATCGGTCAAGCGACGCTAGCCGACATCGCATGAACAAACCAGCAAAAGTTGTGGGTAAAGGATAGAACTGTGGCTATCAGTCAAGAATAGAGATATACCTATGTTCTCTAGCTAAATCAGTACTTGACCGCTATGCCAGCTCCCCCGTAAGCTCGCCGCGCCAGCCCGATCGAAAGGCTCCCCCCCTATGACCCTCACTTCCGAGAAGCCCACCACCCACACGAAGGACCGCTGGGCCGCCGGCGTCACCCCATACGCGGAGATGGGCTACTGGGACGCCGACTACGAGCCCAAAGACACCGACATCCTGTGCGCATTCCGGGTCACACCGCAGCCGGGCGTCGATCCGATCGAGGCGGCGGCCGCGGTCGCCGGCGAGTCGTCGACCGCCACCTGGACCGTGGTCTGGACCGACCGCCTCACGCCGCACGAGCACTACCAGGCGAAGGCCTACCAGCTCGATCAGGTCCCGGGCGCCGAGGGCCAGTACATAGCCCGGATCGCCTACGACATCGACTTGTTCGAGGAGGGCTCGATCGCAAACCTGACCTCCTCGATCATCGGCAACGTGTTCGGCTTCAAGGCCCTGAAGGCGCTGCGGCTCGAGGACATGCGGATCCCGCCTCACTACCTCAAGACTTTCCAGGGCCCGCCGCACGGGATCGTGATGGAGCGCGAGTACCTCGACAAGTTCGGGCGCCCGCTGCTCGGGGCAACGACGAAGCCGAAGCTCGGCCTGTCCGCGAAGAACTACGGGCGCGTCGTGTACGAGGCGCTGCGCGGCGGCCTGGACTTCACCAAGGACGACGAGAACATCAATTCGCAGCCGTTCATGCGCTGGCGCGACCGCTACCTGCACGCGATCGAGGCCGTGAACCGGGCCTCCGCCGCCACCGGCGAGGTCAAGGGCCACTACATGAACGTGACCGCCGCGACGATGGAGGACATGTACGAGCGGGCCGAGTTCGCCAAAGAGATCGGCAGCGTGATCATCATGATGGACCTGACGGTCGGCTACACGGCGATGCAGTCGATGTCCAAGTGGGCGCGGCGCAACGGCATGATCCTGCACCTCCATCGCGCCGGCCACGGGACCTACACGCGTCAGAAGTACCACGGCGTGAGCTTCCGCGTGATCGCGAAGTGGTGCCGGATGATCGGCGTCGACCACATCCACGCCGGGACGGTCGTCGGCAAGCTCGAGGGCGACCCGCACATGATCAAGGGCTACTACGACGTGTGCCGCGAGCGCTACAACCAGGCGAATCCCCAGACGGGCCTGTACTTCGACCAGGACTGGGCCTCGCTCGCGCCCGTGATGCCGGTCGCCTCCGGCGGGATCCACGCCGGGCAGATGCATCAGCTGCTGCACTACCTCGGCGAGGACGTGGTGATGCAGTTCGGCGGCGGCACGATCGGCCACCCAATGGGGATCGCCGCCGGCGCCACCGCAAACCGCGTCGCCGTGGAGTCGATCATCAAGGCCCGCAACGAGGGCGTCGACTACTACTCGGAGGGTCCCGACATCCTGCGCGACGCGGCCAAGGGCTGCCCCGAGCTCGACGCCGCGCTCGAGATCTGGAAAGACATCACGTTCGACTTCGAGTCGACCGACACACCGGACGCCGTGGCGACGCCCACGGTCAGCCGCTAGCCCTCCGGAAGGGAGGCACACGATGAGAATCACACAAGGCACGTTCTCGTTCCTGCAGGACCTGACCGACGAGGAGATCGAAGCGCAGATCCGCTACGGGCTTCAGAACGGTTGGGCGATCATGGTCGAGTACACCGACGACCCCCATCCCCGCAACAGCTATTGGGACATGTGGAACCAGCCGGAGTTCGACCTCACCCCGGACGAGACCGACGTGGCCATGCGGGACGTGCACGCATGTCGCCAGGCGTACCCGAACCACTACGTGAAGGTGGTCTGCTACGACAGCTCGCTCGGGCGCCAGACCTCGAGGCTCAGCTTCATCGTCAACCGCCCGCTTGAGGAGCCGGGCTTCCGCCTCGAGCGCCAGGAGAAGGCAGATCGCCAGATCCGCTACACCGTTCATCCGTACGCGCACGAGGAACCCGTGGGCCGTCGCTACGGGAATCGTGGCGACCTCGCATCGACGCGCGACCCGGCATCGGTGCAGAACGCTACGCCAGGACGTGATTCATCGAGCGGGGGCCGCGACGGCGCAGCAGCCGGGAATGGCTTCGCCCCGGCCCCCGACGAGGGCATCGGCGAGTCGTAGTCGTGCCCCGAGGTCTCGACACGACCGGCAGACCGCTTGACCCCCAGGCGCAGGACGGGCCCGCCGGCCGGGCGCGGGGCGTGCGCACGGGGGAGCGCGGATCGCCGTCGTTCGCCGACGAGTTCGGCGGCCGGGTCGTGCGCCCGGCCGAGGGAGCGCAGGCGGGGTCGGCGGTCGAATCGGTCGACTTCTCGCGTGCTGTGTCTGACGGCGTGGCCGACGTGCCCTCGGTCGTGCGCGACTCGCGCGTGCACGAGGTGCTCGAGGAGATCGACAATCAGCTGGTCGCGCTTGCGCCGGTCAAACGGCGGATCCGCGAGATCGCTGCCTTGCTCGTGATCGACCGGCTGCGCGAGCAGATGGGGTTGCGCTCACAGCGCCCGACGCTGCACATGAGCTTCACCGGCAGTCCGGGTACCGGCAAGACGACGGTCGCGCTGCGGATGGCGGCGATCCTTCACCGCCTCGGCTACATCGACAAGGGTCACCTCGTCTCTGTGACCCGCGACGACCTCGTGGGCCAATACGTCGGTCACACCGCACCGAAGACCAAGGACGTCGTCAAGCGGGCGTTCGGCGGGGTCCTGTTCATCGACGAGGCCTACTACCTGCACCGGCAGGAGAACGAGCGCGACTACGGCCAGGAGGCGGTCGAGGTCCTGCTTCAGGTGATGGAATCAGAACGCGAGAACCTGGTCGTCATCATGGCCGGCTACAGGGACCGGATGGAGGAGTTCTTCCGGGCCAACCCCGGGATGGGGTCGCGCGTGGCCCACCACATCAACTTCCCCGACTACGACGTCGACGAGCTGTTGGCGATCGCCCGGTTGATGGTCGACCGGCAGGGCTACGAGCTGACCGAGGACGCCGTCCGCGCATTGCGGGACTACATCGGGCGGCGGGTGCAGCGTCCCCGCTTCGCCCACGGGCGCAGCGTCCGCAACGCGATTGAACGGGCACGGATGCGACAGGCCATGCGGCTCTTCGAGGCGGGCGCAACGGTCTCCAAGCGCGACCTGGTGACAATCGAGGCCGACGACATCCTCCACAGCTCGGTGTTCAGCGACACCGACGAGGAGTCCGAGACAGTGAGGAGCTAGGAGCAGGAATGCCGCGCCCCATCATCCTCGGCGTCGTCGGCGACTCGGCGGCGGGAAAGACGACCATGACGCGGGGGCTCGTGCGAATCCTCGGCGAGGGTCAGGTGACCGCCGTGTCCACCGACGACTACCACCGTTACGACCGCAGGCAGCGCGCCGAGCGCAAGATCACCCCGCTGCACCCGGATTGCAACTACGTCGACATCATCTCGCAGCACCTGCGCCACCTGCGCAGAGGCGAGCCGATCCTCAAGCCCGTGTACGTTCACTCCGACGGCACGTTCGGACCGCCCGTGTACGTCGACCCTAAGCCGTTCACGATCGTCGAAGGTCTGCTGGGCTACTACTCCGAGTCCCTGCTCGACACTTACGACGTTCGGGTCTACCTCGCACCCCCCGAGGATCTCCGCCGCCGTTGGAAGGTTCAGCGAGACACGTCGCGTCGCGGATACACCACCGATCAGGTGCTGGCCGAGCTCGACAGGCGCGAACCCGACTCGGCCCAGTTCATCCGGCCCCAGGAGCGTTACGCGGACGTGGTCGTCTCGTTCAGGGAGGGAGACCGCGGCGATCCCCATTCGCTCGACGCCGAGCTGCTGCTGCGCGACAGCCTTCCGCACCCCGATCTCTCATTGATCGGCGACGGCGGCGAGCACGGGATCACGATCGCCGAGCGCGACTCCGAGCTGTTGGTGGAAATCGCCGGCGACATCGAGCGCGAGCAGGCAGCCGAGATCGAAGAGGCGATCTGGGAGAAGCTCCACTTCGCTTCGCACCTGCGCTCGGACCGGCTCGGCGAGTACACGGTGGGGACCGAGCTGCACCGGTCGGAGTCGCTGGCGCTCGTGCAGCTTCTGATCATGTACCACCTCGTGACCGCCAAGGCGAGCGTCGCGCTCGGCGGCGAGGGGCCCCGCGCCGACGCCGAGGTCGCCCTCGAGAAGGAAGCGGCGGCTGCGGCTGGGGAGCGGTGACCGACCGCTCGCAAGCGATCAGGCAAAGGTGAAGCCGGCCTGCGCCCGAGCGATCACTCGGCCTGACGACGAGAGCACCCTGTCCGTGATCGTGTAGGAGCCGCAGCAGCTATATGGGATGTGCCGCACCTTGTCCACCCTCTGGCCAGGGGCGAGGGTAATCGTCCAGGTCTTGCGGCCGAAGGCCCCGGTGTGCTGGACGAGCGTCACGGTCTCCCGCGCCGACGCGCAGCTGGCAACCTTGCTGCGGATCGTCTCGTACGGGGCGGTCTGGGCGTTGACGTTCGGTTTGGCGGTGAGCCTCAACTTGGCGCATTCGCGGGCCTGTGGGTCCACACCTCGCGGCCGCAAGATCGCGCTCGCCGCTCCAGTAGGAGCCAGAATTACCACTGCCGCCACGCCCACGATGCCAAGCTTGATGCCGATCGGTCGCGTTTGCCCTGTCCCTTTCCCTGTATGGAACCAAGTGGATGGTAATCCCGGTCCGAATGATCCCGCCTCGTGCATCCCGTCCGCGTCCTGTAGAGCGGCTCGCCCGCGGGCTCAGAACCCCGGCGGCCCAAACGTCGAGCGCAACGAGCGAACCAGGCGCCGGGCCCGGTCGGTGCCCCGCCGACCCGCCCACGGATGTGGCCCTTGCGCCCACGGGTGCCAGCCGAGCGTCCCGTAGTGCTCGCGTAGAAGTGCCTTGAGCTCGCCTCGATGCTCGCCGCACGCGTACCGCTGCCGGCCGTAGATACCGCGTCCGTGCCAGGTCAGCCAGCGGCCCGGCTCGGCGTCCACGTACTCACCGTGGCGGAGGTCTAGTAGCTGACTCTCGAGCGCGAGTTGAGTCGCGGGGTCGGGCCGCCGTCCGCAGATCTCGCACTCGAACACGACCACGACCGGCATTGGATCACCAGCGAGGCTTGTAGCCCGACGCAAGCTTGTCCAGCGGCGCGCGCCACGCAGGCTCGACGTCGTAATGGCGACGGATCGCGCTGCGGCGCAGCCGCCGCAGCGCGGGGCCGTAGGTGAACCGCGCCCCCTTCGCCGCAAGCGTCCCCAGCGGGCTCGGGTCCATGAACGGCATGAACTTGTCGGGGAACCCCGGCATCGTGCACGCCATGCAGATCCCTCCCACGTTCGGGCAACCGCCTACCCCGCCGACCCAGCCCCGGATCGGAACGTTGCACTTCACCACCGGGCCCTTGCAGCCCAGCTTGACGAGGCACCCGCCGTGGTCGGCGGGCGTTTGGGCGAACTCGCCCTGCTCAGCGAAGCCGGCGCGGCTGCAGCCCTGCTGCACCGTGCGCCCGAACAGCCAGCGGGGGCGTCCCTGCTCGTCGAGGTCGATCGTCGGCGCCACCCCGGCGAGGTACATCGCGAGGTGCAGCAGCGTCTCGGTGATGTTGTCGGGCTGGGCCGGACATCCGGGGAGGTTGACGATCGGGATCCCGAGCCGCGAGGTCCAGTTCGAGCCGAGGTAGTCGCGCAGGCCCATGGCGCCGGTCGGGTTGTTGCGCATCGCGGGAATCCCGCCGTATGCGGCGCAGGTGCCGAGCGCCAGCACCACGGCGGCGCGCGGCGCCAGGCGATCGATCCAGGTGCAGGTGGAGATCGGCTCGCCGGCGTCGTCGACACCGAACGTCGCCCAGTGTCCTTCCCCGCTGATCTGTTCGTTGGGAACCGACCCCTCGAGGACCAGGACGAACGGCTCGAGTCTGCCGGCGGCGGCGTCGAACCACGCTCGCATGAAGTCCTCGCCGGTCTCGTACGCGAACACCGGGTTGTAGATGGTGAGCGGCGGCACGCCGGGGAAGGAACCGCCGAGCAAGTCTTCGAGACTCGGGTTCGTCGCGGCCGTCATCGCGATCGAGTCGCCGTCGCAGCCGAGGCCGCTCGTCATCCAGACGATGTTGACCGGGTGCCGCGCGAAGTCGGCCTGGACGGTCAACCTATGCGTTCCGCCGGCTCGCGGGCCGGCCGCTCGGTCGCGGCTGCTGAGTGATGACCGTTGGTTCGCTCGATCAGGAACTCGAGATGGGCGTCGAGGCTGCCGTTGAGATGCAGATCGCATGCGGACCCGGTCACCAATCCCGCGCTGGCCAGCCGTTTCAGCGCGTGGGAGATGGAGGGGCGCTCGGCCCCGACGAGGTGACCGAGCAGTCGATGCGTGAGCGGTAGACA
>Ga0102924_1000764_pt1 | contig 38723 bp, 29 predicted proteins | sample PaiPotPPM11metaG_FD_80116 | JGI IMG/M metagenome (GOLD analysis project Ga0102924, IMG submission 80116) | Iron sulfur acid spring bacterial and archeal communities from Banff, Canada, to study Microbial Dark Matter (Phase II) - Paint Pots PPM... ...
GAACGTAATTTCGGCTCTCATGGAAAAACGACACAGTGTCGAATGGGTTTCTCACGCCGTTATCGCATATCCGCATGTTTACTGGCTTGAGCAAAATAACGACGTGTTCGTGAATAATCCGGGTTAGAGTGGAGATTACTTGAGCGACATTTTGGTCAGCATCATCATAAATAACTATAACTATGCACGCTTTCTGGGTGAAGCAATTGAAAGCGCCCTCAGCCAGACTTACCCCGAAACAGAGGTTATTGTTGTCGATGACGGGTCCACGGATGATTCCCGGGATATTGTCAGGAGCTATGAAGAAAGAATCATCCCTGTTCTAAAGCAAAACGGGGGACAAGCCTCGGCCTTTAACGCGGGGTTTAAGGCAAGCAGGGGTGAGGTCGTCATGTTCCTTGACGCGGATGATCTTCTATTGAACAAGGCAGCGGAGCAAGTGGTTCGCGCTTGGAAACCCGAACTGGCGAAGGTCCAATTCTACCTGGAGTGTGTGGATGCCTGCGGTCACTCCCTAGGTTTCTCCTTTCCGGGCTGGCGAACCGCTGTTCCCCCAATGGATGTACGCTCTTTACTGCTTCAAACGGGGTTTTATAATTCGCCGCCTACCAGTGGTAATGCTTTTTCGCGGCGAGCGCTCGCGGCGGTGCTCCCCATTGACGAGGACAGACATCGCATTGCGGCTGACAATTACTTGCTGACAACCACCCCGTTCTTTGGCAGCGTTCTTACACTCCGTGAAGTGTTGGGCCAGTACCGTATCCACGGTTCGAACACCTGGCTTCAGAACTCCCTTAACATTGAAAAGTTTCATGCATATATTTTCTGCGATTACGAAAATGTAGGCGTAGTGATCGCAACAGCCACCAAACTGGGAATAGTGGCCCCAGACAAGGAGACGCTGGCGCTTCGCCAGATTCAACACATTAAGGTACGCCTGGCCTCATTGCGCCTGGATCCGGAGACCCATCCGTTGCCTTCGGATCGACCTCTGACGCTGGCGCTCCGTGGAATAATCGCCTTGTGGCGGTGGAGCGATATTGATAGCTTCAGAAAGCGAATTGTTTGGACGCTCTGGCTCCTCCTTGTTGCAATGCTGCCCGCTATTCTAGCGCGGCCTTTAATTTCATGGGCGCTCGTTCCAAGGGGTTTCCTCAAGCGTCTGGCACAGATGCTTACCTAGCCTTTCTATGCGTGCGTGAACGCGTGATGAAAACCCAAAATGCGAAAGGGCGCATATGCTGGTATTGGCGCGAGACGGCGCAAGCTTAGTACTGCATCGGTTCTCAAGGGTTTTCCGTCCCCCCCCACGGCCGCTCTATGGAACGAGCGTAATTCCAAACTTCCCCGGAATGGTTGTGCCAGAGGCGATTATACTTAGGAGCCAGATGAGATCATTACCGGCCGAGTCGGAATCAGACCGGGGCTTGCCTGCTATCTATGCAAAAACGACCACGGGCGCAACAGGACAGAGAGTAAGATCTCCGATTGGTACTAAGGGCGTGACTATGAAACCTGGCGACATTGCAGCGATTGTGAAATGGAAGTGGCGTGGCCTAGCGGAAATTCGAAAGGTTTTCCGCAATTGGCCGCAAGTGACCTTATTCAGACTTGGGTTCACTAATCATGTTTTCGCCGAGTGGAGGTCAGGTGGATCTACGGTTGTGGAATCTCAAGAGGAGTGGGCCCGCCTGAAACTACGGTATTTATGGTGTGTAGAATTGTTGAAGGCCTATGGACACCGGGCCTCTGTGATGAACGGCGAGATTCAGTTTACTTTTCACAACCAACTGCTGCGCTTCAAGATCGATCCCATGCTCGAAGCCTACAGCGTGCTATTGGAGCAATTTGTATACGAGGATTACAAATGGTTGCGTGTTGAGGGCAAGCAGGTTCTGGATGTAGGAGCAAGCATCGGTGATAGCGCCGTCTATTTCGCAGTTCGCGGCGCGGCCCAGGTTTACGCCCTTGAGCCCTATCCTTATGCTTACCGGTTTGCCGAAACAAACATTAAGTTAAATGCTCTGGAACGGCAGATCACACTGCTAAACGTGGGGTGTGGGAAGGAAGGTACGATCACCGTAAATCCGGAATTAAAGAATGATCCGAGTTCAGAGCTTGTGGCATGCGAAACGGGCGAGAAGGTTCGTATCCTCTCGCTCAAGCGCCTTGTGGAAAGTTTTGGCCTTAACGATGCCGTGGCAAAGATTGACTGCGAGGGTTGCGAGTATGAGGTCATTCTTGGAGCGGCAGATAGGGAACTGCGAACCTTCAGCCAAATGATCATCGAGTATCACCGGGAGTTCTCGAGATTAATGGATCGCATGGAAAGTGCGGGCTTTCGAGTCGTCCGTACAGCGCACTTTCATTTAAAGGATTCGAGCACGGGGGGAAGCCGGGAGGTTGGTTTCATTAAGGCAGAACGGCTCCCAAAGTGAATCACTGGGTATGAATTCACACCGCTGATATGATGTGGTTCGGGAGCATGAGGCCTGCGCTTTCTTTATGGCACAAAGGGTTTACATCGAGGGTCTGTTCTTGACAGAGCCGTTCCGGCGCACTGGGAAAGGCCGATATCTGGCCAACTTGCTCAAACATATCGAAATTTTAACTCGGGATTCAGGTCAATTGACAATCCATGTTCTCCTGCCTCCGAATACCGGCGGCGATGCATGCGGATTGATTTCTCGCAGTGGATTTGAGATTGTTCACACCCAGGCAATGCGCTTCCGCCGCGTTTGGAGGCGGGGGCTGTCAACGGTGATAGCAAAGGCGATGGAATTTGAAGCCTTCTTTGTTCCTGAATCAGTGCCGATTTTGGCGAAACCGAGGAGACTGGCGGTTAATCTTCATGATATTGGGGTGAACATGTTTCCGCGCGACTTTCGCACGGCCAGCGGCCTCCTTGAGCGCTGGGCAAACTGGTCAAACATGCGCAATGCGGATTTGATCTTTACGGATTCTGAATACTCGAAAAACGACATGATCTCATCATGGAATGTGCCTGCTGAGAGAATCGTCGTTACTTACCTCGGCGTCGATCTGGACTCGTTCAGGGCCCAGCGGCTGCTTCCGCGCGAAAAGGAAACACTGGCTAATCGCTACGGGTTAACTCGCGACTATATTTTGTACGTGGGTGCCATTGTCAGAAAGAAAAACCTGGCGCGGCTCATCCGGTCCTACCGTTTGGTCATGAGCCGGCAGAAGGATTTCGATTTCCAACTTGTTTTATGTGGCTGGCGGTGGCGTAAGGGCTATGCGGAGATTTCAGAGCTATGTGAGGATCCAAGCGCCGGAGATGGAATTGTTCTCACAGGCTCCGTTCCCGATCATGATTTGGCGCTTCTCTACAGAGGGGCGGCATGCCTGGTTATGCCTTCCTTTTACGAGGGATTCGGACTGCCGGTTGTGGAGGCTATGGCTAGTGGTGTGCCCGTCATGAGCTCCAACCGGTCGTGCCTGCCTGAGATCGGCGGGGACGCTGCACTTTACTTCGATCCTGAGTCGGTTGAGGAAATGTCGGCGGTCATGGAGCGCATGCTTAACGACTCAACGCTACGAAAGGAGTTGGCCGCTCGTGGTGTCGAGCGTGCAAGGCAGTTTTCGTGGGAAAATTGCGCTCGCACAACTCTCAGAACGTTGAAAGAACTTTAAGGGAACTTCGAGAGCGCAATACTCCCGAAGGGGTGCAGCTTCTCGTGCAGGCAACCGTAGGCGAACTGTCGAGACTGACCTGCGGCACTCAAGGGATGCCATGAAGGTTCTAGTAGCCATCGATCATCATTTCGAAAGAGACCCGGACGGCGGGGTGCACCTAGGGCCTCCGATGTCGATGCCGGGGAGTCACTTTTGGGAACGGTATCTTAGCGTCTTCGAAGAAGTCGTCGTGCTGGCTCGTGTGCGGCAAATAAAGGCCAGGCCATCAATACCTGCTCCTGCCGGCGGACCCCGGGTTCGCTTTCATGACCTGCCAGACTATCTCGGGCCTTGGCAATACTTTCAGAATCACCGCGTGCTAAGACGTGAGGTGCAGCAGGCAATAAAAGGCGTTGACGCCTATGTGCTTCGGGTTCCGGGAGCGATTGGCCAGCTTGCCTGGAAGAGCCTACGTATCCTGGGCCGCCCCTACGCACTCGAGGTTGTTGCTGACCCTTGGGACATTCTGTCCCCAGGTGCAACCCGGTCTATTGTGCGACCAATCGTCCGCCATCTCTGGTCCAAACAATTGCGGAGCATGTGCGTGGACGCCACCGCCGTTTCATATGTCACGGAAGGGGCCCTTCAAAAGAGATATCCTCCAGGCCCCCACGCCTGGACGACTTTTGCTTCCGATGTGGATATAGGTGATCGATTAGCAACCGCTCATGAACTTCAAGAAAGGCTTCAGAGGCTTGAGGAATCGCTTCCGGGGAGTGCTGCCGCAGGCAAGCGGATTCGAATCGGTTTCCTTGGGGCATTGGCGCAGATGTACAAGGCGCCCGACATTCTTTTGTGTGCCGCGGCCATTTGCCTCCGAGACGGTTTGGATTTCGATGTTGCGATTGCAGGTGATGGCAAATACCGGCGGATGTTGGAAAATATGGCTTCCGATCTGGGAATCCAGGAGCGTGTCCGTTTTCTGGGCGCGTTGTCGCCCGGGGAACAGGTGTGGCGGTTCCTGGACGAATTGGATCTATTCGTCCTTCCGTCCCGCCAGGAGGGGTTGCCACGTGCAATGGTTGAAGCCATGGCGAGAGGTTGTCCGTGCATCGGTTCGACGGTCGGGGGCATTCCGGAACTGCTTACGCCAGAGAACTTGGTTGCTCCCGGTGACGCCCGTCAGTTGGCAGCAAAAATTCGCGAGGTCCTCTCTGCGCACGGGCGCATGAATCTTATGAGCAGGCGGAATTGGGAAAAGGCCATGGATTATCAGCCTGCCGTGCTTGAGCAGCGAAGGCTGGCGTTTTATCGAAAGGTTCGGGAACTTGCCGAGCGGTCCATGAAGCGCAATTGCCATGTTTCGTCCCGTTAGGTAGCTAAGGAGAAATTAATTTCATGAGAATGAGATTGCTTATTTATTCCCAAATCCTTTTGGCCCTCCTCTCGGCTCCGAAATGGCTGCTGGCGGCTGACTCACACTCCACTCCGCCGGGAACGCCCCAAGTAACGTTTCGCGATTTTAGTTCTGTCGATAACATGGCGATACCCGAGACCGTTAAGAAGCTAAGGTTCGGCTGGGCGCGTAATGATTTCCCATGGGCCGGCATCGAACCCAAGAGAGGCCAATGGAACTGGCAGAAAACGGACGAATTGGTCTTGCAGGTGCACGCGGAAGGGGTTGAGATACTCCCCGTCCTCGACTATACTGCTCCTTGGGCGGAAAGCACTTCGGGCAAGATTTTCTCACCGCCGAAGCGCGTTGAGGACTGGAAAGACTTTGTTGAGCACACGGTTGCCCGATATAGCCGCCCTCCCTATAACCTCCGTTACTTTCAGGTGTGGAACGAGCCAACTCGCCAAGCTGGATTTTGGTTGGGCAGTGATGAGGAGTTCGTCGACAAGGTCTATTTGCCGGCGGCAAAGATCATCCGAAGTCATGGAGGCCGCGTTGTATTCGGAGGCTGGCCCGCCAGCAACAGCCTCCAGGAATTCGACTCCGTCCTCGCGTACCACGACGCATGGCGTTGGACCGATATCCTGGACGTGCATTACGAGGGCTTATCCAACTTTCAGTATCTGTACGACCATTGGGTGAAGACCGGAAAGTGCAAGGGGATCTGGGAAACAGAGCTGGGATTCACTGCGGATCCCAACTTTATTCCAGTCAACTATCTGCAAATCCTTCACTGGGCGCTACAGTCCGGCTGGGACGATCCCAACCAATATAAGCTCTTCTACTTCGCAAGTTGGGGAGCGGGCCCGGACGGACCAAATTGCTTAACCACGACGGACCGTCAAGGGCGAGTGGTGCTCACCGGCCAGGGCCAGCGCTTGACCGTAATCAATGAGGTGCTAGGACCGGGAGCGCTAAATTCATTTTCCAAATTCTCCGTGGAGGTTTCCGGCGCGAAGTTGCAAGGTAGCCTTGGCTCCGCCTTAGGATTCGAGGATGGCCGCCGGATTGCAATTGCGCTGTTCTTGAATAGGGCTTCGCTAAAACCTGGAAACTCGATCTCCATCCTCTTGCCCCAGGTGAGCCACCCGAACCTGATTAAGGTTTTGACGGCCTATGGAGACGAACTAGGGCTCAAGTCCGCGTTCCAGGCGGGCCAATTAAAGGCTTCCATTCCGGTCCGGGAACTTCCTACCGGCAAGGAGGACGGGAATTTGGTTATCTTGTATCTTGTGGCTGAACCATAGAAGTCTCTGCGGGAGCCCCCAGACCTCAACCTTGAGATTCGTGACTTAGGAAAGATGCAGGATATGGCGCCACGAAATGGGTTGATGGAATGCCCTCACGCTTTCAATCGCAAGCCCCAGGAGCAGGATCGAGTGATTGCTTATATGGTAGCGCCGGTGTCCTCATCGCCGTTTTCGACGCTGCGGAAAGCACCGCCCCAATAGTCGTCATAACATGGTCCCTGCTCCCCGTAGTAACAAAGAAATACCGCTGCCAATCCCATGTTCGATATAATTTTTCTCGCAGCTCTGTTTGCCCTGCTGATCCAGAACGAGTTGCCCCTTCTGGCCGTGGGGGGAATAGTGGTCTGCTCCCTCCGAGGCTTGGCGGGATGGCTGGCAGACAGAGTGAAATTCAGAAGGCTGGAGTTCGCCATCGTCGTTTTTTTGGCCTACTGGCTGGCAAATTACTTTTGGTCTACCCGTAGCATCGACAACCTTTTCTCCTACGGCTTTCTGCGGCGTGACGGAGCATTGCTGGTATCTTATCCGGCCTTCTTTTTCCTGCTTCATTGGCGATTGCGACCCGGGTATTTTAAGTTCTTCTGGTTTTTCTTTTTCACATGCCTCAGCCTCATGGCAGTGTGCGGCAGCGCCGTGCTCCTGAATTTGCCTTACACCGCCCCTCTTGAATCCCTCAGACTTGCTGGCATGGAGTCGGAATTTGCAGGCTCGCGTCTGTTCTATGCGTGGTATCAAGCCCATGATACGGCGGCCGGAATGTACGCCATCGCCAGCCTGATGCTGGCCGCGCTGCTGATGGAGGGAAGGCTCGGACGAAGGGTCAGGATATATGTGTGGATGATGTTTCTTTCTTGCCTGGCAGGATTGGCATTTACGTTTGGGCGCAGTGGTTACCTGGCCTTTGTCGCTGGCGGGACTATTTTGCTCCCCCTGCGAGAGCTGCGAAAGGCGTTTAAGATTGCGCTTCTTCTCGCCGTGCCCGTGATTGTCCTTGTCGTGAGCAGTTCCACGCTGCTCGACCGGATCGATACGATTACGGATCCGAACTGGGGGACAAATGCAACCCGGTTCATTCTTTGGCGGGATGCCCTTCATGATTTTTCGCTCAGCCCGATCGTCGGAATCGGATTCGGCCGCTATAATGACTTGGCGAGGCAATTTGAGGGCTTGCCTGGCATTGTCGATGTGGCCGTCGGGGGGAAGATTATGAACAATTCCTCGACAGCCCACAATTCCTATTTACACTTCCTGGCGGAGGGCGGGATCGTCGGGCTCGTGGTGAGCCTCTATGTCTGGTGGTGTGCTTGGACGGAGCTTACCCTTTTCCTGCGACGGTTTCCCAAATCGAAATATCACGCTTTTCAACTCGGCGCCCGGGCTTCCCTGGCAGGCATTGCCGTACACAGCTTGACCGATCATGCTTTGGGCAGCGGCTCAATCGCCCTTACGCTGATGTCGCTGATCGGACTGACGTTGGCGGCTTCCCGCGCGGAATGGAGCGAAGCTCGTGAGCGCAACGATCCATTATTCCGCGAGGGAGGTCTGGCAGGTGAACGATCGCTTGCGAGAGCAAGGTCGCAACCGGCAGTGAAGTTTCGCGGGGAACATAATCTTTCCGCCAGTAGCTGATTCCCTTTGTGAAATCCACGAAAGCGATTCAGGTATGAACTGATTCCGTATGCGACCCGGCATCAATGCCGCCGCCGGTTCTGGCGGGATAAACCCGCCGTTACGGGGAGCTCTTGGGAGCTCCATTCCAGCCTGAAGGCCGCAACAAAAAACCTTGAGCTTATAAACCTGGAAAAGCGGGGGTGGGGAAGTTGGTGTGGGTGCGGCGTCAGGGCACGCCTGAGGGCGTGCCGCGAAAGACGGGCGTGATCACACGGCTTTAGCCGCTGAGGTTTTTAAGCCTCAGGAACTGAAGCCCTGAGAAGTGTCGTGGGAAATGCTCTCGCAAGGCGGTGGGAATGTGCTCATGGGTAGCCGAAGAGGCAGTCGGTCCCGGCCAGCGGGTAGTGGTGCAGTTTGGTTGCTGTAGCGGCGGTCTGTGACCGCCGAACTTTATTTCTCAACAGTTTCCGGCGCTCATAGAGCGCCGCTACAGCAAACTGACCCACTACCGGCCAGCGATGCGCGGGCAAACCGGGACCCGCGATATGGTAAACTTGCAGTCGGCATTAATGCCCGGCAATGGTTCGGGATTGTCCGGTCTGATCTCTTCGCTACCTTGACCCGGGAAGGGGAGAAAATTAATGAGCGGTTCCCGCCCGCTTTCGTTTGCGTTCGAGCACACACCGAAGCCTGTCCGAAATCTCCTACGGCGGCTGAAATATTACACAATGGCCAAGCTGCCCGGCCGCGTGTATTGGAATTTTGCGAGCCGGGTTTCGCCAACGGCGGCTATCCTCACGGACTGCACGGACGAAAAGGAGTTCTTCGAATCCGCCCGCTACCAAGTGAAGCCATTGGAGGTTCTTGGGCTTCTGGGTCCCCAGGCTCGGGTTCTCGACATTGGATGCGGCATTGGCCGGGTCGTCAAGAGTATTTATCCCATGGTTGAGTCGGTGCTGGGTGTTGACATTTCCGATCATATGGTCGAGCAAGCCAGAGAAAAGGTCAAAGCCAGCAACGTAAGCTTCCAGAGAGTTGACGGAAAATCCTTGAACGGCGTCCCTTCGGAGGCTTTCGACTGCTGCTATTCATTTTTCGTCTTCCAGCACATCCCTCGGTCTTCGGTGGCGAGCTATTTCCGCGAAGTGCACCGGGTCCTCAAGCCGGATGGGCGCTTCCTCTTTCAGATGCAGATCTCCGAGGACTCGACCCGGCGTGACCCTCCTGCCGGCCACCCTTTCGGAATCCGGTTGTACAGAGTTTCAGAGGTTGAGGGCCTGCTGGTGAATGCTGGCTTCGCCGTGGCTGGGCGATACGACCCTTCTGGTATGCTTCTTGAGGCAATTCCGAAGGTATTACCGGATAACAACTTGCTTTTCCTGGCTTGCAAGCCCTCCTGATGGTTCCGGCTACCTGCTCTGTTCGGGCAACAGGAAAGGCTCTTTGCGTCCCGCGCTTTGCAGCCTCCGCGATGCGAGTTGTAGCGCCGGGCTTCAGCCCGGCAAGTGCCGCCCTAAAGGGCGGCGCTACATAATATCAGAGGCGAAGGGATGAGCCCGCCGTTACGTGAGGCATCTGAGAGCCACATGCCAGCTTCGATGCCCCGTTACGAATATGCTTCTATCATGTTTAGATAACGTTCCGCAAATGACTTATCGCCAGGGTGTTCCATGAAAGTCGCGCTGATACACGACTGCATCATTCACGTGGGTGGGGCGGAAAGGGTGCTCCAGAACTTGCACGCCGTCTTCCCAGAGGCGCCGATTTACACTCTGGTACAGGACGCAGCCGTATCGCGGGAGATGTTTCCGAATGCCGACATACGCCCCTCGTTTGCCCAGCGTTTGCCGGGATCGGCGCGATATTTCCGCGCCTATTTTCCGCTTTACCCGCTCGCCGTTGAGACGTTTGATTTGACCGGATTTGACGTGATCCTGAGTTCTTCCTTTGCGTTCGCCAAAGGGGTGTTGCCACCGGTGGAAGCTTGCCATATCTGTTATTGTCATTCGCCCCTTCGCTACTTGTGGTCCGAATACCATTTCCACCGCAACACCGTTTTCCGCCAAGGTTGGAAACGCGTCATGGTGGATCCGGTTCTGAGCCGTCTTCGCGTGTGGGACCGTGTTTCCGCCGACCGTGTGGACCACTTCGTGGCGAACAGCTCCGCTACAGCGGCGCGAATTGCCAAGTTCTATAGGCGGGATGCGGTGATCATTTATCCGCCGGTACGAGTGAAGCCGATCCCTCTCTCGCCCGAGCAAGGTGACTATTTTCTGGCTGTGACCCGCCTGATGGCCTATAAAAGGGTGGACGTAGCGATTGACGCCTTTAACCGGCTCGGCCTGCCGCTGAAGATTGCCGGTACGGGACCGCAGGAGCGCGAGTTGCGCGCCTTGGCAGGGAAAAACATCGAATTTCTGGGAACGGTTTCCGACGCCGTTTTGGCGGATTGCTATGCCCGATGCCGGGCGCTGGTCTACCCCGGCATCGAAGATTTTGGCATTGTGATGGTGGAAGCGCAGGCTTATGGCAAGCCGGTGATTGCTTGCCGAGGCGGTGGCGCCCTGGAGATCGTCAAGCATGGGGAAACGGGCATTTTGTTCGAAGAGCAGACGGCGGATTCGCTGGCTAGTGCCGTGCGTGACTTTGAGCAACGAACCTTTGAGCCGGAGCGGATTCGGCGTCACGCCCTGACTTTCGATGAATCCGAATTCCGAACCCGGATCAAACAGTTTGTGATGAAGAAATACGCCGAATCCTCCAGCAGGAAGCCATTTGCTGTTTACAGGGGAGACGAGCCGGGCGATGATTGAGGTTCTGGTCTGAGACGATATTGAAGAAGGGTTTTGCGCGGACGTGCCCTAGTATTGTTAAGTCGTTGGGAGCACCGTCAGGGCATGGCTTCAGCCATGCCGTTGGCGGTTGCTCCGGAGATTCGGGCTTTAGCCCCCCCCGAGGCCCTCAGCGGCTAAAGCCGCTTCTCCTAGCCTTGGGATTTGGCATGGCTGAAGCCATGCCCTGACGGTGCCTGATTCAACCTAACAAAGCAATACTAGCCTGTCAGCGGAGCATTCAAATCAAGTTCCACACTGACTCATTGGCCCTGCACGTGCGGCCCTGAAGGGCACCTCTTCCTTGCTGTTGCCCTGGCGCCGAAGCCAGTTCCAGGGCAAGATAGTGAAATGACTCCTATGTCTTCCGTTCCTGAGGCGGAACTCCAACCGGCCGTGCCCGACCGGCGGCGCAGCGAGTCTCAAAAGGTATTGAAGAGGATTGTGGACATTGTTATTGCCGTGCCACTCGGAATCGCCTTGCTGCCGGTTTGTGCTGTGCTTGCCGTGTTGATCAAATTGGATTCGGAAGGGCCGATTATTTACAGCTCCGACCGGGTGGGTGAGCAGGGTAAAATCTTTAGGTTGTATAAGTTCCGTTCCATGGTTAACGGCGCCAGCCATTTACTGCGGGACATTGCGCACCTCAATGCTGGTGGTGACCATATGATTAAAATTGCGAATGACCCCCGAGTCACGCGTTTAGGGCGTATTCTGCGTAGGTACAGCTTGGACGAAATCCCTCAGTTTTGGAATGTAATCAAAGGGGACTTGAGCCTTGTGGGCCCGCGTCCGCAGTCCCCCAGTGAAGCAGCCCTTTATGACGAACGGCAACGCCGTCGCTTGTCGGCCCCCCAGGGATTGACCGGCCATTGGCAAGTCACCGCGCGGCATGACCCCAGCTTTGAGGTTTGGGTAGCAAAAGACTTGGAATACATTGATAACTGGTCCATGTGGATGGATTTTAAGATTATTTTCAAGACTGTTGGCATCGTGCTTCTCGGACGTGATGCTTCACCGAGAGCGCACCAACCCCAGGGAGAAAAGAATAGATGAGTCTGAACGCCTTGATTACCGGGATTACCGGCCAGGACGGCTCCTACCTGGCAGAGTTTCTGCTGGCGAAGGGATACAAAGTTTTTGGCCTGGTGCGGCGCACCAGCACGGTGAACTTTGAGCGGCTGGCCCATCTGCGCGATCAGATTGAGTTGATTTCCGGCGACCTGCTGGACCAAAGCTCCCTGCACCACGCGCTGGAGGTTTCCGAGCCCGCAGAGGTCTATAACCTGGCGGCGCAATCGTTCGTGAAAACGTCCTGGACGCAGCCGGTGCTGACGGGTGAGTTCACTGCTTTGGGGGTGACTCGCGTTTTGGAGGCGATTCGCAAAGCGGATCCCAAGATTCGTTTCTATCAAGCTTCCAGCAGTGAGATGTTTGGCCAGGTGCATGAATCGCCTCAGACTGAGAAGACTTTCTTCCACCCGCGCAGCCCCTATGGCGTGGCGAAAGTTTATGGCCATTGGATCACTGTGAATTACCGGGAGAGTTACGGGCTGTTCACCTGCTCCGGGATTCTTTTCAATCATGAATCGCCGCGACGCGGATTGGAGTTTGTAACCCGCAAGATCACGAATGCCGCGGCCCGGATCAAGCTGGGCAAACAAAAGCAGTTGGCGCTGGGAAATCTTGACGCCCGCCGTGACTGGGGCCACGCCCGCGATTACGTCAAGGCCATGTGGATGATGTTGCAAGCCGCCGAGCCGGACGACTATGTGATCGCCACCGGTGAGACCCACTCCGTTCGACAGGTTCTGGAGATCGCATTTGGCCATCTGGGCTTGGATTGGCAAGAACATGTTGTTCAGGACCCCGCCCATCTGCGTCCTGCGGAGGTGGACTTCCTGCAGGGCGATGCCTCGAAAGCCCGAAGCCGGCTGGGGTGGCGGCCGGAGATCAGCTTCCGGGACCTGATTTTGGAAATGGCCGAGGCTGATCTGCGGCTGGAGGAGGACAGCACAGCGGTCCGGGCGTTTCAAGCCGTGAGGGGACAGTGAAAGCGTTTGTCACCGGTATTACGGGCTTTGATGGGAATTACTTGGCGCGCTTGCTTTTGGACAAAGGCGTCGAGGTGTTTGGCGTCGCCCGGTCGGAGAAATTTAATCCCTTCCTCCCCGTGCTGAGTTCCGCAGTTCGTTACCGGCGGCTTAATATTGAAGACCGGGCCGCCATAACGGACGTGCTGGAAGAGACCCGGCCGGATTTAATTTTTCACCTTGCCGCGGTCAGCTCCGCATCCAAGTCGGTTTCCCAGCCGCGCCAAACCTACCAGACCAATCTGGACGGAACCTTCAACTTGCTGGAGGCTGTGCGACTCCTGAATTTGCCCTGCCGTATACTGTCCGTCAGCTCCTCATTGGTATACGGCGGGTTGGAGGAGAACGAACGCGCGTCCGAATCCTTTCCCTTCCGGCCTGGAACCCCCTATGCCGGGAGCAAGGCCGCCGCGGAGATGGTGGCTTATCAATACTGGCAATCTTATGGAATGGAGGTGGTCCGTGTCCGCCCATTTAACCACACAGGACCAGGACAAGAGCTGGGTTTTGTGGGCCCCGACTTGGCCAGCAAGCTTGCTGAAATTGAGGCCGGGATAAGGCCCCCCATCTTAAAGGTGAGAGGCCCCCGGACCTGCGTGGATTTTTCGGATGTTCGGGATATTGTTCAGGGTTATTATAGAGCTTTGATTAACGGCCAGCCGGGTGAGGTCTACAACCTTTGCTCGGGCATTGAATCCACGATCGAGGGGGTATCAAAAGTCTTGATCGCAAGGGTCGGTTGCCCTGTCTTCCTGGAAGAGGAACCTCATCCGGTCTTGAAAAAGATGAGCAGGCTGGTGGGTGATTCCGACCGGGCAGCCGTCGAGTTGGGATGGCGCGCCGCCATTCCTCTTCAACAGACGCTGGAGGATGTTCTTGACTTTTGGCGTGAGCGGGTGCGAACCGCGCTTGCTCAGAACGGCGCACGGGAATATACGGAAGGGACCAGCCGCGTATACAATAGCGGGATGAGAACTGAGTCATGACCCCCTTGTGCTTTCCCACTTTGGTTTTCCTAACGCAGGAATTATGAAGGGCAATTTTCCCAAATACATTTTGCTTCTGGGCGATCTTGCCGCCATTTTCCTTGCCTTCCGTGTCGCGTATTTCCTGCGATTTGAGACCGGTGTGTTCGCCCTGGGTCCTGATGCGCCAGTTTTCTTCGACTACCGCTATGCGATCGTCTTTACTCTCAGCGCGTGGGTGCTCATCTTTTTTCTCTATGGGCCGGAGCATTTTCCCACCTCCGGAGATTCGCCGTTGGCGCTGGCCCAGATCATCACCTCCTCTGCGTTCCTGATTGCGGCCCTGCTGGCAGGAATGTACTTGGCCAGGGTTTTTTATTCCCGTTTGCTCTTTTCGTTTCTTGCCGGGCTCGTGGTCTTGTTCATGGTTATCACTCGCCTTGCATATCGCGCTTTGATGAAGTGGTTGAGGCGATACGGAATCGGTTTGCGGCGGGTCGTCATCGTTGGCCAGTCAGAGCTGGCGGCTGAACTGGCGGAGCGGGTCCAGCGGCATCTGGACCTTCATTACAAACTGGTGGGCTTCTTGAACCCCGCGCCGGGAAGAGCGGCGGCAAGCGGAAAACACCATCCTCCCGGCTTCTTTGCGGGTGCTTCCGAAATGATGGTGCGCAATCTGGCGAACCTCGATGTTCATGAGCTGATCTTCGCCATTCCCATCCGCCGTGACAGCGAAACCCTGGATTTCATTGCCGAGTGTCAAAAGCAGGGAATTTCGATCAAATCTGTGCCTGAGTATTACGAGCTTCACACTAGCCAAATTGAAAGCTCTCGCATCGATGGGATTCCGCTTTTTGAGCTGCGTGAAACGGGGTTGCGCCCGCCGCACCGTGTCCTCAAACGGGCGATGGACGTCTTCTTGGTTTTGGTCTTCTCCCCGCTACTCTTGCCCCTGGCGGGAGCGCTCAGCCTGGTGCTGTACTGGGGCACCCGGTGCGTGATCAAACGCGAGGTCCGCATCGGCCTTGACGGTAAGCCCTTCACTCTTTACCGATTTGATTTGAGCGTGGTGGAGGATGCAGCCCCAGATACAGGGGAATCCTTGTATTTCCGGTTCGCCCGCCTATTGCTGCGTTACAGCGGGTCAGAACTTCCGCAGCTTTGGAATGTCTTAAAGGGGGACATGAGCTTAGTAGGGCCGCGCCCGGAGAGCCCTGAGAGAGTCCGCCATTACTCTGTTTGGCACAAGCGGCGTCTGCAGTTGAAACCGGGAATCACCGGGTTGGCTCAGGTCAAAGGGCTGAGAGGATCTGACTCGTCGGATCTGAAGACTAAGTATGACCTTGAGTACGCCGCCAACTATTCGCCTATAATCGACTTGGCCCTGGTTTTGGCCACTACCAATACTTTGATCTCCCGCCGCCAGTCTGGAAATGGTGATTCCTCGCCGGCGCTGGCTTCAGAAGATGGCCAGGCAGTTCGAATGCCCTGATTTATTGTTTGGAAGGCAGATTGTAGAATGCTCATTGTGCGCACGCCCGTTCGGATCAGCTTTGCCGGGGGCGGAACGGATTTTCCCGCGTATTTTGAACGGCACGGTGGTCTGGTCCTGGGCACCAGTATTGACAAGTACGTTTATTGTGTTTTGACGGAGCGCGATGACGGCAAGACTCAGGTGATTTCCTCCGACTTAAAGACGCTAGAATCCTGTGAGCACATCGAAAAGATGGAGTTCACCGGATCGAATCTCGAAATTCCCTTCGCCGTCCTCAAGCATCTTCATTGCAACGCGGGTGTCAACCTGTTTCTGGCTTCGGAGGTACCGCCCGGCACAGGGTTGGGTTCCTCCGCGGCGGTCTGTGTGAGTCTTCTGAAGACACTAAGTGTTTATATGGGGTTAGATTTGGCAGATCAGGAGATCGCGGAAAAGGCCTTTCACATTGCGCGAGATATCCTGCACAAACCCGCCGGCAAGCAGGATGAATACGGTGTCGCGATAGGAGGGCTAAAAATCCTCCATTTTCAGGCTACTGGCACAAGGATCGAGCCGGTACGGTTATCACCGGATATGCTGATGGATCTGGAGCAGAATCTGATGCTGTTTTTTACTGGAAGCTCACGGAATTCCTCAGATATCTTGAGCGGTCAGGATCGCTCCGTGCGGCAGGAAGAAGACTCCGTCCTCGAAGCGTTGCATTTGATGAAGGGAATGGTGCCGGAAATGAGGAATGCGCTCTTGAGCGGCAACCTGGATTGGTTTGGAAAGCTTCTTCACGCAGGATGGATGATTAAGAAAAGGGTTTCCTCGAAAATCTCGAATCCCTGGATCGATCAAATTTACGACGAGGCTTTGAAGTCGGGCGCGTTGGGCGGCAAGATCACGGGCGCAGGCGGGGGCGGATTCCTATTGCTTTACTGCGAACGAGACCGGCAAGAGGATGTGCGCACGGGCCTGCGTCCATTCGGTTTGAAGGAAATGCGGTTTCACTTCGATTCAGGTGGGAGTAGAGTTGTCTACAATGATCCCTTTTTCGACTCCGAAGCTCACGGCGGAATGCGGTGGGTTTTCTCCCCTACCCTGGAGGCGTTGCCTCGTTAGGATAATTCCGGTGAGCTTTTGGGTATTCTTTCGAAATGTCTTAGTCCTGTAGACTCCTAACATTGATTCTTCCGATAAATGGCAAGCAAGTCCTTTGGATTCAATGAAATCAATTCTCAAGTCGTGCGGAGTTCACGATTCGCGTAACCCTTCGAAAGGGTAGCACGGCGGAGCCAGGTGCAAGCTATTTCCAACTATCACTGAGATGACGCCAAATGAGGGGCATTTCAATTCCTGAAAGCTCAATCCCGGATTGCCGGAAGGCTTTCCTGCTCGGGGCAGGATTGGGCACGAGGCTTCGCCCGCTGACCGATTCCATTCCCAAGTGTCTGGTCCCCATCGCAGGCAAGCCATTGCTCAGTATCTGGTTGGAGATTTGCGAAAATCTTGGAATTGAGGATGTCCTAATCAACACTCACTATCGCGCGGAGCAAGTTGAGAATTGGGCGGCCTCCCAACGCTCACCGGTCAAGATACGGCTAGCATACGAGCCCCATCTCTTAGGCAGCGCCGGGACCGTCGCGGCCCACCGCGGCTTCGTTGCGGGTACCGGCAGCTTCTTTATCTTCTATGCTGATAATCTCGCCCGGGTGGACATAAAGGGGTTGAAGGATTTCCACTACTGCCATCAAGGGTTAATCACCTTGGGGCTGTTCCGCGCCTCCCGCCCCAGCGAATGCGGAATCGTTTCGCTGGACAAAGAAGGACGGGTGACTGCTTTTGAGGAAAAGCCCGCAAAGCCTGCGTCCGACATGGCCAATGCCGGCATTTTTGTTGCCCGCGAGGAGCTTTTCGGCTGCCTTCCTGCCAGCCCCAGCTTCGCGGACTTCGGCAAAGATGTTCTGCCGCAATTAGTGGGTAAAATGTACGGTCATCTTTTGCCCGGCTATCTGGTTGATATTGGCACGGTTGAGAACTACCAGAGGGCCCAGGATGAATGGAGCAGAATTGAGGCTCTTAACAGTGCGTGTGGCGGCGCCACCTCAAGATCCGCCACACGAGCGTGTTCAGATCAGACACCATGATGAAACAATACGCGCAGCAGGTCAAAGTTATCTTATTGGACCGTGACGGGGTCATCAACCGGCGGATCCCCGGAGGATACGTTACGAGAGCGGAGGAGTTCGTTTTTCTACCGGGGGTTTTGGGGGCGCTCAAAAGGCTAGCGGACGAGGGTGTGAAGGTCATTGTTGTGTCGAACCAGGCGGGAGTGGGCAGGGGCCTTGTCGAGAAGGCCGCACTCGCCGGGATCACGGACCGGTTCGTGCGGCGAGTGGAGGAAAATGGAGGCAAAATTCACGGCGTCTATTATTGTCTTCACCGGCCGGACGACGGCTGCGAGTGCCGCAAACCCAGCCCTGGTTTGCTTCTCCGGGCGCAACGCGAGCACGGTTTTGACTTTAGGGAAGCACTGATGATTGGAGACGCCGAATCGGACATCGCCGCGGCTCACCGTGTAGGTTGCGCCTCCATTCTAGTCGGAAACGGCGATCGCGGCGTGGCCCGTTCGTGGCGCCACCCGCCCGACAGGATTTTCCGGGACCTCACCGAAGCAGCAGGCTTCATTCTTGGCGGGCGTCCTGAGCGTTGCGAGTCAAGAACGGCTTGATGAATTCGGCTGGTACCGCGCTCGGGAAGACCTTTATGGAATTGTGAACATCGCGCCTCGCCGGCGAGGTGGGCGTAAAGATGTACCCCGGGGCTTCTACCCGATAGGTAATATCCCAAGCTGATTGGGTCGCTATAAGCGGAAGAAGGTCGCGGCAAAATCGTCAGGTTCTGCACAAAATCGTTCTACCGGCAGGACTGAACCGGCGATGGTTGAGCTTCTCCTTTTGATGTGAAGATGGTGGTGTCTCAGTTTGCTGTAGCGGCGCTCTATGAGCGCCGAATTTTATTTATCAACACCTTCCGGCGCTCATAGAGCGCCGCTACAGCAAACTGAGACACTATTATCCTCTTGACGGTCTGGAGGAAGTTCTCCGTTAATAGAAATGCCGATTGGATCCCTGCAAGGGAGGAAAGGGATCATGGCGGCGAGGTTTCTGCAAAAACATGGATCGAATCCTCGAATCCGTTCTTGGCCTAACGATCATCGGTGAGGTTCTCGCGTTCGGCGGAGTTCAACCTCTTGCATACAGCATTCTTGAAATCGTCCTTTTCGCTTGTTTGTTTGCGCTGGCCGCCCGGCAAACTTTGAAGGGACGATCTACGTTGAAGTGGCCGTTTTGGACTCTCCTATTCTGCCTCTTGGTTTTCATGCAGACGGTGCCGTTACCCGCCGGCCTTGTTGAAGTCCTTTCGCCCAAGAGGGTGTCGCCGACTTCTGTGCTGGCGGCGATGCATGAATCCGGATCACATCTGACCCTTAGCATTTATCCGCACCCTACCCTTTCGATGCTGATGAAGGTCCTGGCCTATGTCTGCGCTTTTGTCCTTGCAGTCTACCTCTTTGATTCAAAGAAGAGGAAAAGTACGCTGGTCCGGATATTTATTTACCTGGGCTTGTTTGAGGCGGCATACGGGTCGGTTCAATACCTTACGGGTTGGCAAAAAATCTTCACCTTCTCCAAGGTGTTCTACACGGAATCGGGAACCGGGACATTTATCAATCACAATCACTTTGCGGGGTTCCTGGAGCTCACCTTCCCCTTTATTTTTGGAATGATCTTCTACATGTTTCAAAACTGGCAGGAGGAGCGGCGCCGCGGGTGGACCGTGCGGCAAGCCAAGGCGCCGTCTTCGACCGGAGTTTCAACCCTGCTATATGGCTTCCTCCTGGTCGTGATGGCGATGGCCTTCATTTTTAGCACCTCGCGGTCCGGTGTTCTAGCCTTTATGTTCGTGCTGGTTGTTCTGGGCCTGCTTGCACAGCTTAAAGCCCGCAAGAAGGCGTGGATGGCCGGACTCGTGATTTTTTTATCCCTGGTCTTCGCCTATGGGCTGTGGATCGGGCTGAGCCCGATTCTGGCCCGATTTGAAGTGTTTCGAGGTGGCCAGCAATATTTCCAAGCGGAGGGCCGATTGACACTTTGGCAGGACACTCTTCGCCTGATTCATGATTATCCCTGGGTTGGAACCGGACTCGGAACTTTTCAATATAGCTTCCGCCATTATCAGACGGGCTTGCTGACGTACCTGGTGGATCACGCTCACAATGACTATTTGGAGATTGCGAGTGAAACGGGGATCGTGGGAGCGGCGTTGCTCTTCCTTCCCATCATCGTTCTGCTCTTCCGCATGATTATTGCCTTCCTGACGGACACCCGCCGCTATCGCCCTTCCATCCTTCTGGGTTGTATCGGGGCCACTCTCGGCATCTTGCTTCATAGCGCGACAGACTTCAACCTGCAGATTCCCGCCAATGCGCTGACTCTAGCCGTGATTCTTGGGATTGGATACAAGGCCGCATGTGTTGAAAGGCGGGCTGAACGCCAATCTAGGAATGGACCAGAGCTGTCCTGACATCAAAGGCAAAGTAGCAAGGTCATCCCTGCACTTCTGAACTGGGATTGATCCGAAATCGCGGGGCAACAAATGTGAATATCCTCGCGGGCGATGGGAAACTCCTCGCCCGCGAGCTTGCGAATGCGGGTTGGTGATTCACACAGCCATCAACTACCAAGTGACGTTTGGATACAAGCTGGGAATGCGGAATGCCCGGTACAAATAGACGGGATTTTCGTTCATTTCCCAGACCGCTTCCGGAGTGCGCTGCTGAGTCACCTCCATAACCTCCGATACAGGTGGATCCCAGGCGGAGGAATCGAATTCGACGTTGCCGTTCGAGAATTCTTGCATGTTTCCGCCAAAGAATGAAAAGACTGGGAGCGTGTCCCTCCACACCAGGGTAGCGGTTTTCGTCGTCTCATTGACTCGGAAAATGGGGACGGTGCTATAGCAAGCCTGCACGCCTGGCGATCCGCAAATGTCCCCGTTCTGGTCCACGATGCGGTCGTTGCCGTTGTCGAACATTCCAATCTCGTAAGTCCCTGCGCTATTAGGACTCAGAAGGTTGATCCCGTGTTGAGCGTAGAACCAGTCGATGGGATCGGTCCCGCCTTTGAGCGCGAAATCGCCGCCTTCGCCCAATTTCCAAACGATGTCTCCGTTTCCCCTCCCATTTTCGTAGTTAACCTTCACGATCCAATTTTGGTGGCGAATAGAGACCATTAAATCGCCATCAGTGGGCGAATAGATGACGGCGTTGGTGTGTGTCCAGTCTGGAAAGTCCATCGGGTGACGGTTGATATCCAGGTGGTCGAATTCGTTCCAAACCCACACCGGTTGCAAGTTCTGGTCGAGATCTACGAGGGCGTCCCCCAGAACCAGCGTAGGTCCCGGATAACCCGGCAAATTATTGAACGTTTGGGTGTTGTTAACGAGGGCGATGATGTGGCCATTGGGGAGTGGAAGAACATCATGATGAAACACAGCGGCAACTAGATTGTAACCTGCTGCTGCGAGCTCCTGGTTGAGCTGAGTGATTGGCAATTGCCATATGACGTCACCCGCCAAGTCGATTTCCTCAAGTATGGCTCCGGCCGAATTTGGAGGAAGGCCGACCGGGTCGGAAAAAACGACGATGAAATTACCATTTGGCAAAAGCTTGAACGGATTCACACTGTCGCCCGGATACTGTGTGGGTGGGTTAAAGTACCAAATCAGGTTGCCTTGAAGATCTGTAGCTCCCGCCTGGATGTAACCAGGCGCGCCCACTCCATCGAAGAGTTCCACCCCGGGGTTGGGCGTAAGGTTGTTGGGGTTGGTAATGCTGAACGTGGGAATCTGATTCGGGGGCACAACTCCTGTTGTGAATGTATGGTCCTGATCGTTGAAGCTCGACCCGTCCTGGAACTGAACCGAAGCCGACATATGGTAGGCGGTGTTCTGTTTCATGCCAGCCACGAAGATGCTGATGGGTCCGCCGTTCGGGGCTGAAGGCTGTGCCCAGGTTTTCAAAGCGTAGTTCGTGTCAGGGCCGAACAAAATCGTGGCTGTTCCCTGACGGGGCAAAGTAATAGAATACTTCGCCACCAACGGATTATTGGTGGTTGAAACAGCGCCGGGAGGGATGATGCTGGCTGTTGAACTGGCGATTGAAGAGGTGTTGGTTGTGCTCGTGGCGCTGACCAGCAGAACCGTTGCCGGCGCATTGGCTGCCACCTGCAAAAATCCACTCGAGCTGAGGGTCGCGATCTGATTGATATTGTTCGACCCCAAACTCGTGCCTGGGGCCGGACTCAACGACCACGTAACCGCGGAGCTGGGGGAACCTCCAACCAGAGCGCTGAACTGGTAACTTTGGCCAGCCGCGATATTCAACACCGTTGGGGAAATGGTTACCGAATTACTCAACTGCGAAGAGTTTTTGAATCCTCCGCTTGTGCTTGTACTGCTGCTACCGCAATGAACCAGAAGAAGCACTCCCCCCAATGCCAAAATGAATGTCACTAACCTTTGTCCGAAGCTTTCCCTCACCTTGATTCTCCTCCCATTCCACCTTGAAAGATTTTTGGTAGTGGTGCAGTCTCGCTGCTGTAGTGGCGCTCTATGAGCGCCGAACTTGATTTCCCAACAGTTTTCGGCGCTCATAGAGCGCCGCTACAGCAAACTGACCCGCTACCAAATTTTTCGTTTCCCTGCTTATCATGTGAAGTGTGGAAAAGCTTAAGCGCGCCACCTTCCCCGCACAAGTACTAGCACTGTTAATAACCACGGAATTGAGCCTTTGTTAGGGAATCCGGCCCCGGCGCCCACCAAAGCCGCGAGCCGCTATTAAACCTTGAAACTTCCGATTCGTTATGGTTCATAGTTGCAATTTACATGGAGTTTACAAAGCGGAAGGAAACGCAACGCAAGACAATTTCGGGTAGTGACGCAGTTTGCTGTAGCGGCGCTCTATGAGCGCCGACCTTGTATCCTCAACGGTTTCCGGCGCTCATAGAGCGCCGCTACAGCAAACTGCGTCACTATCCAATTTCGACTGGTTGCAATCTATTGTCTCGCGTACTATTTTGCAACCACGGTCCCCGCCGTGCGCCGGCTTGATCCCCTGACACCCGATCAATTGACACTGCCCGGCCACTCACCCTCGTCTCCTTCGTTCATTCCATGATGAGGGTTTTGATTCGTGTTCATTTATCGTAGTTGGAGAGAATGAGACGGTGGGGACAGGTGAGACGGGTGGGACAGAATATTTTCGGCCTCTATTTACAATAGTCTATGAGGCTTTCTTGGCCTTTACGGAGTTTCAATTTCACGAAAGTGTTTCAAGATGACACATTGGGTGGCCGGATTAGTCTTCACTTGGCAGTGAAGCAGCGCTTCGATTGTAGGTTTGTGCTGGAGCCCGGGTATCGAGTTGCAGACACCACTTACTGAGAATGTAGGTTTCCGAGGCCAATGCCGGATAGCCGCCAAAGAGCTTGCGGATTGGTTGAAGCGCGAAGCTCGACGCAATCCTTTCGTTTCCGGCGCAACCTCAGATTCCTGGTCCTGGATCCCGTTTCTGGAAAGCCGGTCCGGCAGGATAATTCTCCCGTATCCCAATCTCGTCGGGATAAAAACTGAGAGGCCGTAGAAGTTCAAGCTCCAGGCTCGTGCCCCGAGGCAGAACAATTTCCTTTCCGCGCGTGGCCAGAACGTAAATCAAGCCGGCCAACCCGCCTGCGGCTCCCCCGGTCGCTGCCCCCAGTCCGCTTCGACCTGCACTAATTGTGGAAATCGCTCCGATGGATGCGCCTTCGGCAGCAGTGATGCCAACGGTTTCTGCGTCTTTCCCTTTTGTTCCTTGGCCAGTAATCTTGGATTCGGTCTTATTGAATCCTTCCTTCCCGTTTCCCGCGTAATTGGAGAGGGTCGCATTCAAGGAGCGAGTGACGCCGTTGGGCAGGGTGATGGAATCGAATCTCAATCCAATTTGAGCCTTGCCTCTGACGTGCCCCGGCCGCTTTACCTGCGTGATCTCACCCTTAATGTAAGTGTTCACAGGAATCAGAATACGATCGTTGACCGTGATGGGATAAACTGTCCGGCAGTAGACTTGCTGGCCCACATAAGCGGTGCGGCTGCTGAGCGCGCTAACAAGCTCTAGAGGAATTCTTGTATCTGAAGGAACAATTAGCTTGGCAGGCGCCTGGGGCCTGGATTGGCCTGCGAAGGTTTGAGCGGGCGCGCCAAGCCCGGTCACAGTGAGCCAAAGGACCGGCGTAAGCAATGCTATCCATGTGGGCATTTTTGCCTGCATCTTAGCCTCCTTGCTTCCTGGGCTGATTTTGAAATGAGATGAGCATTCCGGATCGCCGGTTGCCCCATTCTACAGGTATCGTCAGGCCAAGCTCGGACTTCTTTCCTTTGTTCCGTTCAAAAAGAGCGGAAAGGACGAGTAACCCGGCCGAGAGGTTTTCCGCAGTCACGGTTACAAAGGCGCAGCACCGTGACGGCTAAGACGCGCCGACCACCGCCTCGATGGCTCCCGCGATTTGCGCGGCGTGATGTTTGACCCGAACGGCATCGTCTCCCTCCACCATGACTCGTGCCACCGGTTCTGTCCCCGAATAGCGGAGGATTACGCGCCCGCGGCCTTCAAAGTCTGCGCGGCAGGCCTCGAGAGCAGTGGACACAGTGGGGAGGGATTCGAGCGGGGGCTTCTGCCTGACGCGGATGTTGCAAATAACTTGAGGAAACTGTCGAAGCCCACCCACCAGCTCATCGAGGTTCTGGCTGGTTTCGGCGAGCAGCCGTAGCACTTCGATCATGGTGATCAAGCCATCTCCCGCAAGCGAGAGATCGGAGAAGATGATGTGGCCCGAAGGCTCGCCGCCCAAGTTGATGCCGGAGCGTTGCATCTCGTCCAGCACGAATTTGTCTCCTACTGAAGTTCGGTTCAGGCCGATACCTTGCGCCCGCAAAGCAAGCTCCAGCCCGAGGTTGGTCATCAGCGTTCCCACCACGGCATTGCCCTTCAGCGATTGCCGGGCCTTCAGGAACGGAGCCATGGCAAACAGGATGTAATCGCCATCATAGATACGCCCACCGGGTCCTGCAAAGATGGCACGGTCGGCGTCCCCATCGAAGGCCACTCCAAGGCTCGCGTGGCAGGCGCGGGTCTCGGCAGCCAGGACCTCCGGGTGAAGTGAGCCGCAATTCAAATTAATGTTCCGTCCGTTCGGCTGATCATTCAAAATCCGCGCTTCGATGCCGAGCCGGCGAAGGACGCTGGGAGCCACCTGGAAGGATGCGCCGTTCGCCAGGTCCACGACCATTCTGAAACGGCTGAGAAGCTCCCGGCCAGGAGCAAGACCTTGGAGGAAATCGAGATAATCGTCCACCAAGTGCCGCGCGGTTTCTGGGGACTCCTCCCTCCACTCCCTTATGGATTGCGGAGCGCGTGTCATCAGGCGCTCAATCTCCAGCTCGGAAGCTTCCGGCAATTTCACGCCGGCGCTGGCAAGCACCTTGATGCCATTATCCTCGTAAGGATTGTGCGAGGCGGAGATGATCACGCCGGCGCTGAACTGATGATGATGGGTCAGAAACGCAATGCCCGGCGTTGTAATGACCCCGGCATGGAATACTTGCGCCCCGCCCGTGACGAGCCCCGAGCCCAAGGACTGGGCTATCCAGGCGCTCGATTCTCGAGTGTCTTCGCCGAGCACCACTCGAAGTGGCCCGGATTGACTCTGGGGCCCGAGAAAACTGGCAAGAGCCCAGCCCAGCCTGGAAACAGTCTGCCTGTCCAGAGGATACTTGCCTGCCACGCCCCGAACGCCATCGGTCCCGAAAAGCTTTGGTTTTTCCTGCATCCATTCAAATTCTAGCATCAAATGACGGTGTGCTGCAGATGGGTAGTGACGCAGTTTGCTGTAGCGCCGCTCGGAGCCTGCTCTGACAGGGAGCGGCAAAATTCGCCGGTCACAGACTGGCGCTACAGAACCGAGCGTCGGCTTACGACCGTGTGCAGACAGCGGTCCGAACAGGGTGGCTTGATTGAGGAATTGAATCAGAGCGTGGCAAGAAGCGCGTCCGCTAGACGAGCAGCGGGAAGAACGGCAGTGACGTTGTGAACCCGGACAACGTGGGCGCCAGCCAGAATTGCTGCTGCCGTCATCGCTGCGTCAGCCGCGTCCACCAACAATAGGTCATCTCTCTGCGGCCTTAGACGGGTTGACTTGGTTTTTGGACCGGTCATCCCCTTGGGGCGGACTGGACCCGTCAAGGGCCAGATCAGCCTCTTGACAGCCGGTCCAGTGGTGACGTCTTTTCCTGCGGCCACAGCCTGAATGAAAGACTTGCGCGAGGCGCCAGCCATGATGGGCAACCCGAACCGGCGCAGCCTATGAAGTTTGGCTAAAATCTCAAAATTCTGCTGGCGGCTTTTTCCGAAACCTAACCCCGGGTCAAGAATCAGTTGGGAGCGGCATACCCCGAGGCTCAATGCCCGCCGAACAGACGCTTCAAGTCCCTGGTTAAGGGATCGCCAGATTGATTTTACAAATGGTTTACGTTGCATTGTTTCTGGACGGCCTCTCAAGTGCATCAGAATTAGTGGGACCTGATAGGTTTTCGCAACTCGGGCGATTCCAGGATCAAAGCGTAAGCCGCTGATATCGTTCAGAATGTTGGCTCCGGCGCGCACCGCTTGTTCCGCAACCTCAGCCTTGGTGGTATCGATGGAAATTGGCAGACCGGGCAGCTTGGCGCGAATCCCTCGAATTACCGGGATGACCCGGCGCAATTCCTCCGTGGCGGTAACGGGGCTGGAGCCAGGCCGGGTGGATTCGCCGCCGATATCGATCCAGTCCGCGCCTGCCTGCGCCAGGGTCATACCGTGGCGGATGGCTCTTGCCGGGTGGAAGTAAAGCCCGCCATCGGAAAAGGAGTCCGGTGTAATGTTCAGGACGCCCATAATGATGGACTTTTCACCCAAATGGACCTTCCGCCCCGAAATGGAGATCCAGATTTGAAGGCGTTTTTTCACGGATCGCAAGCCTTTGGGTTGGCAAGGATGAACTTTTTTCCCGAAACTGACATCCTAATCAGTATACTGAATAAAGGCTTGGGAAGGCTGGTTTGGAAAGCTTATGGTAGTGGGTCAGTTTGCTGTAGCGGTCGTCTGTGACCGCCGAACTTTATTTCTCAACAGTTTCCGGCGCTCATAGAGCGCCGCTACAGCAAACTGAGACCTCGTTTATTTTTTCATTTAGATTTAGATTAGGAGGCCCTAGGGATGGTTGACCGCAAAGGTTTTTCGAATCCGGCAAACGCCATGTTCGGCTTGAACGATCCGAAGCCTGATGAAGCGGAGAGGACGAGGTCGCACGCCGCACCGGCGGCTCCCGCAAACAGCGCCCCCCCGCAACCTGGCCAACCTGGCTTCCCATTTTCCGCCACGGTCAGTTTCGGAGGCGCGCAAAGCAATTACAAGCCAGGCCCAGCCGCCATTCCTCCCTCGCCTGAACCGCCGGAAACTTATGCGGCCCGCCCCGCCGGCTCCGTGCCTTTGCCGGGTCCATCTCCGGCCCCGCAATATGTTTACGTTCAACAGCCCCCCGCGCCGGTCGCGCCTCAGCCGCAAAGTAAGGCCCTGCTGTGGGTTGCCATCGTTTTGGGGGCATTCTTGGCTGCGAGCTTTGCCTTTGGCTATTTCACAAGGCAGCAACTCAACAAGATCAGCCAGACGCAAACCGACCAGTTAAATCTTTTGACTCGCAGAATGGATTCGAGCGACGAACGATACGCCCAACTGCGCGCGCAGTTTGAAGTGACGGCAGGGAGGCTGGGTTTGACTCAGCGGGAGCTTTCCCGGGCCAAGGCGCTTGCCGCCGACATTGAAAAGCAGCAACAACAGGCCGTTCAACAGCTTAATTCGGCCATTGCCCAGAAGGCCAGCGCACAACAAGTTAACAGCCTGCAACAGCAAGCTAACGCCAAGTTCGGATCCCTTTCCGGCGATATCGCGGGGACGCAAAAGGATCTAGAAGCGACGAAGGAAGCTCTGACGGGGGCCAAGGGTGAACTCTCCGGCGCAATTGCCAAGACCCATGATGAGCTCGTGCAGCTTGCCCACCGGACCGACCGTGATTATTTTGAATTCCACTTGAATAATAAAGGCGCCCGGCAAAAAGTCGGCGGCATCACTATCCAGCTTGCCAAAACCAACACCAAGAAGAACCTATATTCTGCCTACCTTTACTTCGACGACAAAAGAACTCTCCGCAGCAATGAGTCGATCGACCAGCCCGTTTTCTTATATGTGGAAGGCGCGCCGAGCGCCCTGGAGTTAGTTGTGAATAAGCTGGCCAAGAACTCCATCTCAGGCTATGTCAGCGCCCCCAAGGGTTTTTTCAAGAATACGCCGAACGTTCTCACCGCCCGGCCCAACAGTTAATCCGGAGTATGCAGCAACCAACGCCGTCCGGCTTTGCGATGGACTTGCGGGCGTCGCTTTGTGTTGTTATCCCAGGTTTAAAGCCTGCCCTTCCGTCCTCGATCGCGGGGTTCATGAATAGTCCGGCTTAACAAAGAAATACCGGCCAGGCGCTTACCTCATCCGTCCTCAATCACCCCCCAGAATTGCATTCCCGGCAATAAAGCTATTTCGTCTCTATTTACGCTTTCGTAGACTCACGGAACCTGTTAAGAAATTGGTAACGGCATTGACAGCGCTCGCGGCTTGTGACAAACTTCGCGGGTTTTTCGGCTGGAGGGGCGGAGGCGAAATGCCGCACCGTCTGATCATCCTGGAAGACCGGCAATCCGAAGATGGAGACCACGTCGAGCGCATACTGGCTCCAAAGGGAGCGTTCGCGTGCGAGCGGATGCGCGTGGATGGTTCAACCCTTGGCGGCCTCACCCAAATCAAGGCTCAACTGATCCTTGCTTGCACCACGAATGACCCTGCCTGGGCTCAGAATTTCTTCACTTGGCTTCGTCATCATCCCATCCCCAAACCAATCCTTGCCATCTTGCCGGAGTCGCCATCCGACGGCCTGATCGATCTGGCTTCCTCCACGGCTGACGACTTCATGTGCTGGCCGTTGAAGGATGGGGAACTTTCTTCCCGAGTCCTCCGGTTGCTTGGGCCGGACCCGGGAGATCGCGCTGATTTCGAAGAGAACCTCTGCCAGGATCTTGGACTCAGAGGCTTGATTGGAAGTCATCCCAGCTTCACGAAAGCGGTGGCGAATATTCCCCCGATTGCGGCAACGGATCTTCCCGTGCTTTTGAGCGGTGAGACCGGAACGGGCAAAGAATTGTTCGCCCGGGCCATCCACCACCTTAGCCCCCGGCGCGATTTTCCATTTATCCCCGTTGACTGCGGCGCCATTCCGGAACATCTTGCGGAGAACGAGTTGTTTGGCCACGCCCGCGGCGCGTACACGGGCGCATTCTCCGAGCAAAAGGGTCTGGCGGCGCTGGCGAGAGGCGGGACGCTGTTCCTGGACGAAATTGACGGTCTTTCACTGGCGGCACAGGGGAAATTGCTGAGGCTGGTTCAAGAGGGAACTTACCGCGCGATCGGCGCCGAACGATTCAGCCAGGCGGGGGTCCGGGTGATCGCGGCGACGAACCGCGACCTCGAGTCTTGCGTGCGGCAAAACCAGTTCAGATCCGACCTTTTTTTCCGGATCAACGTGCTGGAAGCTCATCTCCCACCGCTTCGAGAACGGCGCTCCGACATTCGATTACTGACCCACCATTTTCTGGATTCGATCGGAGCTTCCCAGGATCAGCCAAGGAAGACGATTTCTCCCCTTGCCCTTCGGATGCTCGAACAGCACGATTGGCCAGGAAATATCCGCGAGCTTTTTAACGTTCTTCAGCGCGCGACGGTGTTTTCAAGGAATTCGCAAATACTTCCTTCCCACATCGGCCTTCACCGGTTCAGCGAATCTCTCGGGATGAATTTTGTGACGTTGCGCGAAGGCCGGCGGGCCGTGATCGAGAACTTTGAAAGGGCCTTCATTGCCGATTTGTTGCGCAAGCACGGGGGCAATATCACCCGGGCTGCGGCTGAAGCCGGCAAGGAACGCCGCGCTTTTGGCCGCCTCGTCAAGAAATACCATTTTGATTCCAACCCGCTCTGAACGTCCGGGCCCGCTTCGACCCATCGCCGGGTCAGTTCTCACCCAACCCGTCCATTTCCCCAAATCCTTTTTTTTGCTTGCTGAAGCACGATGACGGTTGGTGACTCCGGGACGAATTGCACCCGGTCCTTGAACGGTTCTTCTCAACCTTCCTTCTAACTGATGGATTTTCAAAGCCTTCTGATTCCTGTTGGGATGGCCATCCAATTGCCGGTTTATTTCAGGGAAAATTCGTGGGAGACGCCATGCCGCGGATGTCAAAAGAAGAGATCGCTAGGGACATTCTGAATTACTTCCTGCGCAATCCGCAAGCGGCGGATGACCTGGAGGGTCTCGCGCGTTGGCGCTTACTTCGGGAAACGATCCACCGCAGCATCGAGGAGACGGATCACGCAGTTGAATGGTTAGTCGAGCGGGGATTCCTGATCAAGCTTTCGCCTGTGGGATCAAATGCCATCTTTAGCCTGAACTTCGAAAATCTGGGGCTGGCAGAATCTTTTGTCTCAGACAGCGGGAAAACCGGTTCCGCCCGTCGAGCCGCGGAATGAACTGAGCGCCGGCTGAACCCTGCTTAGACCGCAATGAATGGCTTATAGAACACGCTTTTTTGTAAGCCACAGGCCGGAGGTTTGTCTTTGCTGGGATTCGATCGCTCGAAAAGCCATAGAAAATTGATGATGAAGCCCATATCTGGAGTTCGGAGAAAGGCGAAATCCGTCTTCATTATTGCGGCGTTGCTTGTAGCAGTTTTTGGGCTTCATGCCAACGCGGCATTGGCGGTTTCGGATTCGCCTGGGAAGCTGGCGGCCGCTTCGGCCTCTGAACATCCAGCCGGATCTGCTTCGGCCGTGTCACCGGCGATGGGCGGTATCGGAATTGCCGCCGGCGATCTGCTGGAAATTAATGTCTTTGACGTGCCGGAGCTCTCTCGCACCTACCGCGTTCATTCCGGCGGTCAGATTGACATGCCGCTGCTTGCAAGGCCCATACAGGCTGCGGGCCTCGGCCCAGACCAGCTTGCGTCGGTTCTCGCAAATGATCTGCAAAAGAGCGGCTTAGTGAGCCATCCGCGAATCACGGTTGAAATCAAGGAATCGCGTTCCCGCTCCGTCACGATTGTGGGAGCGGTCAAGAAGCCGGAGATGATCCAGGTGTTTGGCCGGACCACACTCCTGGATGCGATTTCCCAGGCGGGCGGATTGGCCAAGGACGCGGGAAATGTTGCCACCATCACCCGCGGAAGACCCGCCAGTGAGGTGATTGGAGCCAGCGCGCCAAACAGCGGGGCAGCCCTACAAGACTTCGTCGTAAGGGTTGATCTGAGACGCCTGATGCAGACCGGTGATCCAAGCCTCAATCCGGAGTTGTTCCCAGGTGACCGTGTTGTGGTGGAGCGAGCCGGAGTGGTCTATGTGGTGGGGGCTGTAAACCGCGCCGGCGGGTTTTTAATGACGGATGACAAAGGACCGATGACGCTCCTGAAGGCGCTTGCCCTTGCGGAAGGTCTCAAATCAACGGCGGTCGCCAACAAAGCGTTGATCCTCCGGCGATCCGGCCAAAGCCAAACGCAGGTTCCGGCCCGGCTGAAGGACGTTTTGGCAGGGCACGCGCCGGACCGGCAGCTTGAAGCGAACGACATCCTTTTTATTCCCGATAGCAATTCGCAGAAGGCCATCCGGCGAGGGGCGGAAGCGGCCGTTGAAATTGCGACCGGGATCGTGATTTGGCGGTTGTGATTTCAAGTCCGGCAGGACCGGCGCCTGCACAGACCAGCCTTCCGGACTCGCCGCAGACCGGAATCAGGAATCCGGGGTTTCCCGAAAACCCCTTGTAACCAGGACCCCTCACCGATGGAACAGAACGAAGGCTTGATGCCTGTGGAACGCCTGCGGCCTGACAATTACCTGCCGCCGGGCGCTCCTCTGGTTAATTCAGACATCGAGCGAACCGACGCCTATTTCTACCTCCGCTCCTATGTTCATATTCTTCTAAAGCGGCGATGGACGGTGCTGACGGTTGCAATCCTGTTGACTTCCGCGGTCGCTGTGGTGTCTTTCAAGATGCAGCCGGTTTACCGGGCTACGGCGCGCGTGGAGGTGGAAGCGGAAGCGCCCCAAATCCAGTCGTTGAACGATCTCTATCGCAGCATGCCAAGCGACGATACTTTCCTTCAAACCCAGGTTGACGTTCTCGAAAGCGAAAACCTGGCCTGGCAGACGATCCAGCAGCTCGGTCTGGCTCAAGACCCGGGCCTTATCACCGGTAGCACGCCCACGCCTCGCGCGCCAGCGGAGAATCCCACTGCACTGGAGGGGCGGCTGATTCGCGCCTTCAGGAAGCACCTCGATGTGAAGGTGATGCGCAATAGCCGCATGATTGAAATCAACTTTGAAAGCACCCACCCGCGCTTGGCGGCTAGCATTGCGAATGCCCTGGTGAAAAACTACGCTGAGTATAACTTCCGCAAAAAATATGACGCCACGCGCCAGGCATCGGGATGGATGGAAACGCAACTGGATGAGCTGAAGGCCAAAGTGGAAAAGTCCCAGCAGGCGCTGGTGGACTACGAGAGGCAGAATGCCATCGTCAACGTGGGCGAGAAGCAGAACGTGGTGGAACAACGGCTGGCGGATCTGAGCCGGGATCTGACCACCGCGCAAAATGACTTGATGCAGAAGCAGTCGCAATACGAACTGACAAAGTCCAACCGCAGCCAGGCCGCCATCTTGGCGCAGGACGAATTGTTGCAGAAACTTGAGGAGAATGCGGCGAGTCTCCAGTCGGATTATGTGGCCGCCCTCGACCAATATGGCCCCCGATTCCCAAAAGTGGTCCGCCTGAACGATCAGGTTGCTCAGATCGAATCCCTCATTCGCCAGGAACGTTCCAAAATTCTCGACCGCATTCAGAGCCGCTACCTGGCGGCGTCAGACCGGGTGAAACTCCTCTCGGACGCCGTCGCGAGAGAGAAGGTTGATCTGGGGGAGATGAATCAGCTCCAGATCCAGCACAATCTGTTGAAAAGAGAATTCGAAACTAATCAACAGCTTTATGAGAGTCTGCTTCAACGGCTCAAGGATGCGACTGTCTCCGCTGGATTGCGGGCCAATAATATTCATGTGGTCGATTCCGCGCTGATTCCGGCGATTCCTGTCCGCCCCCGAAAGCTGCTGAACGCGGTCGTGGCGCTTGGGCTCGGCCTGATCATCGGAATTGCGCTGGCTTTCCTTGAAGAGGGTTTGGACAACTCCATTAAAAGCTCCGAGGACGTTGAAAGGTTGATCCCCACGCCGGCTCTGGCCATCGTGCCTTCAGCAAGCTCGGTTGAATTGCGGCCGAGGAGGAAAAAGCGAGGCGAACGTGAAATCGCTCCGCTGCGAGGGAAGGTGGAAATGGCGCTGATGGAAGCGCCAAGCTCGGCGCTCGCTGAATCCTACCGGGCTCTTCGCACTTCCATCCTGCTTTCCACCGCTTCCCGTCCTCCGCAAACCATGCTGGTAACCAGCCCTAATCCGAACGAAGGGAAAAGCTGCACTTCGCTCAATCTGGCTTTGGCGCTCGCCCAACGCGGCGGCAAGATCTTGATCGTGGATGGCGATCTTCGCAAACAAGGCATTGCGCGACACTTTGGTATGACCAATGAAAAGGGTCTCAGCAGCTATTTGGCTGGCGCCCATCCATTGGTGGAAACTTTGCGCCGGTTTGATCCGCTGCCCAGCCTATGGGTTTTGCCCGCCGGTCCGCTGGCACCGAATCCTGCTGAGTTGCTTTCGTCCTCCTTCATGGAGCGCATGATCCAGGAATTGCGCCAAAATTTCGATCACATCGTTATCGACTCACCGCCCGCTCTGATGGTGACGGACGCGACGATCTTGTCCCGTCTGGTGGACGGGACCATTCTGGTGGTGGAAAACGGCATGACGGTTCGTGGCGCCTTGGTCCGCACTTACCGCATGTTGCACGCCGCCGGAGGTAAGGTTCTGGGCGTGGTAATGAACAAGGTTGACCTGCGGCGGGATGGCTATTACTACTATGGACGCTCCTACGGACGCGATGGCTATCCCTACTATAACAATGGGAACGGGAATGGCAACGGCAGCAACGGCCATTCTTCGATGCTGCCCCATGAAGCCGGGTCGAAAGCCAATCTTGCGCCGGAGGCTCCGGTCTCGAACTATACATGAGTGAATAAGCCGGCGACGAGCATTTGCTGTAGCTCCGACCGGCGCTACAGAACCGGGCGTCGCCGGCTTATGTCCTCATGTATCGTTCTGATAGCGATGCGTCATCCTGCCATGAGCCTTTGGCTTTCCACGAGAACGATTGAGATTAGTCTCCGAGGACGGAGGAGAACGATGGTCTATCTCGTTGTCCTCCTTCTGCCGGTGATGGCCTTGTCGGCCGCTATCTTGCGGGAAGCGGCTGCTCAAACTCTCGGAGAATCGTTGCGGCCAGCATGGATCGAAGCCGGGCTGCGGCTTGATCCCAATCAACTCGCGCTCTATCACCGGCTTGGAATGATCCGCTTCTATTCGACGGACCACCCGGACGCCACGGGCGGTCTCATGTTGCTTCGTCACGCCGCAAGAATGCAGCCAGATGCCGCACCCTACTGGAGGGATCTGGCCTCTGCTTGCGGCGCAACGGGAGACACAGCCTGCGCGGACCGCGCTTTCCAACGAGCGGTCGCCCTCAACCCCATGTCGCCGGGCTTGCATTGGATGATTGCGAATTACGACCTTGAAATGAATCGAACCGAGGCTGGCTTTGCCGAATTCCGGCGGCTTCTCGATCTGGACCCGGGATATAGCGGTTCCGTGTTCCACTTATGCCAGCAAATGGATTTTGACGACCCTCTGGTGTGGAACAAAATCGTGGATGGCAACCGCAATTTCAAAGTGCCCCTGGAGTGGATCAAAACCTTGGCTGGCGAGGGACGGCTGGATGACGCTTACCGCGCCTGGCGCAAGGAGATGGGGAGTCTGCCCGCGCCTCAAGCCGTAACCCGGCAAGTCTCCTACGCCGATGTGCGCCCATTCCTTGACTCCTTGATCCAGCCCCGGTGGGGCAGGGAAGCTGAGGCAGTGTGGAGCGATCTTCGCCGCATCGGACTTGTCCACGAGGCTGGAACCGCGTCGCGGCCAACGAATCTGGTGTTCAATGGAGACTTTGAGCATAAGCCTTTGAACTCCGGCTTCGACTGGCGCCTCGTTCCGGCGTCCGGCATCATGATCAGCCGCGAAAGCGGCCGACCTCACGGCACATCGGCATTGCGTATCGACTTCACGCCGCCTGCAAACGGCACTTTCGAGCCAGTTTACGAATATGTCCCGGTCGAGCCGGAACAAACCTATCTATTAAGCGCCTGGGCGAAGTCCGAAGGCATTACCTCAGACAGCGGGCCACGGCTCCGGGTGACGGATGCATTCGCTGATACACGGGTGTTGGCTTCAACTCCAGACGTGACCGGAACGAGCGCGTGGCAGCGGGTCCATAGCACGTTTTCAACCGGGCCGGACACTCGCTTCGTGAAGATTTCCGTCTGGCGTCCGCGCAGCCGCGCTTTTCCATTTGAAATCTCCGGCGCCTTTTGGCTTACGTCCGTTCGCTTGCACCCTGTTCACTCGATGCAGGCCGCATCTGCAATGCCGTAGTGTCAACTCTTGTGGCCGCTTGCGGTTGGCATCTCAACCAAGCCTCCCGTGCTGTCATTCTGAGCGCAGCGAAGAATCGCTGAGTTTGACCTCTTCCCCGACAGCCAACGAACTGGAGATGCTTCGCGCAATTTATCCTGAGCAAATACCGGGATTCTTCGCTTCGCTCAGAATGACAAGCGAAAGGCTCAGAATGACAGGCTGGCAGTCCAAATGCAGAAACTCGAGAGCACGGTCTTAACGGTGCTCTGACGATTTCTGAAGAATTCAGTCAGAATCCCATGCCACAGCTCTTGGAAAAACGCGCAGGTTTTGTCCAGCGAGCCTATGCCGTCCAGCCCGAAGCTCGGCCATTCTCGAGAACGGTCGAAAGTTCCGGGCGCAGCGCAGAGCGCCTGTTTGCCGCCGCAAGATTCCTGATTCTCCTGATTCTTTTCCTCTCGCCGTTGGCATTCGGGGCGGTCGAGCCTTGGGCGTGGGGGATCATCGGTCTGGCCTCAATTTGTTCCTTCATGTTGTGGGGTCTGGGCAACCTGCGTAGGGATTTGCTGCGGGTCACTTGGACGCCGCTCTATTCAATTGGTATCTTGTTTCTCCTTTTTGCCGGTGTCCAATATTTTTTCCACCTCACCGAAGACCGGGCGGGCACATGGGAATCGATACTCAAGTTTGCCACCGACTTCCTCATTTTCTTCCTCGCCAGCCAGGTTTGGGGGACTGGGGCGAAACATCCCCGGAACCCAATACCCAGCGAGGCAGGGGTTGCTCCCAGCGAGAGCAATGAATTCCGCGCCCGCCGCGCAGGCGCTGCCTGCGCCCCCAAGCCCGAACATGAACCCGAGCCGGAGCGAGAGCAACTGGCCGGCCTGGGAATGTGGGTCTCCGTATACACATTTTTTTTGGCTCTGTTTGCGATCTTGCAGTTGTTTTCGAGCCACGGCTTGATCTATTGGCAAGTTCGCCCCCGCTGGGGTGGTTGGATCTTCGGTCCCTATGTGAATCACAACCACTTCGCGGGGCTGATGGAAATGTTGATCCCGTTGGCCGCGGTTTTTGCGCTCGCTCAAAGTTCAGACCGGTCACAAAATGTTCGCGTTCGTGGAAGCGGGCAAACCTTGGCGCGCCGGGTTTGGCCCTGGGGAGCGGTGCTGGCGGGGCTAACCTCCGTGATGCTTTCCGGGTCGCGGGGCGGATTGATCGCATTGATGGTTGAATGCTTGGCTTTCCTCGCGGTACTTGGACCCGCGGGGAGGCTGCCTCGCCGCCATCGAGTCCTCGCCTCTCTTTCCATTGGCTGCGCGGTTCTGGCATTTCTTTGGCTCGCTCCCGGAAACGTCACTTCACGTCTGGAAACCGTTACCCATTTACCGCAGAGTCCCGAAGCCACCTTGGGGCAGCGCGAGGCCGTCGCCCGGGACACTCTGCACCTGTTCAAAGACCACTGGTTGACAGGTACTGGACTTGGCAGTTTCCAAACGGCCTTCACGCCCTATTTGACGTTCCCAAGCGATTTCGTTTGGGAACACGCTCACAACGATTACCTCGAATTGGCCGCAGAGATGGGGATTGCGGGAAGCGTGCTGGCGGTTGCCGCTCTTGCCCTCTTCCTGGTTGCGGCATTCCGGCGCCTTCGCGCCTGGCCCGGCTCGATGGACTGCTGGATTCGCCTGGGCGCGGCCGTGGGATGCACCGGCATCCTCGTCCATAGCCTTGCGGACTTCAATCTCCACATTCCGGCAAACGCCGCGTGGTTCGCCATGCTGGCCGGCCTTGCGACATCGTTCCCCGTCAGGCAGATTCAACGCAGCCGAGCTTGAGAGTTATTTGCCAAGTTTCATTGAGAACCGGAAGGGCACGGTTTCAACCGTGCCGTTTCAGTGCCGGCACGCTTCTTTCTTGTCTCGCATCCCGAACGGCTCGTCATAACGAGCCGTTCGGGATGCGAGACAAAGACGATTGAAGACCACTTTTCCGGCATGGTTGAAACCATGCCCTTCCGGTCTCCGCGCCAGGGTTACGAGCGATCCAGGCTAACACCCATGAACGATGAAACCGTATCGCAACCCGCTTGCGCCGTTGCCGGGCCGGAGTCGCATGGCGCTTGCCTTACGCCTCTTTCCACGCCACGTGCTTACGCCCACTGCACCCTCGCGAGCCTCGCGGTGAAAGTCTTCGGAGCGGCCACGGGAATCCTGGCGGCGAGGTTGCTGGGTCCAGAAGGCCGGGGCGAATTGGCCGTGATCGTGTTTTTGCCAACCTTGGTGGCGGCGATTGGGGGATTGTCCCTGCCCCAGGCGATTGCATTTGAAGTTAGCCGGGCGCCAGAGCGCGAGGATGAGCTCGCCGCATCCGGGGTATGCGCCGGCCTTATCCTTGGCTTCCTGGAAGCTGCGCTCCTGATCCCGTTGGTATGGGTCTTCCTGCCTGCGGACAAGTTGCAACTTGCTCCGATTGCCGCCGCCTTCATGGTTTACGTGCCCGTGGTTTACGCCGGCTGTTGCCTGATGGGAGTTGACCAGGGAGCAGGACGTTTCCGTGAGTTCAGTATTTTCCAGCCCTTGTCCGGCGGCATTTACCTGGCAGGCGTTCTGCTGCTGGCCGCCATTGGCAAAGTCACTCCCGTGGGATGTGCTGGGGCGATGCTGGCGGGAGCCTTTTCTGTCCCGCTCCTGCGTGGCACCACGCTGCGCCTGGCCCTGAGCCGCGCCAAAGTGAGCTGGCCGGCGGCGCGGACACTGCTCCGCCGGGGCTTGGCTTTGCACCTGCCGGCGCTGGCCGGGCTGGCCCTGATGCGGAGTGACATGCTGGTGCTGGTTCGCACCGTGCCGGCCGCGGCAATAGGACTTTATGCAGCGGGCCTGGCAGTGGCCGTGGGACACATCGGAACTGCCAATCCTTTCGTTCAAGTCGGATTCCGGGCGGTGGCGGCAGAGCGGGACCTGCCACGCGCTCTGTCCATCTTGAGCCGCCATTTCCGCATGGCTCAAGTTGTGGTTCTGGCCGGTGGAGTGTTGACGGCGCTGCTTGCCCCCTGGCTGATCCACCTTGCCTTCGGAGCGCGTTTCGCGGGGGCGATCCCGGTAGCGTATTGGCTGATTGCCGCCACCACTTTGTGGGGGCTTGCCCAGATACTTGACCAGATGCTGCGCGCCTTGGAACACACCATGCCGGGAATGGTTTCGAACGCGGTGGGATTGGGGTTGGTCTTTGCCATCGGTGTTCCCGCATCTTTGCGGTTTGGCATCGTGGGAATGGGCGCCGCGCTGGTCGTTGCCCAGGGCGTGAATCTCTGCCTGCTCCTCCGCTATTGCCTCAGTGGCCTTCAAATCCAGGCGGACGATTTGTGCGGAATCTCCCCGGCCCGGCTCGCCGAAGCGTGCGGCCAAGCCTGGCGCCTCGTCGCGGATGGAGCCTGGCGCGGAAGGGCGGATGTGCCTGCTACGGGGTAGTGGCCGATTGCCAACTGATCCTTGCCGGCGCGACACTCATGATCGCCCGAGGAGGGGCACAAAGCCAGTCTTACGCTGATTTTGCGCA
>Ga0102924_1000765_pt1 | contig 38669 bp, 31 predicted proteins | sample PaiPotPPM11metaG_FD_80116 | JGI IMG/M metagenome (GOLD analysis project Ga0102924, IMG submission 80116) | Iron sulfur acid spring bacterial and archeal communities from Banff, Canada, to study Microbial Dark Matter (Phase II) - Paint Pots PPM... ...
ATGCAGTTCATCGCCCTCCGCGAGGGCGTGGCACCGGAGTTCGTGCGCGACGAAGTGGCTCGTGGCCGTGCCATCATCCCGGCCAACGTGAACCATTCCGAGAGCGAGCCGATGATCATCGGCCGCAACTTTCTGGTCAAAATCAACGCCAACATCGGCAACTCGGCCGTGGCCTCCTCCATCGAGGAGGAGGTGGAGAAGATGACCTGGGCGACTCGTTGGGGCGCCGACACGGTGATGGACCTCTCCACCGGCACGAACATCCACACGACACGGGAGTGGATTCTGCGCAACAGTCCCGTGCCGATCGGCACCGTGCCCATCTACCAGGCATTGGAGAAGGTCGACGGCAAGGCCGAGGACCTGACGTGGGAGGTCTACCGCGATACGCTCATCGAGCAGGCGGAGCAGGGTGTCGACTACTTCACCATCCACGCCGGCGTACGGCTCGCCTACATCCCGTTGACCGCCAGGCGCATCACCGGCATCGTCTCGCGCGGCGGCTCCATCATGGCGGCGTGGTGCCTGGCCCACCACCAGGAGAACTTCCTCTACACGCATTTCGCGGACATCTGCGAGGTTCTACGGACCTACGACATCGCTTTCTCCCTGGGCGACGGCCTGCGGCCCGGCTGCACCGCTGACGCCAACGACGAGGCACAGTTCGGCGAGCTGCGTACGCTTGGTGAGCTGACCGAAATCGCCTGGCAACACGACGTGCAGGTGATGATCGAGGGGCCGGGCCACGTGCCGATGCACAAAATCAAGGAGAACATGGACCTGCAACTGGAGGTCTGCCACGAGGCGCCCTTCTATACGCTGGGACCGCTGACCACCGATATCGCCCCCGGCTACGACCACATCACCTCGGCGATCGGCGCAGCCATGATTGGCTGGTACGGCACGGCGATGCTCTGCTACGTGACGCCGAAGGAGCACCTGGGGCTGCCGGACAAGCAGGACGTCAAGGATGGCGTCATCACCTACAAGATTGCCGCCCATGCCGCCGACCTTGCCAAAGGCCACCCCGGCGCCCAGCAGCGCGACGACGCCCTCTCCAAAGCGCGGTTCGAGTTCCGCTGGCAGGACCAGTTCAACCTCGCGCTCGACCCGGAGACCGCGGCCAGCATGCACGACGAGACCTTACCCGCGACGCCGGCGAAGATGGCGCACTTCTGCTCGATGTGCGGGCCGCACTTCTGCGCGATGCGTATCAGCCAGGACGTGCGCGAGTACGCCCAGCAGAAGGGCATCGGCGAGGATCGGGTGCTGGCGGTCGGTATGGCAGAGAAAGCGCAGGAGTTCCGGGAAGGCGGCAGCAAGATCTATCGACCGGTCTGACCGCGCCGCTGTCCGGCGCACAGGCTACACTGGCGACGAAGAGAGGAAGCGCGCCGGGTACCCCTGGCAACCGGGGCGAAGAGGGAAGCCGGTGCGACACCGGCGCGGGGCCGCCACTATGCGTGGGGAGCGTCTCCGCGCGAGGCCACTGCCATGAGGCGGGAAGGCGCGGAGCACGCGCTGAGCCACAAGCCAGGCGACCTGCCCAGCACCCCGGACGCCGCTCGTCAGGAGTAACGAGACGGTTCAGCAGGCGCGGGCCTTCGAGCCCCTCGGCGCACCAGCGTCGGGGGGCTTGTGCGTCAATGGCATGAGATGGCATGAGAAGGAGCCAGGTGATGTGCGAACACGAGGGGCTGGCACGAGCTGAGGAACAGGCCGAGCCGTTTGCCGGACGTTTTACAGAATGGGCACGCGAGGCGGTGTTCGAGGCGATCTACCGGCGGCGGGACGTGCGACGCTTCCGATCGAAGGAGATCCCTCCTGGGGTGCTGCGACGGGTGCTGGATGCCGCACACCATGCGCCATCGGTGGGCTTCATGCAGCCGTGGAACTTCATTCTGATCCGGTCAGTCGCGACGCGGCAGCGGGTGAAGGCCCTGTTTGACCGGGAGCGCCAGGCGGCCGCCTGCTTTTACGACGAGCCGCGCCGCTCCCAATACCTTGCGCTGAAGCTCGAAGGCATCCTCGACGCACCGCTCAACGTCTGTGTCACCTGCGACCCCACCAGGGGCGGCGAAGTCCTCGGCCGCAACAGCATGCCGGAAACCGATGTGTACAGCACCTGCCTCGCCGTGCAGAATCTCTGGCTGGCAGCGCGAGCCGAAGGGCTGGGCGTCGGCTGGGTCAGCATTCTCAAGACCGCCTGGTTGCGCGAGATGCTCGGTATTCCCGCACACGTCATCCCGGTCGCCTATCTCTGCGTTGGCTATCCGGAGTGCTTCGACGAGCAGCCGCTCCTGCAAACAGTGCAGTGGCGCAGCCGGCTGCCGCTCGACGCCGTCACCTCCGAGGAGCGCTGGCGAGACGCCGCTATGGAGCAGGCCCCGGAGCGCTGTTGCGCCCCAGAGCGCTGACCTGCAGCGGGTCCGCTGCGGCGCAGGTCTTTCGTCTTTCACCTTTCTATGAGCTTCCAGTTCTCAACCGATCGGCAGCCGATCAGCTCTGACGAGCCGGGCGCCACGACGGCGGATGCCTGCGGCGAGTCCTTCAGGCGACGGGTGTGCGACGGCTTTGGCTGGGCGCCGCGGCGCGGGTGCCCGAGTGCTTGACAACTGGTAATGGAATCGGTTTTCATTAACGCTGAATGCGGACGGCGTTGCGCGGGCTCCGCGGCACGCCGGCCTCTGCGAAGGCAGGGTTGCCCGTGCGCGCGACGAGTCTCGTTGGTTCCTTGCTCGTGAGCGCCGCCACGCTTGGGCTGCTCGCCTGCAGCTCGAACTCTGCCGCGAGCGGCGGCAGCGGTGGAACGGTGCGCGTGGTCGCGGCAGAAAACTTCTGGGGCAGCATCGCCGCTCAGCTCGGCGGCGACAAGGTGAGCGTTACCAGTATCATCACCAATCCGCAGACCGACCCGCACGACTACGAGGCGACGCCAAAAGACGGCCGCAACGTCGCCAGCGCCCGGTACGTGATTTACAACGGCATCGGCTACGACAGCTGGGTCGGGAAGCTGCTGGCCGCGAGCCCGAACGGCAGTCGCAAAGTGCTCGTGGCCGGCGGCCTGCTCGGCATCGCCGAGGGCGGCAATCCGCATCGCTGGTATTCTCCAGACGACGTGCAGAAGGTGATCGCTCAGATGACGAGCGATCTCAAGCAGATCGATGCCAAAGACGCCGCCTACTTCGACCAGCAGCAGCAGACCTATCTTTCCACCGGTTTGCAGCAGTACAGCAGCCTGATCCAGCACATCCAGCAAAGCTACGCGGGCACGCCGGTCGGCGCCTCGGAGAGCATCTTCACGCCGATGGCGCAGGCGCTCGGCCTGAAGTTGCTCACGCCGGAGTCCTTCCTCGATGCGATCAGCGAAGGCAGCGACCCATCCGCACAGGACAAGGCGACGGCCGACCAGCAGATCGCCAGCAAGCAGATCGCCGTCTATGTGTACAACAGCCAGAACTCGACGCCCGACGTGCAGAGCCTGGTGAACGAGGCCAAAGCGGCGGGCATCCCCGTGGTCCCGATCACCGAGACGCTGACGCCGGCAACGGCGACCTTCCAGGCGTGGCAGGCCGGCCAGCTCCAGATGCTGGCCGATGCCCTCGCCAAAGCGACGGGAAAGTGAGGGGCGCCGTGCCCGAGACGGCAACACGCACAGTACACAGCGCTACGCCGGCGACCGCAAGCGATGCTGCGGTAGTGGCGCGGGACGCTGCCGTACGCGTCGGCGGCCGCACGATCTGGCAGGGAGTCAATCTGGCTATTCCCCGCGGCAGCTTCACCGCCATTCTCGGCCCCAACGGCGCTGGCAAGTCCACGCTGCTGAAGGCGGTGCTGGGCCTGCAAGCGCTCGCTGCCGGCGAGATCGCCGCGCTGGGCCGCCCGCCGGGGAACGGCAACCGGCGCGTGGGCTACCTGCCGCAGCGCCGCAGCTTCGACGCCTCGCTGCGTATTCGCGGCGTCGATATCGTGCGGCTCGGCCTGGACGGGTCGCGCTGGGGTGTGCCCCTGCCGCGGCTCGGACGGTTCAGCACGCGGCATGAACGCGAGGCGCAGCGGCGCGTGGCCGAGCTGATCGAGCTGGTGGACAGCACGGCCTATGCCACCCGCCCGATCGGCCAGCTCTCGGGCGGCGAACAGCAGCGGCTGCTGATCGCGCAGGCCCTCGCCCGCCAGCCCGAGCTATTGCTGCTGGACGAGCCGCTTGAGAGCCTGGACATCACCAACCAGGGCGCGATCGCCGCTCTGATCCAGGCGATCTGCCGCGATCAGCACGTCACGGTGCTGATGGTCGCCCACGACGTGAACCCGATCGTCAGCTACCTCGACCAGGTGATCTACATCGCCCGCGGCAGCGTGGTCACGGGCGCGGTCGAGCAGGTGATCACCACGGAGACGTTGAGCCGGCTGTACGCGACGCGGATCGAGGTCTTGCGGGCGTCGGACGGCCGGCTGGTGGTCGTCGGCGAGCCGAGCGGCGCGTTCGATGCGGGGGGGCACGGCGCCCATGCCACTCGCTGACGTCGGCGATCTCTCCTGGTCCTGGAACATCGGCGCCGACTTGCAAGGGCTGTTCGCCTATCACTTCATGGTGAACGCCTTTCGGGCGGGGACGATCGTCGCGATCGCGGCCGCCGTGATCGGCTGGTTTATGGTGATCCGCGGCGAGAGCTTCGTCGGGCACACGCTCGCGCTCGTCGGCTTTCCGGGCGCGGCCGGCGCCACGCTGCTGGGCGTCAGCGCCACGTTTGGCTTCTTCGTCTTCTCTATCGCCGCGGCGTTGATCATCGCCCTGCTGCCACGCGGCAACAGCGTGCGCGGCTTCAGCGAAGAGTCCGCCGTGGTCGGCACGGTGCAGGCGGCGGCGCTGGCCAGCGGGTTCCTGTTCATCAGCCTCTACCACGGCTTTCTCAACGGCGTGAATGCGCTGCTGTTCGGCAGCTTTCTCGGCGTCACCGACAGCCAGGTGCTGACGCTGTTTGTGCTCGGCGCTGCCGCGGTGATCATCCTGGCGCTGACCGGCCGGCCGCTGCTGTTCGCCTCGATCGACGGCGACGTGGCTGCGGCGAACGGCGTGCCGGTGCGCTGGCTGTCGTCGCTGTTCCTCGTGCTGCTGGGCGTGGCGGCCGCCGAAGCGAGCCAGATCACGGGCACGCTGCTGGTGTTCGCGCTGCTGGTCGTGCCCGCTGCCACGGCACAGATCCTGACGCCGCATCCGCTGAAGAGCCTCGCGCTCGCGGTCGGCCTCGGCCTCGGCATCACCTGGGCGGGCCTTACGGCGGCCTACTATTCGCCCTATCCCGTCGGCTTCTTCATCACGAGCTTCGCTTTCGCCGCCTATCTGCTGGTGCGCATCGGGCAGGGGCATCCGTGGCGCCGCGCGTTCCAGCATGAAGCAAAGCAGGCGCCGGCATGATCGCTGCTCCGCTGAACGCTGCCCCCGGCCTGCTGCACATGTTCAGCCATCCGTTCATCCGCTACGGCTTTCTCGCCGGCACGGGCGTCGCGCTGGCCTGCGGCCTGGTCGGGTACTTCGCCGTGCTGCGCAGCCAGGTCTTCACCGGCGACGCGCTGAGTCATGCCGCCTTCACTGGCGCCCTGGCGGCGCTGGCATTCGGCTTCGACGCGCGGCTGGGGCTGTTCGGCGTCACCGTTGCGGTGGCACTGGGCATGGGGCTGCTGGGCGCTCGCGGCCGGGCCGATGACGTCGTGATCGGCAACGTCTTCGCCTGGCTGCTGGGGCTCGGCGTCTTCTTCCTCGCCATCTACACGACCCGGCGCAGCAGCGGCAACGGCGCCGCCGGACCCGCCGTGCTCTTCGGCTCGATCTTCGGCTTGAACGCCGGCAGCGCGCGGCTGGCGCTGATCCTGGGTCTGGCAACGGCCGTCGTGCTGCTGGCGCTGGCGCGGCCGCTGCTCTTCGCCAGCGTCGATGAGGCGGTCGCCGCGGCGCAGGGCGTGCCCGTGCGCATCGTCGGCCTGGTCTACCTGGCGCTGATCGGCCTCGCGGCCGCCGAGGGGGCGCAGGTCGTCGGCGCGCTGCTCGTGCTCGGCCTGCTGGCGGCGCCGGCCGCGGCGGCTCAGCGGCTCGTCGAACGTCCCTACGCCGGTCTGGCCCTTTCGGCGGGGCTGGCGCTCGCGGCGATGTGGGGTGGACTGACCCTGAGCTACGCGGCGCCGAAGCTGCCGCCAAGCTTCGCGATCATCGCGCTGGCCAGCGCGATCTATGCCGCGGCCGCGCTGTTGCCGCGTCTGCGCCGCGTCGTCGGCCAGGGCGGGGCATCGCCGCCCTGAGTACGCGAGAGGCTTCCGCCTTCGCGGGCGAGCGCCGGCGGCCAGTGGTGCAGAACGAACGGAACGGAACTTTCATGCATCAGCACACAATGCAGCGCACGCCGCAAGCCACGGCGATCACCACCCTGCTGCAGCGCTCAGTGCCGGCCGATTCATAGCTGAGCGCGGCAGCGCGTCTGCGGTCATTCGACAGCCGATCGAGCCTGGTACAGCCGCGCCAGCGCCCGCGCGGACTGCTCCATCAGATCGCGCAGCTCCGGCGGTTCCAGCACCTCGACCTCCGCGCCGAGCCGCAGCAGCTCGCGGTGGCCGTGCCTGATCGACTCGATCGGCAGCGTCACCTGCATCCAGCCGTCGGCGCTGGGCGGGTCCGGGCACTCCTGCACGGCGTGGGCCGCCAGAGGGCCGAGCAGCACCAGCAGCCGCTCACGGGCGAAGGACGAAAGCCGCACGACCGCCTCGGCGCGGTAGATGCGGCCGGCGAAGCCTGCCGACCATTCCTGCCAGAAGGCGGCCAGATCGAAGCCCGCGGGGCGCTCAAAGCGCTCGTCCAGTACCTCAACATCCAGCATGCGCGACATGCGATAGGTGCGAACGTCCTCCGCAACCCGCGCGACCAGATACCAGATTCCCGCCTTGAGCACGACGCCCAGCGGCTCCAGCGTGCGTTCGACCTCGCCGCCCCAGCGCCGATAGCGCACGCGCAGCCGGTGCTGGTTCCAGACCGCCCCGGCCACGGCCGCGAGCGCGGGCGGTTGCTCACCAGCTTCGAGCCAGCCCGGCGCGTCGAGATGAAAGCGCTCGCGGATGCGCCCCGCGCGCGAGCGCAGCTCCGGCGGCAGCGCCGCCAACAGCTTCAGCTCCGCGGTGGCCAGCACGGTGCCCAGCCCCAGCTCCGCGGCCGGTCCCGGCAGCCCGACGAGGAACAGCGATTCGGCCTCTGCGCGCGTCAGCCCGTTCAGCCGCGTGCGGTATCCGTCCACCAGGCGGTAGCCGCCGGCCGGACCACGTTCGCCGTAGACCGGCACGCCCGCCGCGCCGAGAGACTCGACATCACGGTAGACCGTGCGCAGCGAAACTTCGAGGGCGTCCGCCAGCTCCTGCGCCGTCGCGCGGCCGCGCGTTTGCAGCAGCAGCAACAATGAGAGCAGCCGGCTGGCCCGCATGTCGAGATCGCTCCGCCGAGATCCTGACAGGATCGTACAGGTTTGCCGGCGATGATGGATCTGTTCCGAATACGGGACCGCGCAGAGATTGCGCAGATGCACGAGGAGCAGGCAGACATGAGCACACGGGCAACGGGCACACTCGAAGGCAAGGCCTGGGATGAGCAACCATACAATGAAACGCCAGGTGAACTGAAGCTCACGCGCGCCAGCGTGCGCAACGCCTTTCACGGCGCGATCGAGGGCGAGGGCACGCTGGAATATCTGATGGTCTACACGGATGAGAGCCGCGCGGGCTTCGTCGGCCTCGAGCGCGTCGTCGGCCGGCTGGATGGGCGCGCGGGAAGTTTCGTACTGCAGCACGGCGGCACGTTTGTCGACGGCGCGGCGACAGTCACATGGTCCGTTCTGCCGGACTCGGGCACGGGCGATCTGCGCGGCCTGCGCGGGTCAGGCGGCTTCGTCGCGCAGCACGGCGACACGCAAGTGTCGTATACGCTCGACTACGAGCTGGCCTGACGGCGCGATCTCTGGCGCCCGCGCCGGGGCACCTAACCCTGACTTCCCTGGCGGGAAGTCTGTCCCTTCCCGACACAGGAAGGGTTACGGTTCGAGGTCGAGGGATGGGAGACCAACCGTCTGCGGTCCCACGAAGACACCGCTGCCCCGCCGCCGTCGCACGGTGATGGGAACGCTTCAGCAGTCCCTTCCAGTTTCGGGAAGGGACAGACTTCGCTTGCGAAGTCAGGGTTAGGTGCCCCGCCAGCCCGGCCGCTCGCCGGGCGCGAGGCGAACCTGATTCGCGGAAGCGAGATGGTCACGGCCATCGCGCTGCCGTGAGAAGATGTAGAGCGCAGATGACGACGTACGACCTCTATCTCGAATCCGGCCCGCGCCGGCGCAAGACGATGGTCCACGTGCTGGACCTGCTCGGCTGCGTGGCCGTCGGGCCGACTACCGAAGAGGCGATCGCGGCCACGCCCGCAGCGATCCGCCTCTATCTGCGCTTTCTGCGGCGCCACGGCGAGCCGGTTGATCCCGAAGCGTCCTTCGATACCCGCGTTGCCGAGCACATCACGGCAGGCGCCTGGCTGGGCAACGGCTCGCCGTATCTGATCTTCGGCCCCGACCTCGACCCGCTCGGCGACGAGGAGATCGGGCGCCTGCTGGACCGCTACCGCTGGCAGCGCGAGGAGCTGGCGGCCTGGGCTGCGACGCAAACCGACGAATGGCTCGACGCGCAGCCAGCGGACGGTGGCCGGCCGGCGCGGGCCGTGCTGCTGCACGCGCTCGGCGCTTCGGGCGGCTATCTTGCCGCGGCGCTCGGCGGGGCGCCGGGCTTCTCGCGCGTCGCCGGGGCTGCCGAACGCGGCGAGCTTGAATTGCCGGAAGCGCTACGCCGCACCATCACACTCGCGATAGAGCGCGTCCACGCAACCACGCCGGAGCAGCGGGCCGCCGTGCGCGAGCTGCCGCAAGGGCCGCGTACGCTGCGCAAGGCGCTGCGTCGCATGCTCGAGCACGACTGGGAGCATCTGGCCGAACTCTCGCGCCGCCCCGGTGGCCCGCCGCTGTAGCCCCTCCGGCCAGCCTTCCGGCACCGGCGGTGACGCGGACGATCGCCGCGCACGCTACACTGATGCGGACTCACCCGCCGGAGCCCGCATCATGACCAGCGGCCCCCGCCTGCCCACCGTCAGCACGTTGCTGCATGAGCTGGACCGGCTTCCTTACGGCGCCCGCACGGCGCGGGTCGCCGGGCTCGGTCGGGCGTTCGCGGGCGACTCGCGGCTGGCGGCGCTGCTCGACGAGCTGCTGGCGGGCGATGTCTACCTGCAATCGCTTGCCGTCGCTATAGCCCGCGCCGCGGGCGACCGCGAGCGCATGCTGCGCGCGGCGCGGAGTTCTTCGCTCAGCGTGCGCCGCTTCGCCTTCGCCAACGCCGACCCGCTGCCGGACGACGCGATCGAAGCGCTCGTGCTGGAGGCGCCGGCCGCTGAGCGCCGCCTGCTGGTGCGCGGCGCCATTACTCGGCGCGGCGCTGCGCTCGCCGACCGGCTGGTCGAGCCCGTGCGGAATGCGCACGGCGCTGCCGAGGCGGCGCGGCTGCTGCCCGCCTGCTCGGCGGCCACGGTCGTCCGGCTGCTGCCCGAACTCGAATACGCGATCGGAAGCTGGGGCAAGGTGACGCGTCGCCATCCCGATGCCGTGCTCGCCTACGTGGTGAATCGCCTGAGCACGGCGCATCCTTCGCAATGGGACAACCTCTGGACCCGCTATGCCAGCGCCCTCAGTGTGCTGGCACAGCTGCGGCCGCTGGACGTGCTCACCCTCGCCGAGCGGTTCGATCAGTTCCTGCACAACGCCGTACAACCGGACGCGATCCGGCGGCACATTCGCACCATTGCCCGCCGTGCGCCCGGCCGCGTTGCGGCGCTGCTCCTGCGTCCAGTTCATCGATCGTTGCTGCAGATTTACGGCGTTCCTTACGGCGTTCTCAAGGAATTTCGCCTGCTTACCGCCGCAGACGTCGACACGGCAGAGATGCTCTGGCCGCCGGTCCTGCTGGAAGTGCTGCCGCACGCCCTGCGCGACGCCGAGGCGCGGCGTATCCTCGCCCTGCGCGAGGTGCGGGAGGACGAGGCATCGCGGCGCAGCTATCTCGCCTTCACCAGCATCGACACGGCGCGCGAGGCACTGACCGAGCTGACGCGCTCGCCCGATGCGGGCGAACGCGGCGAGGGCTACGCGCTGCTGATCGCCTGCACGCTGCGCTGTCGTCGTGGCATGGACGAGACGCTGGCAACGTTGCGGCGGCTGCGCAACGAGCAGGATCCGGTGCGGCTCGCCGCCTGGGGCCAACTCGGTTCTGCCAAACCAGGCCATTTTGCAGACCAGCACGCCGCGGCGCTCGGCGAACTGGTCGAGGCGGCGCTGGAGGCGCGCGACAGCTCGCCGATGACGCGCTGGTGGATCGAGAACCTGGCGCTCGCACTGCTGCGAACGTGGGACGCACGGCCGGATGGTCCACTGTTCCACTGGGCGATCGCCACGCTGGACCGGCTGGCCGAAGCGCAGGGTTCGCTTGCGCTGCCCCAACTCGTGGGCGACCTGCCCCGCGGCGCCGAGCGCGTCCTGCTTCAGGCGCTGCTGCCCCGCCTGCAGGCCGGCGCGGACGCTGATCGGCATTGGCTGGCGCTCGCGCTGGCGCGGGCGCTCGGCCGGCGTGGCTGGCAGCTCGATCCGCTGCCGGCGCTGCTGGAGGCGGCCACGCGCAGTCCAGAGCATGGCATCGCACGAGAGGCGATCGACCTCTGGCTCGCGCCGCCGGCGTCGCGCGATCGACGGGTCGTCGCGCTGCTGAACCACGATGCGTCGACAATTGCGCTGCCGCCGGTGCTGCGCCATGTGATCCGGCGCCGCCAGGACCTGCTCGACCCATATCTCAGCGACGGCGTGGTGAAAGGGCGCTTCTACGGGAGCCGCATCGCGTTCCTTCTTCCCGCGAACGGCGGCTTCGGCGGCTGGCTGCCCCGTCAGCAGGAGGCCTTCGCCCGGTTGCTGCGGCGCGTGCGCCAGGACCGTCGCGTTCCCATGGCCGAACGCGCGCGGGCGACGAGCGCGATCCCGCGGCTGCCCGCGCTGCCGTTCGCCTCGCTGCTTGACCTGCTGGAAACCGACAACGTGCCGCTGCTTGAGGCTGCACTCGGCGCGTTGGCCTGGAGCGACCGGCCGGACGAGGCGCTGCCGGTTCTGCTACGTTATCTCGACGGCGATCGGGCGCGCGTCGCCATGTACGCCGTACCGCGCTGCGCCGCCTTCATCGCGCCCGATCGGCTGGCCGGCATCCTCGACGAGCTGCTGCAGCGCGAACACCTGCGCATCACCGTGCATAAAGAGGCGATCCGTCTGCTGGGCGCCTTCCGCACACCGCGCAGCGTCGAGTTGCTTGAGCGCGAGTGGGCGCGCGATCTGCCGCGTGATGTGCGCAGCGCCGCGGGTCACGCCGCTGTGCGGCTGCTGGACGCGCCCGTGGCATGGCGCATACTCGACGCGATCGCCGCTTCGCCCGACGAGGCGGTCGCCCGGACGATCCTCGAAGCGAAGCCGGAAACGCTTGCGCCTGCGAGCCGGCGTCGCTACGCCGCACTGGTGCTTGGCCTGGCGCGGCATCCGGCGGTCGGCGTGCGAAGCATGGCGCTGGGCTCGCTGGCTGGCTGGGCCGAGGGGATCGAGCAGCAGGCGGCGGCGATCGCGGCTGCGGCGGTGACGAACCTGGAGGCGGGGCCCGAGTCGTACATCGCCTTGCAGACCATGATCGCCCTGGCGCGCCATCACCAAGCACGGGAGGCATTGCTCGATCTCGCCCGCGCACTGCTGGTGGCCAGCCGCGACAACGCCCACGACGCCGGGCCGGAGCGCGATCTGCCCGCCCGCAGGCGACTGGTCGATCTCTGCCGCAAGATCCCGGAGCCGCCAGCGGCAGTCGATCCGGAGCGAGCCGCGCTCATGCGAGAGCTGGCCGAGGTCCTGGACGCGGAGCCAACCCTGCTTCTGCACACAGTAGCGTTGCGACTGACTGCCGCTACGGTGGAAGACACGGTGGGTATGGAAGCGGTACTCATGCGAACCGCCGACGCGCTGCACGATTTCCCGATTGAGATCGTTGGGCTACATGGGCTCGGCACATGGCGACTGCGGGATCTTGCCAGGAGATGGGAACCGGCCGCGCTGCTTGCAGCGGCGGCGCGTCTGGCCGAGCGCGGTGATCGGGCCGGCGGTCTGTTCGCGCTCTCCTTGCTGGAGCCCGCAGCCGAGGTCGGCTGGAGCGGGCCGCGGCGTGCGCTGTTGCGCCGCTTGCGGCACCACCCCGATCTCGCTGTGCGTGCCGCCGCGCTGGACACCTCGACGAGCGCATGGTGACGGCGGCGCAGACCTCATCCTCACCCCCTTCCCCTCTCCTTCTCCATAGAATGGGAGAAGGAGAGGGGCGATCCTGGGAAGGAAGTTCCGAGAGGGCGGCGGACTGCCATACGCTGGTAGGGGCCGTTCGTGAACGGCCCGTCGCGGCTGCAGCCACAAGCGGCGGCGCGCCGGGCAAGCCGATGCCCTCCTGGATTGCCGCACACCGGGTCGCCTCTTCTCTCCCGTACGTTCGTAGAGCCTGGCGGATCTCCCATCGTTTGTGTATGGGAGATCTGGGGAAGGGGTGCTCTGTTCTATTCTGTTCTATAATGAGGAACAGCCATTCAGAAAATCCGCTGCCCCCGCCCATTTCATGCGCCGGTGCCGCCGCCCGCATGAGCAGGTTATGAGGACCCACCGCCGCACCACCCCATGAGCACGCGCGTCGCCTCGGCCAGCGATGTCACGATCGCGTTTGCGGCGGACGTGGCGGGCGGCGGCTCTTCGATCGCCACGCGGATCGCGCGCATGCCGAGGGCAACCGCCGGCGCGATGTCGTTCTCTTCCGAGTTGCCGATCAGCACGCAGCGCTCGGCAGCGCAGCCGGCCGCCGCAATCGCCGCGGCAAAGATCGCCGGATCGGGCTTGCAGAAGGGCAGCTCCGCCGACGCGATCATCGTGTCCACCAGCGCGCCGATGCCGAACGCGTCGAAGTCGCGGCGGTAGCAGGCCGCGTCGCGCCAGGTGCCGTTTGAGACCACGACGCAGCGCAGCCCCAGTGCATGAATGCAGCCAAGCAGGTCGCGGGCGCCGGGGAAGAGCAGCACGCGCCCCTGCGCCGGCAGGCACATCGCCCCGCGGATCTGCGCGTGAACGGGCGAGCCGGCCGGCAGGAGCGTCACCAATCCCGCATCAGGCAGCACGCGCGCCAGCAACGCCTGCACCGCCGGGGCCGTGGTTGCGGACACCTGACTGGTGCCCAGCACCAGCGCATCGTGCAAACGCAGCGCCTGCCGCGGCGTCAGTGCCGGCAGCGTGCGCCGCAGGGCGGCGGCGCGCCTTGCGCGGTCGGTTGGCAGCGCCGGCCACCGGTCGGGCCAGAGCGTGCCGCCGATATCCAGCAGCACCGCGGCGGGTTGCCGTTCAGAACCGTGCAATCTCTGCATGCGACGTTGCCGCGTGGTACCTGTACGCGGTGGATGAATCAATAGCGTAAGCTGAAATCAGCACCGGATGCAGGCAACGCGGCGAGCGGCCGCGCCCAGCAGGGTCGGGGGCGCGGCATGAGCGCTCGGCACCAACCCCGCGATACTCACAATACGCGCATTACTCGCGACCGCAGCGACATGGCTCCCCGCGGAGATCGGTTGCCCGCGGTCGCGCCGCGCCGCGCCGACGATCCTGCACAGCCGCTCTTCACTCACCAGTATCGGTCCCTGTTCGAGCACCATCCCGACGCGATGTTCGTCTTCGATCTGGAGCGGCGTTTCTCCGACGTCAACGCGGCCGCCGAGCGGATCAGCGGCTATCGATGCGCCGAGCTGCTGGGCCGCAGCGCCGACGAACTGTTCGTGCCGCACGACCGCGCCCGCGCTCTGCGCGCCTTTGGGCGGGTGCTGCGCGGCGGGGCCGCGAATGTCGGTCTGACGATTCGCCGCAAAGACGGCGAACGCCTCGATCTGCAACTGGCGCTGGCGCCCGCCTTCGAGCAGGACGTGATCGCCGGCGCTTTCGGCATCGCGCGCGACGTGACCGCGGAGCGCCGCACCGAGGCGGAGCGCACGGCGCTGCTCGCCCGCGCCACGGCCGCCGAACGGCGCGCCGGCTTTCTGGCCGACGCCGGCGCCCTGCTCTCCGCCTCGCTTGACTACGAGGAAACGCTGGCCAGCCTGACAACACTGATCGTGCCCGACCTGGCGGACTGGTGCGCGATCGACATCGCCACGGCCGATGGCGGTGTGCGGCGCCTGCTGGGCGCAAGCGAACCCGTGCTCGGCGCACAAATCGCGGAGCGCGAGCGGCAGTTCCGCAGCGCCCTGGTGGAACCGGCAGTCGTGGAGCGGCTGCTGTGGGTGATTCGCCGCGGGCGTTCGGTGTTTGTGCCGGAGGTGAACGCCGGCCACCTGGTGGCGCTGGCGATCGACGACGAGGATCTGCGCCTGCTGCAGCGCGTGGGCATCAGCTCATTCATGCGCGTGCCGCTCTGCGCACGCGGCCAAACGCTCGGCGCGATCTCGTTTACCTCTGCCGATTCCGGCCGGCGCTTTACGAAGGCCGATCTTGCGCTGGCCGAAGAGCTGGGCCGCCGCGCCGGCCTCGCGGTGGACAACGCGCGGCTTTATCAAGAGGCGCGGCAGGCGGTGCAACTGCGCGACGAATTTTTGGCCACCGCCTCGCACGATCTGCGCACGCCGGTCACGTCGATCAAGGCGTTCGCGCAGATGCTGGCCCGCCGGGCGAGCCGCGCCGAGCAGGTGCCTTCGGCCGAGGTGCTCGACACCGTGCGGGCGATCGACGCGGCCGCTTCGCGCATCACTGTGCACCTGAACGAGCTGCTCGACCGCTCGTGCCTGCACGCGGGCCGGCCGCTCGACCTCGACCGTCGCCCCACCGATCTCGTGGCGCTCTGCCGCCAGGTCATCGCCGCGCAGCAGCCGCTTGCGGAAGGGGGCTGCATCGAGCTGGACGCCGACCCGCCCAGCCTGCTTGGCATATGGGACGGTGTGCGGCTGGAACGCGCCCTCGGCAACCTGGTCTCCAACGCGATCAAGTACAGTTCCGGCAGCAGTGAGGTGTTGATCACGGTGCGCCGCCGGGACGAGGCTGGGCAGCCGTCCGCCGTGCTGCGCGTGATCGACCGGGGCATCGGTATTCCGGAACGCGATCTGCCCCGCGTGTTCGAGCGGTTTTTCCGCGCCGCGAACGCCGGCGATCGGGCGCCCGGCACGGGGATCGGCCTCGCCGGGGCGCGTGAGATCGTGCGCCAGCACGGCGGCGAGATCACCATTGTCAGCCGCGAGGGCGAGGGCACCACCGTCACCGTCGTCCTGCCGCTCGGGCGCGAGCCGGAGCCCCCGGCCCGCATCTGAATCTTGGCATGGCAGCCGGGAACACGGGCGCTATACTGCGCGCGGGAGGAGCATAACCATGATCGTCAGGCTGGATCATGTAGGCGTGGTGGCGCATTCACTGGATGAGGCCCGCGAGGTGCTGGTGGACCGGCTCGGCTTCCCGCTGGACGAGCAGCGGTCGCGCGGGTTGAACGGTTCCTACTTCGCGCCGGAACGCACGCTCAACTTCTTTGTGAATATCGGCGAAGGCGAAACGCAGATCGAGATCCTGATCCCGCAGGACACGACCAGCGGCGTGGCGAAGTTCCTGCATAAGCGCGGCCCCGGCCTGCACCATCTCGGCTATGCGGTCGATGACGTGCCGGAAGACGCGCGCGTGCTGCGCGAGCGCGGCCTCGAGCAGATCGACCTCGGCGGGCTGGCGACAGCGGCGTTCTTCTATCCGCGCAGCGCGATGGGCATCCTCACCGAGCTGGTGCCTGTGCGCACGCTGGCGCGCCTGCACACCACCGCGCACGGCAGCCGCTGAGCCGGTTTCCCTGTCTATGCCGCGGCACGGACCGCGGCCGCGCTGAAACAGGAGCGAGCATGAAGGCGATCCGCGTGCACGAGTTCGGCGGCCCCGAGGTGATGCAGATCGAAGACGTGCCGCTGCCCGAGCCGGGCGCCGGCCAGGTGCGGGTCAGGCTCGAAGCGGCCGGCGTCAACTTCGTCGAGATCTATCAGCGCAGCGGCCAGTACGCCGGCCAGGTGCCGTTCACTCCCGGCGGCGAGGCGGCGGGCGTGGTTGACGCCGTCGGCGCGGGCGTCTCTGACCTGAACGCCGGCGACCGCGTGGCCTACACCGGTGTGCCCGGCGCCTACGCGGAGTACGCGATCGTGCCGGCAGCGCGGCTGGTTACCGTTCCGGAGGGCATCAGCACGCACGATGCGGCGGCGGTGATGCTGCAGGGGATGACGGCGCACTACCTCGCGTTCAGCACGTACCCGCTCGGCAGCGACGACACGGCACTGGTGCACGCGGCGGCGGGCGGCGTTGGCCTGCTGCTGGTGCAGATCGCCAGGCGCTGCGGCGCCCGCGTGATCGGCACCGTTTCGATTGAGGAGAAGGCGCAACTCGCGCGCGAGGCCGGCGCCGACGACGTGATCCTGTACACGCAGACCGACTTCGAAGCGGAGACGAAGCGGCTGACCGACGGCAAGGGCGTACAGGTCGTTTATGACTCGGTGGGCCAGACGACGTTCGCGAAGAGCCTGAACTGCCTGCGCCCGCGCGGCTGTCTGGTGCTCTACGGCCAATCGAGCGGGCCGGTGCCGCCATTCGACGCGCAGATTCTGAACCAGAAGGGTTCGCTCTTCCTGACGCGGCCGAGCCTGGCGCACTACACCGCCGACCGCGCGGAACTGCTCCAGCGCAGCGGCGATCTCTTCCGCTGGCTGGCCGCGGGCGAGTTGAAGGTCCGCATCGACCGCACCTGGCCGCTGGCCGAGGCCGCCGAGGCACACCGCTACATGGCCGACCGCCAGACCAAAGGCAAACTGCTGCTCATCCCGTGAGTCGCGCGGCAGGGCAACTGCCAGCGCCCGGCCGCAGACCAACGGGGCCAGCGGGCTGGTATCGTTGAGGAGGGCGCCCGCGGCGTCGGAGTTGCGAGCGATGCAATACCAGCCGGATGTGGTGATCGTTGATCGGTCCGGTGCAGCCGCAGCGATCGTCGAGATGAAGGCGCTGAACGGCGCCACGGTCCAGACGGCGACGCGCTATCTGCGAAACCTGCTCGCACATGGCGCCGTGCCGCGCGCCCGTTACGTTCTGCTGATCACGCCGGAGATGGGCTACGTCTGGTCCGATCCAGCGCAGGTGCTGCGCCAGGCGGCGCCCGCGCTCACCTTTCCGATGAATCGCATCGTCGGGCACTACCTGCCAGCGGATCGCGATCGCACGCCCATGCGCGATCTGGTGCTTGAGCCGATCGTCCGTCAGTGGCTCGCGGACCTTGCGGACGGTGTCGCGGTTGACGAGCGGGTCGAGAGCAGCCTCAGCGAAATCGGTTTTCTGAATGCGGTGCGCGGCGGCCTGGTCAACGCCCAGTCGCCTGCATGAACGTCTACGTTGAATCGGGCTTCGTTCTCACCCTCGCGCTGCAACAAGACGACCACCAGGCCGCCGAACAGCTTCTCCAGTTGGCGCGTCAGCGCCGCATTACCCTGAAGATCCCAACCTTCAGCCTCAGCGAACCGTTTGCCACGGTGCACTACCGGGCGAACAACCGGCACCGGCTGATCGACGAGCTGCGCAAGGAGATCAGGGAACTGGGACGCACCCAGCCGCACGTGAGCATGGCCGGGGCGTTAGGTCAGTACACCATTCAGATGGCGCAGGTTTTACAGACTCAACTGGATGCAGTGGAGGCAATCGTGCTGGATCTGGGCCAGAACTGCGACCTGCTCCAACTGGATGCGGGCGTCCTCGCACGAGCCTCGTCCTACAGGCCGGCATACAACCTCCAGCCGCAGGACGCCATCATTCTTGCGACAATCATCATCGATCTCGAGCGTGCCCAGACCTCCGGAGAATCGCTGTTCATTAGCCAGAATGTGAAGGACTTCGAGAACCCGCCCATTCAAGAAACACTGCAGCACCTGCATTGCAAATACCTCGCGGACTTCGCAAACGTCGTTCGCTACATCGAACGCCCGCCAGGAGAAGCCAATCGGCCTTGATCGCGACGGTAAATGCACCTCTCAAATAGCCTCACTCGCGATAGCCTGGCTGAAGAGCGGCGTTCTTCCCCGAATATGACATGGCGTCAGGACACGGCCTCTTCGCACGCAAGCACCTGGTCGAGCAGCGGATGCTGGCCGTTGCGCTTGTGCTGCTCGACGAGGTGGGCGCGCTGGAAGTTGCGCGACGATGAGGCGGGGTAGAAGCGCTCGTCCAGCTCGTTGCGGCCGCCGCGCCGCGCCGACGAAGTCCCAGGCCGCGCGGAAGAGGCCGATCCGCTCCTCGGCCGACAAACCTCCGTTCCAAACGCTGCGAACCTCCGCGACTACGGTGCCCGCCTGCCGAAGCCCGGCTTCTGCCGTCGGTTGCAAGCGATTGAGGTCAAAGATATCCTGGCCCCTCGCAGCCGCCGATTCCGCATCGGGCGAGATGCTGACGACTCTGCTCCCCTTCGAACGCATCAGTTCAATCTGCTGGGTCACCTGGGGTCCGCTGCCCGTCGCCACCACTATGATGATCCCGTAGCCGGCGGCGCCATCCAGCTTGGGCCAACATCCCCCCGGACAAGGCCCGCCGACGAAACCGTCCATGTAGCGCCGATCGCCGATCGCGATTGGCGCCACTCGCCCCGGCGCCGCCGTGCTCGCGGCCAGGGCCTGTTCAATCGGCACGCCCTGGGTGCTGTCGAAAAACCGCATCGTACCGTCCGCGACATCGCCTGCCGCAACCTTGAGGGGCTGGCCCGGCCAGTCGTGGACGAGACCCCCCAGGTCCGACTCGATGAACCGGAACTGGGCAGCTTCTGAGAGCGCCTTCGCGGCTGCCAGCGCTCGTTTGCCGACCTCGATGCGCAGGGTCGGCGTCACCTCCGGTGCGCCATTGAACAGTTGGACGGTTTGCTGAAAATACGCCGGATCAAAGCCCGGGTCGCCGGGTGCCACGCTCGCGCTATTCGGGGCCGCCAGCAGCGCCTCGAACAACGTGTCCAAAGCCTGGTCGGCGCCGATCTGCGAGCCGAGCACGGCTCCGGACGATGTTCCAACGATGAGGTCCGCCTGGGTCACATCGATACCTGCGTCACGCAGTCCCTTCAGCACGCCAAGCTCAAAGGCCCGACCGGTGGGCCCGCCACCGCTGAGCACGAGAGCCCGCCGCACATGAAGGCTGGGGGATGGCACGGGGCTAGCCCTGGGAGCCGCGTCCCCACAAGCCGCTGACAGGAGAGCCAGTGCCGCTCCGAACACAGAGCACCTCACGGACAGGCCCGTCAAGCCCCCGCCTCTTACGGCGACCCCGAACCGCGGAATCATCGCGCGTTTCCTCCCCCTCAGTCAGGCGGCTGGAATCCGTGCGCAGGCTCGTCTCGGTCGCCGCGTTCACGGTCTCGCCCGCTTCCCTGCATGCCCGCCGCGTGAGCGGCGAGGATGAGGCCAGCATTGCGCCCGACCACCGGGCTGGCATCGGGAGTTCACCCCATTGTTGGTCAGGGTCCGAGCTCGGATCAGTCGCGGAGCAGCTCATGCTCGAGCGCGAACATCGTGGCCGAGGCGCGCGTCGAGACGCCGATCTTGGCGTACACGTTCTGGACGTGGTGGTCGGCTGTCTTCGGCGAGATCACGAGCTGCTGGGCGATTCCGCGGGTCGAGGAGCCTCGCGCCAGCAGTCGTAGCATCTCGACCTCGCGGTCGGTCAGGCCGCAGGGCCGGGGACGGCGCACTCCGGGCGAGCGGTGCCCGGCCGTTGCGAGGACCGCATCGACCGCCTCCTCGTCCAGGCGTCTGGCCTGCGCCTCGGTGATCAACCGGGCGGCGGCGGTGTCGGCCGGCTGAGCTGGCCGGTGGGGCAGGTCCTGGGTAAGAGCCTGGTAGACGTCGGCTGCGGCGAGCACGCGGGCGGCCAGGGGGATCGTCGCCGAGCGGGCCTGGCGGTGATAGCCCGAACCATCCTGGCGTTCGTGGTGCATGCCGGCCACAGGGGCCAGCGGTGCGAGCAACGACGAACGGGCCAGGATGCGCTCCGTGTGATACGCGTGCAGCCGCACCCGCTCCCAATCGGCAGTGGTTAGCGGGCCCCGGCGCTCCCAGGCACTGTTCGGGACACCGGCGCGGCCGAGGTCATGGAGCAGGGCGGCGCGGCGGAGCGCCACGGCCTCGGCCGCGTCCAGCCTGAGCCTGTGCGCTGCGCCCTCCGCCAGCTCAGCCACGCCGGCCGCGTGCCCGGGCGTAAAGGGAGTCTTCAGGTCAACCACGTCGCCGAACGCTCTGGCCACCTCGTCCAGGCCGTCGCGGGGAATCGTGCCCTGAGGTGCGGGCTCGGCCGCCAGTACCGCCTGCCAGGCGTCGCCGGCCGCGATCTCCTCCAACAGCTCGGGGCCGTGGCGGACGAAGGCGGCCGTCAGCGCAGGATCGAGCTGGCCGCCCGCCCGTTGGCGGAGTGCCGCGAGGGCCGCATCTCGGCCGCGCAGACGGTCGAGCAGCACCGCGTGCGTGGCGATCTGCGCGAAGCGGGCCGGCAGAGCGATCGCCTCCCCGCGCAGGCCTTGCGGCGCGCCCCGGCCATCCCAGCGCTCGAAGATCTCGTGCAGACCGCGCTGGATGCCAGCGGAAAGGCCCAATCGCCGCGCCAGAGCGGTTGCCACCTCGCAGTCGGCAGTCTTGACCTGCCGCTGGGCGGTCGGGTGGGCCAGGGCGATGGCGAGCTGCCGGGCGCGCCGGAGCGGCGGCTGGCCGCGGCCGACCTGCGAGAAGACAAACCCAAGCGCCTCGCGTGGCTCGCCCCAATCGATCCGGGCGCCGCCAGATCGCAGGCTGATGTCGTCGCCGCCAGCCCAGAACGCCTGCTCATGAGCCGGTGCGGTGCAACCGACGTACCTGAGGAGCGTCGTGTAGTAAACGTCGGCGGCTGTGCCCGTGTCGATTCCGACACGGCGAGCCAGGGTCGTAGCGAGCAGGCAGCCACGCATCGCCGTGTCGAGCGGGTTGCCCATCCCGAGGTCAGTGACCAGCGACATCGCAGCCGAGCGTCGATCGGCCGCTTCTCCGCCATGCTGCACCCCCGTGGCGCGGATAGTGTACTCGGCTGCGGGAGACACGGGGGGGTGCTTCCGGCCGGCGAACGCAGGGGGCTTTTCACAGTCATACGGGCGATGGCGTCGTAACCAGCAGCATGCGGAGCGGGTGCTGCAGCGGTCATCGCCACGTCCACCGCTGTGGTCGCCGCCGGATTCGCGCTCCACCACGAGCCGTGCGCCGCGTCCCCGATCGTATGCAGGACGATCTCATCGCCTCCCGTTGTGTGCTCGGCCACTTCCCGGCAGCAGGCGACGAGGTTGGCCGCGCCCTGTTCGTTGCAACTCTTCGCCCAGAGATGGCGCTGCCCGGCGAACCCGGCGAGCGTGACGTTGGCGAAGTCAGGGCTGCGGCCCATGAGGTCGTCGGCGCAACGATGTGCTGGTGCGTGTCGATGCGGCCGCGGTCGGGCATGACCCTTCCTCGAATCAGCAGCGGCGTGGCCGGCTGGCTACGCGACGGCCGTGGCTTCGATCTCGACGACCTGGCCGGGGAAGGCGAGCCGCGAGACGCCCAGCAGCGTGCTCGCCGGCCGGCAGCCCGCGGCAGCAAGGCGGCCGCCGAAGACGTCCGCCGCGGCGATGAAGCCATCCACGTCCGTGGTGTAGTAGTTCAGACGCACGACATCGGCCAGCGTGAAGCCCGCCTGCTTGAGCACGGTTTCCAGGTTATCCAGCGCCTGGCTGATCTGCTTCGCCATGTCGCCCGCGTAGAGCAGGTTGCCGTCGGCATCCGCCGCGGTCTGGCCCGCGCAGATCAGCGTGCGCTGGGCGCCCTGGATCACGTTGCCCTAGACGAAGCCGAAGTTGTCCTGCCAGGTCCAGGGATTGACGATCTGCCGTTCCATGTGCGGTCCTCCTTGCCGAATACTGCTGCGATGCCGCGCAGCATACACGCGCGCATCGCGCCCCGCCAGCCTGCATCGGGCGACGTTGCACCAGATCCGGCGGCGGAGCGCGGACAACGCCGGCCTCGCTATGCGCCGCGCGCCCGTGTCACGATGCGGTCGATCGCCTCGTCGGGCAGCGGGCCGCGCGCGGCCCAGCGCAGCGCGTCATCGAGCTGGCCGAGGTTGGAATAGCCCACCAGCGCGCTGGAGATGCCCGGCTGGGTGAGCGCAAAGCGCAGCGCCAGCTCCAACAGGCTCTCGCAGCCCAGCGCCAGCGCCAGCGGCTGAAGCGCCTGCGCCCGGTCGAGGTCCGTAGCGTAGTCGGCGCCGCCGGCAAGCGGTCTGCCGGGATTGCCCGCATTTGCCGCCCGTTCGGACTGACCGCTGAGCGCGCCGGCCGCCAGCACGCGGATGGCGATCACGCCGAGGCCAGCGCCGGCGCAGGTATCGAGCAGGCCGACAAAGTCCTGCCCGCCGCCGGCCGCGCCGGAATACGCGGCGCTGGGGTTCAGCAGATTGAAGTAGGCCTGCACCGTCTCCATGCCGGCTGCGGGAAGCTGGCTGAGCGCCGCCACTTCGCCCAGCCCGGTGAAGCCGGCGTGCCGTGCCAGCCCGGCCTGCACCGCGTCCTTCAAGCCGGCGGCTACCGGGCCACGCGCCGTTTCGAGGCTCAGTGCATCGCCGTCGTCCGATCCCGGCTCGCGGTCGAGCACCGGATTGTGCAGTTGCAGCAGATCGACGTGGTCGCGGCCCAGCAGGCGCAGGCTCGTCTCGATCGAACGGCGCACGGCCGCGCGGGGATCGCTCAGATCCTCGTTGGTCAGCCGCACCTTCGTGCCGACCACGACGCGATCCCAGGCACGCAGATCGCGCAGCACACGGCCGAGGTTTTCTTCGGAGCGGCCGTCGCCGTAGCGCGGCGCCGTGTCGAAGTAGGTGACGCCGGCGTCGATCGCCCGCGCCACGCCGCGTTGCTGTTCGGCCGGGTCGCCGCGCACCATCAGCCCGCCCACGGCGCCGCAGCCGAAGCCCAGCGCCGAGACGCGCAGGCCGGTCAGCCCAAGATCGCGCTGCTCCATTCTTTCGTCCCCGCGCCGCAGTTCGTCGCCGCCATTCTGCCCGCGGCGGGCGCCGGGCGCTATACGTCCGCGTTTCCTTGACCGATGTGGCAGCGACGGCCCGTCGGACCCCTGAGGCCGACGGGCTGCTCGCTATCGGCCCAACTGCCGCTCAGCCAACATGGCGGAGCCCGCCGAGCGTCACACCTCGATCACCAGCCCGTCCTCGCCACACTCCTCCGGCACCTCGGCCACGTGCCGCAGCATGTCGGCGCTCATGTGCGTCAAGACCAGCCGGCGGCAGCGCAGCGCGTCCCGGTGGGTCAGCAAGGTTCGATAGTCCAGGTGATATTTCACCTGCTTGTCGAAGAAGTAGGCCTCGCAGATGAATAGATCGGCGCCGTCGGCGACCGCTATCAGGCTATCCGCCCATTCAGTATCGCCCGAGTACGCAATCACCCGGCCGGCGCATTCGATACGCAGCGCGAACGCCGGCGCACCGCTCGCGTGCTGCACCGGAAACGCGGTCATCGCTGCGCTGCCGATCGCCGTCCTGGTGCCTGGCCGCAGTTCGATGAGATCGAGGGCGAACCGCTGCTGTGTGCGTGAGGAGCCGGGGAAAAGCGCCTCCATGGTGTCGCGCAGTCGCTCGGCCAGCCCCGGTGGGCCGGCGATCGTCAGCGGACGCTCGCGCCGTCCGAATTGCGCATCGAGGATGAAGAACGGCAGCCCGCCGAAGTGGTCTCCGTGCAGGTGCGTCACCGCGATGGCATCGACCAACGGAGGCTCGACGCCGAAGCGCCTCATGGCGGTCAACGAGGTCGCGCCGCAGTCGAGCAGCACGCGCGTCCGGGCAGCCTCCAACGCGATGCACGTCTGCAAGCGGCCACCGCTGCCGAAGGCGTCGCCGCTGCCAAGTAAACGCACGCGCAGGCCTTCAGGCTGCGCCTCGCCCTGCGCCGACTCCGCACCCATCTATTCCACCGCTGCCTTCACCTGTTGCGCCGGCGCGGCGGGCTGTGTGGCAGGACCGATCCAGACGGTCTGAATGTTGACGAACTCGCGGATGCCGAACGACGACAGCTCGCGCCCGTAGCCGCTGCGCTTCACGCCGCCGAAGGGCAGCCGCGGATCCGACGCCACCATGCCGTTGACGAAGACCGAGCCGGATTCGATGCGCCGCGCCAGTTGCCGCGCCCGCGCCAGGTCGCGCGTCCACAGTGCCGCGCCCAGGCCGAAGTCCGAGTCGTTGGCCAGTGCGATCGCCTCGTCCGCATCCCTGGCGCGGATCACCGCCGCCACCGGGCCGAACGTCTCCTCGCGGAAGGCGGGCATCTGCGCCGTGACGCCGGCAAGAATCGTGGGTTCGTAGAACCAGCCGCGGCCGCCTCGGCGCCTGCCCCCGGTGACGACACGCGCGCCCTGCGCGATCGAGTCGCGCACCTGGCGGTCGAGATCATCGCGCAGGTCGTCGCGGGCCATCGGACCGACCGACGTGCCACGCTCCAGCGGATCGCCGACCACCAGCCGCTCGACCTCGGCCGTGAAGCGCTCAAGGAACGGCCCGGCCACCGCGTCTGCGACGATGAAGCGCTTGGCGGCGATGCAGGACTGGCCGGTGTTCTGGAAGCGGGCCTTCGCCGCCGTGGCCGCGGCTGCATCGAGGTCGGCGTCGGCCAGCACGATGAACGGGTCGGAGCCGCCCAGCTCCAGCACCGTCTTCTTCAGATGGTGGCCAGCAGACGCCGCGACCTTCGTGCCGGTATCGTCGCTGCCCGTCAGCGTGACAGCGCGCACGCGCTTGTCCGCGATCACCGCGTCCACCGCCGACCCGGGGATGAGCAGCGTGCGGAAGCAGCCCTGCAGCAGGCCGGCATCGCGGAAGACCTCTTCGATGGCGAGGGCGCACTGCGGCACGTTCGAGGCGTGCTTCAAGAGCGCCGTGTTGCCGGCCATCAGCGCCGGCGCGGCGAAACGCAGTACCTGCCAGAAGGGGAAGTTCCAGGGCATGATCGCGAGCACCGGCCCGATCGGCTCGAACTCGACGTAGCTTTCGCTGGCGTTGGTGGCGACACGTTCTTCGGCCAACAGCCGCTCGGCGTTGTCGGCGTAGAAGTCGCAGTTCCAGGCGCACTTTTCGACCTCGGCCTCGGCCTCGGCGATCGGTTTGCCCATCTCCAGCGTGATGAGGCGGCCGTACCGCGCCTTGCGCTCGCGCAGCAGCGCGCCGGCGCGCCGCACCAGCGCCGCGCGCTGGGTGAAGCTCGTCTCGCGCCAGCGCGTGAAGGCATCGAACACCTGCGCGACGATGCGCTCGACTTCCTGCGGCGAATACTCGTCGAAGCCCTTCAGCACTTCTTCCGTGGCCGGATTGATCGACTGAATCGCCATCACTGCACCTCCCGGGCCTACCGCTGCCGGCTCCGCCGGCTGTCCCCTCCCCACAGGGCTTTGGTGTACTCATATTGGATAACAGGATAACAGGGATAACAGGCGGCGGAGCATGCGCGAGGGCCAGCCCAGGGTCAGGTCGCGGAGCCGGGCGCGGCCGCGCAGCGGGCCGGGCTCACCAGCGTGCCGGCGGCCGAGAAAGCCGCCCAGGTGGGCGATGGCGTGGGCCGCATCACGCAGCGGCGTGCGCGGCGCGGTCGCGCGGTGCAGGGCGCCTCGGGCGGCGCCCGTGCCAGGCCGGTCAGCCACCCGACCGGCACTGCCACCAGGCGAGCGCCCGCGCGGGCGGGTTCCAGGCGGGCGGCCGCGTGGCGGATGGGCACCGCCGCACGGCCGCCCGCCTGCACGAGGTCGGGGCAGCGCGCGATCAGCCAGCGCAGGCGGGACCAGAAGACGCCCGGCGCCGCCGGCGCGCTGCCCTGGCTGGCCGTGCGCGGGAGCGGCGTGGCGTACCGCGCGCAGGGTGCGCTGGTGCTGGGGCGGCAGGCGCGGGCGCGGCGGCACCGGCAGCGCCACGCCTGTGGCACGGCTCATGGCACGGCTCAGCCTGCCGTGGTACACGATGGGGGTAAAGCAAAGCCCTGTGGGGAGGGGACAGCCGAGCGTTTACGCGAGACAGGGGTAGGCGACGGGCCTGCTTCCGTCGTATCATGGCGGCGATGAAATAATGCGACACCGCGGGCGCTCCGGCTCCGCGGTCCCACGAGGTAGCCCAGCGACGATGGCAGGCGAGGCATCACGCGGCTGCATTGTCTTTGTGCCGTTGGCCAGAGACCGTCGCGTCCGGTACGGCACCGGGCGCGGGGCGCCGCTTGCCGCCCGCCCAATCTTCGCCAAACTCTCTGCACTGCTCCATCACTATTAGGTGCGCCGGCCCCGCCGGTGCCCGCGCACCGGCAGGACCAGGACGTGCATTCTTTCACTGGCACTCGTTCGGTCACCCTCTTGACCACGCCCGCGGCGGACAGCGCACCGCTTGTCTCCGCGCGCGGCCTCACCAAGCGCTACGGCAGCTTCACCGCCGTTGCCGGCATCGACTTCGACGTGCGGCGCGGCGAGTGCTTCGGCTTTCTCGGCCCCAACGGCGCCGGCAAGTCCAGCACAATTCGTATGGCCTGCTGCCTCTCGCCGCTCAGCGGCGGCGAGTTGTTCGTCGACGGGCTCGACGTGCAACGGGAGCCGCGCGCCGTCAAGGCAAAGCTCGGCGTCGTCTCGCAGGACGACAACCTCGACCCCGACATCACCGTGCGCCAAAACCTGCTCTTTTACGCCCGCTACTTCGACCTGCCGCACCAAGAAGCCGCCCGCCGCGCCGACCGGGCGCTCGCCCTCTTCCAGCTCACCGAGAAGGCGGGCGAGAAGGTCGATGACCTCTCGGGCGGCATGAAGCGCCGGCTGACGATCGCCCGCGCCCTGATCAGCAGCCCCTCGCTGCTGGTGCTCGACGAGCCGACCACGGGCCTCGACCCGCAGGCACGGCATCTCGTCTGGCGGCAGTTGCGCGGCCTCAAAGAGCAGGGCATGACGCTGCTGCTCACCACGCACTACATGGACGAGGCGGCACGGCTCTGCGACCGACTGGTGATCATGCATCAGGGCCGCATTCTCGTGCAGGGCACGCCGCTCGACCTGATCCGCGCGCACGCAGGCTACGAGGTGATCGAGGCCGACCCGGCGCCGGCCGAGCGCCCGGAGCTGCTGCGCCGCCTGCAACACGTCGAGGGTCTGCAGGTGGAAGACACGGGCGACGCGCTCTACATCTTCACCGAGGGCGTCGGCGCGCCGATCGCCGTGCGGCTCGGCCTGCCAGAGGACGTGCTCATCCGCCGCGCCAACCTCGAAGATGTCTTTCTGCGCCTCACCGGAAGGGGGTTGCTCGATTGATCGCCATCGCCCAACCGCGCGGCCTGCGCAACGTGCTGGCCGCGCCCGACCTCTCGCACCACGCGCTCAACGTCTGGCGCCGCAACCGCGACGTCTATCTCAAGCTCTGGAAGACAGAACTGTTCTTGCCGCTGATCGAGCCGCTGCTCGTGCTGTTCGGCATGGGGCTCGGCCTGGGGAAGTTCGTCAGCCTCGGCATCGACCAGTCGTACATCCGCTTTCTGGCGCCGGGCGTGCTGGCGCAGTTCGGCATGTTCCAGGCCACGTTCGAGTGCTGCTGGGGCGTCTACTTCCGCATGGAGAACCACGGCACCTATCAGGCCGTCGCCTCCACGCCCGCGTCGCTGGACGATGTTGTGCTCGGCGATCTGCTCTGGGCCTCGACGCGCTGCCTGGTAAACAGCGTCTACATCCTCGCCGTGATCCTCGCCTTCACGCCGCACTACGACATCCTGCGCTCGCCCTGGGCGCTGCTCACGCTGCCGCTCGCCTATCTGCTGGGCCTGGCGATGGGCTCGCTCTCGCTCTGCTTCACTGCGGTCGCGCCGGCGATCAGCTTCCTCGGCTACTTCTTCAGCCTCGTGATCATCCCGATCTTTTGGCTTTCCGGCACCTTCTTCCCGCTCGAACGCACACCGGGCTGGCTCCAAATCGTCGCCTGGGCCTCGCCGCTGACGGTGGCGACCTCGACGTATCGTCATCTCTTCGACGGCAAGCCCGTGCCGCAGGACCTGCTGCATGTCGCCGTGCTCTGCCTCGAAGCGGCGGCCTGCGCCTGGATCGCCAGCGGCCTCGTGCGGCGCAGGCTGATCAAATAGAGGAAACTTGTTACAATAGATGCGTGGGAGGACGCATGAACGCACCACGCATCGCCATCACCGTCGGCAGCTCCGGCGCCGAGAAGGGCTACGACAACTACATCCAGCGTGTGCGCGAAGCCGACGCCGAGCCGGTGATCGCCGCGCCCGGGCTGGATGCGGCGGCCTTCCTCGACAGCATCGATGCGCTGCTCGTCAGCGGCGGTACGGACGTCGATCCGGCCCGCTACGGCGAGGCGCCCGACCCGGAGCTGCTACAGCCCGACGGCCCGCGCGACGCGCTGGAGCTCGCACTGATTCGTGAAGCGATGCGCCGGGACCTGCCGGTGCTGGCGATCTGCCGCGGGCATCAGGTGCTCAACGTGGCCTGCGGCGGGCGTTTGCAACAGCATATCCCCGGCGACAGCCATCGCGCCCACGCCGAGCCGCCACACGAGTCGCGCTGGCACGATGTGGACGTGCATGAGGCGAGCGTGCTGGCCACGCTGATCGGCGCCGGCCGGCGGCGCGTCAACTCGCGCCACCACCAGGCCGTGCGCGAACACATGCTGGGCGACGGCTTGCTGCCCTCGGCGCTGAGCCCGGACGGCATGGTCGAGGGGCTGGAGAGCCCTTCCCACCGCTTCGTGCTCGGCGTGCAATGGCACCCGGAGCGACCGGAGATCAGCGAGGAGTCGCGCGCCCTCTTCGCCGCGCTGGTCGCGGCCGCGCGCGAGGTGCGCCTGGCGGCAACGTAGTGAACCGTACTGGCATACGGAGCGCCGGCACGCGCATGCGCCCGGCGCTCTCAAACTGTCTGTCCGCATAGTGTCTTCGTGCAGTGTTTGGCATGGCCGCCGGGGCGGCCATCTGAGAAGGAATAGAACGCATGGTTATCGAACACCCCGAAGATCGCATCAACCCGGTCAAGATTGAAGACGAGATGCGGCAGTCCTACCTCGATTACGCGATGAGCGTGATCGTGTCGCGCGCTCTGCCGGACGTGCGCGACGGCCTCAAGCCGGTGCAGCGCCGCATCCTCTACTCAATGGGCGAGATGGGGCTGCGCTCCACCGCCGCGTTTAAGAAGAGCGCCGCCATCGTCGGCGAGGTGATGGGCAAGTACCATCCGCACGGCGATGCGCCGGTCTATGAGGCGATGGTGCGCATGGCGCAGGACTTCTCCCTGCGCTATCCCCTGGTCGAAGGCCAGGGCAACTTCGGCAGCATCGACGCCGACCCGCCCGCCCACATGCGCTACACCGAGGCGAAGCTCGCGGCGATCGCCGACGAGATGCTGGCCGACATCGACAGGAACACCGTCGATTTCCGCCCCAATTACGACGGCAGCCACAACGAGCCGGAGGCGCTGCCCGCACGGCTGCCCAATCTGCTGGTCAACGGCTCGGCCGGCATCGCCGTGGGCATGGCGACCAACATCCCGCCGCACAACCTCACCGAGGTGTGCAACGCGATCACGCGCCTGCTCGAGCGCCCCGCGACGACCACGGAAGAGCTGGCCGAGATCGTGCGCGGGCCGGACTTCCCCACCGCCGGCATGATCATCGGCCGCGAGGGGATCAAGAACGCTTTCGCCACCGGCCAGGGCCGCGTGATCATGCGCGCCCGCGCCCATATCGAAGAGATGGCGCGCGCCGGCCGCTTCGCGATCATCATCACCGAGCTGCCCTACCAGACCAACAAGGCCGCACTGATCGAGAAGATGGCGGACCTGGTCAAAGACAAGAAGATCGACGGCATCAGCGACCTGCGCGACGAGTCCGACCGGCACGGCATGCGCGTGGTGATCGAGCTGAAGGCCGGCGCCCAGCCGCGCCAGGTGCTGAACACGCTCTACAAGCACACCGCGATGCAGTCGTCGTTCAACATCCACATGCTCTGTCTGGTCAAGGGCCAACCGAAGACGGTGACGCTGCGCACGGCGCTGATCGAGTACATCAACTTCCGCCGCGAGGTCGTACGCCGGCGCAGCCAGTACGATCTGGACAAGGCGCGCGAGCGCGAGCACATCGTCTCCGGCCTGCTCAAGGCGCTGGACAAGATCGAGGCGGTGATCCGCCTGATCCGCGGCTCGGCCAGCGCCGCAGAGGCGAAGGTCAAGCTGCAGGAGCGGCCGTTCAGCTTCAGCGAGCGGCAGGCCCAGGCGATCCTCGACATGACGCTCAGCCGCCTGGCCGCGCTGCAGCGCCAGCAGTTGCTGGACGAGCACGCCGGGCTGCTCAAGACGATCGCCTATCTCGAAGGCTTGCTCGCCGACGCGGCCAAGCTCGACGGGGTGATCAAGGAGGAGACGCTCGATCTGCGCAAGAAGTACGGCGATGAGCGCCGCACGCAGATCGTCGAGCAGGAGCTGGAGCACTTCTCGGACGAGGATCTGATCCCGCACGAGCCGATCGTGGTCACGCTCAGCCGGCGCGGCTACATCAAGCGTATTCCGCTCGACACCTACCGGCCGCAGCGGCGCGGAGGCAAGGGTCTCACCGGCATGCCCACGCGCGACGAAGACGCCGTCCACCGCATGATGGTGGCCGACACGCACGACTACCTGCTTTTCTTCACGGACCGCGGCAAGGTCTTCCAGCTCAAGGCGCACGAGATTCCGGACGCCTCGCGCACGGCCAAAGGACTGCCGCTGATCAACCTGATCGACATTCAGCAGGGCGAGTTGATCACGGCCGTGATCGCCACGCAGACCTACGAGGGCGACTGCCTCTTGCTGGCGACGAAGCTGGGCGAGATCAAGCGCACGCCGCTCAAGGAGTTCGAGAGCGTGCGCCGCAACGGCCTGATCGCGATGGACCTTGAGCCGGGCGACGGGCTCGTCTCCGCCCGCATGGCCCGCTCGACCGATGAGCTCGTCATGGCGACCGCCGACGGCCAGTCGATCCGCTTCCCCGTGAGCGACCTGCGCATGGCCTCCCGCGCCAGCGGCGGCGTGCGCGGCATCAAGCTTGTGGCCGGCGACTACGTTGTGGGCATGGAGGTCGCCAACGACAAGCACCACCTGTTCACGATCAGCGAGCACGGCTACGGCAAGCGCACGCCCTACAAGCAGTACCCGACGCAGAAGCGCGGCGGCGGCGGCGTGCTCAACATGAAGGTCACGGACAAGACCGGCCGCGTCGCGGCGATCCGCCCAGTGAACGGCACGCGCGAGCTGATCATCATCACCGGCGACGGCATCGTGCTGCGCACGACGGTGGACGCGATCTCCGTGATCGGCCGCGCGACGCAGGGTGTGAGTATCATCCGGCCGCGCACCGGCGACACGGTGGCCGCGATCGCCGGCATCGAAGGCCCGGAGGAAGAGGAGTCCGCGCCGCGCCGCCGCGGCAAAGCCGGCGAGCCCGAAGCCAATGGCAGCAGCAAGGTCTCGGTGCAGATGCTGCAAGGCTTTGAGGAAACGGTGCACAAGGCGCCGAAGCGCAACGGCCGCAACGGCGCGTCCTGAGCATGCCGCAATTTCTGACGTAAGCGCAGGAGGCCGGCTGGGGACAGCCGGCCTCCTGCGCCTGTATCCACGTGGGCGTTCCGGACGGTGGCGGCCGCCCACGGCACCTAACCCTGACTTCCCTGGCGGGAAGTCTGTCCCTTCCCGAAACTGGAAGGGACTCCTGGAGCGTCCCAATCATCGTGCGACGGCGGCGGGGCGCCGGTGTCCTTGTGGGACAAGTGAAGGGGTTGTCCTCTACCCGCCTGCCGTCCTCGAATCAAACCCTTCCTGTGTCGGGAAGGGACAGACTTCCCGCCAGGGAAGTCAGGGTTAGGTGCCCCGGGTGGACGCCAGCGCTGGCGCCTGCAAGAACAGGCTGTTCGCCGTCCGTGCCGAGCCTCCGGCCGCAGCGGGACAGCTCGCTGCGCCTGGCCGTACACTCGGACCGGACAATGACCGCTGTGCAGGAGGCGTATCGATGCCCATCCCGCCCGAACTCGCACTCTCTCCCGCCGAGCTGGACGAACTGATGTCGGGCTGCTGGAACATGCGCATCGCCAGTATTGGCCCCGGCAGCCGCATCAACCTCACGCCGCTGTGGTTCGGCTGGGCCGGCGGCAAGGTCTACTTTTACTGCCGCGGGCAGAAAGTGGTGAACCTGCGCCGCAACCCCGTTGCCACCGTGCTGGTGGACCGCAACGAGCGCTTTCCAGAGCTGCAAGGCGTGATGCTGCAAGGCCGTGCGACCGTGCTGGAAGATCAGGCGGCCGAGCAGGCTGATCCCGATCTGGGGAAGGCGAAAGAGCAGATGGCGGGCAAGTACGCGCTGGGCCGCGGCGAATCCGGCCGGCGCGAGTATGCCGACCGCACCGCTCGCGGCCGCCACTGGCGCTGGGTGCGCTTCGATCCGGCGCACACCGTCAGCTGGGACAACACGAAGCTGCCGCGTCAGTAGTACGCTTGCCGGCGCTGTCACACGTCCGGCAAGCTTCGTTCGGCTTTCGTAAGAACTGGCGGCTACGCTCATTGAGCGACGAGCGGTGGCTCTGCTTTGCCGCGCGTCCCCATGCTGAGGTGACGCATGGTGCGGCGGGCACCGCCAGGGATGAACGAGCGATGCCGGAATCCGCGGTCGAGGTCTGGAGCGAGCGGGCGCCGGCCTGGCGACGCTGGCAGCATGAGTTCGCGGTGCAGTACCGCGGCGCAACCGAGCTGGTGGCGCACGCCGTGCGTCCCGCGCCCGGCACACGAGTGCTGGACCTCGCCTGCGCCACCGGCGACCTGACGCAGGCGCTGGCCTGCGCGGTGGGGCCGGCAGGCCGGGTAACGGCGGTCGATCTGGCGCCGGCGATGCTCGCGGGCGCCGCGGAACGGCTGCGACGCGCGGCACATACCAACGTGTGCCTGTATCAGGCCGATGCACAGGCGCTGCCCTTCGCCGCCGGCGTCTTTGATGCCGTCGTCTGCCGCCTGGCGATCACGCTCTTCCCGGATGCGGCGCGGGCGCTGCGCGAGTGCCGGCGTGTGCTGAAGCCGGGCGGGCGCCTGGCCGTGCTTGCGTGGGGTCCGCCGCAGCGCAATACGCTCTTTGCCGTGCGAACGGTGCTCGCCTATCACGCGACGCCGGAGGCGGCAGCGGGATTGCCCGATCCGCTGCGCTTCGCGCGGCCTGGCGCTCTCACTGCTGCCCTGCGCGCCGCGGGCTTTGCCGCGGCCGGCGCTATCGACGCCCTGCAGCCCCCGGCCCGAAGAGCGCCCGGCCGGCGAACTGGCCGGCGAATTCGCCGTCGCGCAGAGCCGTACGGCCGTTGACGATCACGTCGCGCACGCCCACGGCGTACTGATGCGGCTGCTCGTACGTTGCGCGGTCGGCGATGGTGGCCGGGTCGAAGATCACCAGATCGGCGAAACAGCCCGGCTCGACGTGGCCGCGCCCGGCGAGGCCGAGGTTCTCGGCCGGCAGGCGGCTGAGGCGGCGCACCGCCTCCGCAAGCGGCACCAGCTTCTCGTCACGCACGTACTTGCCGAGAAAGCGGGCGAAGTTGCCGTAGGCGCGCGGGTGCGTGGAGCGCAGCAAGAAGGCGCCTTCTGCCGCCATCGAGCCGGCGTCCGAGCCGAGCGAGACCCACGGCTGGCTCAACCCCAGCCGCACGTTCTCTTCCGACATCATGAAGTAGGCCGTGCCGATGCGGGAGCGGTCGCGCGCCACGAGGTTGAAGATCGTCTCGATCGGGTCCGTGCCCTCGGCGCGGGCGGTCGCGGCGAGCGTCTTGCCCTGGCAGTGGCGCAGCTCCGGGCTGCGCGTCTGCAGAATGAGGATGTTTTCCGGATCGCCGGCCGCCTGATAGAGGTTCTCCCAACCCTCCTGCGTCGTCTCAATCGCGCTGCGGATCTCCTGCCGCGTCGTGGCGTCGCCCAGCCGCTCGATCAGCGCATCCTGCCCGCCTTCGTGGAACCAGGGCGGGATGCAGTTGGAGAGGCCGGTGGCGCCGGCGGTGTAGGTGTACATATCGGCTGTGATCTGCAGCCCATCGGCTCGCGCCCGCTCGACGCGCTCGATCGCCTGCGGCATCAGATTCCACGACTCGCGGCCGGACGCCTTGAGATGATAGATCTCGGCCGGCACGCCGCCCTCGCGCGCGATGCGGATCAACTCGTCCACGCCCTTAAGCAGGCCGATGCGCTCGCTGCGCATGTGCGAGATGTACTTGCCCTGATACGGCGCCGCGGCGGCGCACATCGCGATTAGCTCGTCGGTGCCGGCGAAGAAGCCGGGGGGATAGATCAGCGCCGAGCCGATGCCCAGCGCCCCGGCCGCCATCTCCTCGCGGATCAGCCCGCGCACGGTGTCCAGCTCGCCGGCGCTGAGCGGGCGGTTCTCGTGGCCGGCCACATAGGTACGCAGCGTGGTGGCGCCGATGTACGAGGCCACGTTCTGGCTGATGCCGTGTTTCTCCGCGTAGTGCAGATATTCGGCCAGCGAGCGCCACTCGACGTGGTAGTTCAGCGCCGGGTCCAGTCCTTGCAGGCGGCGAAGATCCTGCTCGGTGAGCGGCCCCATCGACGTACCTTCGCCGAAGATCTGCGTGGTCACGCCCTGCTTCAGCTCACCCAGCGAGCGGCCATCGTGCAGCATGGTGATGTACGAGTGGCTGAGCATATTGATGAAGCCGGGCGCCACCGCCAGCCCCGCCGCGTCGATCGCGACGCCCGCGCGGGCGTCGTGCAGCCGGGCATCGCCATCCCGTGCCACGATGGCGATGCGGTCGCCCGCCACGGCGACATCCGCGGCGTAGGGCTCGCCGCCGCTGCCGTCGTAGACCGTGCCGCCGTGCACGATCAGGTCGAAGGCCGGGCCGGTTGTCGATGGTTGGGTCATGGTGTGGTGTTCACTCCTGCTGTTCGGCCCTCACCCCTGGCTATCGGCCCTCACCCCTGCCCCTCTCCCAATCCTGGGAGAGGGATCTTTCGAGGATCTCCGTTGGTTTGGTCGCCGAGCGCCGAGGATGCCTCTTCTGCGAGCGCGCGGTTCACGTCGGGCGGCGGCGGGGCGAGGTCGAGCTGGGGCATGACGCGCGCGGCGAAGCGCTCAAGATAGGCCATAGTCTCGCGCTGCGACTGGCCGCCGTAGAAGACCTCGAACAGCAGGTAGGTCGCGCCGTGTGCTTCGGCCACGCGGCCGATCTGGTCCACGACCTGATCGGGCGAGCCGAAGATCACGCGGCCGCGCTTCCAGGCGTCCCAGTCCCGGCCGGCGCCCGCGGGCACGCCGTCTTCGGCAGGCGCGTCCACGTCGCGGTTGCGCAGATAGGCGTCGAAGGCGCCGGGCCGGCCGCAGTCCATGCCGGCGAAGAGGGCGAAGGCGTTGTAGCGGGCCAGCCGCTGCAAATGCGGGTCGGCGGCGCGCACGGCGTCAGCTTCTCGCTCGCTCACGTACAGCGGATAGGCGGCGAGCAGATCGAGTGCGGCGGCGTCGTGGCCGGCCGCACTCGCGGCGGCACGATAGCTGGCGACGTGGCCGCGCAGCACGTCGAGGTCGGAGAAGAGCAGTGGTGCGATCTGCAGGTGAAAGCCGTGCTCGCCGGCCCAGCTATACGAGGCGGGCGTGCGCGCCGCGGCGGCGAAGATCGGCGGATGCGGCCGTTGCAGGGGTTGCGGCAGCAGGCGGTGCGTGAACTGTTGATAGCGACCCCGGTGTTCCACCAGGCCCTCTTGCGACCAGAGCCGCAGGATCGCGTCGAGGTTCTCGTCGAAGCGCTCGCGCGACTCCTCCAGCGGCACGCCGGCCACGGCGAAGTCGTACGGGAACTGGCCGCGTCCGGCGCCGAAGTTGAGCCGGCCGCCGGAGAGCACGTCCAGCGCGGCAAAATCTTCGGCCGTCTGCACCGGGTGGTGCAGCGAGACGAGGCAGACGGCGGTGCCGAGACGGATGCGCCGCGTGCGCATCGCGGCCGCGGTAAGAAAGACTTGCGGCGCGGCGAAGGCGTAGCCGGGAATGCGGTGCTCGGCCACCCAGACGCCGTGCAGGCCGGCCGCGTCTGCCAGCGCGATCTGCTGCAACATCTGCTCGTACCAGACGGCGAACGGCTGCGAAAAGCCACTCTCGTAGGCCGGGATGTACATCAGACCGAGCTTGAGGGGCATACCACGCGCTCCGCGGGGCGCATGCTACCACGCCGCCGGGAGAGCGATCAGCGCGCGGCGCCGGTTCGAGTATGTGAGCGCCGCGCGCGGTGTGTATGGGACAGACGCAGAACCGGTCATACGGGTCCGCTCGGCCGCTCGGCATCAGAAGCGTGAGGCTTTCGAGCCGCGGGTGCGCGGGTCGATCACGTCGCGCAGCGTATCGCCCACCAGCGTGACGGTCAGTACCGTGATGCAGATCGCCAGCGACGGCGCCCAGACCATGTGCGGCGCCCGCAGGTAGTTCTGGCGCCCCTCGGCCAGCATCTGGCCCCATGAGGCGGTCGGCGGCTGCGCCCCCAGGCCGAGGAAGCTCAGCGCCGCCTCGATGATCACCGCCGCGGCCAGCGCGATCGAGGCGAGGATCAGCACCTCGTCGATCGCGTTCGGGACCACATGGCGGCAGAGGATGCGCCCGCTGCTCGCGCCCGAAGCCTGCGCCGCCTCGACGTAGGCCCGCGCCTGGATCTGCAGGACGACGCTGCGCATCACCCGCGCCGCGGTCGGAACCAGCACGATCGCGATCGCGATCAGCGCGTTGGCCACGCCGCGGCCGAAGCTGGCGACGATCACCATCGCCAACAGCAGCGCCGGTATCGACATCACGACATCCATCAGGCGCTGCACGATCAGGTCTGCCCAGCCGCCGAGAAAGCCGCTGATCATGCCGATCGCGCTGCCGATCAGCGTGCCCGTACCCACCGCGACGAAGCCGACCAGCAGCGAGATGCGCCCGCCGTAGAGGATGCGCGTGAACACGTCGCGGCCGATGCGGTCCGTGCCGAACCAGTAGTGGCCCGAGGGCGCTTCGAGACGTGCCCCCGGCTGTGCGGTGGGCGAATACGGCGCGATCAGCGGCGCAAAAGCAGCCGCAAGGCAGAGCAGCAGCAGCACGGCCAGCGCCACGGTGCCCACTGGATTCTGCCGCGCCAGCCGCGCCGCCGCGCGCCAGCGCCCGCGTGGAGCGGGCAGCTCCCACGCCAGCGCAACGGCGGCTTCGGTGCGGCTGGCGGCGGTCATCGCAGGCGAATCCTCGGATCGAGCCAGACGTAGGAGACATCGACCAGCAGGTTGACCAGCGTGAACGCCGCAGCGGCCAGCAGCGTCACTGCCTGCAGGACGAAGTAATCGCGGTTGGTGATCGCGTCGAACGCCATCGAGCCGACGCCGGAGAGCGTGAAGATCGACTCGATGATCACCGTGCCGCCCAGCAGGTAGCCGACCTGTGCACCGGAGAGGGTGAGGATCGGGATCATGGCATTGCGCAGTACGTGGCGCAGCAGCACGAGACGAGATCGCAGCCCCTTCGCCCAGGCCGTGCGCACGTAGTCTTCGTGCAGGGCGCCGAGCACGCTGGAGCGTGTCATGCGCACCACGGCCGCGGAGAAGCCGGCGCCGAGGATGGCTGAGGGGATCAGGAACTGCTGCATATTGCGCCAGGGATTGCTGAAGAAGGAGATGCCCCCGGCCGGCGGCGTCCAGTGGAACCAGACGGCGAGATAGGTGATCGCCAGCGAGCCGAGCACGTAGCTCGGGATCGAGAGGCCGATCACGCCGAACAGCCGCGCCAGATAGTCGATCGGCGAGCCGCGCGTGGCGGCGCTGAGCACGCCGAGTGGCACCGCGATCAGCAGGCCGATGATCGAGCCCAGCACGGTCAACTCGAGCGTGATCGGCACGGCGCGGCGCAGCTCTTTATTGACGCTGCGCTGGTTCCAGAGGCTGTTGCCGAAGTCGAGTACGGCCGCGTGCCCCGCCCAGTCGATGTACTGCACCGCGAGCGGCCGGTCCAGCCCGGCCTCGTGGCGGAGCTTCAGGCGTTGGTCCGCGGTAAGGCCGGCGGTGCCCGACTGTGCCGTGAACACGTCGCCAGGCAGGATGCGCGCCATGAAGAAGACAAGCAAACTCACCCCGACGAGCACGGGAACCGCGAGCAGCAGCCGGCGCACGATGTACTGGGCCATCGGGCGGCCCCTATCCTCCCCTTCCCCTCCTTCCCCCGATAACAGGGGAAGGAGGGGCGATCCAGCGCAGGTAGGTCGGACTGATGTCGGGTTAGCGGCGCGCCGGTGGTCGCGCCTGCGGGCGCGGAGGGCGCGAGGCCTCACCCCCGGCCCCTCTCCATGGAATGGAGAGGGGAGTTTCTACGCCCCGCCTTTAGCCTCGGTGCCCCGCCCACGATCTCCTCTTCCCCTATTATTGGGGGAAGGGGCCGGGGGATGGG
>Ga0102924_1000766_pt1 | contig 38660 bp, 38 predicted proteins | sample PaiPotPPM11metaG_FD_80116 | JGI IMG/M metagenome (GOLD analysis project Ga0102924, IMG submission 80116) | Iron sulfur acid spring bacterial and archeal communities from Banff, Canada, to study Microbial Dark Matter (Phase II) - Paint Pots PPM... ...
TGCGGGCGGTTCCCGGCGGCCCCCACCCTTGCCTCCCCCGCTCGCGGGAGAGGCAAGGGTGGGGGAACCTTTGCCGCGGCGGCTCATCTGACCAGCGTGAACAACCGGCCCCAGCGCACATCCCACGGCCAACGCCAGACTTCCCAGGCGTGCGTACCGTCCCTGATCGAGAAGAAGATGATTTGCGCTTTGCCGATGATGTTCTCATAGGGCACGTAGCCGACCTGGCTGAGCACCCGGCTGTCGGTCGAATTGTCACGGTTGTCGCCCATCATGAAATAATGATCCGGCGGCACCGTGTAGACCGGCGTGTTGTCGTAGAAACCGTTATCCGTGAGATCGAGCGTGTTGTAGCTGACGCCGTTCGACATCGTCTCGCGATACTGTTTGACGCGCTGGACGACACCCTCGTCATCGGTGACGAAGTCGCCGATGCGCTCGTGCTTGACCGGCTCACCATTGATGTTGAGCACGCCGTCGATCATCTGGATGCGGTCGCCGGGCAGACCGACGACGCGCTTGATGTAATCGATCGAATCATCCTTCGGCAGGCGGAAAACGACGACATCGCCGCGCTTGAGGTCCGAGCCGAGGATGCGGCCGGAGAATATCGGCGGCGAGAATGGAAACGAATAATGGGTGTAGCCGTAGGAATATTTCGACACGAACAGGTAGTCGCCGACCAGTAGCGTCGGAATCATCGAACCGGACGGGATGTTGAAGGGCTGAAACAGGAAGGTGCGGATGACCAGCGCGATGATGAGAGCATGAAACACCACGCGTATGGTCTCGGCGAAGCCACCCTCTTTCTTTTTGCTTCCAGTCTGCACGCTCATTGGCCTCGTCCCGCGGTACGCGCCCCGCCCCGCGACCTTGTAGCCTCTGACACCCCCAACACGCAATTGCGCGCGAGAATTCGCCGCGGATCAGCGCGCTGACGTTTTACTTAACGATTACAAGCCCTTGCTGGCCGCGCCAGCATACATGACGAATTTTTCATCGTTGCTATCGGCAGCGTAATTTCAAGGACAGCGACAAGCCGGCGCGCGGCCGCTTCAGGCGCCGGTGACGGCGACCGCCGAGATGACGACGAAGGCGTGCGCCATCGGCCCCTCGTCGGTGATGGTGATGTCGATCCGCGCCTCGTGGCCCTCCGGCGTGATCGCCTCCAGCCGGCGCTTGGCGCCTCCGGTGAGCGCGATGGTCGGACGCCCCGACGGCAGGTTGACCACACCCATGTCGCGCCACCACACTCCGGCTCGGATTCCGGTACCGAGCGCCTTGGCGCAGGCCTCCTTGGCCGCGAAGCGCTTGGCATAGGTCTCGATGCGATTTCGCCGCTTCTCGGCGCGGGCGCGTTCGGCCGGGGTGAAAATGCGATCGATAAAGCGGTCGCCGTGGCGCTCGATCACCTTGGCAATGCGGCGCGCATCGCAGATGTCGGATCCGATGCCGAGGATCATCGCGCGCCTCGCGCCCTGCCCCGGTCCATGGCCGCGCGCATGGTGCGCACCGCCGCCTCGATGCCGCTGAAGATCGCCTCGCCGATGAGAAAATGGCCGATGTTGAGCTCGACGATCTCGGTCAGCGCCGCGATTTTCTCCGCGGTGATGAAATCAAGACCGTGGCCGGCATGGACTTCGAGGCCGGCGTTCTTGGCCTGAGCGGCGGCGCGCGTGATACGCTCGAATTCGGCGGCGCCGGCTGCTGCATCACCCGCCGCCAGCGCATCGCACCAGGCCCCGGTGTGAATCTCGATCACCGGCACGCGGATCGCGGCCGCGGCTTCGATCTGCGCCGGCTCGGCGGCGATGAACAGCGAGACGCGGATGCCGGCCGCCGCCAGTTCGCCGACCGCCGAGCGCAAAGCTTCGCGCTGGCCGGCGGCGTCAAGGCCCCCTTCAGTCGTGCGCTCCTGCCGGCGTTCGGGAACGATGCAGGCGGCATGGGGCCGCACTTTACGCGCGATCGCCACCATCTCCGGCGTCGCCGCCATTTCGAGATTGAGCGGCTTTGTAATGCGCTCCTTCAAACGCACGATGTCGTCGTCGGCGATGTGGCGGCGATCCTCGCGCAAATGCGCGGTGATGCCGTCGGCGCCGGCCGCAATCGCGATCTCGGCGGCCTTGACCGGATCGGGATGACGCCCGCCGCGCGCGTTGCGCACGGTCGCGACGTGATCGATGTTGACGCCGAGGCGAATGGGTGCGACAGGCATATCAATTTTGTCGGCTAGAGATTTATACGACGTCTAGCTTTTGCGGGCGTTATGGTATTTCGCCGTAATCGCCTTCCGCCATTGGGTTTCTCGCGTAATATCAATTCGTCACCATTCCAAAAAATTTCCACCTTGCTACTGCGAAAGCGGAATCGAACTGGCAATCGCACCGTTTGACCATTCCGTATTGTCAATATTCGCGCAGTTTCCATACCGTTGCTCCTTGCAGCAACCTTAACCCGTCATCCTGAGGTGGCCGCAAAGCGGCCCTCGAAGGATGCACGGCACGGGCCGTCGCCCTTGAGGCTCGCTTCGCTCGCACCTTAGGGTGACGGGAGAGAATCATCATTCAATTTCGTTGTATTACCCGTTCACGCGCTCGGCGTTGGCGACCACCTTCTTCGCCCGCAATTGCGAGATGATCGAAGTCAGGTGCTTGAGGTTGTAGACCGCAAGATCGATCGTCAGTTCCGTAAAATCCGGCGACTGCCGCACCATGCGGATATTGTCGATATTGCCGTCGTGCTCGGCGATCACCTGGGCGATCTGGGCAAGCGTGCCGGGCTCGTTGACCGACTGCACCGCCAGCTGCGCCGGAAACCGCTGCGGCACCTTGTCGTCGATGTCCCAGCGCACGTCGAGCCAGCGTTCCGGCTCGTCCTCGAAATTCTTCAGTGCTTCCGACTGGATCGGATAGATCGTGATGCCCTCGCCCGGCGTCATGATGCCGACGATGCGGTCGCCGGGAACCGCGCCGCCATGCGGCGCAAAGCGCACCGGCAGATCGGCGTTGATGCCGCGGATCGGCACCGCGACGCCGTCTTCGCTGCCGCCGGGAAGCTTGAACTTCACCGCCTTGCCCCACTTCAGTCCGAACCAGCCACTCTCCGCCTTCGGCGCCACCGGCGTGACACGCTCGTCCTTGTAGTCGGGATACATCGCGCGCACGACATCGGCGGCCCGCATCTCGCTGCGGCCGACGGCCGACATCACGTCATCGATCGACGCGCGCGCCAGCCGCGGCAGCGCGCCTTCGAGCTTCTCATCCGAATATTCGATCTTGGCGCGCTGGCACAACCGCTCGACGATGCGCCGGCCGAACGCCGAATATTGGTTGCGAACCGCGTCGCGGGTCGCGCGGCGAATGGCGGCGCGCGCCTTGCCGGTCACCACGATCGATTCCCAGGCCGCCGGCGGCGCGGTCTGCGCCTTCGAGGTCAGAATTTGCACTTCATCGCCGTTTTGCAGCGGCGAACTGAGCGGGCCGATCTTGCCGTTGATCTTGGCGCCGATCGCCATGTTGCCGACGCCAGTGTGCACCGCATAGGCAAAATCGATCGGCGTCGCGCCGCGCGGCAGCGCGATCAGCTTGCCTTTCGGCGTGAAGCAGAACACCTGGTCGTGGAACAGTTCGAGCTTGGTGTGCTCCAGGAACTCTTCCGGATTGGAGCCTTCGGCCAGAAGCTCGATGGTGCGGCGCAGCCAGGCATAGGCGTTCGACTCGCGCGACAGCATCTCTGTCGGCGAACCGAGGCCGTCCTTGTAGAGCGCATGGGCGGCGATGCCGTATTCGGCGATCTCTTGCATGTCGCGGGTGCGGATTTGCAGCTCAACGCGCTGCTTGCCCGGCCCGATCACCGTGGTGTGGATCGAGCGGTAGTCGTTCTGCTTGGGCGTCGAGATGTAATCCTTGAAGCGGCCCGGTACGACCGGCCAGGAAATATGGACGATGCCGAGCGCCTGGTAACACTCGGCGGCGTTGCCGACCACGACGCGGAAGCCGAAAATATCCGAAAGCTGCTCGAAGCCGACCGCCTTGCGCTCCATCTTGCGCCAGATCGAATAGGCCCGCTTGCGCCGGCCCAACACTTCGGCGGCGATGCCGCGCTCGCCAAGCTTTTTGGCAAGCTGCTGCTCGATCGCGCTGATCCAGCCGCTCGATCGCGCCGCCAGCGCCTCGAGCCGCTCGGTGATGACCTTGTGAGCCTCCGGATTGAGTTCGCGAAACGAAAGATCCTCGAGCTCTTCGCGCATTTCGTGCATGCCCATGCGGGCGGCAAGCGGAGCGTAGATGTCGAGGGTTTCCTCGGCCGTGCGCCGGCGCGCCTCGGGCGGCCGATGCGCCAGCGTGCGCATATTGTGCAGCCGGTCGGCGAGCTTGATGAGCAGCACGCGCACATCGTCGGCGATCGCCAGGAGAAGCTTGCGCAGGTTCTCGGCCTGCTTGGCCTCCTTGGAGACGAGTTCGAGCTTCTTCAGCTTGGTCAGGCCCTCGACCAGCCGTCCGATATCATGACCGAACACGCGGTCGATTTCGGCGCGGGTGGCGTCGGTATCCTCGATGGTGTCGTGTAGCAGCGCCGCGGCGATAGTGGCGTCGTCGAGCTTGAGATCGGTGAGTATCCCGGCCACTTCCAGCGGGTGCGAAAAATAGGGGTCGCCGGAGTCCCGCTGCTGCTTGCCATGCGCCTTCATGGCATAGACGTAGGCGCGGTTGAGCAGATTCTCGTTGGTCGCGGGGTTGTACTGTTTGACCCGGTCGATCAGCTCGTATTGCCGCATCATCCGCGGCTTGCGCGGCCGCGGCGGGGCAGCTTCGCGGGCCTTCGGAACGAGGTTAGGGCCGCGCGCCGCCGGCACCCGCGAACGGGGCTGGTTCTGCATCCGCGGCAGATCGATCGGCGAGCGCGCCATCGGTCCCTTGGCGATCCTTGATCCTCGTTCCGCCATCAGCGTCGGCGAAAGCTGGTCACAAGGATATCATGGAGCCGAGCCGGCGCCACCAGACGCGCCAAGCGGCAGACCCCCGCAAACGGCGGTCCTTGCGGCGATCAGCGTCGCCGCCCAATGCCAAATTTTGGTTAAGAAACCGCAGCCGGCGCGGTGGAAAGCCTACTCTTCGTCGTCGCCGACATCAGGCTCGGGCTGACTTTCGGGGGGCGTCAGGCCCTCCAGGCCCTTGAGCAGCTCTGCCTCGCTCATCCGGTCGGTGGTGACGTCGGTATCGTCGGCATCGACGCCGGTGCCGGGGGCGCCGATCAGCGGCACGGTGTCGGGCTCGGGCTCGTCCACCTCGACGTATTTTTGCAGGGAATGGACGAGTTCTTCCTTGAGATCCTCGGGCGAAACCCCCTTCTCCGCGATCTCGCGCAGTGCCACGACCGGGTTCTTGTCGTTGTCGCGTTCGACGGTGATCTGGCTGCCGGACGAGATCGTGCGGGCGCGGTGGCTCGCCAATAAGACGAGGTCGAACCTGTTCTCGACCTTGTCGATGCAGTCTTCAACGGTGACTCGGGCCATAAGTGGGGCTCCTGGGAGGTTCCGGACCGGTTCCCTGCGTCCGGGACAATGTTCATGAAAATCTGGCGATTAGGTACAGTCACGGGTCGCCAAGTTCAAGCACAAATTGTGCCCGCTATTTTTAACTTGGCGTCCGCGCCGCGCTCTGTTACCCAAAAATCCGGGAGCCGATTTCGCGGAGTTCCGAATTATACTATCGGTTTCACCGCGACGGCGTGCCGCAGTACTCTCGCCACGGTGCCTGCGCAAGTTTGCGCTAACGCTATTGCACTCGCCACTGTGCGACCGTACTTCGCCCGTCGAGTGCTCCCACTGGCGGCAAACTGATTTATATAAACGCCGGAAACGTCGAACATATTGCGGCTGATCCGGTTTCATCACGAGAACGCTCACGAGAGACATCATGTCGGCACAAATCGAAAAAATCGCGCTCTTCATTGACGGCGCCAATCTTTACGCCACCGCCAAATCGCTCGGCTTCGACATCGACTACAAACGGCTGCTTCGCGAGTTCCAATCGCGGGGCTATCTGGTGCGCGCGTTCTATTACACCGCAGTGATCGAGGATCAGGAATATTCCTCGATCCGGCCGCTGATCGATTGGCTCGACTACAACGGCTACACCGTCGTCACCAAGGCGACAAAGGAGTTCGTCGACCAGACCGGCCGGCGCAAGGTCAAGGGCAACATGGACATCGAGCTTGCGGTCGACGCCATGGAGCTCGCGCCGCATATCGACCAGATGGTGCTGTTCTCCGGCGACGGCGATTTCCGCTCGCTGGTCGAGGCCGTGCAGCGGCGCGGCGTCCGCGTCATCGTCGTTTCGACAGTTTCGACCCAACCGCCGATGGTCGCCGACGAGCTGCGCCGCCAGGCCGATCAGTTCGTCGATATCGTCGAACTGCAATCCAAGATCGGCCGCGACCCGTCCGAACGGCCGATGCGCGAGCCGAGAGAACCGCGCGAGGGACGCGAGCCGCGGCAGCACACTCCGCAATTTCTGCAGCGCACCGCCACAGCGACCGCCCCGCGCATCGAAGTCGAAGCCGACGATGAGTTTGAAGACGACTAGAGCGCGGTCCGGAAAAGCCTGGCCCCGGACTCGATCCGGGGATGGAAACCGGTTTTCCGACGAAGATCATGCTCCACTAAAATGAACCCGCGCTCGAGCGGCACGCCCGGCCGCGATTGTCCGCGCTGTCCACGCCTTGTCGCCTTTCGCAAAACCTGGCGCGGGCGTGAGCCGGAGTGGTTCAACGCCCCGGTTGCCTCGTTCGGGCCGGTTGATGCGCGCTTGCTCATCGTCGGGCTGGCGCCGGGACTGCGCGGCGCCAACCGCACCGGACGGCCGTTCACCGGCGACTATGCCGGCGATCTACTCTACGCAACGCTGCTCGAATTCGGCTTTGCCCGCGGGCAATATCAGGCCCGCCCCGATGACGGCCTGGAACTCATCGATTGCCGCATCACCAACGCGGTGCGCTGCGTGCCGCCGGAGAACAAGCCGACACCGCAGGAGATCACGACCTGCCGCGATTTCCTCTCTGCGACGATTGCGGAAATGCCGCGGCTTACCGCCGTCCTTGCGCTCGGGCGCGTTGCACACGAGACATTCATTGTGGCGCAGGCCGCGCGGCGATCGGCCTATCCCTTCAGCCACGGCGGCGCGCACGCGATCGGCGCGCTAAAGCTGTTCGATAGCTACCACTGCTCGCGCTACAACACGAATACCGGCGTGCTGACGCCGCTGATGTTCCGCGAGGTGTTCGCGCTCGTGCGCAAGCACCTCGACGCTTCGAATTGATGCGTCATGCCCGGCCCTGTGCCGGGCATCCCGATATAGATGGCACTGTGCATGCCTTTTCGAGATGGCCGGGACAAGCCCGGCCATGACGATACAATTGGGACAGATCAGTTGAAGATCGAGGCTTCGTAGTTGCCTGAGCCCATCTCGCTGCGCGGGAAGATGCCGTGCTGCTCGATCCACGCAAAGGATTCCTCGAACGTCTCTTTCGAGTATGGCTCGAACACCAGGCGCTCGCCGGGACCCCAGCGCCGCGTATCCATCTGGCCGTGGAAACGCACCGGGAATTCCCTCTTGTAGTAGTGCGTGTAGAGCTCCGGCCGCAGATCGATGTCGCGTTGCGCGCGGCGCAGCGCGCGGAAAAATTTACGCACGTCCTCCGGGTCGGGCGTGCCGGAGACCATCGACGCCATCATGAAGGTGGTATCGATGATTTTGCGGAAGCCGAGCTGTTCGAGGAAATAATACGGTCCGCTGAACAGCGACGCCGCCGGCACCTTGCGGTCGATCAAAAGTTCCATGCGGCTGAACAACAGGCCGTCGTTGAACGAGAGCTTGATCTGATCGGACTTGAGATACTGCTCAAGACCCTGGATCGACGCATAATGGCTACCGGATTGATAGCCGACCGAGATCGGCACGCCGGCGAGATCGGCCGGCGTTTTGACCGGCGATTCCGGCGCCACGAATACGCCGCACGGCGACACCGAGTAGGCGTCGGCGTAAAGCTTGCCGTGACCGTTCGAGGCGGCGACATTCATGGTCCAGTGGCAGGCGGCGCTGACATTGCAGGTGCGGCCGGCTTCGAGCGTTTGATAGGCGCCGACTTTGTCGCCGATGTGGTGGCCGCTGCCGGTGCTCGAATCCATGGTCTCGCGGAATTCGTAGTCGAGGCCCTCGGCGGCGAAATAGCCCTTCTCCTCGGCGACCCATTCATGCAGCCGGAAGTGCGGCGCGACGACGAATTTCGACATGGGTTCCTCCTGTGTCGGGATTTCAGTGTGCGGCGGACACCCACACTAATAGCCCAGACAATCGATTTGATAATCCCGTCGGTTCGAAATAGATTGTCAACGAATGCTTGACAATTTCGGACATGTCCATGGATCGCTTTGAAAATGCAAGAGTTTTCACGACCGTTATCGAGGCCGGCGGATTCACGGCAGCCGCGGAACGACTTGGCTTGTCGCGCGCCGCGACCAGCAAGCATGTGCTGCAACTTGAGAAGCGGCTTGGCGCGCGGCTGCTTGACCGCACCACGCGGCGTGTCAGCGCCACTGCTGCCGGCCGAAGATTTTACGACCAATGCCGGCGCATTCTTGCCGAGCTCGAGGAAGCCGAACGATCGGCCGGCGAGCTGCACAACGAACCGCGCGGCGAATTGCGGGTCATCGCGCCGACCAATTTCGGCCTCACCGAGATCGGAGCGGCGATCACCGATCTGATCGTCGCCTACCCGCAGCTTCGCATCCATTTCACGCTGAACGATCACGTCACCGATCCGATCGAGGCCGGATACGATATCGCCATCAGCGTTGGCATGCCGCGCGGCACATCGTCGAGCCTGATCGTGAGCAAGCTCAACACCGCGCGCCGTGTGATCTGCGCCGCGCCGGACTATCTGGCACGCCGCGGCACGCCGCGGCGGCCGGAAGACCTCGCCGAGCACGATTGCCTCAGCTACAGCTACCTCGACGAACCCGACGAGTGGCATCTGATCGGCGCCGACGGCGAGCGTGTGGTGAAGGTCAGCGGGCCGATCGTGACCAGTCACCGCCAGGTCCTCAATACCGCAGCCTTGCGCGGCCTCGGCATCGCCTATGGCCCGATTATCTTCTTCCGCGCCGATTTAGAGGCCGGGCGCCTCGAGCAGGTCCTGCCCGACTATCAATTGCCCGAGGCGACGATTTACGCGGTCTATCCGGCGAGCCACCGGCTTTCCGCCAAGGTCAAAGTGTTCAACGATTTCATGGCGCGCCACTTTGCGGCCAGCACGATCTTCCGCTGAGATTTTTTTCAGCATGATCTTATACCAACAGCAATAATTCTTGACCTGTCATGCTCCGCGAAAGCGGAGCATCCAGTACTCGCTACATATGCGGCTTTGCTCAGTCCGATACCGATCCTGTTTGAATACTGGATCATCCGCCTTCGCGGACGATGACAGGGAAATGAGTCGGTGCTTAACGCCGTTGGTATTATCCGAAATCCGGTGACCATCCCCGGATCGAGTCCGGTGACCACTTTTCGGGATCATGCTCTGCCGTTGCGCAGCCAGGCAATGACCTCTTCGGCATTCTTGTCCGGTGGAAACACCGGATAGAACACTTTGACGATCGTGCCGTCCTCGATGACCAGCGCCATGCGCGCCAGCAAAGTCATTCCCGAAGTCATGAACATCGGCAGATGCAGGCTGGTGGCAAGATTCAACTCGGCGTCGGACAGAAGCGGAAACGGCAGATGCAACCGTTCCGCCGCCTCGCTCTGATAGTCGGTGTCCTGGACCGACAGGCCGAAGACGTGGGCTACGCCCAGCGCCTTGAGCTCGGCGAAATGGTCGCGAAAGCCGCACGATTGCGGCGTGCAGCCGCGCGCGCCGGGGATTTGATCCCAGCCCGGCGGCGCATCGACGCCGGGAATGCCGGTGCGCGGATAGATGTAGACCACCGTGCGGCCCGTCAGCTTCGACAGGTTCACCCGGGAGCCGTTGGTCGCCGGCAGTTCGACATCGGGCAGCTTTACGCCGGTCAGGTGCCGCGCCCTGCCGTCATCCTGCGGGATAGGGATGTCGGGCGGCAGGACGTTCGGATTATGGGTGCCCGGCGCTTCGGCCATGTATCTTCTCCCACTCAGGATTGTGCGCATTCCTGATGATGCAAGACGCCTTGTAAACGGCGTATCATAGTGGAAAACTTGCACGAACTTCACTTGCGAACAACACCTGGGAGCGGCAACAGGGGCGATACGTGGTGGCCGCTTCGCGTGATCACGGTGTGTCACACTCGATCCCGTTGCGTACTCCACGAACACCACTGGTCACGCCGAGCCTGAGTAAGTGAGCAATTTGAGACAGACGGCCGCTGCCTCGTTGTTGATCCACGGCGTGGGGAAGCGCACAGTCACATCAGCGCCCGCGTCCGATGCAAAATATTATTCGCGCCTGCGTTTGTCACGGCAGAAGACTTCGCCACCTGAGGCGACCAAAAGCAAAAGCCCCGATCGCTCGAGGCTTCAGCTTTATGTCTTTTGGGAGGCCGCAATTTCAATTAGTAAGGCGGCAGCCGTTGAAGTACGCCTGTCTTCAGAAACCCTGGCCGTTACCTAACAAACGGCCGATGAGTTAACACCATTGCCAGGGCATCCAGCTATGACGGTGGCATCCGCGGTAGCCACGATCGCCTCTGTAGCGGTTATATAACGGTCTATGGTGGCCACTCGCATATCGGGCTCCAACATGACGTGCCGTTTGCTTGGACTTCACGTCAGCGCTGCCATCGACTTCGGATGAACCCTTGGCCGCAGCGCCCGCAGGAGCGCCTTTATCCGTCGTCTGCTGCTTGTTGGCGGATTCGGGCGCTGTCGGCGCCGTTTGCCCGGTTTTTTCGAGCGCTTTGCTTTGGTCGGATTTCGCGGCCGGTGCCATCTTCTCCGGCGGGGCATTCTGCTGTGCCGCCGGAACGCCGGGCGTCTCATCCGTCTTGATGCCTTGTGCCGAGACAACGCCGGCACCCAGCAGCAATATCGCCGCCGTGGTGGATATTAGTCGTAGAGTTCTCATGGATGTCTCCTGTAGACACTCCGCAATTGTCTAATTTTGCGGATGTGTGGAGAGATAACGTCGGCCGGGCCGCGATCGTTCCAAATAGTCAATGACGGACGGCATATGAGCAAAATTGCTCTCACGGCCGACGAAGTGATCGAATATCTTTGTCGCCTCGACGAGTGTGAACTTGAACCAATCACCTTTGAGGTTGTTGTCTCAGCGAAAGAGAACCCATGACAATCGAGAGCGACGCGCTACGCGAGGAATTGCGCGCGTGGATGAGGTCCCCTTCGATAGGGCTGCCGGACTATTCGGCCGATCCCATCGTCCAACGTCGCGTTGGCAGAATGCTTGCGAACTTCGACACCAAGTTCGCACCTCACGCGCAAAGAAAATCAGTGGTCAATTCGATACAGATTCGCCATCCCGATAAGCTTTAGCGTTCGAGCGTAACCCGCCGGACGCGCCACCAGTTCGGCGCCCAAAACCTTGGTGTAGAACGCGTTCGATCGCTCCCAGTCGGCAACGTGGATGACGCAGTGATCAAGTTTTGTCGACAGCATGGACTTGCTCACCCTTTTTGCCGCAACAGCCGGCCGCGCTCGCGCTCCCATGAGCGCTTTTTCTCGGTCTCGCGCTTGTCGTAGAGCTTTTTGCCGCGCGCCAAAGCGAGCTCGACCTTGGCGCGGCCCTTTTCGTTGAAATAGAGCTTCAGCGGCACGAGCGTCATGCCTTCGCGCTCGACCGCGCCGATCAGCTTGCTGATCTGGCGTTTGTGCAAGAGGAGCTTGCGCGGCCGTTTCGGCGCGTGATTGAAGCGGTTCGCCTGCAGGTATTCCGGGATATTGGAATTGATCAGCCAGATCTCGCCGCCGCGGGCGTCGGCGTATGACTCGGCAATCGTGGCCTTGCCCTGGCGCAGCGACTTCACCTCCGTGCCGGTGAGCGCAACGCCGGCTTCCATGGTCTCGTCAATGAAATAATTGAAGCGCGCCTTGCGGTTGTCGGCGACAACGCGGAGCTTCCGTTCAGGCTTCGCCGCCATGCCGCCTTCTCACGCTCAACGGCTCTTGAGCAGGTCGCGGATTTCGGTCAGCAACTGCACTTCCTTGGACGGCGCTGCCGGCGCCGCCGGCGGCGGTTCGGCCTTGAGCCGATTGATGCCCTTGATACACAAGAACAGCACCCAGGCGATGATCAGGAAATTGATGACCAGGGTCAAAAAGTTGCCCCAAGCAAGGACCGCGCCCTGCTTCTTGGCGTCGGCCAGCGCCGCCGCCGTCACCTTCGACGACAGCGGAGTGAAATAATTGGAGAAATCGAGACCGCCGGTGATCGAACCAACGATCGGCATGATGATGTCGCCGACCAAGGAGCTGATGATCGCACCAAAGGCCGCGCCTATGATCACGCCGACGGCGAGGTCGACGACATTGCCGCGCATCGCGAATTTCTTGAATTCTTCGAGCATTGATCCCTCCACGCTTGACCGACGAACCGGCCTCGTTACGGCAAATGCAGCGAAGAAGTTGATCCACCCGCAGCGACCGGCAGTGTCAGTTGATCAGCCCGGCATGCACCATGGCGTCGCGCACCGCGGCACGCGTCTTGTCGGCCAACGGCACCATCGGGAGCCTGACCGTCTCGGCGCACTTGCCGAGCAGCGAGAGCGCGTATTTCGCGGGCGCCGGATTGGTCTCGATGAACAGCGCCGTGTGCAGCGGCATCAGCTTGTCGTGGAGCTTCAGCGCGCCGGCGTAATCGTCCTTGAGGCAGCAAGCCTGGAACTCCGCGCACAAGCGCGGCGCCACGTTCGCCGTGACCGAAATGCAGCCGTGGCCGCCATGGGCGTTGAAGCCAAGCGCGGTCGCGTCCTCGCCGGAGAGCTGATTGAAGTCTTCACCCATCGCGGCGCGCTGTTGCGAGACGCGCACAACGTTGGCGGTGGCATCCTTGACGCCCGCGATGTTCTTCAGCTCATACAGCCGCTTCATGGTGTCGACCGACATGTCGATCACCGAGCGGATCGGAATATTGTAGATGATGATCGGAATGCCGATCGCGTCGTTGATCGCCTTGTAGTGCTGGTAGAGCCCTTCCTGCGTCGGCTTGTTATAATAGGGCGTGACGACAAGCACGGCGTCGGCGCCGGCCTTCTCGGCATGCTTGGCGAGATCGACCGCCTCCTTGGTGGAGTTCGATCCGGCCCCGGCCACCACCGGAACGCGGCCGCGCACCTGATCGATGCACCATTCGACGACGTCGCGATGTTCGTCGTGCGACAGCGTCGGGCTTTCACCGGTCGTGCCGACGGGGACGAGTCCGCTGGTGCCCTCGGCGATCTGCCAATCGACCAAGCCTCGGAACGCTTTCTCGTCGACCGAACCGTTCTTGAACGGGGTGACGAGCGCGGTGAACGAACCTCGGAAACTTGTCCTGGCTGTCATGACACGATCCTCGGCGCGGTCATCCTGGCTGGCGGAACGCCTGCGGCAACGGGCCCGGCCGTGACGCATAGATACCGGGTCACGGTGAGCCTTGAAAGACCCTTGGGAGCACCATGCCCCGCTTTTGCCGCGAAATTCGGCGATTGTGCGCCGGGCGAGCAAGAGCTTAGGGTTTCCTCAATCTTACCAGCCGAAGAGGTTCTCCGGAACCGCTGGCGGTGAGTGCCGCGGCAGGGAGGGTCGGTGCTGGTGTCGGCTATTCGCCTCATATTCGTGTTGCCGGCCCTCGTCCTCGCGGCGGGGGACGTCATTGCCGCCCAGGCAACGGACCCGATTCCGCTGCCCCCCACCAAGCCGGCGGCGGTGGCGGTAAAGTCCACCAAGGCCAAACCGGCCGATCACAAGACCCAGGCCCACAAGGGGCCTGCCGCACCCATTTCGCTTGCGCCGACAAGTGCGGCTAATCCCGGCACGCCGACTCGCATCAATGTCACGCCGCCGGCGCTGCCGGCCGCCTTCGCCATGGCGGCCAGTTCGACGACCTCGCCCTTGGACATCGCCGCGATCAAGCAGGCTATGGAGCTGACCCATCGCGGGCGCATCGATGAGGCGACAAACATCGAGAGCACGATTTCCGATCCGCTCGCGCGCAAGCTCGTCGAATGGCTGATCCTGCGCAGCGACGACAGCGACGCCAATTTCGCGCGCTATGCCGCGTTCATCGCCGCCAATCCAAGCTGGCCGAGCATTGTGAGTTTGCGCCGGCGGGCGGAGGCCGCGCTGTGGCAGGAGCATAGCGATCCGGCGGCTATCCTTGCGTTCTTCCGCACCGAGCCGCCACGCAGCGCCAAGGGCAAGTTTGCGCTCGCGCGCGCCTTGCTTTCCCGGGGCGACAGCGCCGGCGCGCAGCAGGCCGTGCGCCAAGCCTGGCGCGACGACAGCTTTTCCGCCGATGTCGAAGCGCAGGCCCGCGATAGCTTCGCCGGCTTGATCACGCCTGCCGACGACAAGGCGCGCATGGACACCCGGCTCTATGCCGAGGATGACGACGCCGGCATGCGTGCCGCGCATCATCTCGACGGTACCGAGCTGGCCATCGCCAAAGCGCGCGCCGCAGTCATCAACAAGACCGCCAACGCCAAAGTGCTGCTCGAAGCCGTGCCGGCGGCGGCGCAGCACGATCCCGGCTATATGTTCAGCCGCATCCAGTGGCTGCGCCGCGCCGACAAGATCGATGAGGCCGGCCGTTTGATCGTCGCCGCGCCGCATGATGCCGCGGTGCTGCGCAATCCCGATCAATGGTGGGTCGAACGGCGGCTCGTCGCGCGCAAGCTGCTCGACCTCGGCGATTTCAAGATGGCCTATGAGGTCGCCAGCGGGGCGGCAGCGCCGGTCAACGAGAACTACCGCGCCGAACAGCAATTCACGGCCGGCTGGATCGCGCTGCGCTTCCTGCACGAACCTGCGGTGGCGCTCGTGCACTTCACCCGTATCGCCGAAGGTGTCTCCAACCCCATCACGCTGGCGCGTTCGTTCTATTGGCAAGGCCGCGCCGCGGAGGCCGCCGGTCACGAGCCGGATGCGCGCGCGCGTTATGAAGCCGCGGCGCGCTATCCGACCGCTTATTACGGCCAACTGGCGCGGGCGCGCCTTGGTCTCGACGAGGTCACACTGCGGACCTTGCCGGCGCCGTCACCCGAGCTTCGCGGCCTCGAAGTCGCGCGCGTCTTCGAGATTCTCTACGCCATCGATGCGCGCGACGTTGTCGCGTCCATGGCGGCCGACCTCGCCGACAAGGCCAGCGACATCGCAGCGCTGGCGACGCTCGCCGAAATCGCCACGCGCCACGACGACGCGCGCACCACGCTGTTGATCGGCAAGATCGCGCTGGGGCGCGGCCTGCCACTCGAGCAGTACGCATTTCCGGATTTCGGCGTGCCGGAATTCCAGCAGATCGGCCCGCAGGTCGAGCGCTGCGTCATCTTTTCGATCGTGCGCCAGGAAAGCGCCTTCAATCCCAAGGTCGTGTCGAGCGCAAACGCGCTTGGCCTGATGCAAGTCACCCCGGCCGCCGGCCGCGATACCGCCAAGCGATTCAACGTCACCTTCGATCAGCGGCGCCTGATGAGCGACGTCGCCTACAATGCCCAGCTTGGAACGGCCGAGCTCGGCAAAGATATCGCAAACTGGCGCGGCTCCTACATCCTGGCCTTCGTCGCCTATAACGCAGGGCCGCGCCGGGCCAAGGAGTGGATCGATCAATACGGCGATCCGCGTGACGCCAAGGCGGATCCGGTCGATTGGATCGAGCGCATCCCGCTCTCCGAAACGCGCAACTACGTCCAGCGCATTATGGAGAACATGCAGGTCTATCGCGCCCGCTTCGAAAACGGCTCGCGGCTGTCGATCGAAGCCGACCTGCGCCGCGGCAGCTAGGCGGAACCCGTGCACAGCGCGCCCGACTTGTCCGGCCAAGGCGCACAGGAAGCCGGGCACGACATTTTCGTCACCGCCCACGACGGCCTGCGGCTGCACGCATGCCACTATGGCCCGCGTAGCGCACCCGGAATGCCCGTCGTCTGCCTGCCGGGACTGTCACGCACCGCCGCCGATTTCGATGCCCTGGCACCGGCCCTGGCCAACCATGCCGGGCTGCAGCGCCGCGTCATCGCCATCGATTCGCGCGGGCGCGGCCGATCCGAGTACGACAGCAATCCGGAAAACTACAATCTTGCGATCGAGCTCGCCGACGTCGTGACCGTGCTGACGACGCTTGGCATCGGCCCTGCGGTCTTCGTCGGCAGCTCGCGCGGCGGCATCCTCACGATGTTATTGGGCGTCGCCCATCCCGCCGCGATCGCCGGCGTGGTGCTGCATGATATCGGCCCGGTGATCGAGCCGAAAGGACTCGTGCGCATCAAGAGCTACATGGGCAAGCTGCCGCAGCCACGCAGTTTTGAGGAAGGTTCTGAAATCCTTCGGCGGCTGTTTGCGACGCAGTTTCCCAAAGCGACGACCGAGCAATGGCTCACCGCCGCGCACCGCACCTGGCAAATGAAGGATGACGCGCTGGTGCCCACTTATGATGTGCGATTGGCGCGCACGCTCGCCGACATCGACATCGAACGGCCGCCGCCGCTGTGGAACGAGTTCGACGCGCTCGCCGGCGTGCCCATGCTCGTTATCCGCGGCGCAAACTCCGACATCCTTTCGGCCGCAACGCTCGAGGCCATGGCGGCGCGGCATCCCGGCATGCAGTCGATCGAAGTGCCGGACCAGGGCCACGTCCCTGCGCTCGAGGGCGACGAAATCATCTCCAAGGTGGTCCAATTCGTCGCCGCCTGCGACGCCGCGGGCTCAGGCAAATCCGTCGTGTGAGCAGCAAATAAAAATCCCCGGCGGAAGACCGCCGGGGATTTCCGATTTCACGCCTTGATCAGACGATCAGGGCAGGAAGTCGCGATGGGCGCGAGCGGTGAACGCCCAGTTATTCTCGTTAGCCACGACCACCGGCGCTCCTGGCGCGCCCAAAGCGTAGCCCGTGCCCGCGACCAAGCCGTTAAACGTGGTGGCGCTGTTCTGATGATCGTACAGAACTTCCACGCCGAGGTAGAAGGTCTTGGTCACGTCCCATTGCAAGCGAGAGCCAATGCCCCAGAACGACCAGTTGTTGTTGCACCCAGGAGTCGCAACAGCCAGGGTTCCGACGCCACCGTTACCGTTACCGCCGCCGGCCAGCGTGCACAAGATCGCATTGGCCTGGTTATTGAAACTCACCGCCATATAGCCGCCAGCGAGTGACTGGTGCAATTGCGGCGTCCAGTAGTGCTCAAAGGAGGCGTTGACACTCCAGGCCGTCGTCAAGTTGCAACCGGTGTTGGTGACGGAGGCGCCACCTAAACCACCGAAAACGCAGTCGGACTCGACGCCGAACGATTGACCGGCACCTTGCTCGTTTTGATAATTGTCGTTGGCGCCATGATTAACGTACCTAATGGCGCCTCTCGTGTAGTTAACCTCGCCCTGGAAGAAGTCGCCCTGTGTGATCATAGGGGCGTTCAGTTTGAGGCCCGCGCCGGCGGCCCAGCCCCATGTGTCAGACGGATGACCCACGAACTGGAGCGCAGCGGCAGTGGCAGCGGCGGCGGTCGCACCGCCTGGACTGTAGTACAACGGATTGACCTGATGCGCAGCGCCCATGATCTGAGCGCTACCCCAGGTTTGGTCGACCCGAAGATTGCCGACGATGTCGGGGCTCTTCCAGCCGCCGTAGCCGAGGCCGGCAGTCGAGGCAGCCCCGAGAGTGCCACCGTTGGCGATGATGACGCCGACGCCGGCGACGTTCGCGGTTTGCTGGACGATTTGATTCATCCGGCGCGTTTCCGCGGAGATTGTTGCGCTGAAGCCGCCGCCCAACTGCGCGGTGTAAGCCCAGACCTGCCAGCCGCCATCGCCGGTATCTTCGTTCGGGATATAGCCCGCACGGTACAACGCGATCGCTGCGCTGTAGAAGTCGAAGAACGACTGTGACAGACCGGCGGTCATGCCGGCGAACTGGATGAAGGCGCGGTTCGAACTGAACAGGCCCTCACTCGCCGCCGTACCGACGTCGCCTGTGTTAACGCCCACCGCGATGTAGCCGCGCACAGTGCCGTATGCGGTCTGGTTACGAGCATCGGCAGTGATGTAACCACGCGCCCGGAAAGTAAGGTCGTTGGTGGCGCGGTTGTTGAGGTTGGCGTTGTATGGACCCCATGCCAAGCTACCGTTGGCGCCATCAGTGATTTCCGCACGCACCCAGCCACCGATCTTTAAGCAAAGGTCGGTGCCCGGCATATAATAGAATCCTGCCCCGTAGAGGCTGCAAATCTTCACGTATTCGACCGGCTTGGCCTTGACGGGAAGATCAGCTGCCTGCCCCGCAGTAACCGCAACCAAACCGGCCGCGGAGCCGAGGAGGAGGCTTTTCACCATCTTCATTTTGAACCTCCAATTGTTTGCCGTGGGAGGGTTCCGTCTCCGCCGGGTGCAAGCACCCCTGGAAGGTCCCCTTTCAGTCCCCTTACCCGCCCGGCTTCTCAGTCACCCCGAAACCCCGGTTGGGTCGACTTGGGGTTCCCCCCTCCGTCGCACGGTCACATTAACCCATGAGTTCCGACACGCAATCGAGAACAGCCCGACTCACAGGCTCGCCGTGCCGTTTTCGGCGAGGTGTTGCGCAAAAAACACGCAATCGTCGTCGGCGCGCTATGGAGCGGATATTGGGGGCGCCTAGCAAGGCGATAATTCTTCAATAATGGCAGTAGCTTAGCGAATTTCCGTGGTTGCCTCGGCGCGGCCCTCCTGGGAAAACACTGTGTGGGCAATTTGGAGATCTACGGCCGGCAGACTATGGGGTTTGCGGGCTGTCAGCCCCGCCGCCATCAATCCTGTGGAGATTCGCGGCGAGACCGAGAGTCGCTTTGCGGCATAGATCCGCGTCAATGATGAAGCCGCGGCATCGCAATCGCGCGGTCTGCGGCGCATAAAAATTGTCCAATCAGATAAAACTTGCAGGCGTGAAAAGCTTGCAACGACAGCATGCGCGCCGGCGCTTTTGGAGAATGCGTCGTCAGATGCCTTGCCCCTCGCTGCCGGATTTTGTCACCATCACGCGAATGCGTTGACGCTGTTTGCGGCCGTCCGGTGTAGTGATTTCCAGCTCGAAAATATCGGGTCCGGCGAATTCCGCCGCCGCGCGATAGAACGCGACAAAAGCCGGCACATCGATGCCGAGGCACTGCTTCACATTCGTCGCCTTCAGCGTGCCGCGTTTGACGCTTACGGCGCCATGCGCCGGCGCGGTGACCAGCCGGATCGCCGGCAGCGGGCCTGAAGTACAATCCGATCTTATGCCGGTGTAGATGCCGACGCGCACGTCGCGGCCCGGCGCCGCTTTGACTTCGCGTTCAACCGAATCGCTTTGCGCGCGAGCGGCGGATGCGGCGACGCAGAGGAATAACGCAGCGACGAATGAGTATCGGCTCAGCCTATTGCGGCGAGGCATCATCGCAGCCTCAAAGGACACCCGTTACCATAAGTGTTTCCTGGCAAACGCATGACCGGAACCCGACTTGAGGTAGCGTTCGAATGCGTCAGCATTATCCTTAGCTGAAAATGCGACGTAAGTGACCAGACGCCACGGCTTATACTTCGCCGTATGCCGGGATTTGCCCGCATTATGCTCCCGTAGACGGTGTCTGAGATCGGCGGTCAATCCGACATAGCGCCGACTAGACTCAGGCTCACTCTCAAGCAGATATACATAATGCATGAGATAGCCCTCCTTCGCTAAAGCTTCGGAGGGCATCCTGCTTCGCGTCGCAGCAGGGCGATAGTCCTGCGTAGCGCGTCAGCGCGAAGCAGGATGGCGCGCCACCCGAAGCCCGAAGGGCGTAGGGTGGCGGAGAGGAAGGGATTCGAACCCTTGATACGGCTTTAGACCGTATAACGGTTTAGCAAACCGCCGCCTTCAGCCACTCGGCCACCTCTCCGATCGCAGGAATACCTATAGTTTCGGCCTTTCTCCGTCAAACTGCGGGGCCGAATCCGGCGAATCTGCCAAATCTAAAGTCGATTGCCGAGGTCCCGAAAGCGGCCACCATCGCGGCCGCGATCGAAGCCGTTGCCGCTCCGCGCAGTTGACCCGCTACGGCCGGTTCGCTAGCAGGATGGACAGCTTCCATTAAGCCATCGATAAGCGCCATGAACCGGAAACAACGGCGAGCCTCGCGGTCTCGCGGCGCGGAACCGGCGCTTGGCTCCGCCGCCAACACGGCACCTGCCGGGACGCTTGCCGGCCTGCTCGGCGCGGCCGTGGCGCGTCATCAAGCCGGAGCGCTCATCGAAGCCGAGAGTCGTTACCGGCACATCCTCACACTTTTTCCCACCCATGCCGAGACGCATAGCAGACTAGGTGCCGCACTGATGGCACAGGGCAAGACCAGAGAAGCCATTCCTCATCTCGAGCGTGCACTCGCACTCAAGCCCGATCTGTTCGAGGCGTCCGGAAATCTCGCCCAAGGCTATATTTGGACGGGACAAGGCGAGCGGGCCATCGAGGCCGCGTGTCGCGCGCTTGAACTCAGGGAGACTGCGCTGGGCAAAGCATTGTTCGCTCAGTGCATCAGATTTGCGCGGTTCACGGCGGACAACGGCCGTTTTCGCAAGTTGGTGCTGCGCGCGCTCTCGGAGGCCTGGGCTCGCCCGCGCGACCTTGCCGGCGTGTGCATCAGTCTTATCAAGCTCAACGGCGCCGTGAATGACGGCATCGCGCGAGCCAATTCGGCGTGGCCCGCACGCCTTCCCGCCACGGAACTGTTCGGCGCATCGGGGCTGGCTGCGCTGTCGGACGACCGGCTGCTGTGCTGCTTGCTGGAGTGCGATCCGGTAACAGACATCGGCCTCGAACGATTCCTGACCAACGTTCGCTCCGCCATGCTGACGATCGCGACCGGCAAGGACCACGCCGTCGACGATCGACATCTGAAATTCTACAGCGCCGTGGCGCGGCAATGCTTCATCAATGAGTATGTTTACGCGTTGCCCGAGACCGAAGCGGATCGCGCGCTCGACTTGCAGTCGGCGCTCGCCAAGGCGGTCGAGGATGGCGCACCGGTTCCGGCGTTGTGGCCGATCGCCGTCGGCGCATATTTTCCGCTCCACACTCTGCCCAACGCGGAGGCCTTGCTTGACCGGTCCTGGCCTGAATGCGTGGACGCTTTAATTGTCCAGCAGGTCAAGGAACCGGCGCAGGAGCGCCGGATCGCGGCGGCGATTCCCGTCCTGACCGGCATCGACGGCGAGGTGTCGAGCGCGGTGCGCCAGCAATACGAGGAAAGCCCTTACCCGCGCTGGGTCACGGCGGGCCCGCCGGCACAACCCGCCATTCTCAACGACCCTCAGCCCGAGCAGGTTCTCGATGTCCTTATTGCAGGCTGCGGGACGGGTCTTTCCACCATCGCGTTCGCGCGCCAAGCGCGCGCCGCGCGCATTCTCGCAATCGATCTGAGCCGCGCAAGTCTGAGCTACGCCAAGCGCATGGCGCAGAGCTACGGCCTCACCAATATCGAATTCGGCCAGGCCGACATCATGAGGTTGGCCTCGATCGGGCGCGAGTTCGATTACATCGACGCGTCCGGCGTCCTGCACCATCTCGCGGACCCTTGGGAAGGCTGGCGGGCGTTGCTATCGCTGCTGCGTCCGGGCGGCACCATGCAGGTTGGGCTCTATAGCGAACTGGCGCGCCAGAACATCGTCGCGGCCCGTGCGCTGATCGCCGAGCGCGGCTATCGGCCGATTCCGGAAGACATCCGGCGCTGTCGAGAGGACATCATGGCAGCCGAGGACCCGTTGCTGAAATCTGTGGTCAATGCGAACGACTTCTTCGTGACCAGCGAATGTCGCGACCTCCTATTTCATGTGCTGGAGCATCGGATCACATTGCGCGAGATCAAGTCTTTCCTGGCGGCGAATGACGTGCAATTTGTAGGCTTCTTTCTGGATGCGCCCACCCTGCACCTCTTCGCGACGCGCTTTCCCGAGCGGGCGGCTTTGACCGATCTCGACCGCTGGGACGCCTTCGAAACCGAGGCTCCCGGCACATTCGCCAACATGTACCAGTTTTGGGTGCACAAGCCCGCCGTGCGTTCGGACGGAACGACAGCGAACTCTAGTTAGTGCGTGCGTCCGACGCGAAGGGCTTCAGGCCGCCATCGCAGGCGCTGGCGCCTCGTGGTTGCCGCGCAGCCAATCGCGCGCGGCGCGTTGCGCGGCGGCAATCTCGGCATCCGACATCTGGTCGGCGACCTCACGGCGCAGCCGGATCGCTTCGGCGTTGCCTTTCACCGCGGCAAGATTGAACCACTTGTGCGCGGCAACCAGATCGACCGGCACGTCGCGGCCGACCGAATACATCATTCCAAGTTCGAACAGCATGTCGCCGGAAGCCGGCCCTGCGCCGAGCGGCGCCATGGTGCTGTCGAGAATTTCAAACCGTGCCATAACGCACTCCCCTGTTGACGCCTCGTCACCTGTCCGCTTTCGCGTGTTCGCCGGCAGTTTCTCCCCTCGGCCGACACCCGGATAATCATCGGAAGATTTGAATGGTGGTTTAAGTAATGCGATGAATCGATTCTGAACCGCAAAGCCGCCGCTTGCGTATTTCCGGCAATGCGCCGTTAAGCAAGCGCACCCCCGCGTCCGCTTTCCGTCGAGAATTGGCGGGGAACTAGGCAATTCGAGCCACGTCGACTATTGTTGCGGCCTCGCTGATGCACAGAGATCGAGGCTTGCAATGACAAGGTTTCGTTTAGCTACTGCCGCGCTTTGCCTTTCGGCCATCGCCGTGTCGACCTTCGGGCCTACTCCAATCGCGCTCGCCGCCGATCCGATTGGGACTTGGTATACGGCCGATAACGATAGCCAGGTTCGCATTACCAATTGCGGCGGAGCGCTGTGCGGCTCGATAGTCTGGCTCAAAGTGCCGAACGATCCGGCGACCGGAAGGCCGAAAACCGACAAAAACAATGCCGATGCCAGCAAGCAGAACCGGCCGCTGCTCGGCGTTCAGATCGTGCTCGGCATGAAGCCGAGCGGTACGCCCAATCAATGGACCGGCAACGTTTACAACGCGTCCGACGGCAAAACCTATAGCGGTGCGTTCACCATGACCGGACCAAACACCGCGGAATTGAAAGGCTGCGTCATGGGCCTCATCTGCAAGTCGCAGGCCTGGACGCGGGCGAATTAGGCGGCGCCGTCAGCGTGCGCGCTGACCGAACAGAACCGCACGGATCTTCGGATCGCTGACATCGACCGCCGACGCCGCCTCGACGCGGATGGCGAAGGCGCGCTTGACGGCCGGCCGCGCGCGGATCGTTTCGAACCAGCGCTTGAGGTGCGGAAACTGCGCCAAGTCCTGGCCCTGCCGCTCGGCGAGGCGGACCCAGCCGACACAGGCGATGTCGGCAATCGAGTACCGCCCGGCCAAAAATTCACGCTTGGCCAGCCGCGTATTCATGACGCCGTAGAGCCGATTGACTTCGTCGGTATAGCGCGCAACCGCGTAGGCAAGCGTCTGTGGCGCGTAGCGGCGAAAGTGGACTGCCTGGCCCGCCATCGGCCCGAGCCCGCCCATCTGCCAGAACAGCCACTCATCGACCCGCACGCGGGCGCGTTCATCGCGCGGATAGAATTTTCCGGTCTTGCGGCCGAGATATTGCAGAATGGCGCCGGACTCGAACACCGAAATCGGCCGCCCGCCCGGGCCGCCCGGATCGACAATCGCCGGTATGCGGTTGTTCGGCGAGATCGCCAAAAATTCCGGCGCGAACTGCTCGCCTTTGGAAATATCGACCGGATGCACGACGTACGGCAGGCCGCACTCTTCGAGCATGATCGAAATTTTCCAGCCGTTCGGCGTCGGCCAATAGTACAGCGCCATCGGCTTTTCGCCGCGCCGTGGCTTTGCCTTTGCCGCTCGCCGCTGCGCTGCGATGGCGTGCGTTTCGTGTCGCTTCGATGTTGCGCGCTTCATGACAATAAAAAAAACGGCGCCCCGGAATTGCTCCACGACGCCGATCAGAGTTGTGGGAGGACACCGCTACAAACCGAGGGCGTCGGCGAGATGCCGAGGAACAAATCCACCGGCGGTTCGCCAGGGTGAGGACCGGTTCGCCCGCTCCTCGCCTTCACCACCGTGCGCTATGCGTACGATCGTGAAGCTTGACCCTCCGTCCCGCCGACGCCCCCGCCGGCCACCTGAGCCGGCGCGTCTTGGGAGATCATCGATCCACCCTCGACATCCGCCGGCCCGTGTGACGCGATCTCCGACTAAGCGAAGCCGAAGACCGATCGCGGTGTAGACTACTTCTTCTTCCGCCGCTTTGCCTTCTTCGGAGCTTTCGCTTTCGCTTTTCTCTTCTTCGCCATTGCTGCCCTCCTAGCTTGAGTGGATGGCGACTCAGTGTAGTGCCGTCGCGAATCGACGGGCACTGCCATCGGATTACTACAGCGAAAAAAAAATAACAGTGACTCCACTTGATTTTGTGCGTAACTGCCGCGCTCCGCATCCGCAATCAGCGCTCGCGACGATCGCAGGCACGACGCCGCAGCAAAAATATTTTTGCGCGAGCAATTTTCGGCGCGAAAATCCGCACGACGTAGAAATGCCGATGAATTAGGCACTTCCTCGCTGTCATAATTTTTGTCTCGGCGAGAACCGCACACGAGAGAATTTTCACTCTCTCCCAATTTGACGCACGCGACGACGGCGGCGCGGCGGCGCTTTACGCGGCTAAAAATAATTGCGCCGGACGCCTCGATTGGGCGTGTTGACGGCCTCGTCGGGGCGCAAAACGCGCGAATCAGTGCCAACCGATTCGCTTTGACGGTATGTTCAGCGACCGCGCACGGCGTGTCGCAGCGATACCGCGCGCGAGTTTTTCGGTTCCGTTTTGACTTGCGGCGAGTGCGCGCGACGTTTTCGCGGGCTTGCAGGATTCGCGCCGAAAATTTCCGCTCAGACACCGATCCGCTTCTTCAGAAGAGCGTTGACGGCCTGCGGATTGGCCCTGCCGCCCGACGCCTTGATCACCTGGCCGACGAACCAGCCGATTGCTTTCGGGTTGGTTTTGGCGTCGGCGACCTTGTCGGGATTCTTGGCGACGATGTCGTCGACGATCTTTTCGATCTCGGAAAGGTCCGTCACCTGCTTTAAGCCACGCTGCTCGACGATGGCGCGCGGGTCGCCGCCCTCGTTCCAGACGATCTCGAACACGTCCTTGGCGATTTTGCCGGAGATCGTACCGTCTACGATCAGATCGAGGATCGTTCCGAGCTTTGCCGCGGAAACTGGCGCCGCAGCAATGTCTTTATCCTCGCGATTGAGCCTTCCGGCAAGCTCGTTGATTACCCAGTTGGCGGCAAGTTTCGCATCGCGTGCGTCGGCGTGGCGTTTAGCAACGGTTTCAAAGTAGGCAGCCATGTCTTGCTCGGCGATAAGCACGTCGGCATCGTAAGTAGACAACGCATAGTCGCGCATGAAACGCGACTTCTTCTCGTCCGGAAGCTCCGGCAGGTTCTTGCGCAAATCCTCCACCAGCGACGGCGCAAGCTCGAGCGGCAACAGATCCGGATCGGGGAAGTAACGGTAGTCGTGCGCCTCCTCCTTGGTGCGCATGGAGCGCGTCTCGCCTTTGTCCGGATCGAACAGCCGTGTCTCCTGCTCGATCTTGCCGCCGTCCTCGATAATCTCGATCTGGCGGCGCGCCTCATGCTCGATGGCCTGGCCGACAAAGCGGATCGAGTTGACGTTCTTGATTTCGCAGCGTGTGCCGAGCGAGGCGCCCGGCTTGCGCACCGAAACGTTGACGTCGGCGCGCAGACTGCCTTTCTCCATGTCGCCGTCACAGGTGCCGAGATACCGCAAGATGGAGCGCACCTTCGCCAGAAAAGCCTTGGCCTCATCGGCGGAGCGCAGATCGGGTTTGGACACGATCTCCATCAGCGCCACACCGGAGCGATTGAGGTCAACGAGCGTCATGGTGGCGTTCTGGTCGTGCAGCGACTTGCCGGCGTCCTGCTCGAGATGCAGCCGCTCGATGCCGATGTGTACCGTGTCGCCGTCCGGCATGGCGACGAGCACCTCGCCCTCGCCCACGATCGGCGACTTGTACTGGCTGATCTGGTAGCCCTGCGGAAGGTCTGGATAGAAATAGTTCTTCCGGTCGAACACCGATTTGGGGTTGATCTTCGCCTTCAGCCCGAGCCCGGTGCGCACCGCCTGGCGCACGCACTCCTCGTTGATCACCGGCAGCATCCCCGGCATGGCGGCATCGACCAGCGACACATGGGAGTTCGGCTCGCCGCCGAATTCCGTCGAGGCGCCGGAGAATAATTTGGCCTGTGAGGTCACCTGGGCATGGACCTCCAGGCCGATGACCACTTCCCAGTCGCCGGTTGTGCCCTTGATCAGCTTGGATTTCTTGGCCGGTACGTTCATCGTGCGGGCTCGGTTACGCGCTTCCCAGGCTTGCGGCAAGCCCCGTTTCCGCTACGCCTGTTCCCAAGGCAACCGCTATGCGCGAGGTACCGCCCGGACCTGCGTGAGTGGCGCTGCCGCTTCTGCTAGTATCATCGCGAGCAGAACCAGGAGCACGTCACATGGACGCCATTGCCGAGAAGGATCGCCTGGCCGCCGAGCTGACGGAACCGCGCGCGCGTATCGGCCTCATCATCCCCTCGGTCAATCGCATGACCGAGCCGCAATTCAACCATTACGCGCCGGAGGGCCTCGGCATCCACGTGGCGCGCGGCCGGGTCGCCGGCCAGCCGGGCAAGACGGTCGCCGACCTCGCCGACGAGATCGCCCATGCCGCCGGCACGCTGGCCGACGCCGCGCCCGATCTCATCGTCTTCCACTGCACCCACACCTCGATGAAGGAGGGCGCCGATGGCGAAGGGCGCATCATCGCCCTCATCGAGAAGACCACGGGCATCAAGGCGCTCTCGACCTCAAGCCTGGTGAACGACGCGTTGCACGCGCTCGGCATCAAGAAGCTCCTGGTGCTAAGTCCCTACATGTCGAACGCCAATATCATCACCTATCTCAGCGCCGCCGGTTTCACCGTCGTGAAGGACGTCGCGCTAAAATGCGCCACGGCTGCCGACTTCGAGGCGGTGACGCCGCAGCGCTGGCTCGAGCTTGCCCGCGAGAATGATACGCCGGAGGCCGACGGCATTTTCCTGAGCTGCACCAACACGACGCAGATCGAGGCGGTGGCCGCGATCGAGGAGGCGCTCGACAAGCCGGTCGTCAACAGCAATCAAGCGGTACTGTGGGGCTGTCTCAAGCGGCTCAAGGAAAAGCTCGGCGGCAATACTGAAGTCTCAAATCTCGGACGGCTCATGCGGGACCTTGATGCTTGAGGCAACGGCAGGCGCTTGCCGCGCGGTCGCACGCGCCGCGGCGTTCATCGCGCTTGCGGTTTGCGCGATAGCGCCGGCGCGCGCGCAGGACGCCGACGCAAGCACTTACCCGAACCATCCGATCCACATGATCGTGCCATTCCCGCCCGGCGGGCCGACCGATATCCTGTCGCGCATCGTCGCCCAGGAGATGACGGCATCCTGGGGCCAGTCGGTCGTGATCGAAAACCGCCCCGGCGCCGACACCGCGATCGGCGCCGAAGTGGTGGCGAGGGCCGATCCCGACGGCTACACGCTGCTGGCGGCGATGGACTCGACGATGGTCCTCAATCCGCTGCTGAAGAAGGATCTGCCCTACGATCCGCTGAAGGACTTCCAGCCGATCTCGCTTGGCGCCAAGAATATCTCGCTGCTCGAAGTGCGCGCGGACTCCGACGTCGGGAACGTGCAGGATCTGATCGGCACGCTCAAGGCCAAGCCCGGCAAGCTCAATTTCGGCGGCGGCACCACCAATGGGCGGCTTGCCGCGCTCTTGTTCGCCAAGCTCACCGGCACGGCTTTCGCCATCATTCCCTATAAGGGCAGCGCCGAGACCGTGCAGGGCCTGCTCACCGGCAGCGTCGATTTTGGCATCGATGGCGTGGCTTCGAGTTACCCGCTGATCAGGAGCGGCAAATTCCGGGCGCTCGCCAAACTCAGCGATCGGCCGTTGCGCCAATTGCCCGACCTGCCGCTGCTTGCGGAAGCCGCCGGCGTTCCCGAGCTTGGCGATATCTCGACCTGGATCGCGTTCTACGCGCCGGCCGGCACATCGAGCGAGATCGTTGGCAAGATTCAGCATTTCATTGCCACAATCTACGCCGATCCCGCCGTCGCCAAGCGCCTCGACGATGCCGGCATCATCGCGGTCGCAAGCACGCCCGCCGAACTTGATGCCTATGTCCGCAGCGAGACCCAGCGCTGGGGCAAGGTGCTGCACGACAGCAATGTCATCGTCGAGTGATTTTAATAAGCCGCATCGAGCAGCGCACGCACATCGGCGGCGGAAACCGGCCGCGGTGAGGTGAGCGATGCGGCAGCAACCTCGGCGCCGACGAAATCGGTTTTGCCGGTATTGAAGCCGACCTCGCGCAGCCGTTCCGGGATCGGAAATCTTTTCAGCATATTTGCGATCGCGTCCGCGGCATCCCCGCTGACCAGCGCGTCTTCGAGGCGCGACTTTGCCTCCGGCGCCGCTTCGAGATTAAAGCGCATGACATGCGGCAGGATGATTGCATGCGTCTGCGCATGCGGCAGGCCCAAGCCCCCGAGCACGTGCGCAAGCTTGTGCTGGAGCGCAGCGCCGGCGCTGAGCACGGTTCCGGCAAGCCACGCGGCAATCAGGCAATCGGCGCGCGCCGGCCCATTCGATCCGTCGGCGACAACCGCCGGCAGGTTTTGCGCAAACCGCCGCATCGCTTCGCTCGCAAGCCCAACCGTGACCGGCGTGCGGCTATCGACCCAAAAGGCCTCGACGCAATGGGCGATGGCGTTCATGCCGCTTGCGGCGCTGACCGCGGACGGCAAGCCGAGCGTCAGATCGGGATCGTAGATGATGGTGCGCGGCACCACTTTCACATCGCGGCCGGTGATCTTGCGCTCGCCGTCGGTCATGCCATAGATCGGCGTCGCCTCCGAGCCGGAATAGGTCGTCGGCACGGCGAGGATCGGCAAGGCGGTCTGCAGCGCGATCGCTTTGGCCAGACCGATCGCGGCGCCACCACCTACCGCGATGACACCGTCGGCCTTGGTTTCGCGCGCCGCCTTAAGGCCCGCTTCGGCCACGCTCTTCGGCACGTGAATGACCGCCTGCGCATGCAGCCGTGCGGCACGCGCGCCGAGGATGTCGCTGACCTGTTTGCCAAGCCGCGCGCCGCTGCCCGGCGTCGCCACGACGAGTGCGCGGTTGATGTTCAGCCGCTCGGCCTCCGCCGCAACGCGCACCAGCGCACCGGAGGCAAAGACGACGCGTTGTGGCGGTACGTCGTGGGTGAAGGCGGCCGCCGCCTTCACTTCCCCTCGCGCCAGATGCCAAGCGCCTTCTGCGCCGGACGGTCGGAGATCGAGAACAGCACCGACTCATTCGCCGCGGTGTGATGGTAGCGCTTCCATGGCGGCACGACGAAAACGTCGTTCGGACCCCATTCGAGCGCCTTGCCGTCGACCGTGGTCGAGCCGTGGCCTTCGGCACAGACAAAGATGGTGCCGTCGGTCGCGCGGTAGGGCTCACCCTTGAAGCCCTTGGGGAACATCGCCAGCCACGCGCCCATGGTCGGCAGCACCGGGCCGCCGGTGATGGGGTTGGCGTAGTGGACGCGCGCGCCGTGGCGCTTGTCGATTTCGCCCGCCTGCATCATGCGCTCGACGATCGGCCGCGTGCGCGCATAGGTGTAGTTGATGACCGGGGTGTAGCTCTTGTCCCACACGCCGTCCGGCAGGACGCCGGAGCCATACATGCTGAGCGAATCGCCGTCCTTGCGCGTGGTCGCGAGCGTCGGTTCATCGAAACTCTCGGCAAAGGAGGCTTCGAAGAAGTTGACCGCCGGAAAATCGAGCACGTCGAGCCACAGCATCGGCTTCTTCGAGGTGTTGCCGTGATCGTGCGGCGCCCAGTTCGCGGTGATGACGAAGTCGCCGGGCGACATGTACGCCTTTTCGCCGTCGACCGCGGTGTAGGCACCCTCGCCGTCGAGCACGAAACGGATGGCCGCGGCGACGTGACGGTGGGCCGGCGCGACCTCGCCGGGCAGGATCATCTGGATGCCGGCAAACAGCGTGTTGGTGGCTTTCGATTCGCCGTGCATCGCCGGGTTTTCCAGGATCAGGACGCGGCGCTTGGCCTCCTCGGCGCTGATCAGGCCGCCGGACTCCATGACCAGCGATTTGACGTCGTTGTAGTGCCAGATCACCGGCGCGCAGCGCGTCACCGGCTCCTCGGTGACGACCGAGTTCATCACCTTCCATAGTGGCGCCATGTCGCGCTTGGCGATGCGTTCATAATAGGCCTCCCGGACCGCCTCGATATTGTGCTTGGGGCTGGGTTTGCCGTTGGTCGACTTTTTCGCGGTCGCAACCGCCATGGCGTCCTCCATAAAGCTCGAAAACCGGAGCTTTGGCGCAATATAGTCATAGCGCGCGGTTCCGGAAATAGCGCTCCTTCCCTAACCCTCTCCGGCAAGCGGGGTTAGGGAGGTCAAAGCGGGCCTGCCATGCGGGTCCGCTGCCCGGCTAAGGCCGTGTCTCCCGACCGCTCAGTTATTCGTGGCGCCGCCGTCGACCGCGATGGTCTGCCCGGTAATAAAGTCGCTGTCGGCGGACGAAAGGAACACCAGCGCCCCCAACAGGTCCTCCGGATATTCGTCGCGTTTGAGCGCGCGGCGCGCCAGCGACGGCTGGCGCGAATGTTCGAGATGGCCGGGGTTCTCCTTGATCACACTATCACTGAGCGTAAATCCCGGCGCCAGATTGTTGACGCAGATATTGTGCTCGCCGAGTTCACGCGACACCGCCCGCGTAAATGCCGTCACCGCGCCCTTCGACGTCACGTAGTGCGAAAACATCGGGATGCCGCGGGCCACGGTGCCGGAGCTGATATTGATGATCTTGCCGTAGTTTTGCGCGATCATGTGCGGAGCAACGTGCTTGGTCATCAGGAACACACCGCGGATATTGACCGACATGACACGGTCCCACAGGCCGACGTCGATCTCGGTGACTTTGGTTTCCTGAAGCGGCGCGAACAGCGCGGCATTGTTGACCAGGATGTCGATCTTGCCGAAGCGCTCCATGGTCTTTGTTACCAGCGCCTTGACCGCGCCCTCGTCGCTGACATCGGTCACGGAGCTTGCCACCGAATTGGCGCCGTGCTTTTGCGCGATCTCTCCGGCGAGCTCCGTGCCGTCCGCAATATCGGCGATCATCAAACGCGCGCCTTCGCCGGCGAGCCTTTGCGCATAATGCCGCCCTATTCCCTTGGCGCCGCCGGTGAGGAGCGCGACGCGGCCATCCAGACGTGCCATGGCTAATTCCTTCCGCTGAGCCGCCGGATAAATTTTTCGAAGCCGGCGAGTTGCTGCTTGACCATATCGATGGTCGGCTGATCGGTGAGCGCGAGAGTTTTTTCGTCGAACTTTTTGGCAGCGAAGGTGACAAAGACTTCCGGCTTGCCGAACAAAAACGCGTCCAGCGTGGTGAGCGCCATGCGCATATGGTACTGCATGCGCGAGCCGCCGAGCAGGCCGCCCGCGCAGGATTGCAGCGCGACCGGCTTGTTGGTGAACGGAATGTCCTTCAGGCGCGACACCCAATCGATCGCATTCTTCAGCCCGCCGGGAATGCTCCAATTGTACTCGGGCGAGACGATGATCACGCCGTCGGCTGAACGGATGGCGTCGGCCCAGGCGGTGACTTCGTTAGGAAAGCCGGTGCTGTTCTGAATATCAAAATTATATATCGGCATCTTGTCCCAGGCCGGCGCCGGCGCAATTGCCATCCCCGCCGGTGCCAGCGCTGGCAGTGCGCGCGCCAGCGCGGCGTTGAATGACGCCTTGCGCAGGCTGCCGCAGATGGCGATGACGTTGAGCGTGTCGGCCATGATTTTTCCTTCTGTTCAATCCTATTTGCTAACCCGGCGTGATCGCTTATGTCCTCGGCCAATTCATCAGTGCGGGCGCAACGATATCCCGCCAGCTCCGAGGCGCAGCCTTCAGCTCGTCGTGCTGGGCCATGAAATCGGCAAATGCTTTTACGCCATAGACCCCGCTGCCGAACTCGTCCTTGATGTCCCGCAGCACCGCTTCGATGACGGGACCGCTGAGCGCCTTCGACGGCTCATGCGTCAAATAAATCTGCGCCGCCCGCCGCGGATCGTCATGGATGATACGCGCGGCTTCGTCCATCGCTTTATCGATCACATCGGGCATCAGCGGATGGGCCTCGACGTAGGCTTTGGTCGCGCCCATGATCAGGAACGACGCCTTGCCGTTCATCACGTCGGACGAAGCCAGCACGCGGTGAATTTTTGCGTCGCGAAGCGCAAGCTGCGTGTATGGCGGCGATGAGAAATAGGCCGTCACCACACCCGCTCCATCGATGAGCGCGGCAAGCGCCGTCGCCGGCGGCAACGCGACGACCTGGTCATTGAGGCGATCATACTTGTTGAGGACTTTCGCCGCCTGCATCTCCAGCAAGAACATCTGCGGTGCGGTCAAGGACGGCATAGCGATACGATCGGTCGGCCCGAAGTCGGAGATCGACGCGACATTCGGCCGGTTGCTCAAAAGGTCTACCGGCATTGTCGTGATGCCGGATATGGCGAGGATTTGCTGCGGCGTGCCCTTTTGCCGCTGCCACGCAGAGAGCAATGGCGCGGTGCCGAACGGCCCCATATCGATTGCGCCGGATCCGATCGCCTCCTGCATCGGGCCGGCGCCAAGAAAACGCTGATAGCTCGCCTTCACATCGAGATGCTGCGCCTTGGCGTATTTCTCGACCAGCTTCAAATCCTCGCAGATATAAGCCGGCAGAAAGGCAAGACCGAAGCCGATGCCGATCTTCACCGGCTCTTGCGCAAACGCCGGCACCGCTGTGGCGCAGACCACGGCGAGCGCGGCAAGGCAAAGCGATGAGGTTTTTTCTTGCACTGACATTCATCGATGCTGGTCGGGCCGCGACTATAGTTCACCCTCCCGCTCAAGGGGAGGGTCACGCGGCGTCGGCGAAAAAGTGTGCTTTCAGCCGCTCGCGCGCCGCGAGCGCAGTGGGCAAATCAAAGCCGTTGACGATTGCCAAGCGGAAGCCACCGGGCGGCATAGCGTGCTGCTCCGGCGCGCGATCGTCGTGGAAGGTGATCTGCACGCTGGTGACACCGGGCGTGCGCCCGACCTCCCCGATCAGCGCCGCAGGCGGACGGCGATAGCGCCTGCCGCTCGGCCCGAACAGCACGACGCTATAGCCCTCGCTGCGGTCGTCGTCCGCGAAATCCCAGTCCCCGGTCTCATAGAGGCCGACCAGCGCATCGACCCAGCCCGGACCGTACAGATCGGGCCACTGATCGGCGAAGCGCAGATGCGCCTCGATGATCGTGCCGCCGATGGTTTCGAGATTGAGCATGCCGGTGTAGCCGGCAAGATTTTTCTGCACCCAGGCGCCGCAGCCGGTTTCGATCCCGGCATCCGGTTCGGCGTGCACGGTCCAATAGTCGAACGTGCCTTCGCCCGCCGGCTTACCGGTGACATGGCGCCACCAGCGTGGCTCGCCATCGACCACGGCAATGTCGGAGGAGACATGGCGGCCTTCGAGCAGCGTCACCCAGAAATGGCCGGGCGCGTAGTGCGCCTCGTAGTCGGCTTGCGAATGCAGCACGCGGCTGCCGACGCTCATGCCTTTGAGATTGATTATCGGCTTGGAAAAAACCGGAAAACGCGGCGGCGCCGTGCCGTGCGGGCCGGCATCGAGATGCTGGCTGAGCGCAACCGCGAGTTTGTCATAGACCCAGCGGTGCGCCGGGTTCCACTGCCAGGCGTCGGCGTCTTCGGTCGGGATATTGGCAGAAGTTTTGACGTGCGCGAAATACTGCAACCGCCAGGGATCGGCTTCGCAGATCGGCATGGCAATCAGACACCGGAGGACGGACGACAGACGACAGAAGCGCGAATTCTAAATCCGTCGTCCGTCATTTGCTGTCCGTCGTCTGAATCGCGTGCACGCAGAACATCCCGTCGGTCCACGCTTTGAGCGGCGACCAGCCGCTGCCGCGCGCCAAGGCCTGGAACGACTCCACAGTATATTTGTAGCTGTTCTCGGTGTGGATGGTTTCTCCGGCACGAAAATCGATCGCCGTACCGGCGACCCGGACCTTCTGCCGCCTCGTGCTGGCGAGATACATCTCGATGCGGTTTTGCGCGCTATTGTAACAGGCGTGGTGCTCGAACGCGCTCAGATCGAAATCGGCGCCGAGCTCCCGATTGATGCGCGTCAGCAGATTGAGATTGAATTTCGCGGTTACGCCTTCGGCGTCGTTATAGGCGCGGTGGAGGATCTTTTGATCCTTGATCAGATCGACGCCGATCAGCAACACCGCGCCAGCGCCGAGCATGTCACCCGCATGGCGGAGGAATCTTGCCGCCTCATGCGGCTCGAAATTTCCGATCGTCGAGCCTGGAAAGAAGCCGACGCGAGGCAGCCGCGCCAGTCCTGGCGGCAGTTCGAATTTTCGGGTGAAATCTGCGACAAGCGGATGCACCGCAAGGTGCGGGAAGTCGCGGCGTAGCTGCGCCGCGTCCTGTCGCAGGAAATCTCCCGAAATGTCGACCGGCACGTAAACCTCGACCGTTGCCGCGGCGCCGAGCAGGATGCGCGCCTTGCGGCTCGACCCGGCGCCGAATTCGATCAATGCGCAGCCGGGCGGGAACAGGGAAGCGATTGCCGGGGCGTGGTCGCGCAGAATGCCAAGCTCGCACCGCGTCGGGTAATATTCCGGCAAGCCGGTGATGCGGTCGAATAACGCCGAGCCCGCCAAATCATAAAAATACTTTGGCGACAGCCGTTTCGGCTTTGCCGTAAGCCCGGCAACGACGTCGAGGGCGAACGCATCGGCCGTTGCAGCCGACCCCGCGCGCCGCGCGGTTTGGACAGCTTGCGTCATGGTTTTCTCAGTGTTCGTATTCCGCGAGCCGCAGTCCGCTGAACTGCCAGCGCGCCGATGGATAAAAGAAATTGCGATAACTCGGACGGGAATGGCCGGCCGGCGTCGCCAGCGACGAGCCGCGCAGCACCATTTGATTGACCATGAATTTGCCGTTGTACTCGCCGAGCGCGCCGGGTGGCGCCTTGTAGCCGGGATATGGCGTATAGGCGCCGCGCGTCCATTGCCAGACGATGCCGAAAGCATCGCCAAGCACGCCGCTCTTGGCGGCGACCTCCCATTCGCCCTCGGTCGGCAAATCCTTGCCGGACCATCGCGCGAATGCATCCGCCTCGTAATAGCTCACATGGCAAACCGGCATTGCAGTGTCGATGCGGCGCAAGCCGCCAAGCGTCATCGAGAACCAGGCGCCGTCCGCTTTCCGCCAATAGCCCGGCGCTTCCCAGCGTTGCGCCTCAACCGTGGCCCAGCCGTCCGACAGCCACAAGGTCGGCGTCGTGTAACCGCCGTCGGCGATGAATTCGAGCCACTCGCCGTTGGTCACCAGCGACGGCGCAAGCCGCACCGGCCGCAGCACGACCTGATGCGCCGGCTGCTCGTTGTCGAAGCAAAACCCATCGCCATTATGTCCGATCATATGAATGCCGGCGATCAGCGCGCCCGCGGCAGCGCCCTCGCTTGCCGATTGCGGCCATCGCCAGTCCGGATCGTAGGCCGGGTGCGTCTCATTGAGCGAAAACGCATGCAGAATGTCGGTCAGGAGCAGCTCCTGGTGCTGCTGCTCGTGATGCAGGCCGATCTCGATGACCGGAATGAGCTGGCTCAGGTCTTTCGCAGATTCGATCAGCGCGCAGACCGCGGCATCGACATAGGCGCGGTAGCTTGAGACTTCGGCGGCCGTGGGCCGCGTGATGAGGCCACGCTGCGGCCGCGCCTTTCGCGGTCCCGCCGCCACGTAATAGGAATTGAACAGATAGGCGAACCGCTCGTCGAACACCCGGTAGCCGGGCGCGAATGGACGCAGCAAAAACTGCTCGAAGAACCAGGTGACGTGGGCGCGATGCCATTTTGTCGGGCTCGCGTCCGGCATCGACTGGATGACCTGATCTTCGGCGGACAACAGCGCGGCGCGGCGCTCGGTTTCGGCCCGCACCGTTCTAAATGCCTTGAGCCAGGCGTGGCGCGGATCGTCGGCCCGCTGCCCGGCTGCCACGGTATCGTTGGCTGGATCGGCTAGCCGGACCCGCTTGGAAACGGCTGAGCGTGGCATCTTGAAATCCGCGAAATGGCTGGGATTCAAAGGCAAAAACGGCAATGGCTGCGACGATAATCGGTCTCCGGCGCGTTGGTTCCATACATGATCTATTCGCCGCAGACTACAAGTGATTCCCCGTCGCCTAACAAGGATGTGATCGACCGATTATGGCGTTGCGAAAATACGTCAAAGTTGCCGTAACTAGCCGTATCGACATAAGGTTTCGCGCCCGATCCCGGGGAGGACATGCACGATGAAAAAACGCACTGCGAAAACGCGCAGCCGCGCCATGCTGCCGCGCGAGCGCGGCGATTTTTCGGCGATCGTGGACCGCCCGCCGCTCAAGCTGCCGGGCAACAGCCGGCTGGTGTTCTGGAGCATCGTCAATCTCGAAGTGTGGGACATCGGCAAACCGATGGCGCGCCAGGTGCTCGCCCCGCCCGCCGGGCAGACACTTATTCCCGACGTGCCGAACTGGAGCTGGCACGAATACGGCATGCGGGTTGGCGTCTGGCGCTTCTTCGATCTGTTCAAGCGCCTGAAAATCCGCCCTACGCTGGCGATCAACGCCCGCGTCTGCGAGGACTACGCGCGTGTCGCGCAGCAGGCGAAAAGCGACCGCTGGGAATTCATGGGCCATTCGTATCAGCAAGGCCCGATCCACGCCGAACCCGACCAGAAGAAAATGATCGCGCGCTCGCTCGACGTGATCGAGCGCTGCTGCGGCAAGCGGCCGGTCGGCTGGCTCGGCCCCGGCCTCACCCAAACCCTGGAGACGCCGGATTTGCTGGCGCAGGCCGGCGTCAAATATATCGGCGATTGGGTCTATGACGACGAGCCGACAACGATCCGCACCACCCATGGCCCACTGGTGACGCTGCCCTACACGATGGAGCTCAACGACATCCCGATGATGGCGGTGCAGCACCACGAGAGCGATTATCTGTTAAAGCGCGCGATCGATCAGTTCGACCGGCTCTACGCCGAGGGCGAGAAGCGCGCGAAAATTCTCGCGCTCGCCATCCATCCGTATCTGAGCGGCCAACCGCACCGCATCAAATATCTCGAAGCGATCTACGATTACGCGCGCCGCTTCGACGGCGTCGAATACTGGACCGGCGCGGAGATTTGGCGGTGGTATCTAAAATCCTGCGGCTGATGCTGTCATCATCCGCGAAGGCGGATGATCCAGTACTCCGTAAAAATAAGGTCGGCACTGTAGTTACGAATTAAATGCACCGCGAGTACTGGATGCCCCGCCTTCGCGGAGCATGACGATGAGGGAAGTTATGCGATTCAGATGGGTAGGCGCTGGACTCCTGCTCGCGGTCCTGTTCGCCGGCAGCGCGGCGAACGCTGCCGCGCCGTGCCGCACCTCGGGGCCGTTCGACGCCTGGCTCGCCGTGCTCAAGCGCGAGGCCATAGCGAACGGCGTATCGCAGCGCACGATTTCAGAAACCGCGCCGTATCTCACCTACGACCAGCGCATCGTGAACATCGACCGCGGCCAGCGCGTGTTCACGCAAACCTTCCTGGAATTCTCCGACCGCATGGCGGCGGCCTATCGGATCCAGACCGGTGCGGCGAAGATCAAGACTTACGCGCCGATATTCTCGCGGATCGATCAACAATATGGCGTGCCGGCACCGGTCATCGTCTCGTTTTGGGCGCTGGAAAGCGACTTCGGCGCCAATATGGGCAAGGAGCACACGCTCAGCGCGCTGGCCTCGCTGGCCTATGACTGCCGGCGTGCCGACCGATTCCGCGCGCAATTGCTCGATGCGCTCCGCCTGATCGAGCGCGGCGACCTGCGGCCCGAAGAAATGATCGGCTCATGGGCGGGCGAGCTCGGCCAGACCCAGATGATGCCGTCGGAATATTATCAGTATGCGGTGGACTACGACGGCGACGGCAAGCGCAACCTGCTGCGCAGCGCGCCCGACGTGCTGGGCTCGACGGCAAATTATCTCGTCGGGCTCGGCTGGAAACGCGGCGAGCCGTGGCTTACCGAAGTGCACGTGCCGGCGAACCTGCCGTGGGATCAGGCCGATCTCGCGATCCAACTGCCGCGCGCGAAATGGGCCGGGTTCGGCGTCACGCTCGCCGACGGCCGCACGCTGCCAGCAGACAATCTTGCCGCGTCGCTCTTGCTGCCGATGGGACGCTTCGGGCCGGCGTTCCTTGTCTATCCGAATTTCCAGGTCTATCTGCAATGGAACAA
>Ga0102924_1000767_pt1 | contig 38639 bp, 46 predicted proteins | sample PaiPotPPM11metaG_FD_80116 | JGI IMG/M metagenome (GOLD analysis project Ga0102924, IMG submission 80116) | Iron sulfur acid spring bacterial and archeal communities from Banff, Canada, to study Microbial Dark Matter (Phase II) - Paint Pots PPM... ...
GGCCGCCGGCGGCCCGCTGGCAGCAGAGGCATCCACGGGGCCGGTCACGTTGAACATCGTCGGCTACTCCGTGGTAAAGGACGCCTTTACCAAGCTGACCGCCGCCTACCAGAAGACCACGGCGGGGAAGAACGTCACCTTCAACGTCTCCTTCGGCCCCTCCGGAACCGAGGCCTCGGACGTCATCGCGGGCCAGCCCGCGGACATCGCCAACCTGGCTCTGGAGCCTGACATGGCCAAGCTGGTGGCAGCTGGCGACGTCTCACCCAACTGGGATAAAGGTGCCTACGGGGGCATGGTGACCGACTCGGTGGTCGTGTTCATCGTCCGCAAGGGCAACCCCGACCACATCAGGACTTGGGCCGACCTGGTCAAGCCCGGCGTCAAGGTGCTGACGCCTAACCCCTTCACCTCCGGCGGCGCTCGCTGGAACATCCTGGCCGCCTACGGAGCCCAACGTGAGCTGGGCGAGAGCAAGGCGAAGGCCCAGGCGTACTTGCTCAAACTCTTCCAGCACGTTCCTACCCAGGACGCCAGCGCATCGGCGGCTCTTGCCGATTTCCTGGGCGGTACCGGCGACGTGCTCCTCGATTACGAGGACGACGCCATCCTCGCCGAGAAGTCGGGAGCCGACATCTCGTATGTGATCCCGCCCCAGACCATCCTCATCCAGAACCCGCTGGCGGTCATCCAAAAGAGCGCCAACCCGGCGGCGGCCAAGGCGTTCGACAGCTATCTGCTCTCCGCCGCGGGCCAGACCATCTGGGCTGAGGAGGGCTTCCGCCCGGTCGACCCCAAGGTCGCTGCCAAGTTCCATTTCCCCAAGCCCGAGCAGCTGTTTGCGATCTCCTATCTCGGGGGCTGGACCAGCGTGGTCAAGACCTTCTTCGATCCCACCGACGGCATCGTGGCTAAGGTCGAGCAAGCCGTGGGGCAGTCGCCATCGAGCAGTGGCTGAACTAACCCTGGGCGCGCCCGTCCGCCGGCAGTGGCGGGCGCCCCGGACTCTTGCCCCGGGGATGGCGGTCGGCTACCTCAGTCTCTTGGTCCTGTTGCCGCTGGCGGCTCTGCTCTCGAATGCCTTCACAGGCGGGCTTGCGACCTTTTGGCGAGAGATCACCGAGCCGGAGTCGTTGGCATCTCTGCAGCTCTCACTGCTCATGGCGGCCGCGGTTGTGGCCGCCAATGCGTTCACGGGTTTGCTGGTGGCGTTCGTACTGGTCCGGGACGAATTCCCGGGCAAGGGCATCCTCAACGCCATCATCGACCTGCCCCTGGCGCTTCCCACCGTGGTCGCCGGCCTGACCCTGCTTAGTCTTTACGGGCCCGAGAGCCCTATCGGTCTGAACATCGCGTTCTCCAGATGGGCAATCCTCGTCGCGCTGGCTTTCGTCACCCTGCCGTTCTCGGTGCGCGCCGTCCAGCCGGTGCTGGCGGCTCTCGATCCCGCCGAAGAGGAGACGGCGGCGTCTCTGGGCGCCGGGCCACTGGCGATCTTCCGACGTGTGCTCCTACCCAAGCTGGTTCCGGCGATCCTGGCAGGGGCCGGCCTGGGGTTCGCCCGAGCCCTGGGGGAATACGGATCGGTCGTGCTGATCTCGGGGAACCTTCCCTTCCGCACCGAACTGGCCTCGGTTCGCATCTACGGCCTGGTCGAGAGCTACGACCTGCCGGCTGCGGCGGCCGTGTCTTTGGTGCTGTTGGTGATCGCCCTGGTGGTCCTCCTAGGACTGGCGTGGCTCAGGCATCGGATTCAGCCGCTCCGGGGCGTCCTCGCATGAGCCGGATCTCCCTGCGAGCTCTGGCGATTGGCTACGTGGCGGTGCTGGTCGCGGCCCCGGCGGGTGCGATTCTCTGGCGGGCGCTGAGCTCGGGACTGGGGCCGGCTTGGGCGGCATTGACCAGTCCGCTCGCGCTCCACGCGCTGGGCTTGACCCTGCTGGCAGTCGCCATCGCGGTGCCCGTCAACGCCGCCTTTGGCCTGGTGATCGCCATCCTCATATCCCGGCACCCCAGCTGGCTGACCCGAGCGCTCGGCGCCGTGGTCGACCTGCCCCTGGCGTTCTCACCTGTGGTGGTGGGGCTGGTGATCCTGCTCGCCTATGGACAGTCTGGGTTGGTCGGTTCGTGGCTGGTACAACACGGGATCCAGCTGGTGTTCGCCTGGCCAGGGATTGTCATCGCCTGCGCCTTCGTGTCACTGCCTTATGTGGCGCGTGAGGTGCTACCGGTGCTCGAGGAAGTCGGTGTCGACCAAGAGGAGGCGGCCGCGACCCTGGGGGCGTCCGGCTGGAGCATCTTCTGGCGCGTCACCTTGCCTTCGGTTCGGGTGGGCCTCGCCTACGGCGTCAGCCTGACCACCGCTCGAGTGCTAGGTGAGATCGGGGCGGTAACCGTGGTTTCAGGGGACATCGTCGGCCACACCCAGCCCATGACCCTTTTGATCCAGGACCAGTACCAGAACTTCCAGCACGTGGCCGCCTATGCGGGTGCGGTGCTGCTGGCCCTGCTCTGCCTGGTGGTGTTCGCCGGGCTCAGCCTGGTGCGGCGCGGAGCCCACGCCCGATGAGCGGCGTCGTCGTCGAGGGGATCAGCAAGCGCTTCGGCTCTCGCGGCGTCCTAGACCGAGTCAGCCTCGAGGTGCCCAAGGGCAAGCTCTTCGTGCTCCTGGGACCCAGCGGCGGAGGCAAGTCCACGCTGCTGCGGGTCATCGCAGGGCTGGAGCGCCCCGACGCGGGCTCGATCCGCATCGATGGAATCGACGTCACCCAGGTGCCCGCTCGCAGCCGTGATATCGGGTTCTGTTTCCAGCACTACGCCCCGTTCCGACACCTCAGCGTCTTTGAGAATGTGGCCTTCGGACTTCGCCTGCGCCGTCTGCCGTCCGAGAAGATCAAGAGGCAGGTGGGAGAGCTGCTCGACCTGGTCAGACTCGACGGCGAGGCCGGCAGCTTTCCTTCGCAGCTCTCCGGGGGCCAATTGCAGAGGATGGCCCTGGCTCGCGCCCTGGCCGTCCGGCCCCGGGTGTTGCTGCTCGATGAACCGTTTGGAGCCCTCGACGCGACCGTGCGCAAGGAACTCCGCGCCTGGCTGCGCAATCTCCACGAGCGCGTCGGGATCACGACCATCCTGGTCACCCACGATCAGGATGAAGCCCTAGAAGTGGCCGACCGGCTGGCGGTGATGGATCAAGGGCGGCTGGCCCAGGAGGGCACGCCCGCCGAGATCTATGACCACCCCGCCAACGAATTCGTATTCCGCTTTTTGGGGCCGGCAACCCGATTTAGGGGTGCCTGGGTTCGCCCCCACGACCTGGAGCTGCGCCTCCAAGCTGGCCCAGGATCCGTTGAGGCTGCGGTAGTCCGTGTGATCGACCTGGGCTTTGAGATCCGGGTCGAGCTCAGCCGTGCCGATGAGCCCAGCTTCTGGGTGCAACTGGCTCGCTCCGCCTTGCCTGGGCTCGGGCTCCGGGAGGGACAGGTGGTCTGGGTGAGCTCAATGGCCGCGACCCCCGAGCCGGTGACACGGCCCCAGGACCGGCGGGCTGCGGTCGTCAGCTAGGTCGATTCGCGCTGGCGAAACGGCGGGCTGGAGTCGGATCCATCTGTACTCCAACATCCAGGCAATCGGCTCTTGACACGTCTCGTTCGGGCGGTGGTAGGGTGGAGCTGTAGGTCCGATCCTGACGGAGGTGTCAACGATGCGAACCGTCTGGAGCTACCTTAGGCACACTCGGGCGGAGTGATCGGCCCTCCGGGGCCGTGATTAGCGTCGTTCGGTCGACGCGGCCCCGGGGAGGGGCGACTCACCACCTGATATTGAGTCCGACTTATCCGTCGGACGCGGTGCCAAGGCACCGGCTAACCAATGGGCGAGCCCTTCGGGGCTCGCTTCATTTGTGGGGAGGTGCCAGCAGGCTCGGCCGCCGAAGTTGGGGCCTCGAGGAACCGCAGCGGTCGCTGATCCCTGACTCCCACCCGGGCAGTGACCCGTGGGGAGGACCTCCAGCGCTGATCGCTCTCGAACCAAATCCGGCTCAGACCGGGCGCGCAGAGGTCAGCCCCGTTGCAACTCAGGTCGATAGCCAGGTCCCGGCAGAGCAGAGCCGGCCCACCCAGGACCTGAGGCGATTGGGGCGGACCGGCGACGGCACCCCGGATGAGAACGGCCTGGGGATCGCCCTCTTGTCCGGTCACCACGTTGAAGCAGTAGTGCATCCCGTAAATGAAGTAGACGTAAGCGACACCGGCGGGCCCGAACATGGGCGCGTTGCGCCGGGTTCGGCCGCGGAAGGCGTGAGAGGCGGGGTCGGTCGGGCCGAGGTAGGCCTCGGTCTCGCGTACCCGCACCCTGAGGACGCGGTCATCCAGCTGCCGGACCATCCAGCAACCCAGCAGTTCCCTGGCCACCAGCGGGCTGGCACGGGCGAAAAAATTCCGGGACAGGCGGGCCGAGGACGCCGGGGCGGCACCGGCACCGCTCATCGGCGCTCCGGCTCGGTCAGCGGAGGGCCGCCACCACGGCGGCTCCTCCCCGCCGCCAGACCACTCCGGCCTCGGAAAAGCCCCCCGAGGTCAGGGTCTCAATGTGCCAGGCGGCGGATGGGGTGAACTCGTCGGGGTGCAGGACGCCCCCGAAACGCCGGCCGCGCTCTTCCAGCAGCGATGCGAAGCGGGGGGTGTGTTCCACCCGCTGCCACCACTCGTGCCACTCCTCGCCAGCCCGTCCCGGAGGCGGGCTCAGAGAGGCCGCCGCCAGATCCAGCGCCGGCGTCTCCACCAGCGGCATCTGGTCGGCGTTGGCCAAGAGGCCGCCGACGCGAAGCAGACCGGCAGCGGCGGCGTAGACCGCCGCCAAGCGCTCCGGGGCTAGCCAGTGAAGCGCGGTCGCGGAGACCACCGCGTCGTACTCAGAGAGCGGCAGAGAGGCGGCCCAATCCTCGCGCCTGAGGTCGATCTCCGCCAGCCTGACCCGGTCGTCACCCTGAAACACGCCCTCAGCGATGCGCAGCAGAACCGGATCGAGATCGGCCGCTACCACGGACGCCGACGGGAATCGCTTCAGAACCCGGCTGCTGATCGAGGCACAACCGCAGGCGAGGTCGAGGACCCGGGGTGGGTAGTCCCCGGCGATCGCGCCAATCAGTGAGAGGAGCACCGAGAAGCGCTCTTCACGGTCAGGTAGCGCCCGCGCCTGCTGCCGGTCCCAGCTCGCCTGCCAGCCGACCCAGAAGTCCCTGTCCTCCCCAGGATCGGTAGCGCTCACTTTGCCTCCGCCCGTACCTGGGCCCCGACGGCCGCAGCGAGCGCTGCCAGGACCCGGGACCGCAGCTGCTCCCCCTCACGGTGCGTGAGAGTTCGCTCGGGGTCGCGGAATGCCAGCCGAAACGTCCAGCCCTTGGTTCCCTCGGGCAGTTGATTGCCCCAATAGCGGTCGACCACGCGAATGTCCTCGAGCTGGCTGATTCCGGCCGCGTGCACCGCCGCTAGCGCCGGCCCCAGGGCCGCCTGCTCAGGCACGGTGACCGCCAGGTCCAAGGAGAGCTGGGGAGTCTTCGCCAGTGCCATGCCGCGGCCGGGTCGCCCGCCGTCGACCAGCCATCCGTCCACCCGAAGCTCAGCCGCAACCGCGGCGCCGCGAAGCTCGCTCTCCCAGCCAGGATCGATCTCGCCCAGAATGCCGCGCAACTCCCCCCTTACCCAAGCCTCGGCGCAGCGCCCGGGGCGGAAGCCCTTCCTCTCCGCGGGCCGGAACTCGACCGCATCCAGACTCACCCGTTCCGCCAGCGCCTGGACCACCTGGAGGAGATCATCGATGCGCTCCGGTGTGGGGCTGGCACCGGCTCCCCAGCGGTGGTCCACGAGCGCCAACAGCTCCGGCTCCTCCGGCTTCTCCGATCGGCCGCTGCTGCGCCAGAAGACGTGGCCCAACTCGAAGAGCTGCGTCCGCTCCGCTCCCCTCGACTGGTTGAGCCGGCAGGATTCCAGCAGCCCAGGAAGACAGCTGACGCGAAGGCTGCCCAGCTGCGATGAGAGTGGGTTAGTGATCGGGACGGGCGCGAAACCCGCACCCATGCCCTGGACCGTCCTCACCCGTTCCTGGCTGACCAGGCTCGAGGTCACCGCTTCGGTGAAGCCCGCGCCGATGCAGATGTCGCCGGCCAACCTCCCGGCCCGGGGAAGGCCGGGGTGACCGCTGGGCGGGGTCCGTAGCGCAGGCAGGGTTGGCGGCACCCGGTCATAGCCGATGATGCGCCCCACCTCCTCGATCACGTCCTCTGGCAGCCTGATGTCAGTGCGCACCGCCACCGGTACCACCTCGAGCTCATCGCCTGACTCCTGGACCTGAAACTGAAGTCGGCTCAGTGCCGCCGACGCCTCGTCCGCGCCAACCTCCAGCCCCAGGAGTTTGGAAATGCGGTGCGAGGACACGTGGATGGGCTCGGACGGCTCTGGGAGCCCACCCGCGGTCACCGGACCGGGTCGCACCTTGCCACCGGAGACGCGGCCGATGAGGTGGAGAAATCGCTGGCGAGCCACCGCCACCAGCGCCGGCGAGAGTTGCCTCTCCAACCGGGAGGACGCCTCAGTTCGCAGGCCCAGGCGCCGAGAGGTCTTGCGGATCGAGGTCCAGTTGAAGCTAGCTACCTCGACCGCGATTCTCTTGGTCCCCGCCTCCACCGCGGTCTGGGTACCGCCGATCACGCCCGCCAAGGCGACCGGCTGATCCCCCGCCGTGATGACGAGACACTCGGGGTCCAGTTGCCGAACCACGCCGTCCAGGCAGTCCAGGGATTCGCCGCGCAGAGCATGCCTAACCCCGATGGCAACCAGGTCGGGAGCTCCCCGCATGCGGTCGAGGTCGAAGGTGTGGATCGGCTGACCGATCTCGAGCATCACGTAGTTGGCCAGGTCCACCACAGGAGAGATGGGACGGGCGCCCACGGCCAGGAGCCGGCGCAACAGCCAAAGCGGAGTCGGTCCCTCGCCCAAATCGTCGATGCATTCAGCGCTGTAGAGAGGGCAGTCGCCCTCAGCCTCGATCCTCACCGAGATCGACTCCTCGGCTGGCGGGCCGCTTCGGCCTGGCTCGGTGAGCTCCGGGTCGCGCAGCTGGCGGCCTAAAACGGCCGCCAGTTCGCGCGCCACTCCCCAGTGAGAGAGACAGTCCCCCCGGTTGCTGAGGATCTCGAGATCGTAGAGAGTGTCGGGCGGGAAGACATGGTTCAGGGGTTCACCAAGCTCCACCTCCCCCGCCGGCAGCAGCAGCACTCCCTCGTGATCGGAGCCCAGGCCCAGCTCGTCGGGGGCGCAGATCATCCCGTTGCTGACCACTCCCCTTATCCGGCGCTGGGCCAGCCTCATCCCCTGGGGCAGCACCGTCCCCGGGCGAGCCCAGGCGACGAGCGCCCCCTTGCTGAGGTTGGGAGCCCCGCACACGACGTCCTCCGGCTCGCGGTCGGGGACGCGCACCTTGGCCAACCAGAGGTGGTCGCTACCCTCCATCCTCGCCACCTCGGCCACCTGGGCAACCACGACCTGCTCGAGTCCAGTCCCGAACTGACTGACCCGCTCAACCTCGGTGCCGCTCATGGTCAGGAGCTCGTCGATCCGACTGGGAGCCAGGTCATCGAGCTCGACGAACTCATTGAGCCACTCCTGGCTCACCCTCATCAGAAATTCCCCAGAAGACGCAGATCGTTCTCGTAGAGGTCGCGAATGTCTTCGAGGCCATACTTCAGGGCCGCGATCCGGTCCGGACCCATCCCGAAGGCGAAGCCGCTGTAGCGCTCGGGATCGACCCCAGCGTTGCCAAGGACTTTGGGGTGCACCATTCCCGATCCCAGGATCTCGATCCAGCCCTTGCCCAGGCAGCTGCGGCAACCGGCGCCGTCGCAGAACCAGCAGGACACGTCCGCCTCCAGGCTGGGCTCCGTGTAAGGGAAATAGCTGGGGCGCAGCCGGACTTTGCGGTCCTTGCCGAACAACGCTTCGATGAAGTAGATAAGTGTGCCCTTAAGGTCGCCAAGGGTCACCCCCTCGGCGACGCAGAGTCCCTCCACCTGGTGGAACATGGGGTTGTGGGTGGGGTCCGGATTGTCGCGGCGGTAGACCTTGCCAGGTACGAGGATCCGATATGGCGGCGGGCCCGCCAGCATGGCCCGAAGTTGCACCGGTGAGGTGTGTGTGCGCAGCAGCCATCCCCGGCCATCACCCTCCAGGTAGAAGGTGTCGTGGTTGTCGCGAGCCGGGTGCTCCGGGGGCAGGTTGAGGAGTTCGAAGTTGAAGCGGTCGTCCTCGATCTCGGGCCCGCTGATCGACTCGTACCCCAGCGCCGCGCCAATGTCCTCGATCTCCCGAACCAGCCGGCCCACCGGGTGCTGGTGGCCGCGGTCCAGAGTCGCGCTGGGGTAGGTCAGGTCCAGCCAACGCTCGTCGCTGGGGGTCTCTCGACGCGCCGACTGGAACTCGGCTGACCGGCGCTCCAGAGCCGCCTCCACCGACTGCTTGGCCGAGTTGAAGGCCCGACCCAACGCTGCCCGCTGCTCGGCTGGCGCCGCCGCCAGACCCTGGGCGGCGCCACTGATCAGTCCACCCCGTCGAGCCAGGTACTTGAGGCGCAGCTGCTCCAGCTGGTCCGCATCGACCGCCCCGGCGATCTCCTCCAGGGCCTGCGCGCCGAGTGCCTGGAGGTCGCCGTCAGTCACTTGTCGGGCGCGGCCTCCCGCACTACCTCAACCAGCTTGGCAAAGGCCGCCGGGTCGTGGATCGCCAGCTCCGAGATCTGCTTGCGGGAGAGCTCGACGCCGGACTTGCCTAGAGCCGCGATGAAGCGGCTGTAGGGGATGCCCGCCTGCCGGGAGGCAGCGTTGATCCGTGCGATCCAGAGCCGGCGGAAGTCACCCTTGCGCTTGCGGCGATCCCGGTACTGGTAGGCCAGCGAATGCAGCACCGCCTCGTTAGCCGGACGGAAGAGCCGGTTGTGGGTCCCGGTGAACCCCGACGCCAGCTCCAGCACCTTCTTATGGCGCTTGCGAGCGGCTACACCCCGCTTGACCCTGGCCATGGCTCAGCCCTCGAGGTAAGGCGCGTTCCGCCTCACAACCTTGGCGTCGCCGGCGTCCACCTCGTGCATCTGGGCGTAGCCGCGCTTGCGCTTGGCCGACTTGTGCTCGAGCATGTGGGACTGGAAGGCGCCGCGGCGCAGCAGCTTACCCGTTCCCGACAGGCGGAACCGCTTCTGGGTTCCCTTGTGGGTGCGGATCTTCGGCATGGTTGCTGGCGCCTCCTCTGGGTGACTTCTTCGAGACCGGGTTGAGGATCATGATCATATTGCGCCCCTCGACCAGGGGCGAGCGCTCGATCTGGGCCACGTCCTTGACTTCCTCAGCAAGCCGATCGAGCAAGGCTCGACCGATCTCCTGATGGACCAGCTCCCGGCCCCGGAACATGATAGTGAGCTTGACCTTGTCGCCCTCCTCCAGGAAGTGCCGCACGTAGCCGTACTTGGTCTGGAAGTCATGCTCGCTGATCTTGGGACGGAGCTTCATCTCCTTGAGCCGGATCTGGTTGTGCTCGCGCCGAGCCTCCTTCTCCCGCTTCAGCGCTTCGAACTTGAAGCGCCCGTAGTCCATGAGCCGGCAGACCGGGGGTTGTGCCTGGGGCGCAACCTCGACCAGGTCTAGGCCCCGCTCCTGGGCCAGCTCCTGGGCGTCTGCCAAGGAGACGATCCCCAGGGCCTCGTCGTTGGTGTCGTCGAAAAGCCGAACCGAAGGAACTCGGATCTGGTCGTTGATGCGCAGTTCGCGAAACGCTATGGACGCTACCTCCTCAGGTCGGGAATTGAATCCCGGATGCTAACACTCAGACCCGCCATTCCAGCCCCGAGATCCGACCTTCAGGAGCCGACCTCTGAGCGGAGCCGTTCGATCAGCTCCTCGACCGGGATCGGACCTTCCTCACCGGTGCGGTTGTTGCGGAGGTTGACGTTGCCGGCCTCGACTTCCTTTCTACCCACGATCCCCGCGTAGGGAACCTTGGCCAGTTGGGAGTCGCGGATCTTGGCTCCCATGCGGTCACCTGGGCGGTCGGGGACCTCGGTCCGAAATCCCGCCTGCTCCAACCTCGACGCCACCCGGTGAGCATAGTCCAGCTGGTCGTCGCTGACGCTTATCAGTTGCACCTGCACCGGCGAGAGCCACAGCGGGAGAGCCCCGGCGTAGTGCTCGATGAGCACCCCGAAGAAACGTTCCAGCGAACCCAGCAGGGTCCGGTGGATCATCACCGGCTGGTGGGGCGAGCCGTCGGCCCCGATGTACTCCAGCCCGAAGCGGGCCGGCTCGTTGAAGTCGAACTGCACGGTGGCGCACTGCCAACGGCGGCCGAGGGCATCCCGGATGTGTACGTCCACCTTGGGTCCGTAGAAGGCGCCCTCGCCGGGGCTGAGCTTGTAATCGAGTCCCTCGCCTCCTAGCACCCGAGCCAAGGACGACTCCGCCCGCTCCCAGAGCTCGTCCGCGCCCACCGCCTTGGTCGGCTTGGTGCTGAGATCCACCTCGACCTGGTCGAAGCCAAAGCGACGGTACATCTCCCGCACCAGCCGCAGCACTCTCACCACCTCGTCATCGACCTGATCGGGGGCACAGAAGATGTGGGCGTCGTCCTGGGTGATACCGCGCACCCGAAGCAGGCCATGCAGGGTGCCGCTGCGCTGGTAGCGGTAGACGCTGGCTACCTCGGCCAGTCGCATCGGCAGCTCACGGTAGCTCCGCCCCTTCGATTTGTAGATGAGAATGTGGAACGGGCAGCTCATGGGTTTGACCCGATAGCGGTCCCCCTCCACCTCCATCGGCCCGAACATCTCGTCCGCGAAGTAGCCCAGATGGCCGCTGGTTTCCCACAGCTGCTCGCGGGCCATGTGAGGGCTGTAGACCAGCTGGTAGCCGGCCTGGCGATGAGCCTGGCGCCAGTAATCCTCGATCACGGTTCGGACCGTGGCCCCGTGAGGATGCCAGAGGATCAAACCCGGGCCCAGCTCCTCCGAGATCGAGAACAGGTCCAGCTCACGGCCGAGCTTGCGGTGGTCGCGCAGCGCGGCCTGCTCCAGGCGCTCGAGGTACTGCTCCAGGTCTGCTTGCGAGTTCCAGGCGGTGCCGTAAATCCGCTGCAGCATGGGCTGGGTCTCGTCGCCGTGCCAGTAGGCGCCGGCGGGATGGGTCAACTTGAAGGCGGGGATCTCGCCGGCGTCGTGGACGTGAGGGCCACGACAGAGGTCGAAGAAGTCACCGGTGCTATAGCAGCTGATCACTTCGCCGTCCGGGATCCGCTCGATCAGCTCAACCTTGAAGCGCTGGTGCCGGCGCCGAAAGTCTGCCAGCGCCTCTTCACGGGTCAACTCCTGGCGAATGTATTCAGGCCTTCGGCTGGCAATCTCGCGCATCCGCGCCTCGATTGGGGGAAGATCCTCTTCGCTGAAGCGGTGCTCGTCGGGCAGGAGGAAGTCGTAGTAGAAGCCGTCCTCGATCGACGGCCCGATGGCGTACTCCGCCCCCGGCCAGAGCTCGCAGACGGCCGCGGCCATGAGATGCGCCGTGCTGTGGCGCAGGGTTTCGAGATCTACAACAGGCTCACCCATGATTCCCGGCGATTGTATGAGAGCGCCCCGCCACTTCCAGACCGCGGCTAAGGCCCGGGCTATAATCCGGGCACCCCGATCCGGAGAGGGCGCATAGCTCAGGTGGTTAGAGCGCTACCCTGACACGGTAGAGGCCCAGGTTCGACTCCTGGTGCGCCCACCACCCTCGCTTTTTCTGCATGAAAGCTGGGGTTTATGCGGTGCCGCCCTGCAGCCCCGCCGGTGCATCTTGCCAGCTCTCCCGGCCGTGTCGCCTGCGGGCGGCTCCCTAGTGGCGCGCCAAGCCCTTAGCCAACGGCCTTCTTCACCAGCGCGGTGATCTTGGCCTCCTCGGTGGCAGTCAACTTGCTGAGCGCGTACTGAATCGGCCACATGGCGCCGTCGTCGATTTTCGCCTTGTCGCTGAAGCCGAGCGTTTGGTATCTGACTTTGAACTTGCCTGCGTTTTGGAAGTAACAGATCACATTGCCGTCCTTGGCATATGCGGGCATTCCGTACCACGTTTTCGGTGTCAGAGCCGGTGCTGCGGCTGTGATCAGTGCGTGGACCTTCTTGGCAATGGCGCGATCCGGCTCCTGCATCTTGGCGATAGCCGCAAGCAGCTCTGCCTTCCCATCCGCCTTGGCCGCCTCGGCCTTGAGCTCCCGGACGCGCTCGCGCGCAGCCGCCTTTTCTTCGGCGCTGAATCCTGGGGACGGCTTGCTGGTGGCTCTCTTCGGGGGCTGCTGCGTGCCCCTCTTCGCAGGTTTCCTCTCAGCCATTGCAAAACTCCTCCATGAACTGATCGAACCCCATCCACATGACCGCCGAGGATGTTACGTGAACGGTAATCCCAACGCTGCTCATTCTCGGCCCGGCCAGTGACCGGCGCTTCTCGATTCCTGCTCGCTGGCGCCAGCTGTTCCGCCACATAGGCTGGCCACCCCTCGACACCCACTCGATGCGCCGCCTCTCGCCAGGCCGTGCTGCGACTCGCCACACCAACCTGCAACCGGCAACTGGCGGGCTAGCGAAGTTCGACCTCTGGCTCGCGCTCGCGGTCGACTGGCGCGCCCAGTTGTGTGCCCCTGCGCCACCTGTACACCAGGAGAGCTGTGGCGCCGACAGCGGCCGCCGCCACGGTAGCCAAGCCCGAGGCGAGGAGCGTGGAGCCGGGACCGATGGCCGCCACCAGGGGACCGCCGAGAGCGGTGCCGATCGGGGAGGCCGGCACGGTCAGGACCCCGCTCGCGGCCGCGATCGTGGTCAGGGACCCGGGCGGGCTGTGGCGCTGAATGATCGTCGTCTTGAGGGGCAGGAACGGCCCGTAGACCAAGCCGCCGACAGCCAGGGCGATGAACCCGACGATGACGGAATGGACAAATCCGAATGGCAGGAGACAGATGCTCCAGCCGGCCACGACCGCCAGGGCGACTCTCCATAAGCCAAAGCGCTGTGTCCAAGAGGCCCCCAGGGCTCCAACCGTAGCCCCTATGGCGAAGAGCGTCCAATAGCCGCCCAGAACTCCAGGTCCGGCATGGAGGGTCTGAGAAACGAAGACGGGCAGAGCGACCTCGACCGGCCCGTAGAGGCCGAAGAAAACCACGCAGAGAAGGGTGATGCCGAGCACCGCAGGCTGGCGGGTCAGCATTCGCAAGGCTCGGCTCACGCTCTGGATCTCGCTGGTCCGAGGCTTGGGGGCCCGAACGCGACGGCTGACCACGACCGCCAAAACCAGGATGACGTAGCTGGCCCCATCTGCGCCGATGGCGACAGCGGGACTGGTGACAGCGATCAGCACCCCCGCCAGCACCGGCCCCACGATGATCCCCGCGAAGCTGGCCACCGTGATCAAGGAATTTCCAGCGACATGCTGAGCTGGCGGGAGTAGCTCGGGGACCGTGGCCAGATCCCCCGCCACGCCGAGAAGCCCGAGCAGTGACGCAACCGCCAGCAGCGCCACGTACCAACCGGGCCCCAATAGACCGACCGAGGCGATGAGGGCAATGACCCCTAGGCAGGTGGCTCGCAGCGCCGCATCGGCTAGGACCAGCAGTCGGGGGTCGAAGCGGGCCAGGACCCGACCCAGACCCAGCCCCACCACGACTCCGGGCAGGGTGTAGGCGGCTACCGCAGCTCCGACGAGGAGCCCGGTGTCGTGGCCGTGGGAGATCCGGATAGCCAGCCACGAGATCGCGACAGCACTCATTCCGCTTCCCACAGCCGAGACCGCGTAGCCCGCGAAGAGGACGGCGAAGGATGGGGAGCGAAGCGCCGATCGTAGCCCGGCCGGTTTTCGGCCGTCGAGAGAAGCCAACTGCGCTAGTGCGGCGGCGGGTATCGCTCGGAGACGGGGTCCGTCCCGAGGTCGGATCGATGACTCACTTTCGGTTCAGGAGCTGGCGGGACCACGACGACGATGATGAGAGTTCAAGTTAGAAGCGGGTCGTCCATGTGGCCATGCGCCAGGCGAGTCGAGCTCGCCGGGCATCTGACTTGCAGGTCACCAGGGCTCCAGCACAGCCCCAGAAAGGCCGGTTGCTGACAATTTGTCCACAGCCTAGGGTGGGGATACTGGGTACAACCCTCATACGGGGGACGCAGCCCAAAAAGTGTCGACTTTTATAGCTATTTGCCCGTTGACACAGGCACTTAATCAGTCTCTAATATCGGTCCGTGGCGCGCTCATCCCGCATCCCCGCGACCCCCAGGCAGTGCGCCCGAACCGGCTGTAGCGCCCTCGTGAAGAAGCAGACCGCCAAGTACTGCAGCGTTCAGTGCTCCAGCCTCGACCCTGATCGTCGGGCCCGCCTGCGGGAGCGGGCCCGCTCCGGCAGGGTCCTTCCCCTAGCCCGTCAGCTTCGGCTTGAGTTCGAGAGCGAAGAGCTGAGCTTGGCACTGCTGGACAACGGCCGCGAGGAGATCCCTCGTGGCCTCTCGCGCTGGGCGGTCTGAAGCAGCAGGTCTAGCGCCGGGCGAAGCCGGCGCCGACCGCGGACTCCGCGGTCAGAATGTCGGCCTGGGTCACGGTGACTAGAAGACTCAGTTCGCAGCGGTGGCAGACGATGTGGAAGGTCGTGGGCTCCGGGATGGCTCGGGCCACCTCCTGACGGAGTCCGCAGCTTTCGCAAGTGACGACGGCACGCATACCGTCATTTAGAACGGCGCGGCCCTGAGTGGATACCCCTGCCGACGGACTTCGACAAGTCGCTACGCGCTCGTAACCGTTCGAGAAGGGCCAGAACCGCGGATCGTGCCCCAGGAGCGCCTCGAGGCGACCACCCCGGTCACGATCAGGGCGACTCCCATCGCACCCACCACGTCGCTGGCTCCGACCAGGTCCGCGACGGCCCCCGCCACCAGCAGGGGAAGCGCGATGGCCAGGTTGATCGCCAGGAAGGCGCCGCCGAAGATCTTGCCCCTGGTCGTCTCCTCGGTGTTCTCTTGAATCAACACGAAGCAGGGGATCAGCACCGCTCCCAGACCCATCCCGAAGATCACCGCCAGGGTGATCGCCAGGGGCACCAGGGCTCCGTCGACGTGGAGGCGGTCGAGGATCGGAGGCAGCACCCCCAGCACCAACATCGCCACCCCGGCGAGGCCTAGCCCCAGAACCACCGTCCTCGGCGCCGGGTCACCGGAGAGGGTGCGCCGACTCACCACCGTACCCGCCACCAGAATCCCGACGGTGGCGGGGATGAGCAGGATGTAGCTGTCATGAGGGCTGCGCAGAAGCACGTGCTGCATGTACCCCGCTGAGAGGGCAAAGATCGTGAAGACAATCACCAGCGCCAGGGTCAGCATGGCGAAAGCAAAGGGGAGCACCTTGCTGGCCCGGATCACGGTCAGAGTCCCACGGATCTCGGACCAGGTGCTGCTCCACGGGGCACGCAGCTGCTGGCCGTCGGCGCTGGCACTCGCCGCCAGCTTGGGCTTGATCAGCCAAATCGAGCCTGCCGCGACCGCGAACAGTCCGGCGCCGAAGTAGTAGGGACCCTCGAGGCCGAGCAAGCCCTGGGCCAGGGACGCCAGCGGCACCGAGATGACGATGGTGACGACGATGGTGATGGTGAACAGGGAGGTGGCCGCAGCCAGGTCTTGACGCCGCACCAAGCGCGGGATGCTGGCGGCCTCGGCGGGGGCGAAGAGCTGGCCCACCCCGGCGAAGACGAAGGTGATCACGTAGAGGGGCAAGACCTGGTGCTGGGCCACCCCGGTGATCTCCAGTGCCGGTACCCCCAGGACCATCAGGCCCCGGGACAAGTTGGTCCAGATCATCAAGGTCTTCTTGTCGTAGCGGTCGGCGAAAATGCCGGCCGGGATCGAGAGGAACACGGCCGGGATGGTGTAAGCCAGCAGCAGCGCCGAATCGCTCAGGTACAGGTGGGTCAGCGAGTAGATCGAGAGCAGTAGGGAAAAGGCGAAGAACTTGTCGCCCAGCTGAGCCGCCACCTGCGCTGCCCAGAGGAACCGGAAGTCCCGGCTTCGCAGGGCGTCGCGAAAGCCGGTGGTGCTGGAGTCGGTCGCCTCGGCTGAGGTCGCCTGTGGGGCCTCGACCGGCATGGCGGCGAATATATCACCCGGTCAGGTCGTTTCTGGCACTCCCGCGGCCCCTGACCGCGACCACAAGTCGGCGCCATTCCTCGAGGTCCAGGCTGCCAGGTCTTCGGGTGGGATCGATGTCCGCCGACCGGAGCACCAGGGCGGCTTCCGCAGAGCTCAGGGCCAGGGAGCGGGCCAGGCCGTGATGGATCTGCTTACGCCTAGCCTGGAACATGGGCCGAGCCAGGTCGACCATCTCGGCTCGAAGCCGGGGATCCGCCTGCTGGCGCGGCTTCAGGGTGATCAGGCTGCTGTAGACCCGGGGTGAGGGCCAGAAGCTGGAGGGCGGGACGTCGAATGCCACCGTTACCTCAGCCACGCTCCGAAGCGCCAGGGTAGCGAGGGACCAGTCCCCCTGGGGCGCGGCCAGGCGTCGCCCCACCTCGCGCTGGACCAGAAGGTGACAGATCTTCGGAGGCGGGTCCCAGTCCGCCACAGCTGGCAGGAGTGCCCCGGTGATGCGGTAGGGGAGGTTGCCGACCACTATCGGGGCGGTCACACCCAGCTGCTCGGGGCTGACCGCGAGGATGTCCGCCTCGACCACGGTCAGACCCAGGTAGGAGGATCGCAGCAGGCCCAGCGCGGCCACACAGCGGGGATCGATCTCCACGCCCAAAACCCGCACACCTCGCTCCAGCAGCCCCTGAGTCAGGCCACCCAGGCCCGGGCCGATCTCCACAACCTCCTCAGCCCTCCCGATGACGTCGGCGATGGCGTCCCGCACCTGCCGGTCCACCAGGAAGTTCTGACCCAGCTCCCGCCTGGGGCTAATCCCGAATCTGCGGGCCACGGCGCGGGCGGTGCCGGGGGCGCAGAGATCGGGGACGCTCAAGGAGTGGGCAGCTGCAGGGCGAGGCGGGTGTTCTCGGTGGTGATGGCCGAGAGCGATTCCAAGCAGTCGCCCCGGAGCACGGCCAGCCACTGGGCGGTTGCCCGAACCATGGCGGGTTCGGAGCTCTGGCCCCGGTGCGGCTCAGGAGCCAAGAAGGGTGCATCGGTCTCGACCAGCAGCCGGTCCGAGGGGACGGCTCGAGCCGCCTCTTGCAGCAGCCGGGCCGACTTGAAGGTAACGTTGCCTGCGAACGAGCAATAGAGACCGCGCGCCACCGCCTCCTCGGCGAAGGCCCGGTCGCCGCTGAAGCAGTGCAGGACTCCGGTGACCGAGGGGCCGGCGTCGAGCAGCTCCAGCAGATCGGCGTGGGCCCGGCGTTGGTGGATGACCACCGGCTTGGACAGATCAGCGGCCAGCTCCAGCATGGAGCTGAAAACACTGCGCTGGATCTCCGGCGGCGTCTCCAGGTAGCCGGGGCGGAAGAAGTAGTCGAGGCCCACCTCCCCCACTGCCACCGCCTTGGGATGACCCAGGAGCTCTCGCATCTGGCCCAGCTCAGCGTCGTTGGGTGGCAGCGGGTTGACGGGGTGCCAGCCCACGGTAAAGAAGACTTCGGGATAGCTATCCGCCAAGCGACTGGCGGCCCTGCTGTCCCACAGCCCGTCGCCGCTGGTGACGATCTGGTGGACCCCGGCGAGATGTGCCCGCTCCACCACTCCCGCCGCATCGAGCCCCCGCTTCTCAAGCTCATCTAGATGGCAGTGGGCGTCGACCAGCACCGCCTCGCGGTCAGCCATCTTCCGCCGACCTCCTTGCCGGAGGTGCCTCGACCACCACCGTGCACTCGCCCCTCGGAGGCTCGGAGCGGAACTGCGAGGCCAGCTCGGCCGCGGTTCCCAGGTACCAGCTCTCGTGAAGTTTGGAGATCTCTCGGGCCACGGCTACCCGCCGATCGCCGACCACCTCAGCCACCCACTCCAATGTGACTGCCAGACGGTGGGGCGACTCGTGGAAGACCAACGCCCAGGCGGCTGCCGCCTCCAGCAGCCGCTGGCTCCGCGACTTGGTGCGGGGAAGGAAACCCAGGAAGACGAAGCGGTCGGCACGAAGGCCGCTGGCCGAGACCGCGGCTGCCAGCGCCGAGGGACCGGGCACCGCCACCACCTCAAAGCCGGCCTGCCGCACCGCTGCCACCAGGCGCCGGCCTGGATCGCTGATGGCGGGGGTGCCAGCGTCCGACACCAGGGCCACGTCGTGGAGCTGGAGCTGCTCAAGCACCAGGGGGATGCGGCGCTCCTCCTGCTCACCTGGCAAGGAGATCATCCGAGGGCGCGCCCGCAGGCCCCGGAGCAGGGTGCCACTTCGCCTGGTGTCCTCGGCGACCACGGTCCCCACCTGGCCCAGGACCTCGGCCGCCCGGGGCGAGAGATCGGATAGGTTGCCGATCGGGGTGGCCACCACGTAGAGCACTCCCGCCACCGACTTCAGTGGCCCCAGTCGCGGGGGTAGCGGAAGTCCTGGCCCACACTGCGGCCGGAGAGCTTGGCGATCAGCGGGGGCCGTCGCTTGAACTGGGAGTCCCGGACCCGCTGCCATATCACCGCCACCAGGTCAGGGTCGAGGCCGAGTTCGGCCAGTTCGGCTGGCGATCGGCGCTCGTCGATCAGGCGGAAGAGGATGAGATCCGCCGTCTCGTAGGTGAATCCCAGGTCGGCCTCGTCAGACTGACCCGCGAAGAGGTCGGCCGACGGCACCTTGGCCACGATGGCTGGGGGCAACTTGAGATGGCGGGCAAGCTGGAACACCTGGGTCTTGTAGAGATCGCCCAGCGGATTGAGGGCGTGGGCGCCGTCACCCCAGAGGGTGCTGTAGCCCAAGAGCAGCTCGGACTTGTTGCTGGTGCCCAGAACCAGGGCGGAGCGGGTGGCCGAGATGTCGTAGAGGATGCTCATGCGCTCTCGGGCCATCTTGTTGCCCCGGCGGGTGGCGCCGGCCTCTGGAAATCTCGTGAAGTACGCATCTATCTGGGGGGTGATGTCGATGACCAGAAGTTCGATGCCCAGCTCTCCGGCGACCAGCTGCGCGTCCTCCAAGCTGCTCGGGGTGCTCTCGCGGTAGGGCAGCGCTAGTCCGGTCACCGCCGCAGTTCCCAGGGCGTCCACCGCCAACTTCGCCGACAACGCCGAATCGATGCCGCCGGAGATCCCCACCACCACACCCTTGGCGCCCACCTTGAGGACCTCGTCGTGGACAAACTGGGTCAGGATGTCGGCAACCAGGTCGGCGTTGATCGATAGCTCAGCCATCTTCGGGAAGACCCAGTTGGCGCCTGACCACGTCAATCCGCTCGTCCCGCAGCAGCGGATAGTTGATCCGCGCCCGCCTCAAGTCGCTCCGTTCCAGCCCGGCGCGGAGGACCCCGGGGGAGTCATCCAAGGGGCCTGCCAGCATTCCCCCCTCCGGCCCCAGAACCCGGCTGCCGCCCCAGAAGTGGTAGCCGTCCTCGAAACCGACCCGGTTGCAGTAGGCGGTGAAAACGGTGAAGAGCTCGGCGTAGGTCCGGAGCACGGCACCGTAGAGGGCGGCGCTGCCGAGCTCCTCCTCGCTGCTGCTGACCCCCCGCCCGGGACTGGATGAGGGGCAGATCAGGAGGTCCACTCCGGCCTGGCTCAGCAGGTAGGCCGAGCTGGGATGCCAGAGGTCTTCGCAGATGAGAAGCCCCAGCCGCCAGCTCTCGCCCCCGCCCAGCGCCAACTCGACCACCTCGAAGCGGTCACCCGCGGCCAGGTGACGCTGCTCATCGAAGATCCCATAGGTGGGCAGGTAGACCTTGCGGTGGACGTGCCGAACCGCGCCGTCCGAGATCAGCAGAGCGGCGTTGTAAAAGCTGAACTCGGAAGATTCCAGCACCAGGCCAACCACACTGGCGCCCGGGCCGGTCGCCTCGATCAGCTGCCTCACCTCAGGGCCGTCCACAGTGACTGCGGACTCGGGGGTGAGGTCCTTGAGAAAGTACCCGGTCAGATTCAGCTCCGGGAAGACGACCAGATCGGCGCCGCCCTGGAGCTGAGACGAGATCTGCTCGCAGGTGGTCGCCAGGTTGGCTCGGACGTCCCCCAGGACCGGCACCTGTTGCACCAAGGCCAGACTGATTCGGCTGTTGGCGGTCATCTCAGTCCCACCACCGCGGCCGGCATCTCCCCCCGGATGAAGGCGGCCACTGCCGGCGCGAGCGCGTCCGGCGGCTCGTAAAGGAACGCCGCCTTGGGAAGAGCCCTGACGAACTCCTCTCCATACTGGCGTACCGAGATCCGGGGGTCGCAGATCACCACCGCCCCCCGATCGCCGTGGCGCCGGACCAAGCGTCCGAATCCCTGCTTCAGGCGCAGAACCGCCTCGGGCAGGGAGAGCTGGGCGAAGGAGTCTAGGCTCCCCCTGGCCCGGGCCTGGAAGATGGGGTCGTTGGGGACTGGGAAGGGCAGCTTGTCAATCACGACGCACTGGAGCACCTCGCCGGGAAGATCGATGCCCTCCCAGAAGCTGTTGGTACCCAAGAGCACGGTCCGGGAGTCATTGCGGAAGTTCCGCAGGACCTGGTTGCGACTGCCGTCCAGTCCCTGCCCCAGGACTGCGATTCCCTCCCCCTGGAGCAGGCCCTTGAGTTGCGAGTGCACTTCGCGGAGAGCCTGGTAGCCGGTGAACAGGACCAGGGTCCGCCCTCCTAGCTCGACCGCGATCTGGGCCACCATCTCAGCCACTACCTGCGGATGCAGGGGGTCGTCGTGGCTGGGCATACCCGCCGGCAGGCAGCAGAGGGACTGGCGGAGGTAGTCGAAAGGCGAGTCCAAGACCAGCTCCTCGGCGTCGACCACCCCGAGTCGATCGCGGATGTAGGCGAAGGATCCCGCGACCGCCAACGTTGCCGAGGTCAGGACCACAGTCTCACAGTGCTCGAAGAGGTGCTCCCGGAGCGCGCTGGCCACCTCGGCCGGTGCGGTCCGGATCACCGCCCGGTCCCCACGCTCGAGCTCCACCCAGGCGACGTCGTCGTCAGGGTCACCCGCGGCGTCGCGGTCGGATTTCGTCTCCAGGCTGGCCAGCGCCTTGGTCACGAGCCGAGACATGCCACGCAGGGCCTCGGCGGCGACCCAGCACTCGCGCGCTCCGTTGTCGGGTTGGGGCCAGAGGCTGGGCTGAACATTTCCCATCTCTCCGGCGGTACGGAGCGCCGCGCTCGCCTGCTGCAGTGCCCGGCCCAGCCGCGCCAGCGACCGGCCCGGGCGATCCCAAGTCTCGGTCCCCGCCAGACGGCCGTCGAGTACCACGAAGGTATGGCCGCGGCCGCCGGTGTTTTGAGCCTCGGCCATCACCATGTGACGTAGATCCGCGAAGGCGGCGGTTGCCATTTGGCGGACCGACCTCAGAGAACGGTTGACCTCCTCATCACCGAAGTCGGGGATGCGATCGGTCACCCCGAGGATCGCCCCCAGTCCCAGTCTCTCGCCCTGCGCTTGTGTGGCCGCCTCCTCTAGATGGTGGGCCTCGTCGACGATGAGGTGGTGGAACTCGGGTAGGACCGCCCCGCCACTGTCCGCGTCGGAGAGCAAGAGGGCGTGATTGACGATGACCAGGTCGGCCTCCCTGGCTGCCAGCCTGGCCTTGACCATGAAGCAGCGAGCGTCGCGCCAGTTGTGACAGGCGGGCCCCAGGCAGTCATCGACGGTGGAGCCGACCTTCTCCCAGAGCTCTCCGTCCCGGCCCGCCAGCCGCAGCTCGGAGCGATCACCCACCTGGCTCTGGTAGGCCCAGATCAGGGCCCGGACCTTGAAGCGAACCTCGTCCTGATCCTGTCGCCTGCCGTCAGCTCCAGCTGCCAGCCAGCGCTCCAGACGGCGCAGGCTGAGGTAGTTGCCCCGACCCTTGAGCACCGAGGTTCGCAGCGGCAGCGGCCAGGCGCGATCAGCGACCGGGACATCGTGCTGGGCCAGCTGCTCCTGGAGGGTGATGGTGTGGGTGGAGATCAGGACCCGTTCGCGTCGCTTCACCGCCCATTCGCGGGCGGGGATCAGGTAGGCAAGGGACTTCCCCACCCCAGTGCCGGCCTCCACCAGCAGCGTCTGGCTGCGGTTGAACGCCTGCGCCACCCCGAGTGCCATCTGCTGCTGCTCTTCCCGGAGTTCGAATTCGGGATCGGCGTGGGCAAGGACGCCGTCGGCGCCAAAAGCGGCACGGATCCAAGGCTCGCCGATCCCACCTGAGGCATCCTCAGGGACGCGACGGGCGGGCAGGCTGGGTGTGGCCATGTCCGGACTCGGCGCCACAGCCTCAGTGGAGGTAGGTGCGAGTTCCAACTGCCGGGCCAGGTACTCGCCGGAAGCCCAGCCGCTGCCGGTGCACAGCCGGTGCACCCGCCGGCGCAGGTCGACCGGAAGACCCTGAGCTGTCTCGACGAGCCGCTCCAGCAGCAGCCAGGTGGCCCTGGCGTCGGAGAGAGCACGGTGGGGTCGGTCGTGGAGCAGATCCAAAGAGCGGCTCAGTTCCTCCAGGCTGTGGCTGGGCGCCGATGGCAGCACCGCCCGGGCCAGCTCGGCCGTGTCCAGCGCCACCCGTCCGCTGAAGGACTCAGGCAAGATCTCGGAGCAGAACGCCATATCAAAGGCAACCCCGTGACCCACCAGGGTGCAGCCCTCGCTGAAGAGCGCTAACCCTGCCACCGCTTCCTCCGGTAGGGGCTGACCCTGAAGGTCGGGATCGCGCAAGCCGCAGAGACGCTGGATCAACAGCGACAGCGGCATCTGCGGATCCGCCAGGGTCGAGTAGATGTCGATGAGACCGGACTGGTTGAATTTGACCGCACCGATCTCGATGATGCGATCAACCCTGGGGCTTAGCCCGGTCGTCTCCAGGTCGAAGCTGACCATGGTCTCATCGCCGTGAACCAGCGCTTCAGTAATCACGTTCCGCCTACCACCTTAGTCGCGCCGAAGCAGGCGGGATTCGCACTTGCCCTTAGGCGGAATGCTCGCCGGCCCCAGTCACCCCAACGCCCCGCCTGCGGCACTCCTCGAGGACCATCGACACCACCTCGTTCGCGGACTTCGAGGCGGTGTCGATGGGGAACGCGTCTGCCGGCACGGTCAGCGGACCGTGGGGACGGCTGCGGTCGGTCTGATCTCGGTTCAGCACGTCGGCGCGGAGTACCGCGTCCGGAGTGTCGAGCCCACGTGCCTGCAGCTCCTTGCGGCGCCGCCCCACCCTGACCTCGGTGGGTGCGTCCAGGTAGACCTTGCAGTCGGCCGCGGGGAAGACAACCGTGCCAGTGTCCCTGCCCACCGCCACCGCACCGTGGGCCGCGGGCTCGCGCTGGAAGTGCAGCAGGGCGTCCCGCACCTCGGGCTGGCGAGCCACATAGGAGAGCAACGAGCCCAAGGCGGGGTCCCAGAGCTCGCCCCGCAAGTCCTGTCCATCGACCCGGGCCTGCCACGAGTCGGGGGGCGCCTCGGGATCGGAGTTGATCTCCAACTGCAGGCGCTCAGCTAGTCGCGCGATCGCTTGGGCCGAACCGTCCTGGAGCCCAGCGCGGCTGGCGGCCACGGTCAGGGCCCGGTAGAAGATGCCGGTGTCGATGAAGGGTAGGCCCAGGATCGATGCGATCCTCCGACCGACGGTGGACTTGCCAACCCCGGCTGGCCCGTCGATGGTCACGACCGGCGCGGTGGCGCTCAATTCAGACCCACCGACCGGCGCAGCCTCCGAACCTCGCCCACACTCAGCTCGCGCGCCTGGCCCTCCGCCAGCGTGCCCATCCGCAGGGCCCCGATCGAGATCCGCTCCAAATCCTCCACCTTGGCGGCCACGGCCACGCACATCCGGCGAATCTCTCGGCGCCGACCCTCGGCAAGAGAGATCAGCAGCACCGACCGGCGTGGTCCGTTGCGCAGCAGTCGGACCTCCAGCGGGTGGGTAGGCCCGTCCGCCAGCACCGGGCCCAGGCGCAGCGCGCTCAGCTGCTCTCCGCTGGTTGGGCCCGCGATCGTCACCCGGTAACTCTTGGGCACCTGGTAGCGGGGGTGGGTCAGGCGCAGGGCCAGGTCACCGTCGTCGGTGAGCAGGATCAGCCCGCGAGAGTCGATGTCAAGTCGACCCACCGGGAAGAGACCACGCCGATCGCCGACTAGCTCGAGGACCGTCTTCCGCCCTCCCGGATCGCGGGCGGTCGACACCACCCCGACGGGCTTGTTGAGAGCCAGATAGCGCCGCTGGATGCCGCGCTGGGACAGCACCCTACCGTCGAGCCTTACCTCCTCGCGCTCAGGGTCGATCAGGCGCCCCTGTGGAGGGGGAACCTGGCCGTCGACGGTTACCCGACCCGCCGCCACCATCCGCTCGGCCTCTCGTCTCGAGGCGATACCGGAACGAGCCAGCCAGCGCGCCAACCGCTCACTCGGCATCGGTCTCCCCGACCTCGGCAGCACGCCCCAGCCAGGCACCCGCGTCCGGGCCGCGCAGGGGCGGCAGCTCCTCCACCTGGGAGATCCCCACCACCTGCAGGAAGCGCAAGGTCGTTCCGAACAGCCGGGGATGCCCCGGACCCTCCGCCCTCCCCACCTCGGCGATCAGCCCGTGCCGGGTGAGGCTCTCCAGCACAGCCTCGCAGTTCACCCCCCGGATGGCCTCGATGGCGATCCGGGTGATCGGCTGACGGTAGGCGATGATGGCAAGAGTCTCGAGGGCCGGCTTGGAGAGCCTGCCGGCAACCTCCGGCCGCAGGGCACGCTCTACCGCCCAGGCAGCCTCAGGGTGGGTCACCAACTGCAGTTCGTCTCGGTGGCTTTGCAGCATTAGACCCGTCCCCTCGAGGCTGGCGGCGGCGGCCACCGCGGCATGCTCCACCGCTTCGCGGCTCAGCTCCAGGGAACGTGCGAGCTCGCCGATCGAGATCGGCTCGGCCCGAACGAACAGGACCGCGATCACGGCCTCCACCGCATCCGCCTCCGGCAGGCTCTGCTCAGCTGCCACCGGCTCGCTCCACCAGGATCGGACTGCTGGTCGATGCCTGGGTGCAGACCGCCTCACCAGTCCAGATCAGCTCCAGCAGCGCCATGAACAATGCCACCGCCTCGAGCCGATCTCGGGCGGCTTCGAATACCTCATCGAAGCGAAGTTTGGGCTGCTCTTCCAGCAGGCTGCGCAGGGCGTCCATCTTCTCGGTCACCGAGTACCGGGGATGGGGCAGTGCCAGCTCCAGCTCGGTCGGTTCCGGCAGGCGCGACAGCAGTTCTCCCAGGGCCACCGCCAGGAGCTCGGGGCTGAGGTGAAGAGTCGCCTGAGGCTCGACCGGTAGCCCCAGCACTCGTAGGAACGCCTTGGGCCCCGCGGTGGAGTCAGCCAGGAGCACCCCGGCTGCAGCCTTGAAGAGGCGATATTCGGCAAGACGCTCCCCTGGATCTTCCTCTTCGGCCAGCGGCTCGGCGTGGCCGATCAGGGCCGCGTCACTGGTCTCTTCAAGATGACGGCCCAGCTTGATCTCGAGGAGCTTGGCCAGGACCTGGAGGGACTCGGCCGCCCAGAGAAGGTCAGTCTCGCCAGCCGACGCGGCAACCTCGTCCTTCAGGCTCTTTGTCAGAGCGGAGAGTTCCACCGTGCCCAGGTCGAGCTCACCGCGCTGCGCCTCCGACAGCAGCGAGGTGAGGTGCTCCAGCTCGGCGGTCTGCTCAGGGCTAGCCATAGTTCAGCGGGACTCCGGAGCCGCGCCCACAGCCAGCAGCAGCTCCTCGGCGTGGACCCGAGCGGCTCCGGGGGTCGCCTCCCCAGCCAGGAGCCGGGCCAATTCCTCAACTCGAGCCGCGCCTGCCACCGCCGACACCTCACTGTAGGGGCGGCCGTCGCGCTCCGCCTTGGCCACCACCAGATGGACGTCGGCCCGAGCGGCGATCGGAGCCAGGTGGGTTATGCAGATCACCTGATGATGGTTGGCCACCTCGCGCATCAGCTCTCCCACGCGGTTGGCCGCCTCGCCACCCAACCCCTGGTCGATCTCATCGAACACCACGGTCGAGACCCCGGACTCCCGGGTCAAGTGCGACAGCAGAGCCAGCGCTACCCGGGAGAGCTCACCCCCGGACGCGGCCTCCGCGAGCGGCCGGGGGGGATCCCCGGGATTGGCCGCCAGATCAAAGGAGACTCGATCCCATCCCGTGGGGCCTGTAGCCAACCGGGTGCCGTTCGAGGAGAGAATCCCCTCCGCATCCTCGACCTGCCAGATCTCCACGCGGAACTCCGCCTTGGGCATGAGCATGCGACGCAGGTCCGCGGTCACAGCGCTGGCCAGCGCCGAGGCCACCCTGGCTCGCACCGCGGACAGCTTCAGCGACTGATCAGCCAGCTCAGCCTCCAGCTCAGCCTGCTCCCGCCCCAGTCGCTCCAAACCGCTGTCGCCCTCGTCCACTGCCTCCAAGAGAGCCGCCGCCTCGCGGCGACGGGCCAACGCCGAGTCCAAGGAGCCTCCGTGGCGCCGGCTGAGCCGTTCCAGCAGATCCAGCCGCTCCTCGACTTCCGCCAGTCGCCGGGTGTCGTCTGGGAGATGAGCCACGTATGAGCTGAAGGCGAGCTGGAGGTCACGAAGTCCCTCGACCGTTGCCTCGGATTGATCCAAGAGCCGGTCGAGCTCGGCGTCAATCCCCCGCGAACCGCGGGCGTTGTGCTGCGCCGTGGCCAGCAGGTCGGCGGCACCACCCTCGCCATCACCACCACCGAGTGCGGCTCTGACTTCCGCCGCCGCCTCGCGCAATCTGGACGCGTTGGCGAGGCGGTCCCGCTCTTGGCGGAGCTCGACGTCCTCCCCCGGCCGCAGCGCGGCTGCGTCCAGATCAGCTAGATCCAGCCGCGCCTGATCCAGCTCGCCCCGCTGGCGATCTCGCGAGGAGCGCAGTTGCTGACTGGAGCGAAGGTTCTCCTGCCGGCTGGCCCAGAGCTGCGCCAGTCTCTGGAGCAGGGCGGCCGCTTCCTCTCCGCCCAGGCTGTCGAGCGCCGAGCGCTGCTCAGCCTCGCGCAGCCACAGCGACGATGCCCCTTGCCCCTGGACATCCACCAGCTGGGTTCCGAGATCGCGAAGGCTGTTGATCGGCAGCAGCGCGCCGTTGGCCCGAGCGGCCCCGCGTCCCGCGGCGGACAACTCTCGGGTCAGAACCAAAGCGTCCTCCACTGGGATCCCCAGCGCGCGGCAGGACTCGAGGACACCGGCCGGGGGATCTTCGAAGGCAGCACTGGAGTTGGCGCGCTCGGCGCCTCTTCGCACCAACTCAGGATCGGCCCGTCCCCCCAGGGCCAGACCGAGGGCGGACAGCAGCACCGACTTGCCGGCGCCGGTCTCTCCGGTGATGGCGTTGAAGTGGGGCCCGAAGTGGGCCGCGGTGCGCTCGATCACCGCCAGGTTCTCCACTCGTAGCTCCAACAGCACGGCTCAGGCGCGCTGGGGGTCCGCTGCCACCTCGGCGGCCTCGTCCTCCTGGTTGGGCGCGAGCTTCAGAACTCCACCAAACCCGGTCTTGGATCGCAGCCGCTGGAAGAAGCCCGGGGCACCTGGGGGTCGGACCAGACTCAACTCAGGTCCTCGTTTGATGGTCAGGTGCCAGCCGGTCTCGAGGTGGCCCCAGATCTTGCCGTCTGCCCCGGCCACCGCCCGGCCGCGCTGGACCTCTATCTGCACATCCAGAGTGTCCGGTATCACCAAAGAGCGGCTGATCAGGCCGTGAGGGTTGAGCGGGGTCAGGACCAAAGCTGGCACCCGGGAGTCGACCGGCGGCCCCCCGGCAGACAACGAGTAGGCGGTCGATCCAATGCTGGTGGCGACGATCAGGCCGTCGGCGTCGAAGGTTCCCACCAGCTGCTCGTCGGATGTGACCTGAAGACGCACCAGATTTACCCCGTCTGCCTTGGCCACGATCTCGTTGACCGCCACTTGCACGGTCTCGACAACGTCACCGTCGCTGGAGGTGGTGACCTCGCCGCGCAGGGTGCGCCGGCGGACGATCCCGTATTCCCCGGAGACGAAGGCCTCCAGCGCCTGAGGCAGACCCGCCATCTCCACGTTGGTGAGGAAGCCCAGCTGCCCCCGGTTCACCCCCAGCAACGGCACCCCTTTGGGAGCGGCGTGCTGGGCGGAGTAGAGCAGGGTTCCATCGCCTCCGATGGCCACCAGCAGACGGGCGGTTCGAAGCTCTCTCTCCAGCACCGCCTCGACGTCCGCCTGTGCCACCCAAGCTCGCAAGCCGGCCCCCTCGGCGACCGCTATGGCTTGGTTGAGGATCGCCGAATGCGGGTTTTCTCGGAAGTGCAGCAGGAAGCCGATCGAGCTCTCGGCCTCGGCCCCGCTCACCCGCGCCTCCAGCGTTGGCACTTGGACATCGCGCCTAGGATCTTAGGTGCTCGCAGATGGCGGCACGGGAGCCTTGGCTCAGAGCAGCAGCCCCACCGCAACGCCCAGCAGAGCCCCGGCGAAGACCTCGTAGGGGGTGTGGCCGATGAACTCCCGCAAGCGCTCGTAGCGGAAGCCCATATGGCTGCGCAGGTCGTCGAGAACCTGATTCAGGATCACGCTCTGCTGGCCCGCGGCCCGGCGAACTCCGGTGGCGTCGTAGACGACCACCATGGTGAGGATCGCTACCGCCGCGAACAGCGGCGAGCCCAATCCGATTTTGCGAGCCACCACGGTGGTCAGGCAGACCGTGAGCGCGGTATGCGAGCTGGGCATTCCTCCCGACATCCCCAGGGTGCGCAGGCTGAGCCGGTGCTGCCGCCAGGAATCAGTGACTACCTTGAGGATCTGTCCGATGGCCCAGGCCAGAAGCGGCACCCAGAGGAACTGGTTGGTGAGAAGGGCGCTCACAGCTCGCGGTCAGCCGTCCTCGGCCCCCGCCTCTTCGTCGGGGTCAAGCAGCAGCTGGCGCTCCCGAGGCAGGCCATCCGCTCCCGCGGTCAGCTCGCTGACGCGGCGCTCGGCGCCGTCGAGGAGGGCAGAGCAGCGGCGGATGAGGCGAACCCCGCGCTCATAGAGGGCCATCGAGTCTTCCAGGGAGACCTGGCCGTCCTCTAGCCGAGCCAGCACCGAGTCGAGCTCGGCCAGCGCCTTCTCGTAGTCGAGAGTCTCCGGCTCGCCCGGATCGGGCGCGATCGCCGTTTCCTGGTCAGGCTCCATCTGGTCCACCCTCCAGCTCCGGCTGCACTTCGCTGACCCGGCTCAGCAGCCGCCCCCTTCGGAGCCGGGTCGTGATGGTCGCCCCAATCGCCGCCTGCTCCGCGTCGCGCAGCACCTGGCGACCGGATCCATCCAGGGTGATCGAGTAGCCGCGGCCTAAGACCGCCAGGGGACTGAGGGCCTCCAGCCTACCAACTCGGCCCAGGAACTCCTCCCGGGCCTGGCCGAGACGGCGCTGGGGCCCGCGAGCTTGGAGCAGACCCAGCCGCGACTCCAGGCCACGAGCCTCGGCCAGGAGCAGTCGACGCACGGCCCCGGCCAGGCGCTGCTGGCGGGTGTCGAGATCGATGCGGCCGGTGGCTAGCCGGACCGCGGGAGCTAGTCGGGCCAGCCGGCCTGCGCTCAGCGTCAGCAGCCTGCGCTCCTGAGCTGCCCGTCCCTCACCGCCCCGGCGCAGACGCAGCAGGCGTCGGGAGATATCGGCACGCAGGACCGCCAGATCAGGGACAGCGATCTCGGCGGCGGCCGAAGGGGTGGGTGCCCTCCGGTCAGCCACAAAGTCGGCCACCGAGGCATCTGTCTCGTGTCCCACCCCCACCACCACCGGATGCGGGCAGGCGAGGATGGCTCGGGCCACCGCCTCGGAGTTGAACGCCTGCAGGTCCTCCAGTGAGCCACCTCCGCGGACCAGCAGGACCACGTCGATCTTCACCCGGCCCACAAGCTCCAGCGCCGCCAGGATCTCTCGCACCGCCCCTTCCCCCTGCACCAGGGTCGGCACCACCACCACCTCGGTGACCGGACAGCGGCGTTGAACCACGTGGATCACGTCGCGCACCGCGGCCCCGTGGCGGGAGGTCACCACCGCCAGCCGGCGCGGTAGGAACGGCAGCGGGCGCTTGCGCTCAGGGGCGAACAGTCCCTCAGCTTGGAGACGAGCCACCAGCTGCTGGAAGGCCAGAGCCAACGCCCCCACACCCTGCGGCTCCAGGCTGTCGAGATAGAGCTGGAGCGATCCCTGGGGGGCGTAGATCGAGACCGCGCCATGGGCGATCACCTTCATCCCGGTTTTGGGCTCGAACTGCAGCGACCTCGCCGCCGTGCGGAAAAGGGCCGCCTTGATCACCGAGCGGTCGGCCCCGCCGGGCCGGCTGTCCTTGAGGGTGAAGTACCAGTGCCCAACGGCAGACAGATGGCAGTCCCCCAGTTCCGCCTCAACGTAAGCGTCCTGGAGCTGGGGGTCAGCCACCAAGGCGCTCCGGATCAGAGAGGCGAGCTCACCGACCTGGAGAAGGCGCACCCGCTTGCTCCAACCGCTGGCGGCTGACCCGGGCGATATTGCCCAGCACACCGTTCACGAATTTGCCGGCTTCGTCGCCGGCCATCTGCTTGGCCAGTTCCACCGCCTCGTCGATCACCACCGCTACTGGCTCGCGCCGCCGCCAGCAAAGCTCCTCGGTCGCCACCCGGAGCACCGCCCGCTCCAGGGCACCCATCTGGTCGATGACCCAGTTGGTGGAGCACGCCTTGATGGTGGCGTCGATCTCAGCTTGGTGGCTGACAGCCCCCTCCACCAATTCCTCCGCGAACCGGCGCGCGCCCGGGCTCTGGGGGTCCTGCTCCAGGTGGTACTCCAGGGGCTCGCGCCAGTTGCCGGGCTGGAGCTCGAGCTGGAAGAGCACCTGCACGGCCAGCTCACGGGCACGATGTCGCGCCCCCAAGGCTCAGTCCCCCTCGATCTCGGCGATGTGCAGGTTGATCTCCACCGCATCCAGGCCCAACATGCTGTGCACCGCGTGGGCGACCTTGCGCTGAAGCTCGTCTGCCAGCTGTCCCAGCGCCGCCTCCGGCGTGATCGCCAGGTAGAGGTCGAGCCGGATCCCGGTCTCCCCCACCATCTGCAACCTCACTCCGCGATGTCCGTGCTGGCGGACCAGCGGCAGCGAGACGTTGTAGCCGCCGGCCTCGCACATGGCCGCGATCCCGGGGACCTCGAGCGCGGCCAGCGCCGCGATCGAGGCCACCACCTCGCTAGCGACTCGCACCCGGCCCTGAGTTTGGCCGCCCCCGCCCGGCTGATTCAGCAGCGAGGTGCTCACTGAACCCGCTCCAGGTACTTGCCGGTCCGGGTGTCGATCTTGAGCGTGTCCCCCACGCCAACGAACAGCGGTACCTCGACGACCAGGCCGGTGCTGAGGGTGGCCGGCTTGCTGCCGCCGGTGGCGGTGTCGCCCTTGAAGCCGGGGTCGGTGGCGGTGACCTCGAGCTCGACGGTGATGGGCAGCTCGACGCCGATGACCTTGCCGTCGTACTGGAGGACGTAGAGGTGGTCTCCCTCCTTCACGTAGCGGTTGGCCTCGGCGAACTGGGCCTCGTCGAGCGGGTACTGGTCGTAGCTGGCGGTGTCCATCACCACGTAGTGCTCACCATCTCGGTAGAGGAACTGGACGTCGACCTTCTCGATCCGCGCTCTGGAGAAGCGCTCTTCGGGGCGGAAGGTCTCCTCGGTCAGGGAGCCGGTGCTGATGTTGCGCAGCCGCGTGCGCACCACCGCGGTACCGCGGCCGAGCTTGATGTGCTCGAACGAGAGCACCTCCCAGAGCTGCCCGTTGCGCTCCACCGTGGTGCCGGACCTGAGTTCCCCGGCGTTGATCATCGACTGGCTCCAGTCCAAACTCGCTGCGCTTGACGTCTCGCCCTTCCGGGGCGGAACTGATGATGCCAGCTTTGGCCCGCAGACAACCGCTGGCGGGGCCTTCTGGAGCTCTCCAGGTCGTGCTGGCCGCGCTCTCGCTGAATCGCCCCTTGCCGAGTTCCGTTTACGACTTCGGCACGAACGCGACGGCCTTGTCAGAACTTGCTGCCAGAACGCGACTGGCACCGGGCATAGCCCGGCCTAGGGTTGGCCGAAATGGCCGCCAAGTTGATGCCGGACGTTACTGAGCCGGTTGCGCCGGGCCGCCTTTCCAGCTCCATCGTCATCGCCTCGCTCTCCCGGGCCCTTGATCTCGCCGAAGGCGAGCCTATGGGCCACGCGATTCGCACCTGCTGGCTGGGGATGCAGATCGCCAAGTGGCTGGAGCTGAGGCCGGTCGAGCGCCAGGACCTCTTCTACGCCCTCCTGCTCAAGGACGCAGGATGCTCCGCCAACGCCTACAGCGTGACCCGCTGGTTCCAGGCCGACGACATCAGCACCAAGGCCGAGCTCAAGATCACCGACTGGAGCAGCAACTGGCGCTCCATGGTCTTCGCTCTGCGCCAGACCGCCCCCTCGGCCCCGATCACACGTCGCATGGCCCAGCTGGTCTCGGTGGGCAGCCGCGGCCAGGGCCTCGCCAATGAGCTGGTTGAAGTGCGCTGCACCCGGGGCGCGGAGATGGTCCGCCAGCTGGGCTGGGCCGAGCCGGCCGCGGAGGCGGTCCTCAATCTGGACGAGCACTGGAACGGTGGGGGCCGGCCCAGGGGCCTCAAGGGCGAGGAGATCCCCATGCTGGCCCGCATCGCCCTCCTCAGCCAGACGGTGGAGATCTTCTGGCGGCGGGGCGGAGGCCGAGCCGCCGAGGCGGTCCTGCGTCAACGTCGAGGCAAGTGGTTCGACCCGGTTCTGGTGGACATGGTGCTGGCCCACGCCGGCAGCTCGAAGCTCTGGCGCCAGCTCGGCGAGATCGCCCATCCCGAGCATGTCAGCCACTTCGACCCGGAGCCACGGCACATTCCCTCCTCGAGCATGGACGACATGATCCGGATCGGCGAGGTCTTCGCCGCAGTGGTGGACGCCAAGTCGCCGTGGACCACCAACCACTCAGCTCGCACCGCCGCCATCGCTCGCTTGATGGCCGAGCTGATGGATTTCAGCGCCACCGAGCAGGACCGGGTTGGCCTGGCGGGACTCCTGCACGACCTAGGCAAGCTGGCGGTGAGCAACGCCATCCTCGACAAGGCGGGTCCGCTGCTCCCCGAGGAGATGGAGGAGATGCAGCGCCACACCGCCATCACCCACGAAATCCTCTCCCCGCTCTGGCCCCTCGACGACGTGGCCGAGATGGCGGCGGCCCACCATGAGCGCCTGGACGGTAGCGGCTACCACCGCCACCTCCGCGGTCCCGAGATGCCCCATGGGGCCGAGATCCTGGCGGTGGCGGACGTCTACGAGGCGCTGACATCTCATCGCCCCTACCGTCGAGGTATGGAGCCCGACGACGCGGTGGCGGTCCTCAAGAAGGACCAGGGCATCCGACTCGCGGGCGATCCCATCGCCGCCCTGGTCGAGCTGGTGAGCAAGAAGATGGCCACCGAGCCCGCAGCCCGATAACCGGTCCCTCCCTCTCTACATGAAGTAGTAACCGCCTAGGGCACCCTCTGATCTGCTGGGTCGCCCCGGCGAACTGCCCCCGATCTCGGATTCGTGGTTGGCGAGCGTTGGTAATCGATGGTTCCGGGTGAAGGTTCTGCGGACTCGCTGCGGACTGCGTGCGGACCGCGCCTGAAGGCTAGCCGGGCCTCGACCGGCTTCGGGAGCCCACCCGCTCGTTGTAATCGGTCAAGTCTTGGATCTGTTGGAACTCGTTCCGGCCAATCTGACGAACCGCCAGCTTTCGTCCCGGAACACCGATCTTTCCCGATCGTCCGGGCCATGCCATCACTTCAACCTCCGGCACGTCGCTTCCCGGAAGCCCAAGCACTGCCTCCACGGCGGGGGCAAGGTCCGTATCACACGAGGCAATGATCCCGACGTCGAAGTCCCTGTTGATGGCCTTCGTGACCAGATCCAAGGCGAGCTTTACGTCGATCCCTTTTTCCTCGGCGGGCACCTTTGGCCAGTTCTTCGGGTATCGGAGTTGTCGGGTGAACACCTGAGCGCCGCTGAGTTTCCACGCCTCGATCTGGTTGTGACGGGCCGCAGCGGTCCGGGGAGCCTTTCGGGGGTCAGCGACCCCGCAGTAGACCCCGACGAAGGTGAGTTGATAGTGCCGACGGCCGGCGACCGCTAGCTCCTTGGCGAGATTCACCGGCCAGAAGTGGCCCTGATTTTGGGGGGCATCTCTGCCGCCGCAGTACGTCTCTCTGGCTATCCCGTAGCAGTTCTGATAGTCAACAAAGACCGCGACTCGAGGGTCAGCCATAGCGCGAAAAAGAATAGCCCCGCCAGTCCGCCTTTCGGCGAAGGGCGGGGAGCAGTAACTTCGATACTACCCAATCCCGTGGGGACACCGTGGTAACAGTTTGGGACAGTTCCCCGCCTCAGCGTCCCTCGCGCCTGGCCTCCACGTAGGCGTCTAGGTCGGTTCGGGCCACCCTGACCGACCTCCCCAGCCGGACGGTGCGCAGCTCGCCGGCCTTGATCTCTCGCCGGACGTAGACCGTAGAGACCTTCAGCAGCCGGGCCGCCTCCGGGATCGTAAAGAGCTCGCTGGGGTCGGCCACCTGCTCGGGAACTGTACCCGCCTCATCCTCGACTTCGCCCGAGATCACTTCAGACAAGTACCGCGATCTCCAATGTTCCAGTAACGTCACTTCTATTGCTCATTCAGGATAGCTCCAGATACCACCACGCATACTAGAGCCATGGTCAAGGGAGCCTATAAGCCGGCGCTCAGGGTCAGAGCGTTGGCGCTGGGCGGCGCCAACTACCAACGGGCCGGCGAGGAGCACATGAGGGCGGCTCGGCAGGCTGCACTCCTCGAAGGCGGCGGCTGGGCGCTGTGTCCCCGCTGCGAGGGCCGAGGCGGTGGAGTGCCTGGCACCTGCTCCATGTGCGAGGGGCTGGGCCAGCTCCCGAGTCGCGCTCCAGGAGGTGCGCCACTGACAGCTGAGTGAGCACCTACGCGACACGCGCGGATTTAGCCATTCTCGACAACGGAGGGCGGGCCGAAGGGCCCGAACAATGAAGAGCCCAAGCAAAACTACGGCCGACCTTTTCAACCGATTTCGGCGCCTGATTCTCTTCGTTCTCACCATCCCAGCGGTCCTGGCGGTGAGCCTCGCAGCGTTCGCGATCTGGACTAGCAATTCGACGTCACAGCAGCAGATCACCGCGGGCAGTGGGCCTCAGATAGTGCTCAGCTCCAGCAGCCCGAACACCGTGAGCGGCTCCGGGTTGACGCTCACGTTTGCTCCCTACACAGACGCTCAGCCGACATTCACGACTGGCGATCAGACCGTGATGGTCAGCAACACCGGCACCACATCGGCGACGATCGCGTCGATCGTCCTGGCTGGCACTCCGGGCACCGGGGCCAACTCGACGGCCCTCAACTCCGAGCTCTATGTCTGCGTGGCTGACAGTCAGACGGAGTTCGTGCTTTACAACGGCCCACTCTCGGCATTCACGTCCATGACCGGTCCGAACTGGAGCCCTGGCGACGTGCTCTCAGCGGGTTCGGCGAGAGGGCTGATTGTCAACGTCTACGCGGGCGACGCGATGACCTTCTGCGGTACCGTCCCCCCCGGGTCGCAGTCGCCGAACGGTGCGGACGCGCTCAGCAGCGCCCCAGCGCTTACAAACCCTGCTCAGGGCGGGACCGACAACGTTTCGATAAGCACCACCTGGCAGTAGTTCCTCCCAACCGGGGCTGGCGCCCGCGCGGAGGCGCCAGCCCGTCACCATGAGGCACAAGGTGTCCCGTCCCGGATGCGGCAACTGCTGCTCTCTGTCAGCGTTCGCCTGGCTTCTAGCGATCGGCCTACTGATCGAGGCATGGGATGGCAGCCCGTGGCCACTCAGAGCGATCGAACTGGCGATGGTCGCTGCGCTCGTCGTTGCCATCGCCTACCAGCAGCGCGGCCGGGGACCAGACGCCGCCTCAACCCAGCCGACCGCTGTGTACCAGCCGCCCCGGGATGGGTTCGCGGCCGCGGCGCAGGACATCGCCGAGAGGTCGTCCAAGGCTCAGGGCTGAGCGCTGCGGCCGTCGTCGTCGCTGCTCTGGCCTACCGGCAGCTCCACCGGTCCGCTGCGCCACGGAGGAGCGTCCCGGCGCGGTAGCGGCCTCCCAGCGCCGTGGCTGAGCCTCCCTCCGAGCCAGCTGTTAGATGGCGCTGGCGGCCCTCCTGGCGACTCTAGGCTGCGCACGTGCTCAACACGACCCCGGCGATACATGGACCTCCGACGCATCCGTCAGGACCGCTCCCGGTAGGCGTGCTGCATGATCCACGGTTCCTTCACAGGAGACCCGGATGCTTCTCGACCGGGCGCAGGCGCTTGGGCTTGGCCGCGGCGCCTTCGCTTGAGCTCTTCACCTGGTGGCAGTCTCGGCAGACCGCCTGAAGGTTCGACTCGGCATGGTTTTCACCGCGGAAGATGTGATCGACCTCGGTGGCTTGGATGGTGCAGACGGGGAGCCCCAGCCGGCAGCGGTAGCCATCGCGCTCGAGGATGGCGGCGCGGATCTTCGGCCAGTCCCGCGGCAGACGCAGCCGCCTGGTGGAGGTGGCCCACGGCCTAGTCGGCGCGTAAATCAGTCGGGCCATCCCGCCGCGCTGGTGGCTCGGTGAACCCCCAGGACCTCGTAAAAATGGTGGTCTCCCGCGCGTTGGCCGACCGCATCCCAGAGCGCCGCTCGGTAGCGAGCCGGGGCAACGACCCTCGGCACGTACCAGTCCTCCAGCAGCTCGGCACATGGGCGCCCACGCAAACGCGGCGGGATGAACGGATCGCCATGGTCGATCGCGTCCTGGCACCAGCGGAGGGGCTCGTAGGTCTGCAGGTCCTCTGGGATCGCGTCCGCCTTGGCTCGGCGTCTCATCGCATCACCCGGACGCCGTAGGAACCACGCGCCGCACCACGGCGCTGAGGCCGCACATCGCCGAACTCTTCACCGCTTGGAAGCCGGAGGCTAGCGAGCAACCGGCTCAACACAATGGCCTGCTGGCGACTCTCGGTCAGTGCCGGGTTTGCCACCCGATCACCCTTGAAGTTCTCGACAGTTGGCGGTCCCGATGCCGCCTCAACTGCCAGCCGGTCCAAGGTGTCGGCGCAGCGACAGGCTTGCAGCAGCAGCGACTCCTCGTAAGTCTCCAAGTCGTAAACATCGGTCACGCTAGCCCACAACTTCCGCCCGGCCAGGGCGAGCCCGGGGGGTGCCTTGGGTGCTCTCGCAGTGGTCACCGCTCATTCCTCCGTGGGCAAGCCACGCCGGCGCCGGTACTCAACCGCAAGCTGCCGCTGCCTGCGGTACTCCTCCACTGCGGCGTCGATGGCGGCGGCAGGATCGCCATAGATCCCAAGGACTGACTCGGCCTTGTCGCACACGGGCAGCGAGAACTCCCTGAGCTGGATCACACCGGCCGGGCGATCCTTGCTATTGGGATCAAATGCCCGCTGAGCCAGCGCCCGAACGCGCTCCGATTCGTCGATCAGCCTGAAGGTCAAAATGCTGTGCCTCTCAGTTTGCTTTAGTTTGAGCCGATTCTCGCGTGCGCGCGAGCGAGCTTTTCAGATCCGCGCGAGACCCACGCGGTATACGAAGCGGGGAAGATCCCCGCGGCCTTGGGGGGTATCCCCCACCCCCTGCTCGTCGGACTCAACCGTCAGGCCGGAGCCCGCATCGTCGTAGCCCTCATCGCCATGCCCGGACAGCTGACGCTTGGGTAGAGGCGCGTCGAGTGGGATCTCCGAACCGCGTCTCCGTGGCGATTGCCAGTGAGACCGTCCCTGTTGGCCTTTGTGTCTCTTGCCGCCGCTCACTTCCGCGCCTTGGATTGACCGACCTTCCCACCGCGACTTCCCATCTGTGCCGCCTTGGGCGAGCCCTTGGCGAACACATGGGGGCGAAGTTGGGGTGGGATCGGATGACGCGGGGATGGTTTGGCAGTCGGCCGCTTCACTTCGCCACCTTGAGCACGTCGAAGGCGTGATCGCCGCGCGAACGGTAGTCGACAACGGCGTCGACAACAGTCGAGAAGCTGAGGCCGGCAAGTAGATCGGGATCATGCTGGGCGCTCGCCTTCCGGAGAAACGACCAGCGCTGGAACAAAGTCTCAAGCCCGAACTGAGTGGGTGTGATGGCAGCCGTGTTGAAAGATCGCGCTAGGTTGGCCACGTCCGGGGTTACGGTTACCGGTGCGGTGTCGGTGGTCATGTTGGGTGAACCTCCCTAGAGGACGGTTGAGCCGGGTGGCAGCGGCTGATCTGCGTGCTTTGCGGTTTGTGCTCGGACTCGGTCGAGCAAGGTTCCCGACCCTGGCGTCGGCACGGAGCCGCCGATCCCGGTCTGGACTCGGTTTGGTGCCATGCCTGGCGCCGGTGCGGGCATGTGGTCACGGATGGCCTGTTCGAGTCCGGCTGAGTCCGCGGGACTGATCGCACCGATCTCAGTGCAGAACGCCTGGGAGTCGAGCAGCTGCGCCAAGTCGGCTCCGACTACTGCCTGGGCCGCGCGGCTGAGCGCGTCCGCC
>Ga0102924_1000768_pt1 | contig 38581 bp, 38 predicted proteins | sample PaiPotPPM11metaG_FD_80116 | JGI IMG/M metagenome (GOLD analysis project Ga0102924, IMG submission 80116) | Iron sulfur acid spring bacterial and archeal communities from Banff, Canada, to study Microbial Dark Matter (Phase II) - Paint Pots PPM... ...
CCCGAACGAGGCGGCGCGCTTCATGGCCAGCTCGCCGACCACGGCCACCGCGTCGTCCCGCCGCTCGCCGGGGGCGAGGGTGAGCCGGGGCGCGAGCCGCTCGACGAGGTGGAGCGCATAGCCGATGTTCGGCCCGGGGAACCCGACCATCGGGCCGCGCGGCTGGCCGTACCCGACGCTGTCGCCGGGGCGGTCGGCGACCCAGGGCCGCGCCGGCGGCATGGACACACCGGGCGCCAGGTTCTGGTGCTGGCGGGGGCGGTCGTCGAGGTCGGGGGCGACGAACGGGTCGGCGGCCACGGCGGCTCCTACTCGGCGGCGAGCAGGAGACCGTAGACGAGCGAGTCGTAGAGGGCCTGCCACGAGGCCTCGATGATGTTCTCGCTCACCCCGATCGTGGTCCACGACCGGTCGCCGTTCGTGGTGTCGATGAGCACCCGGGTCACCGCGCCGGTGCCCTTCTCGGTGTCGAGGACCCGCACCTTGTAGTCGGTGAGGTGCACTCGGTCGAGGGCCGGGTACCGGCTCCCGAGCGCGCTGCGGAGCGCGGCGTCGAGCGCGTTCACCGGCCCGTTGCCCTCCGCGGTGCGCACCAGCCGCTCGCCGCCGACGTGGACCTTGATCGTGGCCTCGGTGCCGAGGCCGCCGTCGAGGTCGTCGGCCTCGAGGTCGTCGGTGATGACCCGGAACGACTCGACGCGGAACCACGGCTGCTCCCAGCCGGTCGCCCGCCGCATCAGCAGCTCGAGGGAGCCGTCGGCGACCTCGAAGTGGTAGCCCTCGTGCTCGAGGCGCTTCAGCTCGTCGACGACCTCGTTCACCTGCGGCCCGTCGAGGGTGAGCCCGAGCTCCTTGGCCTTCAGCAGGATGGTGGACCGGCCCGCGAGCTCGGAGACGACGAAGCGGGTGCCGTTGCCGACCTGGTCCGGGCCGACGTGCTCGTAGGCGTCGGGCCGCTTGGCGATCGCGCTCACGTGCAGGCCGGCCTTGTGCGCGAAGGCGGAGCTGCCGACGTACGGGGCCTGGGGGTTCAGGGCCATGTTCACGAGCTCGGCCACGTGGTGCGCGACCGGGGTGAGGCGCTCGAGCCGGTCCCGGGGGATCGTCTCGATCCCCATCTTCAGGCTGAGGTTCGGGATGATCGTGGTGAGGTTGCAGTTGCCGGTCCGCTCCCCGTAGCCGTTGATCGTGCCCTGCACCTGGACCGCGCCGCCCCGGACGCCGGCCAGCGCGTTGGCGACCCCGGTGCCGGCGTCGTCGTGGGCGTGGATGGCGACCCCGACGTCGGAGCCGAAGTAGTCCACGACCGCGCCGGTGATGCGCTCGACCTCGTCGGGGAGGGTGCCGCCGTTGGTGTCGCAGAGCACGAGGCGCGTCGAGCCCTGCTCGGCCGCGCCCTCGAGGACCCGCAGCGAGTACTCGGGGTTGCGCCGGTAGCCGTCGAAGAAGTGCTCGGCGTCGAAGAACACGTCGAGCCCCTGGCTGCAAAGGAAGCCCACCGAGTCGGCGACCATCGCCACGCCCTCGTCGAGGTCGGTGCCGAGCGCCTCGGTGACGTGGTAGTCCCACGCCTTCCCGACGATGCAGACGGTGCCGGTGCGGGCCTCGATGAGGTGGCGCAGCGTGTCGTCGGAGTCGACTTTGCCCTTCGGGCGGCGGGTGGAGCCGAAGGCGACGAGGGTGGCGGTGCCGAGGTGGAGCTCGCCGTCGGCGCGCCGGAAGACCTCGTCGTCCTTCGGGTTGGCGCCCGGCCAGCCGGCCTCGATGAAGTCGACGCCGAGCCAGTCGAGCTGCTCGGCGATGCGGAGCTTGTCGTCGACGGTGAGCGAGATGCCCTCGAGCTGGGAGCCGTCGCGCAGCGTCGTGTCGTAGATCTCGACGCGCGCGGGGACGTCCCGGTCAGCCATCGACGTACTCCAGCCAGTCCGCGTACTTGTCGACCTGCCCGTGGACGGCCGCGAAGTAGGTCTCCTGGATCTTGCGGGTGACCTCGCCCGGCTCGCCGATCTCGCGGTCGTCGACCTCGCGGATGGGGACGATCTCGGCCGCGGTGCCCGACAGGAAGGCCTCGTCGGCCAGGTACAGGTCGGTGCGCAGCAGCGTCCGCTCGACCACCGGGTACCCGAGGTCGCGGGCGATCGTCATCACCGAGTCGCGGGTGATCCCCTCGAGCGCGCCCGCCGAGAGCGGCGGCGTGATGAGGTCGCCGTTCTTCACGACGAACACGTTCTCGCCCGTCGCCTCGGCCACGTCGCCGGCCGTGTTCAGCAGGATCGCCTCGTCGTACCCGCCGTGGAGCGCCTCGACCTTCGCCAGGCTCGAGTTGATGTAGATGCCGGTCCCCTTGGCCGCGACCGGGTTGATGTTCGGGTCCATGCGCCGCCAGGTGGAGATCTTCATGCGCACGCCGTGCCGGAGCCCCTCCTCGCCGAGGTAGGTCCCCCACGGCCACGCCGCGATGGCGACGCTCACCGGGCAGGGCAGCGGGTTCAGGCCCATCTCGCCGTAGCCGAGGAAGGCGATGGGCCTGATGTACCCGGAGTCGAGCCGGTTGGCCCGCATCGTCTCCTTGGTGGCCTCGACCAGCTCCTCGACGGAGTACGGCAGGTCCATGTGCAGCAGCGCGGCCGAGTCGTGGAGGCGCCGCATGTGGTCGGTGAGGCGGAAGACGGCCGGGCCGCGGGCGGTCGGGTAGGCGCGGATCCCCTCGAAGACGCCGGAGCCGTAGTGGAGGGTGTGGGTGAGGACGTGGATGTTGGCGTGGTCCCAGTCGACGAGCTCGCCGTCCATCCAGATCTTGTCGGTCTTCTCGATGGGCATCTGCCCCACCCTCCTCTAGACACGCTCGGCGATGGCGTCGCCGATCTCGCTTGTGGTCCCCTCTGCGTCCTCGGACTTCGCTACAGCGTCGCGCACCCTCGATGCCGTCTCCTCCTCACCGAGGAATTCCAGCATCATCGCGGCTGAGACCACCGCCGCGCGGGGATCGGCCCGACCGGTCCCGGCGATGTCGGGCGCCGACCCGTGGACGGGCTCGAAGATCGACGGTCCGGTTCGGCTCGGGTTCAGGTTCGCCGACGCGGCCCGGCCGATCCCGCCCGAGATCGCGCCCCCGAGGTCGGTGAGGATGTCGCCGAAGAGGTTGTCGGTGACGATCACGTCGTAGCGAGCCGGGTCCTGCACGAGGTAGATGCAGGCCGCGTCCACGTGGTGGTAGGCCGTCTCGACGCCCGGATGCTCGGCGCGGATGTCGTCGAAGACCCGCTGCCAGAGATCCCCCGCGAAGGTGAGCACGTTGGTCTTGTGGACGAGCGTCACGTGCTGACGGTCCCGGGACGCGGCTAGGTCGAACGCGAACCGGACACAGCGCTCCACGCCGTGGCGGGTGTTCACCGAGCCCTGCGTCGCGACCTCGTGCGGCGTCGCCTTCCGGAGGAAGCCGCCCTCGCCGGCGTAGACACCCTCGGTGTTCTCGCGCACGACGACGAAGTCGACCCCGTCGTTGTGCCGATTGGGCGGGGCGACGAACGGGCGCAGGTTCACGTAGAGGTCGAGCTCGAACCGCAGCGCCAGGAGCAGGCCCCGCTCGATGACGCCGGGCGGCACGTCGGGCGTCCCGACCGCCCCGAGCAGCACCGCGTCGAGGCCGCGGATGGCCTCGAGGTCGGCGGCCGGCAGCACCTCGCCGTCGCGCAGGTAGCGGCTCCCACCCAGGTCGAAGACGACCGCGGTGTAGCCGAGCCCGGTCGCGTCGAGGACCTTGCGGGCCTCGGCGACGACCTCGGGTCCGATCCCGTCGCCCCCGATGATCCCGATCCGGTAGGTCACGTGTCTCCTGTCCGCGAGGTCCCGACAACGAAAAACCGCCCACCGAAGTGGACGGTCGAGGCAGACGCCGGGTCCGGCGCCTGCTAATCGATGATGACGATCGCGGTGAGCGGCTGCATCTGCCCGTCAGTGTCGCAGCGCCACGCGCCACGCGCAAACGGCTTCTCGTGCACCGCGGTCCCGCATGAAACGAGGCACCCCCCGGGTAACCTCCTCCGGTGGCCGAGGTCCATCTCACCCAGGATGCCTACGACCGCCTGCAGCGCGAGCTCGAGGAGCGCACCACGTCCCGGCGGACGGAGATCTCGCGCTGGCTGGAGCGGGCCCGTGAGCACGGCGACATCCGGGAGAACGCCGACTACGACGCGGCGAAGAACGAGCAGGGTCACAACGAGGCCCGGGTCCGGCACATCGAGGCGCTGCTGCGGTCGGCGGTCGTCGTCGAGCACGCGGCCAGCGACGTGGTCGCGCCCGGCACCATCGTCGAGATCCGGATGGACGACGACGACAGCACCACCGAGTACCTCGTCGGCTCGATCGAGGAGCGCCACGAGCGCTTCGACGTGCTCTCGGTGTCCTCGCCGCTCGGGCAGGCGCTCGACGGCGCCAGCGCCGGCGACGTCGTCGAGTACTCGGGGCCGCGCCGCACGTTCCAGGTCGAGGTGATCCGGGTCCGACCGGCCGAGTGACGCGCGTCCTCGGCGTCGACGGCTGCCGGCAGGGCTGGGTCGCGGTCGCGCTGGTCGACGGCTCGTTCGCCGAGGCCCAGGCCGCGGCGCACTTCGCCGAGCTCGTCGACGACCCGGCCGCTGTGATCGGCGTGGACATCCCGCTCGGCTCGACCGGTCCGCACCGCGCCGCGGACGCCGAAGCCCGCGCGCTCCTCGGTCCGCGACGGGGCTCGGTGTTCCTGCCGCCGCCGCGCGACGTGCTCGAGGCACCCGACCACGCGACCGCCAACGCGGCGTGCCGGGTTCGCCACGGCCGTGGCGTCAGCGCCCAGGCTTGGAACCTGGCCGCCAAGATGCTCGACGTCGAGCCGCACTGGCAGCAGCGCCCGGACCGCATCTTCGAGGTGCACCCGGAGCTGTCCTTCGCCGAGCTGGGTGGCGCACCCCGTCCGCACGCCAAGCGGACGTGGGCCGGCGCGCGGGACCGGACCGCGCTGCTCGCGGCGGCCGGGATCGAGCTCCCGGACGACCTGGGCTCGGCGAGCGCCGCCGGCACCGACGACGTGCTCGACGCCGCCGCGGTCGCGTGGTCGGCGGCGCGGCTCGCCGCCGAAGTCGCGCGCTCGGTCCCGAACCCACCCCAGCGCGACGCGGCCGGACGCCCGGTCGCGGTCTGGTGGTAGGTCAGGACCTCCCGTAGCCGCCGCCCCCGGGCGTGCGGACGCGGAGCACGTCCCCGGCCCGCAGCTCGACCGTCACCTTGTCGGGCAGTGCGCGCGCCTGGGCCTCGTCGCCGCCGGCGAGGAGCAGGTTCTCCCCCACCGCTCCGGGCTCGCCGCCGGCGAGCCCCCACGGCGGGGTGCGGCGCCGCTCGGTGACGAGCGACGCCGTGACGTCCTCGAGGACCTCGAGCTCGCGCTCGATCCCATCCCCACCGCGGTGCGCGCCGGAGCCGCCGCTCCCGCGCCGCAGCGCGTACCGGCGGACCCGCAGCGGCAGCGAGCGCTCGAGCGCCTCGACGGGCGTGTCGCGGGTGTTCGTCATCGCGGTGTGGACCCCGCTCATCCCGTCCGCCCACGGCCGCGCGCCCTGCCCCCCGCCGATCGTCTCGTAGTACACCCAGCCCGAGCCGCCGAGCAGCACGTTGTTCATCGTCCCCTGGCCCGCGGCGCCGATGCGGTCCGGGACCGCGCCGGCGAGCGCGCCGAGGCACACGTCGGCCACCCGCTGGCTCACCTCGACGTTGCCGGCGCCGACCGCCACCGGGGGCTGCGCGGCGACGACGGAGCCGGCCGGCGCGACGACGCGCAGGGGGCGGACCGCGCCGCCGTTGGCGGGCACGGTCGGGTCGGTCGCGACCCGCAGCGCGTACGCGACGGCGCTGACCGTCACCGCTTCGACCGCGTTCACGTTTCCGGGCCGCTGGGGCGCACTGCCGGTGAAGTCGAACGTGGCGGTGTCGCCCGCGAGGTGGAGGGTGACGACGATCCGGCTCGGGGTCTGCTGCTCCGGGCGGGGCCCCGCCGAGTCGAGCACGTCCTCGAACCGCCAGGTGCCGTCGGGCAGCGCGGCCAGCGCGGCGCGCATCCGACGCTCCCCGTAGTCGAGGATCTCGTCGAGCGGGTCGGTCGCTCCGAGCCCGGCGACGATCGCGCCGAGCCGCTCGACGCCGAGCACGTTGGCGCCGCGCTGGGCGGCGAGGTCGCCCCGCCGCTCCTCGGGCGCGCGCGAGCTGCCGACGATGACCGCCGCCACGTCGTCGGTGAGCAGGACCGGCGGCACCCGCAGCCCCTCCTGGTAGATCTCGGTCGCGGCCGGCGGCATCGACCCCGGCGCCATGCCACCGAGGTCGGCGTGATGGGCCCGGTTGGCGACCCACCCGACGAGCCGCCGGTCGACGTGCACCGGCGCCACGACCGTGACGTCGTTCAGGTGGGTGCCGCCCGCGAACGGGTCGTTCAGGACCCACTGCACGCCTGGGTCGACGCGCGGGCCGGCCGCCGCCACCGCTGCCTCCACCGCGGCCGGCATCGACCCCAGGTGGACGGGGATGTGCTCGCCCTGCACGAGCAGCTCGCCGCCGGCGGTGAAGAGCGCGGCGGAGCAGTCGGCCCGCTCCTTGATGTTGGGGCTCGAGGCGGCGCGGCGCAGCACCATGCCCATCTCCTCGGCGACGCCGGTCAGCCGGGCGACGAGGACGCGGAGCGCGGCGGCGTCGAGCCTCATGGTCGGCCGTCCCGGCGCACGAGCCACGCGCCGAGCGGCCCCGGCGTCGCCGTCCAGCCGTCCGGCACCCACACGGTGCAGTCCGGCTCCGCGACGACGCGGGGCCCCCGGACCGTCGGCCGCTCGACCGGCGGGAGCTCGTCGGCGCGCAGGGGCGCGTCGCGGGTCGCCCGGGCCCGCAGCGCGACGACCTCGATTGGGATGCCGGGGCGGGCGAACCCGTTGCGCCGCTCGTGCTCGGCCGGGAAGTCGTCCACGGCGGGAACGGTGAGCTCGTGGCTCTGCCCCTCGTAGCGGCAGTCGAGCGCGGTCTCGACGGTGGCGCCGGCACCCACGAGGGCGGCCGCCTCGGCAGCCAGGACCCGGAGCGCGTCGTCGAGCCCGCCTCGGTCGCCGGGGGTCGGCCAGCTGCGCACGAGCTCGCGCCGTTGCGGTGAGGCGAGGAGCCCGACCGCCGACAGCGCGCCGGCCCGGGGCGGAACGACGACGGCCGGCATGCCGAGGGCGTCGGCGACCGCGCAGCCGTGGAGCGGGCCGGCGCCGCCGAACGCGACCAGCGCCAGCGATCGCGGATCGACGCCGCGGGCGACGGTGACGGCGCGGACCGCCTGCTCCATGGCGGTGTCGACGACCGCGAGCACGCCGGCGGGGTCGACGCCGGCGTCGGCGAGGGCGGCGCGCGCCGCGCGCACGTCGAGCCGGCCCAGGTCGGGGAACGTGGCCTCGGGATCGATCCGTCCCAGCGCGAGGTCGGCGTCGGTCACGGTCGGCTCGACGCCGCCGCGCCGGTAGCAGGCCGGGCCGGGGACGGCGCCCGCGCTGCGGGGACCGACCGTGAGCGCGCCACCAGGGTCGAGGAACGCGACCGACCCGCCGCCGGCGCCGATGGTGTGCACGTCGAGCGAGGGCAGGCGGATCGGGTACCCAGCCACGTCCCGGCTCGGCGCCGGCGCCGGCACGCCGCCCTGGACGAGACAGACGTCGGTGCTGGTGCCGCCCATGTCGAAGGAGACGGCGTCGGGGAAGCCGCAGGCCGCCGCGACGGCGGCGGCGGCGCGAACGCCACCGGCGGGGCCCGAGAGCAGCAGTGCCGCCGGCAGCTCGGCCGCCTCCGGGGCCGGAAGCAGCCCGCCCCCGGAGGTCATCACGAGGACCTCGTCGGCCAACCCGTCGAGCTCCCGCAGGTAGGCGCGGCAGACCGGGCGCAGCAGCGCGTTCGCGACGGTGGTGACGGTCCGCTCGTACTCGCGGAACTCGGGCGACACCTGGTGCGAGCAGGTCACGTCGAGCCCGCGGTCGCGCAGCGTCGCGGCCGCGGCCTGCTCGTGGGCGGGGTCGAGGTCGGCGTGCAGTAGGCAGACCGCGACGGTGTCGACGTCGGCCGGCACGGCGGGGATGGACGTCGGGTCGAGCGGCGTCAGCTCCCGACCGTGCCCGTCGAGGCGACCGTCGACCTCGAGCCGAAGGTCCCGGGCGACGAGCGGCGGTGGCCGGTCGACGTGCGGGTCGTAGAGCGAGGGCCGGGTCTGGCGAGCGATCTCGAGCACGTCGGCGAAGCCGCGGGTGGTGAGCAGCGCCACCCGTCCCCCGCGCCCTTCCAGGAGCGCGTTCGTGGCCACCGTCGTGCCGTGGGCCAGGAGGCGGGGGCGGCGCTCGACCGCTCGGACGGCGTCGTGCACGGCGCGCGCCGGCGCGTCGGGGGTCGAGGACACCTTCACCACCCGGCCGTCCTCGGCGACCAGGTCGGTGAACGTGCCGCCGGTGTCGACGCCGACGCGCATCGAGCCAGCGTCGCGCGGGCGCCGGGCCGGGACGCGGGCGTTACGCGGTGTCGGTGGCGGCGAAGCCTTGGAGGAGGTAGCCGCGGGCCCGCACGGTGCGGAGCTCGAGGCCGAGCGGGGCGATGCGACGTCGGAACCGCAGGATGTGCACGTCGAGCGCGTTGCGGGTCGGCGTGCCGTCGGGCCAGGCCCGCTTCGACAGGGCGTCACGGCCGACGACGGCGCCGAAGCGCTCGGTGAGGGCTCCGGCCAGGGCCTGCTCGACCGGGGACAGCGCGACCCACCGGTCGCGGTAGTGGAGGAGCCCGTCGGTGTCGAGGTCGGGGGCCGGGGCGCCGGCGCCGCCGCGGGCGCGCAGAGTGGCGAGCCGGGCCGCCAGCTCGGCGTCGTCGGCGGGCAGGCGCACCCAGTCCTCGAGCGGGTCGACGACCGCGGGCGGCGCGGCGTCGGGGGCGACGAGCAGCAGCCGCGGCGCGCCGGCGGCCCGCAGCGCCGCCAATCGGTCGGCGTCGTCGGGCCAGCGGACGAGCGCCACGTCCTCCATGTCGGGACGAGACGCTAGGTCGCCTGTATTTCGCTTGGGTTTCGCCGAAGTGAAGCCTGGCTGGCGATTGTCGAGCGGAGCCGAGAATCGGTGCTGGCAGACTGGGGCCCGGAGGAGCGCATGCCCACGCTGTCGGAGAAGGTCTGGGATCGGCACGTGGTCCACGCCGCCCCCGGCGAGCCCGACCTCCTCTACATCGACCTGCACCTCGTCCACGAGGTCACGTCGCCGCAGGCGTTCGACGGGCTGCGCCTGAACGGGAGGACGGTCCGCCGCCCCGACCTGTCGCTGGCGACGATGGACCACAACGTGCCGACGGTGGACGTGGACCGGCCCATCGCCGATCCCGTCTCGGCCCGTCAGATCGAGGTGCTGGCCCAGAACTGCGAGGAGTTCGGGATCCGGCTCCACGCCATGGGCGACCCCGGGCAGGGCATCGTCCACATCATCGGGCCCGAGCAGGGCCTCACGCTGCCCGGCATGACGATCGTGTGCGGCGACAGCCACACGTCGACGCACGGCGCGTTCGGGGCGCTGGCCTTCGGGATCGGCACCAGCGAGGTCGAGCACGTGCTCGCGACCCAGACGCTGCCCCAGGCCCGGCCCGGCACGATGGCGGTGACCGTCGAGGGAGACCTGCCGGCCGGGGTGACGGCGAAGGACGTCGTGCTGTCGATCATCGCCCGCATCGGCACCGCCGGCGGGATCGGCTCGATCATCGAGTACCGGGGCTCGGCGATCCGCGGCCTGTCGATGGAGGGCCGCATGACGGTGTGCAACATGTCGATCGAGGCCGGGGCCCGGGCCGGCCTGGTCGCGCCCGACGACACGACCTTCGCCTACCTCGAGGGCCGGCCGCACGCGCCGACCGGCGCGGCGTGGGAGCAGGCGCTCGACGACTGGCGCTCGCTCGCCACCGACCCCGACGCCACCTTCGACCGGGAGGTCACGCTCGACGCGGTCGCGCTGCGGCCCTCGGTGTCGTGGGGGACCAACCCGGGCCAGACGGTGACGATCGACGACGCGGTGCCCGACCCCGACTCCTTCGAGGAGCCGCACGCCCGCGAGGCGGCCCGGCTGGCGCTGCGCTACATGGGTCTGGAGGCCGGGACGCCGATGCGCTCGATCGGCGTCGACACCGTGTTCATCGGGTCGTGCACGAACAGCCGGATCGAGGACCTGCGCGCCGCCGCCGCGGTGCTCGACGGCCGGGCGGTCCGGGCCGGGCTCCGCGCCCTCGTCGTGCCGGGCTCCCAGCGCGTGAAGGCCGAGGCCGAGGCGGAGGGCCTCGACGACGTGTTCCGCGCCGCCGGCTTCGAGTGGCGCGAGCCGGGCTGCTCGATGTGCCTGGCCATGAACCCCGACAAGCTCGAGCCGGGCGAGCGGTGCGCGTCGACGTCGAACCGCAACTTCGAGGGCCGCCAGGGCAAGGGCGGCCGCACCCACCTGGTGTCGCCGGCGGTGGCGGCCGCGACCGCGGTCGCGGGCCACTTCGCCACCCCCGAGGAGCTGCGGTAGCCGTGGAGGCCGTGCGGGAAATCGTCGGCCGGGCCGTGCCGCTCGACCGCTCCGACATCGACACCGACCAGATCATCCCGAGCGACTGGCTGAAGCGCGTCGAGCGCACCGGCTTCGCCGAGGGGCTGTTCTCGGAGTGGCGGGAGAGCAGCGACTTCGTCCTGAACCGGGCCCACTTCCAGCACGACGACGTGCGCATCCTGGTCGCGGGCCCGAACTTCGGGACCGGGTCGTCGCGGGAGCACGCGGTGTGGGCGCTGCAGGACTACGGCTTCGAGGCGGTCATCGCGCCGCGGTTCGGCGACATCTTCCGCAACAACGCGCTGAAGAGCGGGCTGGTGCCGGTGGTGCTGCCGGAGCCGGTCGTCCGGCGGATGCTCGACGCGATCGAGGACGACCCGACCCTCGAGGTGGTGGTCGACGTCGTGGACCGGCGGGTGGCCGTCCCGGCCCTCGACCTCGACGAACCGTTCGAACTCGACGACCACACCCACCACCGGCTGCTGCACGGCCTCGACGACATCGGGCTGACCCTCAGCCACGACGCCGAGATCGCCCGGCACGAGGCCGGCCGGGCGGGGTGGCTGCCGTCGGTCAGCCAGTAGCGGCGAACGCGAGCCGCCGCACGGCCGCCGGCGCGGCGCCGGCCAGGTCCCAGTTCAGCCGGGCCGCCTCGAACGCCTCCGCGTAGCGAACCCGACCCTGGAAGCCCCGGAACCGGGCCTGGGCCTCGAGCGCCTCGAGGTCGACCGGGCCCTGGCGCAGCACCTGGGAGAGGTGGGAGCGCATGACGGCCAGCTTCTCGTCGACGGTGGCGGCGACGTCGACGTAGATCGTGGGCTCGAAGGCCTGGGTCGACGGCGTCTCGTACTGCAGCACCGTCGGCAGCCGCCGGGCCGCGGCCAGGCTGGCGATGGCGGTGGACCGGTGGTCCTGGTGGGTGTCGTTCGAGGCGTGGGTGTAGAGGACCTCGGCGCCGGTGGCCGCGATCGCCTCGTCGATGACGGTGACGGTCTCGGGCCCGTCGGGCACCGAGCCGTCCTGGAAGTCGGCCCAGCGCAGCTCGGCCCCGAGCTGGGCCGCGGCGGCCTCCTGCTCGGCCGGGCGGCTCATCCCATCGACCTGGCCCCGCTGGCCGGTGGTGAGCACGAGGATCGTGACCCGGTCCCCCTGCGCGACGTGGCGGAGCAGCGTGGCGCCGCACCCGAGCTCGACGTCGTCGGGATGCGCCCCTACTGCCAGTACGTCCACGGCCACCCTCCCGTGCTGGGACCCTAGGGAGGTTTCATCGGCACCTTTTGGGCGCTCCTGAACCCCGAGCCGCGGGCGTCCCCCCAACCCCGGCGACGGCCAGACCGGCCCCTGACCCGGCATCCAAGCCGGGGGCGGCGACGAACACCTCAATAGAGTGTGCCGACTTCCGGGCTGGACCGAACTGAGGGGGGCGTCGCGATGACGATCACGAATCCGCCGCGGCAGAAGGTCGACCGCGACGAGGTGTTCCTCGAGTACACGAAGAGCATCTGCCCGGTGTGCAAGACCGTGATCGACGCCGAGGTCAACGTCAAGGACAACCGGGTCTTCATGCGCAAGCGCTGCAAGGAGCACGGGAAGTTCGAGGCGCTGCTCTACGGCGACGCGCAGATGTACTTCGACTCGATGAAGTTCAACAAGCCCGGCACCATCCCGCTCGAGACCCAGACCGAGGTCGTCGACGGCTGCCCGCTCGACTGCGGGCTCTGCCCCGACCACAAGCAGCACGCCTGCCTCGGGATCATCGAGGTCAACACCAACTGCAACCTCGACTGCCCGATCTGCTTCGCCGACTCGGGCCACCAGCCGGACGGGTTCTCGCTCACGATGGAGCAGTGCTCCACCGCGCTCGACGCGTTCGTTCGCTCGGAGGGCGAGCCCGAGGTCGTCATGTACTCGGGCGGGGAGCCCACCATCCACCCGCGGATCCTCGACTTCATCCAGCTGGCGATGGACAAGGGCGTCAAGACCGTCAACCTGAACACCAACGGCATCAAGCTCGCGCACGACCGCAAGTTCGTCGAGAAGCTGGCCAGCTTCGACCGCCGGCCCAACATCTACATGCAGTTCGACGGCTTCAACGAGCGCACCCACACCGAGATCCGGGGCCGGGACCTGCGCAAGGCCAAGCAGGCCGCCCTCGACCACTGCGCCGAGTTCGGCCTCACCGTGACCTTGGTCGCCGCCGTCGAGCAGGGCCTGAACGACCACGAGCTCGGCGACATCGTCCGGTTCGGCGTGCAGCACCCCGCGGTCCGGTCGGTCGCGTTCCAGCCCGTCACCCACTCGGGGCGGCACCTCGAGTTCGACCCCATGGAGCGGCTCACGAACGCCGAGATCGTCCACGGGCTGGCCGACCAGGTCCCGGAGTGGTTCCGGGTGTCGGACTTCTTCCCGGTGCCGTGCTGCTTCCCGACCTGTCGCAGCATCACCTACCTGCTCATCGACGGCGAGAACGTGGTGCCCATCCCGCGCCTCATCAAGATCGAGGACTACCTCGACTACGTGAGCAACCGGGTCATGCCGGACCTGGACATCCGCCAGGCCCTCGAGAAGCTGTGGAGCGCCACCGCCACGCCGGGCACCGAGATGACCCAGGAGCAGCTCGAGTGCGCGGTGTGCGGCATCGACCTGCCGGAGGCGCTGAAGACGGTGACCGACACTGCCTTCATGATCGTCATCCAGGACTTCCAGGACCCGTACACGCTGAACGTCAAGCAGCTCATGAAGTGCTGCGTCGAGGAGATCACGCCCGACGGGCGGCTCATCCCGTTCTGCGCCTACAACTCGGTCGGCTACCGCGAGGAGGTGCGGGAGCAGCTGAGCGGCGTGTCGGTGCCGACGATCGTGCCGAACGCGGCCGACCTCCAGCCGGTGCTGCTCACCACCCGGTACGGGTCGAAGACCCTCGAGCGGGACGGCAACGGGCACACCCCGGCCAACGCCACGAACGTGGGCCAGGCCCTGCGGTGACGGGGTCGGAGCCGTCGGCGGCCGACGTCAAGGTCTGCTGCGCGACCGCCTACCAGCAGGACGCGGTCGCGCTCATCCTCGGCGAGAGCTACCACCCCGGCGGGCTCGCCCTGACCCGGGGCCTCGCCACCGCGCTCGACCTCCGGGCCGGCGAGCGGGTCCTCGACGTCGCCAGCGGCCCCGGCGCCACCGCCTTCCTGCTCGCCTCCGAGTTCGGGGTCGAGGTCGACGGCGTCGACCTGGGCGACCAGGCGGTGGAGAAGGCGAACGCGCTGGCCGCCGAGCGGGGCCTCGCCGAGCAGGTGCGCTTCCACCTCGGGGACGCGGAGCGGATCCCGCTGCCAGACGCGTCGGTCGACGCGGTCGTCTGCGAGTGCGCGTTCTGCACCTTCCCCGACAAGCCCACCGCGGCGGCCGAGATGGCCCGGGTGCTGAAGCCGGGCGGCCGGGTCGGGATCACCGACGTCGCGCTCGACCCGGCCCGCCTCGACGCCGAGCTGCAGAGCCTGGCCGGGTGGGTCGCGTGCATGGCCGACGCCCGACCGGTCGCCGAGTACGTGGCGCTCCTCGACGCGGCCGGACTGCGGGTGACCCGCACCGAGCCCCACGACGACGCGCTCGCCGAGATGATCACCCAGATCGACGGCCGGCTGCGCGCCTTTCGGATGGCGAAGGTGGCCGCGCTCGAGAACGTCGACTTCGACACCGCCCTGGACCGGGTCGCGTCCGCCGACCGGGCGGTGCGGGACGGGATCGCCGGCTACTCGCTGCTCGTCGCCGAGAAGGCATGATTCCGTTCACCGCCCGCAGCAACTGCCCCCGTCACACGAGGGCATAGACAACGGCGGCAACCAGGGCCGCCACGAACGGCGTCACGGTCCAGGCCAGGACGAAGTCCCGCAGCGTCCGCCGGTGCAGGCGCGAGGGGTGGACTCCGGCTGCCCCCGCGATCGCGCTCGCCGAGACCTGGGTCGTGGACAGCGGCACCCCGTATCCGGCCGAGAGACCAACCAGGGCCGCGGTCACGACGTTGGCCTTCGCCCCCTCGACGTGGGTGAGCGTGACCACGTCGTCACCGAGGCGGTGCGCGACCCGGCTTCCCGCCACGACCGAGCCGGCCGCCATCGCCACCGCCACCACGAAGAGCACCTGCTGGGCGCTCATCCCGGCGGGCACGAGCGCGAAAGCTCCCACGGCGACGATCTTCGGCGCGTCGTTGAGACCCCGCGCGAAACCGGTGGCTCCGCTCGAGAGCCAGTGCAACCCGTTCACGGTGACGCGTGCACGGCGACCACCGCGGCCGTGGATCCGGCAATCCTCGACCGTCCCGGTCTCCCACCTGAGCCCGCCGACGTCAGACGCGCCGGTGAACGCCAGCGCACCGTCCGACGTAACGGTGGGCTCCGTGAGATGCGAGGCCTCGATACAGATGCACTCGGGCAGTCGCTCCGGAAGCAGGTTCAGCACGAGGGACGCTCCGTAGGCGAGCGCGATCGCGAGCAAGGTCGGGACGACGACCTTTTCAGGCAGCGCTCCCCAATGAACGCTGCCGGCGCCGAGGAGGAGCCCGGCGCCCACGAGCGCGCCGATGATCGCCTGCGTCGTCGAGACCGGCAGGCGCGTCAGGGTGGCGATGGCCACCCAGGCGCCGGCTCCCACGAGCACCGCGAGCGTGAACGCGTTCGTCGGCGGATGGCTCACGATCCCCTTCGAGAACAGGGCCGTCAGCTTGGCGGCGACGGTCAACGAAAGCAGGCAGCCGCCGAGCGTCGTGACCGTTCCCCAGGCGATCGCCGTCCGATAACGGGTGACCCCCGCGCCAGCAAGGGTCGCGATGCCCTTGGAGACGTCGTTGGCCCCGTTCATCGCGGCGAGGAACACCAGAAGCCCAAAGATCGCAACCGTCACTGGATCCCCCTCTTCCCAGCGCCGGGCATGTTCCCAGCGTCGAGCGCGCCCCCACGCTGCCCGGCTCCAGTCCTTCGTCGGCCAGGGCGTCGGTGGATCAGCGCCGCGGGCCAGCCCGGTCGGTCGCTCACGCGTCGGCCCCGGCCCGCCGGCCAGACCTCGGCGTCGGCGTCAGCTCGGCTTCACCCCGGCCAGCAGCGCCAGCTCCCGCCACTTCCAGTGGCAGTCGACCTGCTCGAAGCCGAGCTCGCGCAGCCACCGGAGCTGCGTCTCCACGTCGAGGAGCTGGTTGGACGGGTCGTCCCTGGGACTGGCAATCGCGTCGAGGAACGCCTCGTGCAGCTCCGGCGTCGCCGAGTCGACGTGCTCGAGGTTGCAGAACACGCCGCCCGGCTCGAGCCGGTCGTGCACCTCGCCGTAGAGGGCCCGCTTGCGGGCGTGGTCGACGTGGTGGATGGCAAAGGACGACACGACGACGTCGAAGCGCCCCCAGGCGTCGGGGAGCGGCTCGTTGAAGTTGTGCTCGGCCACGCTGACCGCTGACTCGTCCGCGAACCGGGCTCGGGCCCGCCCCAGCATCTCGGCCGAGAAGTCGACCGCGAGTCCGTTCACGCCGGGATGGACGTCGCGGATCAACGCCATGAGGTAGCCGTCGCCGGTCCCGAGGTCGAGCACGCGACGGGGTGTCGGTGGCAGGAACTCGAGCAGCACGCCGAAGCCCTCCTCGCGGTGTGGGATCGACGGTCGGCGCTCCAGGTAGTCGCGGGCGTGGCTCGCCTCCGACCAGAGGTTGACGGTCATGGGCCGACGGTGCGCTCGCGCGGCTGCTGGTCGCGCATCCGCACCAGCTTGTTCACCGCGTTCAGGTAGGCCCGGGCCGAGGCCTCCACCACGTCGGTCGCCACGCCGCGTCCCGAGGCCTTGCGGCCGTCCGCCTCCAGCTGGATGACGACGTCGCCGAGGGCGTCGCCGCCGCCGGTGACCGACGCGACCTTGAAGTCGACGAGCGTCCCGGTGACGCCGGTGCCCTTGCCGATGGCCGCGATGGCGGCGTCGATCATGCCGTTGCCCTCCGCCTCGGCGTCGACCTTCTTCGTCCCGTCGGTCAGCACGACCTTGGCCACTGGGGTGGTCTGGGTGCCGCCGTGCACGTCGAGGCTGACGATCCCGTAGCGGTGGACGGCGCTGGTGCCGAGCTCCTCGGCGACGATCGCCTCGAGGTCGGCCTCGGTCAGCTCGACCTTGCGGTCGGCCAGCTCCTTGAACCGGACGAAGGCCTGGTTCAGGGCGTCGCCCTGCAGCCGCAAGCCCATCTTCTCGAGGGTGTCGCCGAACGCGTGCCGGCCCGAGTGCTTGCCGAGCACGATCTGGGCCGCCTCCTGCCCGACCGTGGAGGCGTCGATGATCTCGTAGGTCTCACGGTCCTCGAGCACCCCGTGCTGGTGGATGCCCGACTCGTGGGCGAACGCGTTCCGGCCGACGACCGCCTTGTTGTACTGGACGGGGTAGCCGGTCAGCCGGGACACGACCCGCGACGTGCGGGCCAGCTCCTCGGTCCGCACGCCGGTCTCGACGTTGTCGAAGTAGTCGGGGCGGGTCTTCACCGCCATCACGATCTCCTCCAGCGCCGCGTTGCCGGCCCGCTCCCCCAGGCCGTTGATCGCGCACTCGACCTGGCGCGCGCCCGCCTGCACGCCGGCCAGCGAGTTGGCGACCGCGAGGCCAAGGTCGTTGTGGCAGTGCGTCGAGACGATGTAATCACCCCGCACGGTGGCGAGGATGTGGGCGATGAGCTGCCCGAATTCCTCGGGGACGCCGTAGCCGACGGTGTCGGGGATGTTCAGGGTCGTGGCGCCGTTGTCGACCGCCAGCTGCAGGACATCGCACATGAAGTCCACGTCCGAGCGGCTGCCGTCCTCGGGCGAGAACTCGACGTCCTCGCAGTAGGAGCGGGCCCGGCCGACGCCGGCGACGACCTCGTCCCGGACCTGGTCCTCGGTCATCCGCAGCTTCTTCTTCATGTGGATGAGCGAGGTCGCGATGAACACGTGGATCCGGGGCCGCTCGGCGTGCTGGACCGCCTCCCACGCCCGGTCGATGTCCTGGAACCCGGTGCGCGAGAGGGCCGTGATCACCGGTCCCCGGACGCCCTTGGCGATCGCCTCGACGGCCTCGAAGTCGCCGGGGCTGGCGATCGGGAAGCCGGCCTCGATGACGTCGACCCCGAGGCGGGCCAGCTGCTCGGCGATCTCGAGCTTCTCGGCCACGTCGAGCGAGATCCCCGGCGACTGCTCGCCGTCCCGCAGCGTGGTGTCGAAGATCTTCAGGTGGTCGCTCATCGCTGGCTCCTTCTTGGGGTGCCCTTTCCACGAAAAACCTCCTCGGCCCGAAGGCACGAGGAGGCGTCCGCGAGCACGGGGGTGCTCGCCGCTAGGTAAGGAGCAGGCCCTGGTGGCAGATCGAAGCGTGCTGCTCGGTCATCACATCCATGATGACCGCCGTCGAAGCCGATTACAAGTCAGTTGACGTGGGAACATCCGCGTTGATGCGGCACCGGGGTCTCTGGCGGGTGGTCGGGCTCGGCGTGCTCGCCGCCGGCGCGTACGCGCTGTGGCGGGCGCTCGACACGAACCGGCGGCCGCACGACACCGGCTGGGAGGCCCAGCCGTTCCCGTTCCCGCCCCAACCCCGCGCCGCGCCGCCGGCGAGTGAGAACGAAGCCTGGGTGGATCCGGTGGATCAGGCCTGCCCCAGCTCACACCCGGTGAAAGCGAAGCTCCGGAGCGGGATCTTCCACGAGCCCGGCGGCGCCAGCTACCAGCGCACGGTGCCCGACCGCTGCTACCGGGACGGGGCGGCCGCCGAGTCGGACGGGCTGCGCCGGGCCCAGCGCTGAGCGACGACGCCTACTCGAGGTCAAGCGCCCGGGCGTCGAGCACGCCGGGCTCGGCCCGCAGCCGCTCGACGACCTCGCGCGGCACCGGAGTCGCCGTGGCGATCGCCATGAGCGCGGGCGCGCCCTCGGCGTTGGTGCCGACGTCCATGTCGGCGATATTGACGCGCGCCTCGCCGAGGATCGTTCCGACCGCGCCGATGAGGCCGGGCTCGTCGACGTTGCGGACCACGACCATGTGCTTGGCGGGCGGGACGTCGACGCTGTGGTCGTCGATCCCCACGATCCGGGGCGCGGCCCGCTTGCCGAACAGGGTCCCGGCCACATGGATCGCGTCATCCCCGCGTCGGCCTCGCAGCGTCACGAGGTTGACGTAGTCGACGGCGGCGGACGCAGTCGTCTCCCGGACCGACAGGCCGCGGCTCTCGGCGAGCTGGGGTGCGTTGACGAACGAGACCGGCTCGTCGACAACGCGCTGCAGGGCTCCCTTCAGGATCGCGAGCGTGAGGACCCGGCAGTCGTAGTCGGCGATCTCGCCCTCGTAGGAGACCTCGAGGGCGTCGACGACGCCGCCGGCGAGGGCGGTGAACAGGGCGCCGAGCCGCTCCGCGAGCGGGAGGAACGGCTGCACCGTCGCGCTGGCCTCCTTGGCCGCCACGTTCACTGCGTACGGCACGAACTCGCCGCGGAGGGCCAGGACGACCTGCTCGGCGATGGTCTGGCCCGCCTTGTCCTGGGCCTCGGCGGTGGACGCCCCGAGGTGCGGCGTGACGACGACGTTCTCGAGCTCGAACAGCGGTGACTGGGTCGTCGGCTCGGTCGTGAAGACGTCGAGCGCGGCGCCGGCGATACGACCCTCGCGCAGCGCGTCGGCGAGCGCGGCTTCGTCGACGATGCCGCCCCGGGCCGTGTTCACGATCCGAAGCGTCGGCTTGGCGTGGGCCAGGAGCTCGGCGTCGACGAGCCCGATCGTGTCCGGCGTCTTCGGCAGGTGGATGGTCAGGAAGTCGGCCTGGCGCAGCAGATCGCCGAGGTCCGCCACGAGCGTCACGCCGAGTTGGCGCGCCCGTTCGACGCTCACGAAGGGGTCGTAGGCGAGCAGCTGCATCCCGAACGCGTGCGCGCGCTGAGCGACGAGTACCCCGACCCGCCCCAGCCCGACGATTCCGAGGCTCTTGCCGTGGAGTTCGACGCCCTCCCAGCGGGCCCGGTTCCACGCCCCGGCCTTGAGGTCGGCGTCGGCCTGCGGGATGTTGCGGGCCTGGGCGAGCAGCAGGGCGATGCTGTGCTCGGCGGCCGACAGCACGTTCGATTGCGGGGCGTTCACGACCATCACCCCGCGTTGCGTCGCCGCCTCGACGTCGACGTTGTCGAGGCCGATTCCGGCCCGGCCGACGACGACGAGGTCGCGCCCGGCTTCGAGGACCGCCGCGTCGACCTGGGTCGCGCTGCGGATGACGAGCGCGGCCGCGCCCGGGACCGCCTCCAGCAGCTCGGCGGGCGTCAGTCCGAGTCGCTCCTCAACCTCGAGGCCGCTCGCCCGCATGGCCTGCATGCCGGCGGGCGCCAGCGCTTCGGTCACGAGCACTCGATGGGTCACGCGGCCACGGTAGCGGTGGCGACCCACGCGACCGACGCATGTTCGCGGTCCCGAGCCGGCCGGTCAGGCGTGCTCGGCGACCAGCTCGTCGACGAGCGCCGTCACCCGGCGGTCGATCTCGTCGCGGATCACGCGCACCGCTTCGAGGGGGCGCCCGGCAGGATCGTCCAGGTCCCAGTCGAGGTATCGCTTGCCGGGATAGATCGGGCACGCGTCGCCGCAGCCCATCGTGATGACCACATCGGCGGCCTGGACCACCTCGTTCGTGAGAGGCTTGGGGAACTCCCTCGTGACGTCGAGGCCGATCTCGGCGAGGGCCTCGACGACGGCGGGGTTGATCTGGTCGACGGGGTCGCTGCCGGCGGAGCGCACGTGCACGCGTCCCCCGGCCCGCCGATCGAGGAGCGCGGCCGCCATCTGGGACCGTCCCGCGTTGTGCACGCACACGAACAGGACCTCCGGCGTCTCCTTCTCGATCCTGCCCTGCGCCTGGGCCAAGGCCCGGAGGCGCTCGCGCGCGAAGCGCTCCACCATCACCGGCACGAACTGCTGGACCTTCGACGCCCGGAAGGCGTCTCTGCTCTCGCGCAGGTATCGCTCGACGGTCTCGGGCGAGAACACTCCCTCGAACTCCCGCTTCACGGTTCGCTCCACCACGCCCAGGTGGTACTGCAGGTCCCGCGCGGCACGGTCGTCGGCCATCACGCAGCCTCCTCGGTTGGATGCGGCACCACGACTTCGGCGGCCGCGGCGCCGGCCGCCGGGTAGAGGATGCGGAGCGCCGCGACCGCGACCGCACCCCCGAGGACCTGGAACCCGAGGAACGCCGGCACCGACCCGGGCGCGATCCCGGCAAAGGTGTTCGAGAACATGCGGGCGATCGTGACGGCCGGGTTCGCGAAGCTCGTCGACGCGGTGAAGAAGTAGGCGCCGCCGATGTACGCGCCCACCGCGACGGGCGCCATCGCCGATCGGCCGGACCGGGCCAGCCCGAAGACCACGAGCACCAGCCCGAAGGTCGCCACCGCCTCGGCGAGCCACAGCCCGCTCCCGGTACGGACGTGGCGCGACCACTCGACGGCGCGCAGGCTGAACATCAGGTTCGCCACGATGGCGCCGACGACCCCGCCCGCGACCTGGGCCGCCCAGTAGCCGGCCGCGACCCGGGTCGTGATCCCGCCCAGCGCGCGCTCGATGCCGGTGATGACCGGGTTCAGGTGCGCCCCGGAGACCGGGCCGAGGGCCAGGATGATCGCGACCAGCGCCGCCGCGGTGGCGGCTGCGTTCTCGAACAGCTCGAGACCCAGGTCGCCGCGGCTCAAGCGGGCGGCGGCGATCCCCGAGCCGACGACCGCGACGACGAGCAGCGCCGTGCCGAGGAACTCGGCGAGCAGCTCGCGTCGCGTCAGCAGCACGCCTGGTCGCTCGTCCCGCAGCCGAGCGCGGCGGCGGGGTCGGGCTCGACGCCGCGCAGCTCGCCGATCGGGTGCTCGACGTCGCCGAGCACGGTGTAGATCTCCCAGGGCGTCCCGGCCGGGTCGTCGACCCAGACCTTGTCCTGGCGGGCGTAGCAGCAGGCGACGTTCTCCTCGACCGCGGTCGCGAGACCCTCGTCGCGGAGACGCTGGTCGGTCGCGGTGACGTCGTCGGTCGTCTCGACCTCGACGCCGAGGTGGTTCAGCGTCCCCGGGTCGCCGAGCCCCTCGAGGAGGATGAGCTTGAGCGGTGGCTCGGCGACCGCGAAGTTGGCGTAGCCGGGCCGCACCTTGGCCGGCGCGGTGTCGAAGAGCCGGCTATAGAAGGCGATGGCGGTGTCGAGGTCATCGACGTTGAGGGCGAGCTGGACGCGGGACATGGAACTCGGCTCCTGATACATTGGCGATGGTCGATGTATCGATCGTCGCGGATGTATCGATCCTTGTCAATCCCGAGTCCGGGGAGATCCGATGGCACGGAAGGCGGCAGCGCTCGTCGAGGATCCACCCGGCTGCTGCGCGTCCGTGCTCGCGGCGCCGCTCGACGAGACCCAGGCCGCCGACCTCGCGCAGGCCTTCGCCGCCCTCGCCGACCCGGTACGGCTGCGGCTGCTGAGCCTCATCGCCGACGCGGGGAGGATCTGCGCCTGCGACCTCACCGGGCCGCTCGGCAAGAGCCAGCCCACGGTCAGCCACCACACCCGGGTGCTGGCCGAGGCGGGACTGATCACCGGCGAGAAGCAAGGAAGGTGGGTCTGGTGGTCCATCGTCCCCAGCCGCCTCGACGCGGTGCGGCGGGCGCTCGGGAAGCGCTAGCAACGTCACCCGGATCCGGAGGGTCGCGATGCCGAACCAAGTGACGGTGGTCAGCCGGCGGTTCATCCCGGTGCCGCCGGCGCAGGCCCGAGCCGCGGTGTGGGAGATCCAGAACATCGAGCGCACCGAGGTCAAGGCCGACTCGGTCCGCGTGACGAAGGAGTCACCCACCGTCGGCTCGTACACCGTGCGCGGGCACTTCGCCGGGCTGCCGTGGCGGGGCGAGTTCTTCTACGAGCTCAACGACAGGGGCTTCCACAGCAAGAACGCGCCGAAGCCGGGCAAGGGATCGACCATCTCGGGGGGCTTCGTCGTCGAGGAGGTCAGTGACGACGAGTGCCTCGTCGTCCACTACGAGTCGTACCGGCTCCCGTGGTACTACCGGCCGCTGCGGACCGGGATCGCCGCCTACCTCCGGCACAGCATGCGGCGCGAGCTGCGGGACCTCGAGCGGATCCTCGTCGACGAGGCCGCCGAGCCGGCGCCGGTCAGCGCAGCAGCTTGGTGAGGCGCTCGACGCCCTCGACGAGGTCCTCGTCAGACAGCGCGAAGGACAGCCGGGCGTAGCCGGGCGCGCCGAACGCCTCGCCCGGCACGAGCGCGACCCGCGCTTCGTCGAGCGCCAGCTCGCACAGCTCGAGGCTGGTCGCCGCCGTTCGCCCGCCGAGGTCCCGGCCCAGCAGCTCGACGAAGGACGGGAAGCAGTAGAAGGCGCCCTCGGGCGGAAGGCACCGCACGCCGGGAATCGCCGCCAGCAGCTCGTGCATCGTCCGGCCCCGGCGCTCGAACGCCTCGCGCATCACGCCGACGGCCTCGAGGTCGCCGGACACGGCGGCGAGCGCGGCGCGCTGGGACACGTTGGCGACGTTCGACGTCGTGTGCGACTGCAGGTTGATGGCGGCGGCCGCCACGTCGGGCGGCGCGATCATCCACCCGACCCGCCAGCCGGTCATGGCGTAGGTCTTCGCGACGCCGTTGATGACGATGCACTGGTCGGCCAGCTCGGGCACCGCCACCGCGATCGACCGGAACCGGTGGTCGCCGAAGGTGAGGTGCTCGTAGATCTCGTCGGTGACGACCCACAGGCCGGCTTCGAGCGCCCAGCGGCCGATCGCCTCGACCTCGTCGGGTCGGTAGACGACGCCGGTCGGGTTGTTCGGCGAGACGAAGAGCAGCGCCTTCGTGCGAGGCGTGCGCGCGGCCTCGAGCATCTCGACGGTGACCCGGAAGCCGTCCCCGTCCGTGGTCGGGATCGCGACCGGGGCGCCGTCGGCGAGCGCGATCGCCTCCGGGTAGGTCGTCCAGTAGGGGGCGGGCACCAGCACCTCGTCGCCGGGGTCGAGGAGGACCTGGAACGCCTCCGCGACCGCCTGCTTGGCGCCGTTGGTCACCAGCACCTGGCTGGCCTCGCAGGCCAGCCCGGAGTCGCGGCCGGTCTTGGCGGCGATCGCGGCGCGCAGCTCGGGCAGGCCGCCGGTTGGCGTGTAGTGATGGTTGCGGGGGTCGGCGCAGGCCGCGACCGCGGCCTCGACGATGTGCGGCGGTGTCGGGAAGTCGGGCTCGCCGGCGCCGAACCCGATGACGGGCTCCCCCGCCGCGCGCAGGGCCTTGGCCTTGGCGTCGACGGCCAGCGTCGCCGATTCGGCGATGGCGCCGACCTTGCGCGAGATGCGGCTCACGGCCCCATCCTCGCACGGCGGGTCCCGAGGATCCGCTTCGATTGGGCCGTCAGACCGGGACGGTGGCCTCGTCGTCGGTGATCGTGCGCACGTCGGCGAGGCGGGGGTCGTTCGAGAACACCTCGACGAACGGCGTCGTGATGCCGAGGGGCCGCCGAACCGCGCGCACCTCGTTCTCCTGGTTCCAGAGGAGCAGCGTCACCGCGACCCCGGTCTCGCCGGCCCGGGCGGTGCGTCCGGACCGGTGCAGGTACGCCTTGTGGTCCTCGGGCGGGTCGTAGTGCAGCACGATGTCGACGCCGTCGATATGCAAGCCCCGCGCCGCGACGTCGGTCGCGACCAGGACGGGGATCTTGCCGGCACTGAAGTCGGCGAGCGCGCGCTCACGCATGGCCTGGCGGAGGTCACCGTGGATCGGCGCCGCCTTCACGCCCTCGCGACGGAGCTCGGAGACGAGCCGGTCCGCGCCCCGCTTGGTGCGGGAGAACACGAGGGTGCGCTGCACGCCGCGGGTGATCGCGGCCGCGACCTTGGCCTTGTCGAGCTGGTGGACGAGCAGGAACCGGTGGTCCATCTCGTCGACGGTCGGCTCGGCGGAGGCAACCTCATAGAACACCGGGTCGCGCATGTAGCGGTCGACGAGGCGCCGGATCGCGCCGTCGAGGGTGGCCGAGAAGAGCATGGTCTGGGGCTCGGACTCGAGGCGGTAGAGGATCTTCTGGACCTGGGGCAGGAACCCCATGTCGAGCATGCGGTCGGCCTCGTCGAGGACGAGGGCCTGCACTGCGCTGAGCTTCAGCTCGCCGCGCTCGAGGAGGTCGATCAGCCGGCCCGGGGTGCCGACGACGATCGTGACGCCGCCCCGCAGCGCCGCGATCTGGCCTTCGAACCCGACGCCCCCGTACACGGCGGCGACGCGGTGGCCGCGCCGGGCGGCCAGCGGCTCGAGCACGCCGAACACCTGGTTGGCGAGCTCGCGGGTAGGGACGAGGACGAGGCCGGTCGGGCAGCGGGGGCTGGCCTCCTGGACCCGCTCGATGATGGGCAGGCCGAAAGCCAGCGTCTTGCCGGACCCGGTCTTGGCCTTGCCGCAGACATCACGCCCGGCGAGGGCGTCGGCGATGGTGAGGACCTGGATCGGGAACGGCTCGACGATGTTCTGCTCGGCCAGGGCCGCGACGAGATCCCGCGAGACGCCAAGCGCCTCGAAGGTGGTGGGACTGGTCATGGGGAAGTGCTCGCTTTGCTCAACGGTTCGGTTCGGTCGCCGCGTGGTGAGGCGGCGGGTCGTCCTCGAGGCACGACCCGGACCGTCCGGAGGAAACGAGGAAGACCCGACTGGCACCGTCGGTGCCCGTCGAGCACCCAATATACCTGATCAGTCGGCCTTTCCCTTGCCCCTGGCCTTCTGGGTGCGCTTCCAGTCCCGGACCCGGGCCAGCGTCTCGGCGGAGTCGATGTCGGCCACCGAGCGCGGGTTGGTGTCCGAGAACGGCGCCGTCGCGGCCTCCCACCCGGCGGGGCGCACGCCGAGCCGCTTGGCGAGCAGCGCCACGAAGATCTTCGTCTTCTCGTCACCGAAGCCGGGCAGCGCGCGGACGCGCTCGAACAGGTCGGTGCCACTCGTGGCGTCGCGCCAGATGGCGGCCGCGTCGCCGCCGTACTCGTCGACGATCACCTGGGCCAGCGCGGAGGTGCGCTTCGCCATCGAGCCCGGGTAGCGGTGCAGGGCCGGCTTGGCGCGGAACACCGCGTCGAGCCGGTCCGGGCCCAGCTCGGCGATGGTCTGCGCGTCGAGGGCCCCGAGACGGTCGCGCAGCGTCGCCGGGCCCTTGAACGCCCACTCCATCGGCACCTGCTGGTCGAGCAGCATGCCGATGAGCAACGCCATCGGGTTCTCGGCCAGCAGCCGGTCGGCGTCGGGGTCACCGGTGACGGGGATCGGCGATTCCGCCATGCCAGTAGGCTCGCACGTCGTGCGGCTCGACCACGTCAACCTGTGCGTCCCCGAGGGCGGCGTCGACGCCGAGACCGAGTGGCTCGTCGACATCCTCGGCTACCGCCACGTCGAGCCCGGACCCGACATCGCCCGGCTCGGCACCGTCTACTGGTTCGAGGCCGACGACGGCACCCAGGTGCACCTCACCGTCGATCCCGAGCACCACCCCTCGGCGCGGGCCCACACCGCCATCCACCTCGGCGACGACCTCGACGCCGTCGTCGCCAAGGTCGAGGCCCGCGGCCAGGAGCCCTTCTCGATCACCAACGACGGGCGCCGGCAGGTGTTCGCCAAGGACCCGGCCGGCAACCTGTGGGAGCTCGTCGGCCCGCCTTCCTGAGCGCGTTCTCAGGCTCGGCCCAACCGGGCCGATTCGAGCGGGCACAATTCGCGGCCATGCGGGTGCTGATCGTCGAGGACGAGGTGCACCTCGCCGACGCCATCGCCGAGGGCCTGCAGGCCGAGGGCTTCGACGTCGACACCGTGCACGACGGGCTCGACGGCCTGTGGCGGGCCCGCGAGGGCTCCTACGACGCCATCGTCCTCGACGTCCTGCTGCCGGGCATGAACGGCTACCGGGTCTGCAAGACCCTCCGCGACGAGGGCGTGTGGACGCCGATCCTCATCCTCACCGCGAAGGACGGCGAGTGGGACGAGGCGGAGGCGCTCGACACCGGCGCCGACGACTTCCTCTCCAAGCCGTTCTCGTTCGTGGTGCTGCTGGCCCGGCTGCGGGCGCTGTTCCGCCGCGGCGCGCCGCCCCGCCCGGCCGTGCTCGAGCTCGGCCCGCTGCGACTCGACCCGGGCAGCCGCAAGCTGACCCGCGACGGGGAGGACATCCGGCTCACCACCCGTGAATTCGCGGTCCTCGAGTACCTGATGCGGCGCGGCGAGACGGTCGCCTCGAAGGCCGAGATCCTCGACCACGTGTGGGGCATCGACTTCGCCGGGGACCCGAACGTCGTCGAGGTGTACGTCGGCTACCTGCGTCGCAAGATCGACCAGCCGTTCGGCTCGAACCTCATCCGCACCGTGCGCGGCGCCGGGTACCACCTCGTCGGCGCGGGCTGAGATGAGGCCCGGTGCGCTGGCGCGCCACTGGTTCGGCTCGGTGCGCGTGCGCATCACGTTCGCCGCCGCCGGCCTCGTCGCGATCGGGCTCAGCGCGGCCTCGTTCGGGCTCGTGCGCGCGGTCCACGCCAACCTCCTGAGCGAGATCCGCCGCACCAACAACGACGAGCTGTCGATGATCGCCCGCCAGCTGGCGGCCGGGCGCGCTCCCGACCAGGTGAACCTCCCGACCGACCCCGGGGCCGGTGGCCCGCCGAGCATCCTGGTCCAGGGCCCGGACGGCCAGCTCTTCAACCTCGACCAGCGGCGCGCCTTCCCCGGGCTGCGGCCGGCGCCGCCCCCGGCCAGCGACTCGGTGCGGGCCCAGGCCCGGGTCGCGACCCAGCAGGGCCAGGTCACGCTCATCGCCCAGCGGTCGGTGGGCGAGGTGAACCGCACCGTGCACAGCGTCACCGACGCGCTGCTGCTCGGCGTCCCGGCGCTCGTCGCCGCCACCGCGCTGCTGGCCTGGTACCTCGCCGGGCGCGCCCTGCACCCGGTCGAGGCGATCCGGGCCGAGGCGGCGGCGATCACCGGCTCGACCATCCACCGGCGCGTCCCCGAGCCGGACGCCGGCGACGAGGTGGGGCGCCTCGCCCGCACCATGAACGAGATGCTGGACCGGCTCGAGGAGTCCTCGGTCCGCCAGCGCCAGTTCGTGTCGGACGCGTCCCACGAGCTGCGAAGCCCGGTCGCCGCCATCCGGGCCCAGCTCGAGGTGGCGCTGCGGCGCGGCGACGAGGCCGACTGGCCCCAGGTGGCGCGCCGGGTCCTCGATGAGGACGACCGGCTCGAGGACGCGGTCAGCGAGCTGCTCGAGCTGGCCCGCGTCGAGGAGGCGACCCCCGAACCGGCCGACGTCGACCTCGATGACCTGGTGCTGGAGGAGGCGAACCGGGTGCGGCCGGTCCCGATCGACACGTCGCGGGTCTCCGGCGGCCGCGTGGTCGGCGACCGGCGCCAGCTCCAGCGCCTGGTCCGCAACCTGCTCGACAACGCGAGCAGCCACGCCCGCGGCCAGGTGGCGGCCTCGGTCGGCACCGGCGACGGGTCGGTGTGGCTGGTCGTCGACGACGACGGGCCGGGAATCCCGCCGGCGGACCGTGCGCGGGTCTTCGACCGCTTCACCCGGCTCGACGAGGGCCGCGGCCGGGCCGGCGGTGGCGCCGGCCTCGGGCTGGCGATGGTCCGGTCGATCGCCGAGCGGCACGGCGGCGCGGTGGCCATCGACGACGCGCCCATCGGCGGGGCCCGTCTCGTCGTGCGACTCCCGGCCGACGGCCCCACCGAGGAACCCGCCATCTAGGTTCTCCGCCCGATGGCGGCCATCACCCTCGTCAGCTTCAACACGCACTACGGGCTCTGCAACCGCCGCGACGAGATCGTCCCCTACGACCTCGCCGGTGCCCTCCGCGCCATGAGCGCCGACGTCATGGTCATCCAGGAGGTGTGGCGACCCGACGGCCGGCCCGGTGTCGTCGACGAGTTCGCCGCCGAGCACGGCTACCACCTCCACCACGCCGTCACCGGGCGGGCGACCCGCCAGACCCGCTGGCCCCATCACGACCCCAACGGGGAGGGCACGTCGGGCGTCGCCCTGCTCACCCGCGCCCCGGCTCGCCCGCTGCCTCACCTCACCGTCGGCCCCACCTTCAAGGACCCGGCGCCGCTGCGGCGACTGCCGCAGATCGAGCTCGACGGGGACGGCACCCCGCTGCGCATCGTCGGCGTGCACCTCACGTCGCGGCTCCCGCACGGCCCGGTCCAGCAGCTGCGACGGCTCGGACGGCTGCTTCCCCCGCCCGGGACGCCGACGGTCGTCGCCGGCGACTGCAACTTCTGGGGCCTGCCGGCGGTGGCGCTGCTCGGCGGGGGCTGGCAGCGCACCGTCACGGGACGGACCTGGCCGGCCCGGCTGCCGCACAGCCAGCTCGACCACGTGCTCGTCCGCCCAGGCGACGTCGTGGCATCCGACCCCGAGGTGCTCGACTCCTGGGGCTCCGATCACCGGCCGGTGCGGGTCCGCCTGGCCTGGTGAGGACCTCCGGCTACGGCAGGTGCGGCAGCGTGGTCGGGATCGACGGCAGCGACGGCAGCGTCGGCGCGCTCGGCACGTTGACCGGCGGCGCGACCTGCTGCGCCTGGGGCGGCGCGGTCGGGGTGAGGCGGAGCCGGTTGTTGTCGACGGTTGCCTGGATGCCGGGGCCGATGTCGACCGAGCCGGCCGTGGCCCGCCCGTTCGCTCCCGTCGAGACCACGGCGCCGTTCGGCAGGTTGAGGCCGAGCCGGCCCGGGACGCGCTGCCCGTTCGGCAGCACCACGGTGGTGTTCACCGCCTTGCCGAGCTGCAGCGAACCCCGGCTGCTGGAGAAGGCGCCGAGGAGCGCCGCGCTGCCGACCACGAGCACGACCGCCGCCGCGGCCGCGGCGACGACCCGAGCCATGGTGCGGCGCCGCGCCGGCAGCAGCACCAGGTTGCTGACCGGGGCTCGCTGGCCGACCAGGCGCTGCTCGAGCCCGGCCACGAACTCGGGGGACGGCCCGTCGACCGGCTGCTCGCCCAGCCAGGCCAGCCGCTCCTTCACGTCCGCCGGCGCCGCCGCCGTCACCGAGTCGCCGGCGGCGACCGTGTCGAGCAGCTGGCGCTCGAGCCCGCGCACGAAGTCGGTCGACGGTGCCGCGACCGGCCGCTGGCCGATCCAGAGCAGGCGCTCGCGCACGGCCCGTCGCGTCGTCATCAGCTGACCTCGGGCTCCGGGACGACGCGGTCCTCGACGGCCCGGCGCAGCGCGCCGAGCGCCCGGTGCAGGGTGACGGCGAGGACCGGCTTCGAGCAGCCCATCGCCTCGGCGGCCTCGTCGGCCGACATGCCGGACAGGTACCGGAGGGTCAGCGCCTCCTGGTAGCGGGGGCGCAGCGTGCCGAGGGCGTCGATCATCTCGCGCACCTCGTGCTCACGCTCGATCGGCTCGACGTCGTCCTCGACCGGGTGGCCGGCGAGCACGTGCAAGCCGCGCTGGCCCCGATCGCTGCGCGTGCGGCCCTCGCGGCGGTAGTGGTCCACCAGCTCGTTGGCCGCGATCCGGAACAGCCACGGGCCGAAGCCGGCCCCGCCGGCGTCGAAGCGCTCGATGTGCCGCAGCGCCCGCTCGAAGGTGGCGGCGGTGACGTCCTCGGCCGCCTCCGGGCTCCAGGTGCGCCGGTAGGCGAAGCCGTAGATCCGCTCGACGTAGCGACGGTAGAGGGCGCCGAACGCAGCCGGGTCCGATCGCGCTTGGGCGACCAGGGCGCGTTCGTCAAGCGACTCCGAGGAGGACGCCGGAGACAACTCGTCCGATTCGACCGGACCCACGGCCTATCAGTGTGGCCGGTTTCACACGGGTCCGTCGAATACTCCACAGAGCCGGCCGGGGCCGGTGACGCCGGGGGCAGGGATGGGGCAGGCGGCGCCACCGACCGCGGCTCGGATCTGGTGGGGCTATATGGACGACTGGACAGGCAATGCATCGAACACAACGGCGGCGCCCGAGGGCGATTTCACCCGGGGCCCGAGAAATCTCGCCCGGCCTCGGGCCGGCTCGCCACAGGGGGCGGGCCGGCCGACGCCCGCCCCGAGCGGCCGAAACCGGGAGCGCCGTTACGCTGCCCGACGATGCGAGTGCGGGTGAACCTGGCCGCCTGCACCGGCCACGGCCGGTGCTACAGCCTCGCCCCCGACGTCTTCGGGGCCGACGACGCCGGCCACTGCGTGCTGCTGGTCGAGGAGGTCCCGCCCGGGCTCGAGGACCAGGCCCGCAGCGGCGAGAAGAACTGCCCCGAGCAGGCCATCTCGACCGAGGACTGACGGGCCGGTGCCGACATGACGCCGCCCGAACGCCCCACCGTCCTGATCACGGGCGGGAACGCCGGCATCGGCAAGGAGACCGCGGTCGGGCTGGCGAAGGGCGGCGCCCGGGTCGCCATCACGGCCCGGGACGAGGCGAAGGGCGCCGTGGCGGCGGCCGAGATCCGCGATCGCGTGCCCGACGCCGACGTCGACGTCGTCCCGCTCGACCTGGCGTCGTTCGCGTCGATCCGCCGGTGCGCGGGGAACGTCGGCCGCCGGTACGAGCGCCTCGACGTGCTCGTGAACAACGCCGGCCTCGTCCAGCTCCAGCGCACGGTCACCGAGGACGGGTTCGAGACGACGTTCGGCGTGAACCACCTCGGCCACTTCCTGCTCACCTCGCTGCTGCTCGACCAGCTGCGGGCCAGCCCGCCGGCCCGGGTCGTGGTGGTGGCGTCCCACGCCCACAAGAGCGCGCGCGCCGGCCTCGACTTCGACGACCTGCAGGCCGAGCGCTCGTACTCGCCGATCGGCGCGTACAACCGCTCGAAGCTCGCCAACGTGTACTTCGCCCGCGAGCTCGCTCGACGCCTCGCTGACACCGACGTGACCGCGAACTCGCTGCACCCCGGCTTCGTCGCCAGCCGGCTCGCCCGAGACGGTGACGGCGGCCGGGTCGGCGACATCGTGATGACGCTGGCCCGCCCGTTCGCGCTGAGCCCGAAGCGGGGTGCGCGCACCTCCATCTACGTGGCGTCGAGTCCCGAGGTCGCCGACGTGACCGGCCAGTACTTCGCCCGCTGTCGGCCCGCCTCGACGTCGCGGGTCGGGGCCGACGACGTCGCCGCCCGCCGCCTCTGGGAGGTCAGCGACGAGCTCGTCGCCTCGGTGCCGCCGTCGAGCTGAGCCGCTACGTCTTGTAGAGGCCCACCGTCGGCACGAAGCCGGCGTAGAGCGCGAACGGGAGGCCGTGGCCGTCGGGGAGCGGCACGCCGCTCAGGCCGCCGATGTTCTTCTGGGTGCCGACGCCGTAGTGCTGGTACCAGGTCCACAGCTCGTAGACCTCGGAGGCGAAGCGCCGGTTGAGATCCCGGTAGATCTGCACTCGCTTGGCGGGGTCGAGCGTCACCCGGCCCTGCTCGAGGTCCTGGTCGATCACGGGGTCCTTGATGCCGCTGAAGTTCACCGGTGACCCGCTGTGGAACCAGACGTACAGGCCGTCCGGGTCCCCCTGGGGGTTGTTCTCCCACGTCGCCTGCTGGAACGTCCCGGCCAGGGCCAGGTTGATGATCGTCGACAGGTCGACCTGCTTGATCGTGACGTTGATCCCGGCTCGGGCGTCCTCCTCCTTCACGAGCTCGGTCAGGGCCAGCAGCGTCGGGTCGGTCACGGTGAGGAGCTCGAAGCTCAGCTGTTGGCCGCCGTGGGCCGCCGACCACTGCCGCACGTACGACTTGGCCTTGGCCAGGTCATGGTGCGCGAAGCCGGACGCCCGGGCCTGGGCCGGCGACAGGTAGTACGGCGTCCCGGGCGCGAAGGGACCGGTGGCGATGGTCTCGAGACCCTTGTTGCGGATCTGGTTCAGCTCGTTGGCGTCGCCGGCGTACGCGACCGCGAGCCGGGCCAGCTTGTCGTTGAACGGCGGCTTGGCCACGTTCAGCAGCCCGTAGCCGACCTCCGAGCCCTGGTCGCTGTCGACCTCGTTGAGCTGGCCGGCCCGCTTCTTGTCGCGCATGGCCAGGATGTTCAGCTCGCTGCGGGTCTGGATCACGTCGAAGTCACCCGAGTTCAGCCCGTTCAGCGCCGCCTGCGCGTCCTGGGCCGGGATGAACGTGATCTTGTCGAGGTAGGGCAGCCCCGACCGCCAGTAGGTCGGGTTGCGCTGCACGACCAGGTGCTCGTTCGGGATCCACTCGACGAGCTTGAACGGGCCGGTCCCGATCAGGTTCGTCGCGCAGGTGCTGGCGTCCGCGAGCTGGGCCGGCGCCACGATGCCCATCCGGCCGGTGCCGTACAGGTAGCCCTCGAACGCCGGCCACGGGGCGCTCATCTGGACGACGACGGTGAGCGGGTCGGTGACGGTGACGCTCGTGACCGGCTTGAACACGAAGGTGTTGAGGGGCGCCCCGATCTTGGGGTTGGCGCCCCGGTACGTGTCGAGGTTGAGCTTCAGCGCGCTCGCGTCGAGGGTCTCGCCGTTCTGGAACTTGACGCCGGGCCGGAGGCGAATCGTCCACTGGGTGAAGTCGGCGTTCGGCGTGACGGCCTGGGCGAGGTACGGGACGAGCTGGCCCTTGTTGTTGATGGTGACGAGGGTGTCGTAGATCGCGTTGGCGACCTCGATCCCGGGCGCGGCCAGCTGGGCCGCGGGCAGGCAGTAGCCGCCGGTCGTCTCGCCCTCGATCGCGAGCGTGATCGAGCCGCCGTGCTTCGGCCCCGTCGCCGCGCCCGCGCCCGACGCGCCGCCGAGCGTGCCGACCGCCAGCAGCGCGGCGAGGACCCCGACCAATCCCCGCGCCGATGACCCCATGCGTCCCCTCCGCCTGCAGCCCGCTTCGGCGGTCATGGGCTACTTCTTGTAGAGGCCGACGACCGGCAGTACCCCTTCGAAGAGCGGGAACGGCATGCCGTGCCCGTCGGGGAGCGGCACGCCGCTGATCCCGCCGATGTTGTTCGTGTAGCCGACCGCCCAGCGCGTGTACCAGGTCCACAGCTCGTACACCTGGGAGGCGAAGCGCCGGTTCATGTCCTTGTAGATGGCGATCCGCTTGGCGGGGTCGGTCGTGACCCGGCCCTGCTCGAGGTCCTGGTTGATCACCGGGTCGTTGAAGCCGCTGAAGTTCACCGGCGAGCCGCCGTGCCACCACACGTACTGGGTGTCCGGGTCGTCCTGGGGCTGGTTCCGGAACGTGGCCTGGTTGTACTCGCCGCCGAGGACCCGGTTGATGAGCGTGGACTGGTCGACCTGCTCGATGGTGACGTTGATGCCGGCCTTCGACTGCTGCTCCTTGACCAGCTCGGTGAGGGCCAGCAGCTCGGGGTCGCTGACGGTCAGCAGCACGAACGAGATCGGCTGGCCGTGCGCGGCCTCATACTGCTTCTCCAGCTGCTTGGCCTTCGCCAGGTCGTGGTGCGGGAGCCCGGCCGCGTTCACCTGGGACCGGGACAGGTAGTACGGCGTGCCGGGTCCGAACGGCCCCGTGGCCAGGGTCTCGATCCCCTTGTTGCGGATGACGTTCAGCTCGTTGGCGTCCCCGGCGTAGGCGACCGCCTGGCGAGCGATGATGTCGTTGAACGGCGGCTTCTTGACGTTCAGGAGGCCGTAGCCGATGTCGGCGCCCTTGTCGGTGTCGAACTCGGGCCCGCCGCCGGACTTGGCGCGGTCCCGCAGCGCGTTGATGTTGGCGGTCGACGACGTCTGGATCACGTTGAAGTCGCCGCCGTTCAGCCCGTTCAGCTCGCTGGCGGCCTCGGTCACCGGCTTGAACGTGATCCCGTCGAGGTACGGGAGGCCCGGCCGCCAGTAGCTCGGGTTCCGCTTCACGGTGAGGTGGTCGTTCGGCACCCACTCGACGAGCTCGAAGGGCCCGGTGCCGATCAGCTTCGTGGGGCACACCGCGGTGCTGGCCAGCTGGGCCGGCGCCGCGATCCCGGCCCGGCCGGAGCCGTACAGGTAGTACGGGTACTCGGGCCACGGGGTGTGCATCTGGACCATGACCGTGAGCGGGTCAACGACCGAGACGCCGGCGATGTCCTGGTCGACGAAGGTGCTGAGCGGCGCCCCGACGTTCGGGTTGGCGCCGCGCGCGGTGTCGAGGTTCAGCTTCACGGCCGCCGCGTCGAGCGGCTCGCCGTCGTGGAACTTGATGCCGGGCCGCAGCACAATCGTCCACTGCGTGTAGTCGGCGTTCGGCGTCACCGACTTGGCCAGGTAGGGCACGGCCTGGCCCTTGCTGTTCAGCGTGGTGAGCGTGTCGTAGATGGCGCTCACGACCTCGATGCCGCCGGGGGCGAGCTGGGCGTTGCCCGACGTGCAGAAGCCGCCGGCCGTCTCGGCCTCGATGGCGTAGGTGATGGTCCCGCCGTGCTTGGGACCGGCGGGGGCGCTGCTGGCGGTCGGCACCCCGCCGAGCGCCGTCACCCCGAGCAGGCCGGCCAGGATCGCCACCAGTCCCCGCACCGATGTCCGCATGCTTCCCCCCTTGCCGCACCGCGGTCGGCGGCATCGTAGGTCGATGGTGCCCATCGCGGCCCGCGGGCACACCCGGGCCGCCGGGATCAGCCGACCCAGCCCGAATCGGAGAGCTTGCGGTCGATGGAGTAGGCGGCGCTGATGAGCCCCAGGTGGGTGAACGCCTGGGGGAAGTTGCCGAGGTGCTCGCCCCGGGGGCCGAGCTCCTCGGCGAACAGCCCGACGTGGTTCGCGTAGCCGAGCGTCTTCTCAAAGAGGAAGCGGCCCCGCTGGACGTCCCCGGAGCGCGCGACCGCCTCCGCGAGCCAGAACGAGCACATGTTGAAGGTGCCCTCGTCGCCCATGAGGCCGTCCTGGGCCGCGGTGCCGATCTTGTACCGGTACACGAGCGAGTCGTCGATGATGTCGTCCTCCATCGCCCGCAGGGTGCTGAGGAAGCGAGGGTCGGTGGGGCTGATGAACTTCACCATCGGCATGAGCAGCGCCGAGGCGTCGGTGGTGTCCAGGCCGAGCGCCTGCACGAAGGCGCGTCGCCCCTCGTGCCAGTAGGCGGTCATGATCTCGTGGTAGATCGCGTCGCGGACGCTCCGCCACCGGTCGTAGGGGCAGGGGAAGGAGCGGCGGTCGGCGAGGCGCAGCCCCCGATCGACCGCGACCCAGCACATGAGCCGCGAGTACAAGAACTCCTGCTGCCCGCCGCGCACCTCCCAGACCCCCTCGTCGGGCAGCTGCCAGTGGTCGCACACCCAGTCGACGAGGCGCACCAGGTTGACCCAGAGCTCGTGGGGGACGAGCTCGCAGTACTTGTTGTAGAGGTAGACGGCGTCCATGAGCTCGCCGTAGATGTCGAGCTGCAGCTGGCTGTAGGCGCCGTTGCCGATCCGGACCGGGGCCGAGCCGCGGTAGCCCTCGAAGTTCGTGAGGACCTCCTCGGTCAGCGTCTTCTCGCCGTCGAGGCCGTACATGATCTGCAGCGACCCGTCCGGGTTCAGCTCCATGCAGCGGTCGTGGATCCAGCGCATGAACGCGCCGGCCTCCTCGGTGTAGCCGAGACGGATCAGCGCGAAGACGGTGAAGGACGCGTCGCGGATCCACGTGTACCGGTAGTCCCAGTTCCGCACGCCTCCGATCTCCTCCGGCAGCCCGAATGTGGGCGCGGCGACGAGCGAGCCGTGGGTCTGCGACACCAGCAGCTTCAGCACCAGGGCCGACCGGTTGACGATCTCGAGCCAGCGGCCCGAGTATTTGGAGCGCCCGAGCCAGCTCCGCCAGAAGTTCACGGTGTCCTTGAATACGGTCGGCCCGTAGTCGGGGTTCTCGGACGGGCTGACCAGCCCGGGCCCGACCTCCTCCATGACGAAGGTGCACTTCTCGCCCGCCGACAGCTCGAAGCTGGCGCGCGCGGCGCCGCGGCGGTCGATCGTGAGCGGGACGTCGGTGCGCAGCCGCAGCGCGGTGCCGTCCTTGCCCTTCGAGGCGAAGATGACCTCGCCGTCGCGCTGCTCGATCGTCCGGTCGGCCCGTCCGTAGTCGAACCGGGGGTCGAACACCATGTTGAAGCGGACCGACCGGCGGACGCACTTCACGCGCCGCACGAGGACCCGCGGGTGGTCGTGGGGGTGGAAGGCGACCGGCATGAAGTCCGACACCTCCGACAGTCCCTCGTCGGAGAGGAAGCGGGAGATGAGGACGTTGGTGTCGGGCAGGTAGAGCTGCTTGTACTCGACGTCCTTGAGCGTGGGCTGGATCGAGAATCGTCCCCCGTGCTCGTGGTCGAGAAGGGCGGCGAAGATGGTCGGCGAGTCGAAGCGCGGGAAGCAGCAGAAGTCGATCGACCCGTCGACGCCGACCAGGGCGACGGTGTGGAGGTCCCCGATCACGCCGTACTGATCGATCGGCTTGTAGGCGTCGACCACCGCTCCTCGCTCCCCCGCCGTTGCTGGTTTCCGGGGCCGGTACCCTCGCGTCGTTCGCTCCCGGTCCGGCACCGGATGTAGACCGTGAGCATCCCAGGCAACGAGGAGAGCCCGCCATGCCTGAACCCGTGATCGTCGCCGCCACCCGCACCCCGATCGGTCGGGCCAACAAGGGTCGCTGGTCGACTGCCGCCCCGACGACCTGTCGGCCCTCATCGTGAAGGCGGCGCTCGAGCGGGTGCCGGGCCTGCCGCCCGACTCGGTCGAGGACGTGATCTGGGGCTGTGGCCAGCCGGCCGGCGAGTCGGGATACAACGTGGCGCGGGTCGTCAGCATCCTGGCCGGCATCCCCCGGTCGCCGGGCACGACGGTGAACCGCTACTGCTCGTCGTCGCTGCAGACGATCCGCATGGCCGCGCACGCCATCCGGTCCGGCGAGGGCGACGTGTTCGTTGCCGGCGGCGTCGAGACGGTGAGCCGGTTCAATAAGGGCATGTCGGACGGCCTGCCGGGGACGCACGACGACGCCTTCGCCGACGCCGAGGCCCGCACCGCCAAGCGCGCCGAGGGCGGCCAGCCGTCGTGGCAGCAGGCGAAAGGCCTCCCCGACGTCTACATCGCCATGGGCCAGACGGCCGAGAACGTCGCCGAGCAGGAGAACGTCGGCCGCGAGGAGATGGACGAGTTCGCGCTCCGCTCCCAGCAGCGGGCGGTCGAGGCGCAGAAGAACGGGTTCTTCGAACGGGAGATCACGCCGGTCACCACGCCCGACGGCAGCCTCGTCACCAACGACGACGGGCCCCGCCCCGACACCACGCTCGAGAAGCTGTCGCAGCTCAAGCCGGCGTTCCGGCCCGACGGCAAGGTGACGGCCGGCAATGCGTGCCCGCTGAACGACGGCGCGGCAGCAACCATCGTGATGAGCGACACCCGGGCCGACGAGCTCGGGATCGCCCCGCTCGCCCGCGTGGTCTCGTCGGGCGTGACCGCGGTCGACCCCGAGATCATGGGCCTCGGCCCGATCGGCGCCAGCCGGCAGGCGCTGGCCCGGGCCGGCATGACGATCGACCAGATCGACCTCGTCGAGATCAACGAGGCGTTCGCGGCCCAGGTGATCCCCTCCGCGAAGCAGCTCGGGGTGCCGTGGGAGAAGCTGAACGTGCACGGCGGCGCGATCGCGCTCGGGCACCCGTTCGGCATGACCGGCGCCCGGATCATGGCGACGCTGCTGAACGGTCTCGAGGACACCGGCGGCCGCTACGGCCTCGAGACGATGTGCGTCGGCGGTGGTCAGGGCATGGCGATGATCGTCGAGCGCTTGTAGAGCCGTGCCCCGCCGGCCGCCGCCGGCGCGACCGGTTTCGGACTAGTGGCACTCGAGGAGTAGGCCGTCGCTCGCCGGGTCGAGCTCCCGACTCTGCGCCTCAACCGCGGTGCCAGCGGCTCGATCCCGCAGCGGCCGACGAAGAGCGGCTGCCCGCACTGGCCACCGACGCGGTGTAGGAGCTGACGTAGTAGATCACGATGATCCCGTCGCCAGTCCTCACGCCGGCGCGTTCGATGTCGCAGCCGAGGCAGACACCTGATCCGCCG